>Ga0310811_10000069_pt1 | contig 164810 bp, 164 predicted proteins | sample YCmetagenome_FD_207642 | JGI IMG/M metagenome (GOLD analysis project Ga0310811, IMG submission 207642) | Soil microbial communities from experimental microcosm in Duke University, North Carolina, United States - YC | ecosystem: Engineered > Artificial ecosystem > Soil microcosm > Unclassified... | reverse complement strand
TGGCTAACGTTGTTGAAAACCTCGGCAAGCTCGAACGCCGCGTAACGATTTCCCTGCCGAAGGACGCCGTGCAGAAGGAAGTGGACTCGCGTATCCGTCAACTCGCGAAGAACGTGCGCATGCCGGGTTTCCGCCCGGGCAAGGTGCCGCTCAAGATGGTGACGCAACAGTATTCGGGCCAGGTTGAAGCTGAAGTGCTGAGCGACAAGGTCGGCAAGGAGTTTTTCGACATCAGCCGCGCGGAAAACCTGCGCGTTGCCGGTCAGCCGAGCTTCGCGCCGAAGGCCGACGCTGCTGAAAACGACTACGCGTTCGACGCGACCTTCGAGGTGTATCCGGAAGTGAAGCTGGGCGACGTCGCCACGGCTGAAATCGAGCGCACCACGACCACCATCAGCGAAGCCGAAATCGATCGCACGCTGGACATCCTGCGCAAGCAGCGCGTGCATTTCCACGCTCGCGGCGAATCCGGCGAGCACGGCGACGGCGGCGCGGACACGGCAGCGAAAGACGGGGACCGGGTGACGGTCGACTTCATCGGCAAGATCGACGGTGAAGTGTTCCAGGGCGGCAGCGCCGAAGACTTCGCATTCGTGCTGGGCGAAGGCCGCATGTTGCCGGAATTCGAAAAGGCGGCGCTAGGCCTGAAGGTCGGCGAGGCGAAGGAATTCGACCTGGCTTTCCCGGCCGACTACCACGGCAAGGATGTCGCCGGTAAGACCGCGCAGTTCACGATCACGATGAAGAAGATCGAGTGGCCGCACCTGCCGGAAATCGACGCGGAATTCGCAAAGTCGCTCGGTATCGAAGACGGCGATCTGGTCAAGATGCGCGCTGAGATCAAAGACAATCTCGAGCGCGAAGCGAAACGCCGCACGCAAGCGATCGTCAAGAACCAGGTCATGGACGCGCTCCTGAAGATCTCGGAACTCGACGTGCCGAACGCGCTGATCGCACAGGATCAGGAGCGTCTGGTCGCCATGGCGCGTCAGGACCTCGAGCAACGTGGTGTGCCGAACGCCGCTGATGCACCGATCCCGGCTGAGATGTTCAAGGAACAGGCTGAGCGCCGCGTGAAGCTGGGCCTCGTGCTGGCCGAGCTGGTCAAGGCCAATGAGCTGCAAGCCAAGCCGGAGCAGATTCGTGCAGAAGTCGACGAATTCGCGAAAAGCTACGAAGACCCGAAGGAAGTCGTCCGCTGGTATTATTCCAATCAGCAACGCCTTGCAGAAATGGAAGCGTACGTCGTTGAAGCCAACGTCGTCGATTTCGTCCTCAGCAAGGCCAAGGTGACGGACAAGGAAGTTAGCTTCGAAGAACTGGCAAGCGCAACGGCGCAAGCGTAAGCGTCGCTGCAACGGCGTGCCGGCTGTCGGAGCGACGGCTCGCACGCCGTTTTTTTGTGCTGTGAAAGTACGTTGCGTTTTGCATGGCGCGTTTCACGCGGCGTGGCTCACCGCGTTCGCGCTGATCGGGCACTTGAATACGGTCTCGCCGGCCGCACCTGTCTAGCACCTGATATTTAGAATATTTCCAGACAAGGATCCATTGCATGACCTTTCGCGCCCAAATGCTGGACACGCTGACCTCCCAGTCTTCGCGGGATCTCGAAGCGCAGGCGCTCGGACTGGTGCCGATCGTCGTGGAAACGAGCGGCCGCGGTGAGCGCTCGTATGACATCTATTCGCGTCTGCTAAAGGAACGGATCGTGTTCCTGGTAGGCGAAGTAAACGACCAGACGGCCAATCTCGTCGTCGCGCAGATGTTGTTCCTTGAAAGCGAAAACCCGGACAAGGACATCAGTTTCTACATCAACAGCCCGGGCGGCTCGGTTTCGGCCGGGATGGCGATCTACGATACGATGCAGTTCATCAAGCCGGACGTGTCGACTTTGTGCATGGGCCTCGCGGCCAGCATGGGTGCGTTCCTGCTGGCAGCCGGTGCCAAGGGCAAGCGTTTTGCGCTGCCGAATTCGCGCGTGATGATTCACCAGCCGTTGGGCGGCGCGCGCGGCCAGGCGTCGGACATCGAAATCCAGGCACGTGAAATCCTGTACCTGAAGGAACGGCTGAATCATCTGCTCGCGCATCACACGGGCCAGCCTGTTGAGCGTATCGCACGCGACACCGACCGGGACAATTTCATGTCCGGCGATGACGCACAAGCTTACGGTCTGGTCGACCAGGTGGCGCACAAGCGTCCCTGAAATGTCCGTTGAATCGTCGGTGCGGTCTTGCCCTGAAGCGGGTGAGGCCGTCATCGGATCGGTTGTGAAATAATCAAGACTCGTCCGAGTGCCTGCGGCAAACGCCGTCACCTTGGCTCACGTCCCGCCGCGCCCCAACTGCGAGGCCGGGGCAAACGGCGTATCATGTAATCGAGTGTCCGGAGGCTCACACATCTATGGCGGACAAGAAAAGTTCTAACAGCGAAAAGCTGTTGTATTGCTCGTTTTGCGGCAAGAGCCAGCATGAAGTCAAAAAGCTGATTGCAGGCCCGTCGGTGTTCATCTGTGATGAATGTATTGACCTGTGCAACGAAATCATCCGCGATGAGGCTGCAGGCGCGGGCATCGAGGCCGGCTTGTCCAAGTCCGATCTGCCGAGCCCGCAGGAAATCCGCGAAATCCTCGACCAGTACGTGATCGGTCAGGAGCGCGCGAAAAAGATTCTCGCGGTTGCGGTGTACAACCACTACAAACGCCTCAAGCATCTCGACAAGAAGGACGAGATCGAACTGTCCAAGAGCAACATCCTGCTGATCGGCCCGACCGGTTCCGGCAAGACCTTGCTTGCGCAGACGCTCGCACGCCTTCTGAACGTCCCGTTCGTCATTGCCGACGCAACGACGCTGACGGAAGCCGGCTACGTCGGTGAAGACGTCGAGAACATCATCCAGAAGCTGCTGCAGAACTGCAATTACGAAGTGGACAAGGCCCAGCGCGGCATTGTCTACATCGACGAGATCGACAAGATCAGCCGCAAGTCCGACAACCCGTCGATTACCCGCGACGTGTCGGGCGAAGGCGTGCAGCAGGCCTTGCTGAAGCTGGTTGAGGGTACGATGGCGTCGGTGCCGCCGCAGGGTGGCCGTAAGCATCCGAATCAGGACTTCATCCAGGTCGACACCACCAATATTCTGTTTATTTGCGGTGGCGCGTTCGACGGACTGGAGAAAGTTATTGTCGACCGTACCGAGAAGACCGGTATCGGCTTTGGCGCAAGCGTGAAGAGCAAGCAGGACCGCGACGCCGGCGAAGTGCTGCGCGAAGTGGAGCCGGAAGATCTGATCAAGTTCGGTCTGATTCCTGAGCTGATCGGCCGTCTGCCGGTGGTGGCCACGCTCGGCAAGCTCGACGAAACGGCGTTGATGAAGATTCTGGTCGAACCGAAGAATGCCTTGGTGAAGCAGTACCACAAGCTGTTCAACATGGAACGCGTCGAGCTCGAAATTCGCCCGGGTGCGTTGCAAGCTGTGGCACGTAAGGCAATCCGTCGCAAGACGGGCGCCCGGGGTCTGCGTTCGATCCTCGAACAGGCGTTGCTTGACGTAATGTATGATCTGCCGCAAATGAAAGGCGTTAGCAAGGTCATCATTGACGACAACGTGATTGACGGCGACGGCAAACCGCTACTGATCTACGAAGACGCGCCCAAAGTGGCGGGTTCGAACTGATCGGCTTTCGGGTTACGCAAAAAAAGCCGTTCATGGCAACGTGAACGGCTTTTTTCGTTTATCGTGTGGTCAGGATGGTTGTTTTCACTATGGAGTCACTGAACCTTCGGAGTCACTGAACTTTTCCCACACGCGGAGGCTTGCAATCTTTTCTGCTGGCCTCACCTATCGAACGAACTGATTCCACTCATGGGGAAATGAAATGTCAGGAACCCAACTCCTTCCGCCGGAACGCATTACGCTCCCGCTGCTCCCGCTGCGTGACGTAGTCGTCTTCCCGCACATGGTGATTCCGCTCTTCGTAGGCCGCCCGAAGTCGATCAAGGCTCTCGAAGCAGCGATGGAAGGCGGTAAGCACATCATGCTCGTCGCCCAGAAAACGGCTGCGAAAGATGAGCCGACCGAAAAGGACATGTATGAAGTAGGGTGTGTCGCCAACATCCTGCAAATGCTTAAGCTGCCCGACGGCACCGTTAAGGTGCTCGTCGAAGGCTTGCAGCGCGCGAAAACGCTTTCCATCGAAGAGCAGGAAACGCAGTTTTCGTGCGAAGTCATGCCGCTCGAACCCGACCACGCCGACAGCGCTGAAACTGAAGCGCTGCGCCGCGCGATCGTGTCGCAGTTCGACCAGTATGTGAAGCTGAACAAGAAGATCCCGCCGGAGATCCTGACGTCGCTGTCAGGCATCGACGAGGCTGGCCGTCTGGCCGATACGATCGCGGCGCATCTGCCGCTCAAGCTCGACCAGAAGCAGCACATCCTGGAGATGTTCCCGGTGATCGAGCGCCTCGAGCATCTGCTCGCGCAACTCGAAGCCGAGATCGACATCCTGCAGGTTGAAAAGCGCATCCGTGGGCGTGTGAAGCGCCAGATGGAGAAGAGCCAGCGCGAGTACTACCTGAACGAACAGGTCAAGGCGATCCAGAAGGAACTGGGCGAAGGCGAAGAGGGTGCGGATCTCGAGGAACTCGAGAAGCGCATCACGGCTGCCCGCATGCCGAAAGAAGCCAAGAAGAAGGCCGACGCGGAGCTGAAGAAGCTCAAGCTGATGTCGCCGATGTCGGCTGAAGCAACGGTCGTGCGCAACTACATCGATACGCTGATCGGCTTGCCGTGGCGCAAGAAGAGCAAGGTCAACAACGACCTCTCGAATGCGGAACGCGTGCTCGACGAAGACCACTTCGGTCTCGAGAAAGTGAAGGAACGCATTCTCGAGTATCTCGCGGTCCAGCAACGTGTCGACAAGGTCAAGGCGCCGATCCTGTGCCTCGTTGGGCCTCCGGGTGTCGGTAAGACGTCGCTGGGTCAGTCGATCGCACGCGCTACGAACCGCAAGTTCGTGCGTATGGCGCTCGGCGGCGTGCGCGACGAGGCCGAGATTCGCGGCCACCGTCGTACGTATATCGGTTCGATGCCCGGCAAGATTCTGCAAAGCCTGACCAAGGTCGGCGTGCGCAATCCGCTCTTCCTGCTCGACGAAGTCGACAAGATGGGCCAGGATTTCCGCGGCGATCCGTCCTCGGCGCTGCTGGAAGTGCTCGATCCGGAACAGAACCATACGTTCGCCGATCACTACGTCGAGGTCGATTTCGATCTGTCGGACGTGATGTTCGTGGCGACGTCGAACTCGCTGAATATTCCGCCGCCGCTGCTCGACCGGATGGAAGTGATCCGTCTGTCGGGTTACACGGAAGACGAAAAGGTCAGCATTGCGCAACGCTATCTTTTGCCCAAGCAGAAGAAGAACAACGGCCTCAAGGATGGCGAGGTCGATGTAACCGAGGCGGCGATCCGCGACATCATTCGTTACTACACGCGTGAAGCGGGCGTTCGTTCGCTCGAGCGTGAAATTTCGAAGATCTGCCGCAAGGTCGTGAAGATGCTTCTGCTGAAGAAAGCGGAAGGCGCGGTGAAGGTCGACGGTGGCAATATCGACACCTTCCTGGGCGTGCGCAAGTACGACTTCGGTCTGGCCGCCAAGGAAAATCAGGTCGGTCAGGTCACGGGTCTGGCGTGGACGGAAGTGGGCGGCGATTTGCTGACCATCGAAGCCGCGGTGATGCCGGGCAAGGGCAATGTGATTCGCACGGGTTCGCTCGGCGACGTGATGAAGGAATCCGTCGAAGCTGCGCGCTCGGTGGTCCGCTCGCGTTCGCGCCGTCTGGGTGTCAAGGACGAAGCGTTCGAGAAGCAGGACATTCACATCCACGTGCCGGAAGGCGCGACGCCGAAAGACGGTCCGTCTGCCGGTATCGCGATGACCACGGCGCTGGTGTCGGTATTGACCGGTATTCCAGTTCGTGCCGATGTCGCAATGACGGGTGAAATCACGTTGCGCGGTGAAGTCCTGCCGATCGGCGGCTTGAAGGAAAAACTGCTGGCGGCGCATCGCGGAGGTATCAAGCTGGTGTTGATTCCGGAAGAAAACGTCAAAGACTTGACGGAAATTCCGGACAACGTGAAGAACGCGATCGAGATCGTGCCGGTCCGGTGGATCGACAAGGTGCTCGAACTGGCGCTCGAACGTGTGCCTCAGGCATTGCCGGAAGAGGAGGTGAAGCCGGCAGCGCCCGTCGCTGCGGGGGAGCCCGGTAAGGACGCCGGCACGACGGAAGTCGTGAAGCACTAAGTCGGTTGACAGCGAAAGCTGTTTGCTCCAAAAAACCCGTGACTTCGGTCGCGGGTTTTTTTGCCCACGAGAAATGAAAATACCGGCTGGGCATGTGCTCCGTCCCACCTTGTGAGCACCGAGCGTCTTTTGTCATTGATTGGTTGTGCGAGCATCGATTCGCGACAACAGCCGGTTATAAAAACCCATCGCAGATCCTCTTGAATCAGGCTCAACCCCGCTTGACACAAGGGTTTCGGCCAATTCTAATGAGTCGGCTCGGCATTAGCCGCCAGCCGCGTGATGCCAGGTGCTGCAGAGCGCCGTCACGATTGCCATAAACATTCTCGGGGGTTGGAATGAACAAAACGGAATTGATCGATCACATTGCGCAGCAAGCCGATATTTCGAAGGCCGCGGCGGGCCGCGCACTGGATGCCGTGATCGGTGGGGTCAAAGGTACGTTGAAGAAAGGCGGTTCGGTGACGTTGGTCGGTTTTGGTACGTTCGCCGTAGGCAAACGTACCGCGCGTACGGGACGTAATCCGCGCACCGGTGCCGCGATCAAGATCAAGGCGGCAAAGGTCCCTAAATTTAGGCCTGGCAAAGCTCTGAAGGATGCGCTAAACTAACGGGCTTGCTGCTTGAGGATCTGGCAGCAAAACAGGCAGGACCGCACAGAATCGTGAAGCGGGTGCTTAGCTCAGTTGGTAGAGCGGCGCCCTTACAAGGCGTAGGTCGGGAGTTCGAGCCTCTCAGCACCCACCAGTTTCGTGATCTGCAGTTGTCCAGCACAGTCTGATAAAGTAGGTTGTAGTCCCTGAAACCCGTACGGCCATTGGCTTTGCGGGTTTTTTGTTTTCCGTGGACGGTCCAGAAACGTCCACGGTCGGCTGTTAGAACCCGGACTTTTATCGTTGTATTTTCCGATGTATGTTGTATCCGTCGTCAGCTCCAGGCACGGTATACAACGATGGCGCGATCTCCTCTCCACCAGCTCACCCGACTCGAGATTGTTAACGCGAGGCCTGCAGTCAAACCCTACACGCTCTCGGACGGCGGTCGGCTCTACGTGCTGGTCAAGCCCGACGGCGCCAAGCTGTGGCGCTGGAACTATGACTTCTCTGGAAAGACCAAGACGATGGCCTTTGGCAACTGGCCGGAGGTCTCGGAGAAGGAAGCGCGCGCCGCGCATGCAGCCGCGCGGGAGCTGTTGCGCCAGGGCATAGATCCCATGCAAAGGCGGCGCGAAGACAAGCGTCGTTCAAGATTCAGCGTGAATGCGACCTTTGAGGCTGTCGCGAAGGCATGGATCGCCTCGCAGAAAGCGCACTGGTCCGCCGATTATCTCGACAAGATCGAACGAAGGCTTGCCAAAAATGTGTATCCGTGGATCGGCAAACGGCCGATTGCCGAGATCACTACGCCCGAATATGTGGAACAGGTCATCCATCGCGCGCGAGATCGTGGTGTGCTCGACACGGCGAGAAGGGTGAGAGAGACCTGCAACTGCGTGTTCCGCCATGCTGTCGAGAACGGGCTTATCAAGTCGTCCGAAAATCCGGCGATCGATCCCAAGGTAGGCGGCGTCAGAACGCCTCCGGTGCAGCACTATGCTGCCATTGTTAATCCGGAATCGCTCGGGCAGTTGATGCGGGCAATTCGCGCTTATAAGGGCACACCGATTGTCCGCGCCGCCCTGCAGTTTGTGCCACTTGTCTTTCAGAGGCCAGGCCAGATCAGAGCGGCCCGATGGGAGCAGTTCGATCTGGACAATGCAATCTGGGTATGTCCGGCCACTATGATGAAAGGTAAATTGGCACGCAAGAGCAGTGGGCCGCCTCATCTGGTGCCGCTATCGCACCAAGCCGTAGCGGTACTGCGGGATCTGTATCCGCTGACTGGTCCGGAAGGTTACGTGTTTCCAAGTCGCAAAGCAGGCCTCCCGATGTCGGACGGTACTATCAATGCCGCGCTGCGGACTATCGGGTATTCAGGCCACGAAATGACCGGACACGGTTTCCGTGCTACCGGCCGTACCCTCATTCGCGAGCGCTTGGGCTATGACAAGGAAGTTGTCGAGCGCCATCTGGCGCATGGCAGCGATGAGGAGTTGGGAGACGCATACGATCGAGCCCAATTCTTCGATCAGCGACGGCAGATGAGCCAAGATTGGGCCGATTATCTGGACCGATTGGCAAGCGAGGAAGGTCAAGGCGATCGTGAATGGCCGCATGCCGAAGCGCGGGATGAGACCCTGTCCGTCGACGTACGAACGACCAGTGAGGAATTGCGACGCTCGACAACCGCATACTGAGTCTGACGCTCCTCGTGGGAGTTTAGCGGACCGCAGCCGCTTCTCGTCGGCCTTTAACGTCGCGATGATCGCAAAGCTGGTGGTTTCATCACCGATTCGCAGGAGTTCATTGTGCCGAGCGCGAGTCGGCGGGCCTTCAGGCCGTCCGCCCGAGATGCTTGTTGTCCGTGGGTCAGGATTCGCTGCAAATTAACACCAGCGTCTCCAACGGACCGCGTACTTTATGTCCATCACTTCTCCCAGATCAGATTGCGCCGGACAAACCGGTGAGCACCGCCGGAACGGGAATCACTTCGGTGTAGGGAGCGTCCCACGGTCGTGTGCGTTTTGCCATGACAGACCGGCGATGGCCTGTCGAAGCCAGCGGTTGCCGGGATCTTGATTGACTTTCCTGTGCCAGAACTGGCGCACTTCGGCGTGTGCGATGTCAAGCGGCAAACGCTGCAAACGAAATTTGCCCGGATCAGCGACGAAATTCCGCGGCACGATGGCGACCAGGTCGGTCTTTGCTACGACCTCGGCCGCCGTGTGGTAGTGCGTCACGACCAGCGCGATTTTCCGCCGCATACGTTGCCGCGCGAGTTCATTGTCCACCAGCGATTCGGCGTTGCCGCTGCTCACCCGGATATGTTCGAACTGCAGATAATCGTCTATTGTCAATTCCTGCGTCGCCCTACGATGCCGTTTCCTGGTGATGCAGCAGTATTCATCGTCGAACAGTCTCTGCTGGAAGAATCCGGACTTGAGAAACGGCAGGTTTCCGACGGCCAGGTCCGCGGAGCCCGATTCGAGCATGCTTGCGTACAGTTCGTGCGGAATCTGCATGGCCTCCACGCGCACTTCGGGCGCAGCCTTCGCGATGGTGTTGATCAGTAGCGGCAGCACAATGGCTTCCCCCGCGTCCGACATCAGGAGGCGGAATACCCGGCTTGACGACGCGGGCGTGAATTCAAAGGGCGACTCGAACGCGTTCGATAGCAGGGCAAGGGACTCCCTGACCGGATCGGCCAGTCGTTCCGCAAGTGCCGTCGGTTTCATCCCCTGGTTGGTTCTGACAAACAGTTCGTCGTTGCAGCTTCTGCGCAACCGCAATAGCGCATTGCTCATCGCGGGCTGCGTGAGCCCGATCGAGCCGGCAGCGCGTGAGACGTTTCGTTCGCGGTACAGCGCGATGAATACCCGAAGTAGATTGAGGTCGAGCGTGTTGATGTTCATGGCGTCTCACTTCAGCGGTTTTCGATTTGCGCTTCGGCTCTCTGACTGCGCACGACGCCGAGAGTAATATTCACCGAATGAATATAGCATCTCTCCACTATCCATTGGACGTCGTCGGGTCCACCTGCCAATATTTTTGGGCGCAGAGCGGTCAATTTTGATGTGACCGGACGATATCAAACTGGAGAACGCTTCGTGAATGAGACAATCAAAACCCCCGTGCTGATCGTCGGTGCGGGTCCAGTCGGGCTCGCAATGGCCATCGACTTGGGCCAGCGCGGAATTCAGTGCACGTTGGTAGAACGTGGCGATGGAAACATCGAACATCCCCGTACCGGCCTGGTGGCCGTCCGTACGATGGAAGCTTTTCGCCGGTGGGGGCTCGCCGATCGTGTACGAAATTGCGGTTTCCCCGAAGACTACAAGCTGTCGATGGTCTTTTGCACGAATCTGAACGGATTCGTCCTCGACCGCGAAGACTATCCGAGCATGCGCGACGCGCCGACCCCGCCGCAGACGCCGGAAAAAAAGCAGCGCTGCCCGCAACTGTGGCTGCAACCCATCATGGCCGATGTAGCCAAATCGACCTCTGCCGTGTCGATCCTGTACGAGCACCACTTCGAGGGCTTTGTCGAGTCAGCGGACGCCGTCCGATCCGTCGTGACGGATCTGCGCACAGGCAAGCAGATGACCATCGAAAGCCAATACGTTGTTGCATGCGACGGCGCGACGAGCGCGATCCGCGAGCAGTTGGGCATCAGCATGCAGGGGCGCTTGTTGAGTTACTCGGTCAACGTTCTGCTGTGTATCCCGGAATTCAACAGTTCGCACCTGATGGGGGAGGCGGAGCGTTACCTCTTCGTTGGCCCGGACGGTACGTGGGGCAACCTGACTGTCGTGGATGGTCGGGAGATCTGGCGGCTTACCGTTCTCGGCTCCGAAGAAAAGATGAACCTCGACACGTTTGACGCTGGTGCATACGTTCGTGCGGCGCTGGGGCGTGATGATGTTCCGTTCGAGGTGGAGTCGGTCGTGCCGTGGCGACGAAGTGAAATGCTGGCGGAGCAGTTCGTAAAGGGACGCGTGCTGCTGGCCGGCGACGCGCTGCACACGATGTCTCCGACCGGCGGCATGGGTATGAACACCGGGATCCAGGAAGTGCTGGACCTCGGTTGGAAGCTGCAGGGGTTGATCGAAGGCTGGGGCGGACCGGGCCTGCTGGCGAGTTACGAAGTGGAGCGTCGTCCCGTAGCGCAACGTAACATCGATTTTTCTACCCTCAACTTCCGCGCATGGAAAGATGCGCCGGACGCGTCCGCAGTTTGTGACGACACGGAAGAGGGCGAACGCGTACGCAAGCTCATCGGGAGCCGGATGCGGGAATCGACGCGAGTCGAATGGGAGTCGCTCGGTCTGCAGATTGGTTACCGCTACGACGATTCCCCGATAGTTGTGCCGGACGGTACCGACACCCCGCCGTTTGACTACTGCCTCTATGTACCGACCGCGCGACCGGGCGCGAGGGCGCCGCACGCGTGGCTGAAGGACGGCCGCTCGACGCTCGATTTATTTGGTCAGGCGTTCGTGGTGGTGGCATTTCCGGCGGCTCAGGCAGCGGAGGTCGAGCGCTTGCACGACGCACTGCGTGAACGAGGCGCGCCGGTCGCGATACACACAATTGACGATGCGGACATTGCGCAACTCTACGGTTCGCCGATCGTGCTCGTTCGCCCCGATGGACACGTTTGCTGGCGAGGCGCGACGACCGGTGATGCCGCTAGCATAGTCGAGATAGTGACGGGTTCGCACGCCGAAGTCCACGCTTGATCGCCTGAGTTTGGTGGCACCTAAACAGACAAGAACATCTTGGAGACACACATGAATCGCAGGCAATATGACGTAGGAGCCGAAATCGACAGCAGGCGAATCGGGGCTCAACAGTGGCTTCTGTTTGTCCTCTGCGCGCTGGTGATTCTGCTCGACGGATTCGACATTCAGGTCGTGAGTTTTACTGCGCCGCTGTTGGCACAGCATCTCGGAACGAAGGTCACTTCCCTTGGACTTGTCTTTGCTTCCGGGCTCACGGGTCTGACGATCGGGTCATTGCTCATCGGACCAATCGCCGACCGGTTTGGCCGCAAACGTCTCTTGCAACTGTCGTGTGTGATCTTCGGTCTTTTTACTGCGCTCACCGTATTCGCCAACACTGAATCGGCACTTATAGCCGCCCGGTTTTTCTCCGGTATCGGCCTTGGCGGTTGTATTCCGAATGCGCTGGCGCTCGTCGCGGAATACTCGCCTCAACGCGCCCGCGCGAGAACAGTCGCCATCACTGTCAGTGCGACCCCGCTGGGTGCCGTTATCGGGGGCATCGCGTGCTGGACGCTGATTCCTCGTTTCGACTGGCAAATCGTCTACTGGATTGGCGGGATTGTGCCCGTCGTCCTGAGCGTAATTCTGGGCTTGACGTTGTCTGAGTCGATCCGCTTCCTCGTTACCGTCGGTCACGACGACCGCAAGATCGCGAAGCTGCTGACGCGAATTGCGCCGGACTTCAAGTATGAGGAAGGCGGCACGTTCGGTCATGCGCAGGGCGTGCAGCGAAGCGGCTCGGTCAGTTTGCTGTTCACTGAAGGACGAACCGCCCGCACGTTGCTGTTGTGGGTGCCGTACTTCATGGTTTTCCTTGTCTCGTTCCTGATCTCAAGCTGGCTGCCGTCGATGCTCAGGGAGGCAGGGCTGCCGCTGACCCGTGCGATGAGTGCGCTGGTGATGTTCAATATTGGCGGCGTAGTGGGTGCCGCTATTCTTGGCAAGCTTGTTGACCGTTACGGGGCATACCGGATCATGACCGCTTCCTTCCTGCTGTGCGCGATCTCGGTGGCTGCGCTCGGCTATGTAACGGGCATCTACAACGGCATCATGGCGGTCATTTTCATGGTCGGCATCTGCGTCCAGGGGACGATTTGCACGCTCTATGCGCTCGCCAGTTCTGTGTACCCGACGGCCATCCGTGTGACGGGTATTGGATGGGCGTCTGCAATGGGGCGGTTTGGCGCGATTTTCGGTCCGCTGGTTGGAGGTGCGATGCTGCAGGCGCACTGGAGCATGCGAGAGCTGTTTGCCGCGGCGAGCGTTCCCGCGTTGATTTCCGCCTGTGCGCTGGTGAAGCTCGGTCTGATGAAAGCTCGGGAAGTTCATCAGTCGCCGCTGTCGTCGTCGACGGGAGGGATCGGCGACGCATCCGATCCCGTCGTTCATCACTGAATGTTCAAAGGCCGTTGGTTCCCTGGTCTCCGCGGGAGCCAACGTACTTTGCGCGTGGCCGCAGCATCGCTCCCGTCAGGCGTTGCTCGACGACGTGCGCGAGCCATCCAGACGTCCTGCCGATCGTATGAATCAGCGCCGCAGTGCCCGGCGGCAGGCCGATTGCGCAGGCTATGACGACCAGTGCGGCGAAGATATTCGGATATTGACCGCTTTCGCGGTCCGTTCTTTCGATGAAGTCGAGAATTTCCGACGTGCCGGCTCGCGGCTGATCCAGACCAGCAACGAGTTCGAGCAACGCGACGGCGCGCGGATCGCGCGCGTAAAGCGGATGGTTGAAACACGGCAGGCCGGTACGGGCGTAACCGGCGGGCCGGGTTGCGAGGCCGGCATTTGCAGTCGTGAGGGCCGCGAGCATGATTTCGACATCAGCCGTGCCACCAACCTGCATCGGACCCGACTGAACCTGTAACGCGCTGGAGATGCAGGCATACAAGTCGGCACCAGTCGATGCGCAGATGCGGGCGGCAAACGCGGGCGGGGAGAGTTCGTTTTCGGCCGACAGTACGAGCGCTGCATCAATAATGCGGATAACGTCGGCATTGTCCTCTTGCCCGAGTCCGCGCGCGATGCATGCGGCTATCGCTTCCCCTTCGCGCGGTGGCGTGTAGGTGCTGCTGGAACCGATCAGTCCCGCAGCGCCCGAAAACGCCTGAATGATCCGGATGCCGGTGTTGACGGGGTCCTGAGTGTGAGTCGGCGCCTCCGGAGCCGCTGGTGTGGCTAGCAGTTGGGCAAGCAGCGTAAGCCTTGAGAGCGGCGATGGGCCAGGAACCTCGGCCTGGTACGTGCCGATCATGCGGCCAAGATGGGCGGGGAGCGTCTGCTGCGGCCAGACTGCGTCGCGCGAGTTCAGTACGCCAGTCCAGAGCAGTTCAGCGACGGCCTCGAAGGATCGTTGGGCTGTTGCCAACTTCGTCGCAAGATGCCCCCGGTAGCGTGGCCCCTCATCAGTGATTTCGCTGATCCAGGTTTGTACGACGGGCTCGCCGTAGCGCAGCGTGTGCGATACATGAGGCCTTTCGGACGCTCCATTGGAGCGGGGGCGGAGCTTTTCGATATCGGATTTCAGGTAGAGACGGCGACGCCCGTCGTCGTGCGCTGTCGTTCGAATCATGCCGCGGCTGACGTACGTGTAGAGCGAGGCTCGCTTGATTGACAACATGCGAAGCGCCTCGTTACTCGACACATATTCCACGTCGTTAATCCGGCGTGCGGCGTCCTCTGCATAGACCGGCGTCGTTGTTTCGTCCGACGCGTGGGCGCGGGCCGCTGCGCGCGGATGCGGTTTTTTGGTCGATTTCGATTCCATATATCGACTGTTTCCAGTCCTCGATCAACGTCGTATAGACCGAATATTATGGTAATCACGGCAGAAACTGCAAATAGATCGATTTAAGAATCGATCTATACATCGACTAATCGACGTATTAGTATCCATTGTACGCATTCCCCCCACGTTTTCGGACGGATTTCGAGGAGACACTCATGAGTACTGCTAAGGAAAAGATCATCCGGCTGCAGCCGGAATTCGACAAAACGCGCCAGAAGCTGTCGGTCGCGCGGCATCTGCCCGGCGCCGTCTACAGTTCGGCCGATATCTATGCGCTGGAGAAAGAGAAAATCTTCATGACGCACTGGCTCTCCGTGGCGCGAGTGGAGGAGGTCGCCAATGTAGGGGACTATATGACCTTCAGCGTCATGGGCGAATCGATTGTCATTGCGCGTCCGTCCACAGATGAAATCGTCGTGTACATGAACCAGTGCCTGCATCGCGGTGTGGAAGTCGCGAGCGGCTGCGGGAATCTGGAAGAATTCAGCTGCCCGTACCACGCATGGCTGTATGGCATCGATGGAAAGCTCATTTCTGCGCCTGGCATGAAGGCGTGCGATGTCGATCTTTCGCAAGCATCGTTGCGGCGCGTGACGAGCCATGTCTGGCGTGGATGGGTGTTTGTCAATTTCGCCGAGGAGCCGGTGCCGTTCGAAGAATTTATCGAGCCGTATGAGCGCAGCCTATGGTGGTTCCGGACCGACGAGTGCAAGCTTGCCGATCGCGTGGTCATCGACGTCAAGTGCAACTGGAAGTTTTTGACCGAGAACCTGATCGACATCTACCACGTGGGCGTTATCCACCGGAATACGTTCGGCGGTTTCGTCAAGGGCGAACAACTCAAGTTTCATCTCGAGAAAGATGGCGGCTGGCACACCAGCTATGAAGCACGGCCACATTCGAAGAGCGGCGAGCAGGTATTCCCGACGCTACCGTGGGCTACGGACAAGCCTTCCGGCATTGCCTGCAAGGCTGGCATTTACCCGAACCTCAATCTGTCGATGCGCTCAGATAGTATCCGCGCGTGGCATGTGTGGCCGGTTACGCCCGACACCACACGGATCATCTGCTATCTGATGTTCCCGCCGGAAGCGTTCGATATTCCGAATTATGAGCAGGAGCTCGCAAAATATCGCGAGTTCGTCAGGCAGATCATTGCGGAAGACGCAGTCATGGTCGAGTCGTTGCAGAATTCGGCCGGCTCAAAATTCTTCACGCCCGGCCCGATGTCGCCTCTCGAAGAAGCCCTGTATCACATGGAAAATCACTACCTCGAGTTGATGTCGGCCTGAGACAGTACGGATGCCCGCCCTTCATGATGGCGGGCGTTGGAGACTTGTATGACTGAACAGTGGAAACAGGTTGCAACTGTCGACGAGATCACTGAGGGCGACACACTGCGTGTCGAAGTCGGGGACCAGGCGTTGTGTCTCTATCGTCTCGACGGCACCGTCTATGCCACCCAGGACCTCTGCACACACGGCCAGGCGAGTCTGGCTGATGGACTGATTGTCGACGGTGGCCTGATTGAATGTCCGCTTCACGAGGGCACGTTCGATATCCGCACGGGTGCTCCGGTAGGCGCACCGTGCAAGGTTGCACTGTCGTGCTTCAAGGTTCGCGTGGAAGGCCAGGACGTGCTGGTGGCACTGTGAGCGGTGGGTGCAGCGCAATGGCGCTTCATGCCGGCGGGCAAGCCAACGGTGAGACTGTCGAAAGCGGTGCCGGATGGGAGAGAGAGGGCGCATGAGCACGAACATTGTGGTTGTGGGAGCCGGTCAGGCTGGCGCGTGGGTGGCGCGGTCTGCACGCGAAGCCGGATTCGCCGGGACGATAACGCTGCTTGGCGACGAGTCGCATCTGCCCTACGAGCGTCCGCCGTTGTCAAAGGCCGGTCTGCTCGGTACCGGTGAGGCTTATTCGCCGGTCTTCGAGCGCGAAGACTATGAGAAGCTGGATATCCGCGTCGAGTTGGGAAAGCGAGTGAACGCCATCGACCGCGCCGCAAGGCAGGTCGTTTGCGCTGACGGTAGCCGTTATCCGTACGACCGGCTTGCCCTAGCAACGGGGGGGCAGGCGCGCCGACCGGTGTTTCCGGGCAACGATCTTCCCGGCGTGCTGACGTTGCGTAGGCTGGCGGACGCCGCAGCGATTGCGGCAAGAATGCGTGAAGGCGGCCACGCGCTGGTCGTGGGCGGTGGCTGGATCGGGCTCGAGGTGGCTGCGGCGGCACGCACGCGCGGGATGTCCGTCACGTTGCTGGAGTACGCCGAACGGGTTTGTGCGCGATCGCTGCCACCGTTTATGTCGGACTACCTGTTGCGCACCCACGTCGGGCATGGCGTACAGGTGCGGACGCAGACTTCGCTGGCTGGCGTTCACACTACGGATGATGGCCGGCTGATTGCGACGCTGGCAGCCAGTGATGAACGCATCGAGCCCGCCGACCTGATTGTGCTGGGTGTCGGGTTAGCTCCCGACATCGAACTCGCCGCGGCCGCGGGGCTTCATGTCGAGAATGGCATCGTCGTCGATGAAACCGGGGCGACGTCTGACCCGACTATCTTTGCCGCGGGGGATGTGGCTTGCATGCCGCTTTCGTGGCGGCAGGGCAGACTTCGGCTCGAGTCGTGGGCGAACGCGCAGAACCAGGCAATCGCGGTGGGTCGAACAATGGCGGGCGATCCCGTCAGTTACGACGATCTGCCTTGGTTCTGGTCGGATCAGTACGATCTGAACATCCAGATGGTGGGGTTGTTCTCGCCGGGGAGGGAACAGGTAGTTCGAGGCGACCCATCCGCGCACAGTTTTTCGCTGTTTCAGCTGGAAGGTGGGCGCATTGTGGCTGCTGCGTCCGTGAATGCCCCGCGCGATCTTAAGCACGCAAAGCAACTGATCAAGAAGGCAAAGCCGGTCGACGCCGTTTCACTTGCCGACGTGGCAATTCCATTGGATCGACTGCCTGCCGTAGCTGCGTGAGGTTTGCCTGGCCACTTCAGGATTGCCTCGAACGCAAAACATGCGTTCGAGGCAATTCGTATTGTTCTGGCCAATTACTGGGTTAGCAGGAAACGACTACGCTCACTCCGCATCTGGTTGGCTGCCCGGCGACGCGCGCATGAACGCTTCCAGCTTCAGCGCAGCATCGTAGATGCGCTGGATGGTTGGATACTGGCGGGTATCGATCTCGAAGCGCTGCGCATTGAATACCTGCGGGATCAGGAACAGGTCGGCCACGGTTGGATTGTCGCGATAACAGAACCGGCCGGTGCGGGTATCGCCTGCCAGTCGTTCTTCCAGTGTCGAGGACCCAGCTTCCACCCAGTGCCGGTACCAAGCGGTCTTCGCCTCATCACTCACGCCCATTTCGTTTTTCAGGTACTTCAGCACGCGCGGGTTGTCGAGCGGGTGGATTTCGCACGCGATCTGCAGCGCGATTGAGCGGACATAAGCACGCGCTAGCGGATCGCGCGGCGGCAGCGGTGGCTCGGGATGCGTTTCCTCAAGATACTCGATGATGGCGAGCGACTGCAGGAGCACATCGCTCCCGTCGACAAGTGCCGGCACCAGCGCATCCTGATTGATTTTGCGGTAGGCGGGCATTAGTTGCTCGCCGCCGTTGCGCACCAGATGCACAGGTACATACTGGTAGGAAAGCCCCTTGAAGTGCAGGGCGATCCGCACGCGATAGGATGCCGAGCTGCGGAAATAGCTGTACAGCTTCATGCCTCGCTCCGTGCTGGTAGCACCGTGGCGCGGCACTCTCCGAAACCGATTCTCGCCGCGCCCGGCTTCTCCGCCCATGCACGGATCACGACTGCGTCGCCGTCCTCGATGAACGTGCGCGTCTCCCCATTGCCAAGCGCGAGCGGCTTCTTGCCGCCACTGGTCGTCTCGAGGAGCGCGCCTGCCTGATCGGGAGTCGGCCCGGACAGCGTCCCCATCCCAAGCAAATCCCCTGGTTGCAGGTTGCAGCCGTTGACGGTGTGATGTGCGATCATCTGCGCGACTGTCCAGTAGGCGTGCCGGTAGTTCGTGCGGGTCACCTGCGCTGCTGGCAGGCCAGCTTCGCGCATGCGGGCGCTTTCGATTTCGAGGTCTAGCACGATGTCGAGCGAGCCTTCTGCACGTTGTCGCGCCGAGTCGAGGTAGGGAAGCGGTTGCGGGTCGTCGGTCGGTCGCCCGAACGGCACGCGATACGGCGCCAGCGCCTCCAGCGTGATGATCCATGGTGAAACGGTCTAAAATCGCGTGGGTTCGCAAGACCGTTGGAGCCGATCGGTCCGAGGTCGGGTAGCCTGAACAATGCGCCGTCATTCTCGCAGATATAGCCACGCGCACGTCCGTCCGGCAGTTCGACCGCAAAGCGCACGCCACGCGGAATCACAACAATCTCATGAGGCTCGACATCGAGTGCCCCGAATTCGGTCCTGATGAAGAGTCGCCCCTCCTGCGGCACGATCAGCAGTTCGCCATCGACGTTGTAGAAGAATCGGTCATGCATTGAACGATTCGCCGTGTACAGATGGATGCCGGCGCCCGTGCCCACTGCTGGACCGCCGTTACCCGCAATCGTGACGATGCCGTCGATGAAGTCGGTTGGCGCATCAGGGTATGGCTGCGGGCTCCAGCGAAGCTGGTTGGGCGGGGTCGGCACTTCGTCGAAGCGGCTCAGCCACCGTGTGTTCGCGAACGGCTCGAACGGCGGGTGAACGGCAGTGGGCCGGATGCGGTACAACCACGAGCGGCGGTTGCTGTGGCGCGGTGCGGTGAATGCCGTGCCGGAGATCTGTTCGGCGTAAAGACCGTAGGCAACACGCTGCGGCGAGTTGCGTCCTGCCGGCAGCGCGCCAGGCAGTGCTTCGGTCGCGCATTCATTTGCAAAGCCGGTCAGATATTGAAGCGCTGATGTTTGATGATCCACTGGATGTCTCCTCTTGATTGGCTGGCGGACATGGCACGGCTGCGGCCATGCCATCCGCGCCGATGTCGCCGGGATATTCGACGTGGAAACATTGTCGGCTTAGCTGGATATCATCGCAACGACATAGCGCGAATGGTGTTCATTCACGATGTGAATGACAGATGAATGCGTCGAAGCTGCGCAAAATCGGTCTGAGCTGGCCGGTCCTCTCCAGTCGACCAGACAGAACGCGTTCGAAGCCGGCCGTGGCATGCTCAACCGCTAGCTGCGTGAGGCAAAAAGACACGTTCACTCCCCGACATCGCTTCTCATCGACTCACGATCGCTGTCATGTACGCCGGTGAGCCCCGTTTTCTACCGACACTATGCGGATGTTGTGCGGAGCATGCGCCTCATGGTATCGCCGAGACGCGATATAGAAACGCCCGCGTGTTGGGACGTTGTGCAGGGAAGATGACTCGAGCTGGTGCGTGGTCCACACGGCGACCCTGCGGGATGTGTACTGCCTGTTCGATTGTTCGAACAGTATTGCGTGAGGCTGTTTTGCGGTTTGCCGCTTCACGCGTCAAAACCGCCTGTCTTTCTCGATGACTACGTGAGGCGCGCCATGAACAGGTAAGTCCTGCGGCAATACGGCGCCGAGATAGGATTGACGCTTGTGCTCATTTGCGCTTCAGAGTAATCGAGGAGGTTTCCAGGCAGAATTTCACGCGTAATCAAATCGATCGTCTAAACACGACAGGCTTACCACCCACGATCTGCTTCGTCATCCATGCCGCCAGAGCTGAGTCGAGGTAGTCCACGTGACCGGGAAACCACTCAAAAAGCCACGGGGCCAAGATCTCGCACCTGTTCCGCGCCGGCCCGGCCTTCTCCGAGCGCAGCCTCACGTCACCTGGCGAGCTGTTTCAGAGTGCCGCCCCACTTTGAGCGAAGCGTAAGTGTTTGCTCCGCGATACTTAAAGGTCGAGAACCAGCTCTGCGGACTTCGCACGCGACACGCAGACCATGATCTGTGTTCCTTTCTCGTCGTCGCGCAGCACCAGGTCTCGATGATCCGCCTCCCCTGAGCACAACGCTGTCTTGCACGAGCCGCAGGTACCGCTCTCGCACGAACTCGGTACGCGCACATCCGCGTCGCGCAGCACCTCGAGGATCGAGCGATTGGCGGGAATTTCGAACGACGTGCCGCTGCGCGAGAGCCGCACTGTGAACGGCGTGTTTTCGCGCGCATTCGTATTGGTTGCACCGAAGCTTTCGAAGTGGACCGTGCCCGACGGCCAATGGCCGGTCATGTCCCGAACCGTATCCATCAGCGCCTGCGGACCGCAGCAGTACACATGTTGCGCCGGCTTCGACTTCTCGAATACGGACCAGAAGTCGAACGCTTTCGACGGGTCGCCGTGATCGTGATGAATCTTCACGTCCGAACGCCATTCGTCGCTTGTCAGTTCATCGAAGAACGCTGTGCCTTCCGGATCGCGGGTGAGGTAGTACAGCCTGAACGAACGCAGGCCTTCCGCTCGCAACTGCCGCGCCATCGACAGCATCGGCGTGATACCGATGCCGCCCGCGACGAGGATGAATGACTTTGCGCGCTCATCGAGGGGAAACTCGTTGCGGGGCAAAGAGACTTCCACGGCGTCACCCTCGGACGTATCGTCGATGAAGCTTATCGAGCCGCCGCGTCCGTTGCTGTCACGCTTCACCGCGATGACGTAGCGATTGCGCTCCTGCGAGTCATTGCAAAGTGAATACGTGCGTCGTGAACCGTTGGGCACCGCCACGGTCAAGTTGGCGCCTGCCTCGAATGGCGGCAGCGGTGCGCCCTGCGGATCAGTCAGCTCAAAGCTCCAGATGTCACGGGCGATCTTCTCCTTACTTGCAATCTTCAGACGAAGAAAACCGTCTTCTTGGGGGGTAGTCATGCCTGTCTCCTTCTAACTGACCTGGTTTTGTGTTGCGTCAACATGGCTGGTATCATATTACTAGATATCTAATTATGCAAGTCAAAAAAATCGATTCTTTGCAATCCCGCTCTCGGTATAAACCCTCGCTTGCCAGCGACATGAAGTCACCGTAACCTGAATATTAGATCTCTAGTTATGCGGTGAGAGGAAAGTGATTCCTGCCGGTATCCAGAGCGAAATTCGGAGACATTCAGTCATGGCGCATTCAACGTTGCACTCCGGGGACATATCCCTGTCTGCCGTAGCCGACACGGCGGCGGAGGAGGCGACATACCGCAAGATCACGTTAAGGCTCATGAGCTTTCTGTTCCTGTGCTGGGTCCTCAACTACCTCGATCGCGTCAATGTCAGCTTTGCGCAGTTGCAGCTGAAACACGATCTCGGGTTGAGCGACGCAGCGTACGGGCTCGGCGTGAGTCTGTTTTTTATCGGCTACATCCTGCTCGAAGTGCCAAGCACGCTGTTGTTGCGGCGCATTGGCGCCCGCAAGACCGTCACGCGGATCATGCTGCTGTGGGGCGCCATCTCCACTGCCATGGCGTTCATGACGGCTCCATGGCAGTTCTATCTCGCCCGGACGCTCCTTGGCGCGGCCGAAGCGGGCTTCTGGCCCGGCATCATCCTCTATCTCTCGTACTGGTACCCGTCGAAGCGTCGCGCTCGTATCACGTCGCGGTTCCTGCTGGCGATCGCGGTTGCGGGGATTGTCGGCGGTCCGCTTTCCGGGTTCATCCTGCAAAACTTCATGGACGTCTGGGGTTTTCGCAACTGGCAGTGGCTGTTCTTCCTTGAAGGCGTGCCTGCCGTGATTGCGGGTGTCGTTGCTTACTTCTACCTGATCGACCGGCCGCAAGATGCGAGGTGGCTGACCGAGGATCAAAAGCGAATCGTGATTGGCGCGCTCGACGAGGAAGGTCGCAGCAAGCCGCATAACTCGCCAAGCACGCTCCTCGCCGCACTGCGCGACCCGCGCGTGTACGTGATCGCTGCGGGCTGGGCTACGGTGCCCATCTGCGGAACCATCCTCAACTACTGGACGCCTACGATCATCAAACAGTCGGGCGTTTCCAACCTGTTGCAGATCGGCTTCCTGTCGACGCTGCCTTACATCGTCGGCGCGGTTGCCATGCTGCTGATCGCACGCAGTTCCGACCTGCGGCTCGAGCGCCGCTGGCACTTCGTGCTGTCGACGACGGCAGGCGCCACCGGCGCGGTGCTGCTGACGATTTTGACGCACAACTCGGTTGCCGCCATCGTGTGCCTGAGTCTCGTTGCGGTGAGCTATTTCGCGGCGGCGGCCATTATCTGGACCATCCCGCCGAACTACCTGACGGGCGAGGCAGCCGCCGGCGGGATCGGCGTGATCAGCAGTCTCGGTCAAGTGGGCGCTTTCTTCGCACCAATCGTCCTTGGCTGGGTGAAGAGCGTGACCGGCAGCTTCTCGGCCGGCATCCTGCTGGTTGCGGCGCTCGTTTTCATCGGCGGCATTGCCGTCTTCTTCGGCGTGCCGCGCGAGCGGCAGGCACAGCGATCCGGCGCGTGACATTGCACGCGACGGACCGCATTTTGACAGTCAGACAGGAGCAGGAATGAGCAAGCTTCAACTTTCCATCGCCGTAGGCAACTACGACCGCATGCGGCCGCTGATCGATGGCGACGTCCAGATCGACGGTGTCGATCCCGTGTTCATGCTTCAGGACCCGGAGGAAATTTTCTTTCGTGCGTTCCGGCACGCGGACTACGACATTTGCGAACTTTCGCTCAGCAGCTATTCGGTCAAGACGGCCGCGGGGACATCGCCCTATATCGCGGTGCCGGTCTTTCCGTCGCGCGCGTTCCGGCACAGCTCGATCTACGTGCGTTCCGACCGCGGGATCGACCGCCCCGAGGACCTGAAGGGCAAGCGCATCGGCGTGCCGGAATACCAGCTCACCGCCAACGTATGGGTGCGGCTCTTTCTCGAAGAGGAATATGGCGTGAAGGCGTCGGATATCCACTGGGTGCGCGGCGGCTACGAGGATCCGACGCGCGTAGAGAAGATTGCGCTCAAGCTGCCTGAAGGGGTCGTGCTCGAAAGCGCCCCCGAGGGGCAGACGATCTCGAATCTGCTGGCCGACGGTGAGATTGACGGCGTGATTGGACCGCGCGCGCCGTCGTGCTTCGACCGTGGGCACCCGAAGGTCAAGTACCTTTTCGATGATCCGCAGAAAAGCGCCGCCGAATGGTACGAGCGCAGAAAGCTCTTCCCGATCATGCACACGCTGGGCATTCGAAAGACGCTCGCGGATCAGCACCCGTGGCTGCCCGGCGCGATTGCGAAGGCGTTCGAGCAATCGAAGGAAGTAGCGCTGGCCCGTTTGAGTGACACCTCGGCGACCAAGGTGACGCTGCCGTTTATCGAGGATCAGTTGCGCAATGCGCGGCGGCTGATGGGACACGATTTCTGGTCGTACGGATTCGCGAACAACGAACACGTGATCGACCGGTTCCTCGCGCAGCACCACGCCGAGGGACTGTCGAGCCGTCGCCTGCAGCCTGCCGAACTGTTCCACCCGGCCAGCCTCGAGCGATTCAAGATCTGATTCTCTCGCTGCGGTTGCTCGTACCGTCGCGCATCCGGCAGGCACCGGGTGCGCGACTTCGCGGCACGGTGCGGACATTGCACCAGGCGCACCTTCTGAGCGGTCCGAGCGCTGCGGTCCAGTGCCTCTCGCGCGGGCTAAAGCGCTATGATTGTCACCGGTCTGGTCACAATAACAGCGAGGAAGGCATGACAGCAGCACGTACTGCAGGCAAGGGCAAGGGCGGGGTCATGAGCGAGGACCCTATTCTGCGGCACTGGCGCGAGGCGGTTCCGGATGATCGTCTCGCTCACCTGGTGAAGGATGCGGGCCGCGCGATGATTCGCGGTCTGCAAATGCGCCTGGCGCAGCATGAAGTCTCGTTTGGCCACTGGGCGTACCTGCGCGTGCTATGGGTCACCGACGGGCTTACGCAGAAGGAGCTGAGCGACGAAACCGGGACCACCACACCCACCACGTTCAGTGCGGTGTCGGCAATGGAAAAACTGGGCTATGTCGAGCGCCGCTACGAGCCCGGCAATCGCAAGAACACGCACGTCTATCTCACGTCACGTGGCCGGAGTCTGAAAAAGAAGCTCGTCCCGCTCGCTGAAGAGGTCAACGAAATTAGCGTCAGGGGCCTGAAGACCACCGAGATCAACGTGGCGCGGAAGGTCTTGCTGACGATCATCGAGAATATGGCGCGCGACGAAGCCGAGTCGGATGACCCGGCGCTGCGCATTCCGTCGACTCGGGAAGTAGGCAATCTGATCGCAGTGCGCGGGGAAGAAATCGGTCAGGATTGAAGTGCGGCCCAGCGCTAGAGGTCATTCCCAAGTAGCAAATTTATTAAAGATCTAATAATATTGGCAGGCGTGCCAGGTCGCCGACAGGCACGACGGCAGGCCACGGCATGCTGCTCCCTCGCTAAAAAAATACGGATCTGGAATGGATGGAATGACCCGCGCGGCGATGACGCGCAACGTCCGCGATGCGCTCGCGGAAGATATCGGCGAGGCCGACCGGACGTCGCTACTGATCAACCCTGACACGTCAGCCGAAGCTGTCTTGACCGTGCGCGAACCCGCCCTGTTGTGCGGCAGACCGTGGTTTGACGAGACGCTCCAACAGGTCGACCCGCGCATCACGATTGAATGGTTGAGCGGCGAGGGCGAACAGATGCACGAAGGGCAGGCCGTCTGTCGGATCGCTGGTCCGGCGCGCGGCATGCTCACCGCCGAGCGCACTGCGCTCAACTTCATTCAGTTGCTTTCTGGGGTGGCCACCGAGACTAGCTTGATGGCGCGGATCGTCGAAGGCACGTCTGCGCGGATTCTCGACACGCGAAAAACGCTTCCCGGATTGCGCCTGGCGCAAAAATACGCGGTTCGTGTGGGCGGCGGCGAAAACCATCGCCGGGGGCTGTACGACGGCATTTTAATCAAGGAAAACCACATCGCGGCGGGCGGCGGCATTGCTTCGACGCTGCGCGCCGCTGAAGCATTGGGTGCAGGTGTGCCGGTGCAGGTCGAGGTGGAGACGCTCGATGAGTTAAAGGAAGCGTTGGCTGGAGGCGCTGCGGCGATTCTACTCGACAATTTCTCGATTGAGGCGATGCGCGAGGCTGTGCGTGTCACCGCAGGGCGCGCCGAGCTTGAAGTCTCGGGCGGTGTGACCGAGCAGACGCTGCGAACCATTGCCGAGACCGGCGTGGACCGTATTTCGCTAGGTAAGTTGACGAAGAACGTCAGGGCGATTGATTTTTCACTTCGCTTCGCGGAGTTTGCCGGGTGACGGGGTGGCCGCGCACGTGTGCCCCCTAAAGTGGGGGTCGGCGCCGATTGCCGGATTTCCGCCGGTCCAGAGGGCCGGAAGCGCAGACAAAAAAGTCCCTCGTTTTAACTGTAGACGGCTCAGTTCAAAACGAGGGCTTGTGCGCTTACCCAGGACTATCAAAGCGTTACATCTGTGCCTGTATCACTCGACTTCAGAATCGCTATACAGATTTCCAGCGTGCCCTTCGCCCACTCGCCATTGTGTAGTGGCCCACGTCCGTCGACGACCGCGCCATATAACTCGTCGATGACCTCGGCGCGCGGCACGGCGGGTGCAGCCAGCGGAAGCGTTTCCCGACGCTCATCGCCGTAGACGACGATCGAGTCGGGCAGCGGTCGCAGGTCCGCGCGTTCGCACGAGACGATGACCGGACCGAAATGCTGATGAAATCGCTGCGGCTCGTCAGCGGCGGCTGTCGGCGGTTTGTATGCCGATCCGCCGTAGGTGCCGGCGGCCTTGAGCCTGGCCTCGTCGCCAGAGGATGCGAGCGTTTCCAAGCGGCGGCGCGCGCTTCCGTACGTGTCAGGGCTCGTACGATCGCCCATTTCGCCGATCCAGCCGCTCCACTCGTCGGTGTTGAAGCGTCCATAGCCGTTGTACGAGAGCGACGCATAAGCACCATTTTCGAACCAGATCAGCGCCGAATAAGCACCTTCGGTCGGGCGTGACGGATCCCACCGTCCCACACTGGCCCGAAGCCGCGTCGCGCGCGAGCCGGCGAGCATTCGCACGATGTCGACCTGGTGAGCTGCCTGGCTGAAGACGGCGCCCCCGCCTTCGGCTGTCGCCAGCTCTTCGGGCCGGCGGGGACGGTAAAGGTAGTCAGTATAGTTGACGGCCTGGATCATTTTCACTGCCCCGAAATCGCCGAGACTGATCAATTCCCGCGTACGCAGGTACGGCGTGTCGAAACTGTGGCAATGGCCGACAATCAGATGCACGTTCGCTGCGTGGCATGCAGCAATCATCCGGTCGCAGTCCGCGGCGGCGAGCGCCATCGGCTTTTCGACCAGCACGTGTTTGCCTTTTGCCGCGGCAATTTCAGTGTGCTGCGCGTGGAACTGGTGCGGACTTGCAACGTAGATGATCTCGACGTTGGGATCATTCGCCAGCTCCGCCACGTCCGCGTAGGTGGGCGCAGCGAAGTCGGCGGCGAACTGCCGCCGCGCTTCGTCACGCGGATCGCACGCAGCGACGAGCTGGACTCTGGAGTCGCGCAGGAAGGTCGGCAGCATCAGCGAGAATGCCCGTCCCAGTCCCGCGACCCCGATGCGCAAACGGCGCTGCTTCATGGCCGTGTGCCTCCCGTTATTGCTTGACCTGATAGTCCGTTGCGAGCGCCGACGGCTGGTCGGCCGGTTCCGGATTCTTCTTGCTGACGTAACGCGCGGCGTACGTGCGCCAATCAATTTCCTTCGGCACGACAGCCTGGTACGAGCAGACCTCCTTGGGAATTGCCTTCGCACCCGTGCCGATGGCGCCGTCGCCCTGCTGGAACTCGGTGATTGCATCGAGCATGCGGCGACGGAATTCGACGATGGCAAGATCGCTTCCGCCGAGGCGTTCGTCCGAGCGGTTCGCAATCGGACCCATCGTGACCCACATCGCGATGTCCTGGTTCGGGAAGCCCGAAATACCCGTGAAATTGCCAGCCTTCATCGCCTGGCGGTCCTGCCAGAAGCGGTTGTCGTGATTGCGCAACGGGCGATAGTACTGATCGAGGTCAATACCGACCTGCTGACGCAGGAACTTGCGCCACGTTTCGTTTTCCGGCGTCGTCTCCGGATCGCCCCAGGCGATGAAATAGAACGCGGTGTTCGTGTCGTCCATCGGCACGTTGATGTTCGCAACGTTGTACAGATTGTTCGGCGGAATCAGCACCGTCCCCGGCGCCACGAACACCGTGGAGCGCACGTAGTCGTGTGTGTTGGCGTTGAAGATCGGGCGGCGCAGCGCGGCGTAACGGAAGCCGTAGTCGGTGCGCTCGACCTGCAGACGTGGGGCCTTGTCGGTGGAGGGGCGCAGCCAGTTCTTGTCGGTCGCTTCTGCGCCGCCGACGCGTGCCGGCACGAAGTCGGACGAATGCAGGCTCGAGCTGTGCGCGGAATCGATCGCGCCTTCGAGGATTTGCGCCCAGTTACACGGCAGGAGTGCTTTCGCGATGCTCACGCGGGTGTCGGCAGTGGGCGCCCAGGCCGGCGGCACGAATTCAGGGATGGCGTCTTGCAGGCCCATGTACGCCCAGACCATGCCTCCCCATTCCTGCACGGGGTAGGCCTTGTGCTTGACCTTGTCGGTCATGCAGCTGGCTGCAGGCTCGGACACCATTTCAAGCACGTTGCCCGCGACGTCGAACTTCCAGCCGTGATACAGGCAGCGCAAGCCGGAGTCTTCGTTGCGACCGTAGACGAGCGATGCACGGCGGTGCGGACAATACTCGTCCAGCACACCAACGTTGCCTTCCGAGTCGCGGAACACGACGAGGTCTTCGCCAAATACGCGCGCTTTCACCGGCGCGCCGTCCGGCTCGCTAACCTCTTCGATGAGGCAAACCGGCGTCCAGTGTCGGCGCATCAGTTGGCCCATCGGGGCATCGCCCTCGACGCGGCACAGCAATTCGTTTTCTTGGTGGGTCAGCATGTAATGTCTCCCGGCGAGAGATCGCCTTATCAACAGGTGTTGCTCAACTATATTAGAGATCTAGTTAAATTAGCAAGAACCTTTTTGTGGCATCCGGGAAAGTACGTAGGTCGGAAGTTTGGCTGAATGACGACTATCGATCCCTAATATAAATAAACATGCTGAGTTCCTCTTCGATGCGTTCTCTGTGGTGCTCCCCAGGCAGGCGATGACGGTCGTACGCCCAACGGCAAGCGGCGACTGGTCCACAGGATCGCGGTGACGGGCTATGATATAGCCGTTGATAAAGCCGGATTGATCGAACATGACAGACTCTGTATTGAAAGACGTCGAAGCCCCTGTGCGGGAGAGTGACAACAGCCTTGTGTGGTCAGACGCACGGCTACTCGGTTTCACGCCGATGGATGACGTGCACAAGGAATTCTACGAAGTCGCGCTACGGCTCGTGACCTGCACCGATGCGAGCGCCCTTGCCGCGATCGAGGAATTCGAAAAACACGCCGTCAGCCATTTCGAACAGGAAGACGAATGGATGCGCACGACAAACTTTCCCCCGCGCGATTGTCACATCGACGAGCACGAAGCCGTGCTGAAGTCGGTCCGGGACGTTAAAGCAGCGGTCGAAGCAGGGCAGGCCGGTTGTGGGCTGGTGCATGACATTGGCATGCATCTGTACAACTGGTTTCCGGGACACGCTGACTACCTGGATTCGGCGCTTGCCGCGTGGATGACGAAACAGACGATGGGGGGAAAGCCGGTTGTCTTAAGGCGGGCGATTTGAGCTTTAAAACTGTGATGTCGTCAGCTTTTGAGTTGTTGCGCAAAGGCCGGCGACAGCTTACGTTTAACAACGTGTACCAGATAGTCGACACGGCACTCCGCGGCATCGGTCTCGCGTATGTGCCCAAGGACCTCGTCGAGGGTCAGGTCTGTGCGGAGCAGTTGTGCTGGGTGCTTGAAGACTGGTATCCGACGTTCGTCGGACACCACGTTTATTACCCGAGTCGCCGTAAATCGTCGCGGGCGGTCGAACTTGTAGTCGAAGCGCTGAAGACGGGTTATCAACGCAAAGCCTAGGCTCGGCAATCATGGAGAAGTTGGGGTTGCCCCGTTGGACGGCAACGGCGCGGGACGCACGCCTGGCTATTGAGAGGTTTGGGGCGGCGGCCATCTCCGATGGATGGCCGTTATAGTCCACGATGCGACGTAAGGATAAGCGCAGCGCTGGACAACCAAGTTGGATCAAGTTAAGACGCTCACCCCCGGCCTACGCGGATTCTACGGTGCAGCATTCGTGGACACACCAACCCAGCAAATGGCGAAGAACGTTCCCCATCTTCCGGGAAGCGCATCTCGCGTGGAACACACGCGCGCGATCTTCTTTTGCTAACGCGTTCACGGCGCGTCCGATGTGCCGGAGCGACTGCTCGGCTAGCCAAAGTCTGACGAGTCCGGATGTGTCGGAGCTGGGCCGAGCGACGGACGTTGCCGCGCGAAGCAGGTTATCTCGGGGGGCGCAGTGTTGTATCGATAGTGCGTCCCTCGCGTCCTTGCCGATGGTCTCGAATTGCGTCGTAAAGCCAGGATGCCTGTCGGCATCGTCTGAGGCTGCAGTGGTGTTATGAATTATCGCCGCAGAGCGCGGACTCGGACGCCGGGCCATCCGGGCTTCCCTCGAACGGTACGGAGAAGGCTAGTGACCTGTTTGGGTGTGGTTGCGAAGGAGTTGCTCGGCCATGCTTACGCGAGCCGTCGCTTTCGTGTTGCGATTTGCTGTCTTTCACGATGGTTTTCGGAAATTTCGAGTTAGAGGCCGGTCTGCGCCGGCTAGGCATTGGCGCCCCAGAACCTGGATGCAGCATCGGAAATCTGTGCCTCGAATGAGTCCCACGCGAATCCCGCGTTGCGGACGATGAGGCCTATAAGCTCAATGATTCTCTGCATTCGGGCTATGGTGGATCTCAGATCGCCCCACTTGATCCCCAGGGTCGCGATATCCACGAGTTGGTACTTGTCGGCGACGTACCGAACCTCCGTGTGCGCTGAAATCTTGTCCCGAACTGTGCGAAAGCCGTGCATGGCCTGACAGGCCGAGAGCTCAAGCCACAAGCGTTGAAGCTCCCGATAGTGCTCCAGGAACTGATCTCGCCGTTCGAGCCGCTCGTGTTCTTCTAGCCGTCTCAATGCGTGAACGATCTACGGGTCCGCTTCGTCCTCGATCGGAGGAAGCACCCAGCGCGCGTACCGGTCCTCAAGTTCGCGTCGCAGTGATTCGTCTTCCAGAGCGTTAATGATCTTGAGGATGCTCGGCGTACGTTCGTCCGCATCGAGGCTCAGCTTGGCAATGTCCTGTGCACACGACAAAAACAGTGAACGGCGCAGGATTCCAAATCCTCGGGACTGCTCCCCTGAGCCACGGGCGCCGATTGTCCCTTGGTCGAAGAGCATTGGGTGGAGCAGTGCATACCTCTCGCGCAATCCGATGAATACGTCGAGTAAATGACCGGCATGCGCTTCCATTTTCTCTATCTGTGTTGGCATTGGAATACGCTCATGCGCGATGGCATATGTTTCGGTGGAGTGGAGCGCCTGGACGCGCGAAACACTTTTTCGCGTCCCCATGGTGTGGTATCTAACCCGCCCAACAGAAGGCTGCCATGGTGGTGATGCCACCAAAGTTTTGGCGGTCCGGGAAAAATTTGATCCGATTGTGTGGCGCCAGCCACCTCGGCGCTACGCGACGTTGACGGACGCGGAGACGGGCTGCGTCCCCGGTCGTTGTGACCATGCCACGATCCTCACTGATGCTGCGAAGATAAATCTGCCTCTCTCTCATCGAGCGTGTCGGTGGAAATCAGCATCAGTCACCGCCGATGCGGATACAAGGGTCCTTCGATTCGCTCTACAAGCGACCGTGCTCCGCTCTTGAGAATTTCTACGTGGTATTCACGATCATCGACTGAGACCATGCTGGTTGGGAACGCGTTACCGATCGCTGCTGCCACCTGGCCCGAGTGGGTAATGACAGGAACGGCAAGTGCGCCCATACCCGGTACCCGTTCGCCGTCCGACGATGCATAACCGCGTCTGAACACCTCTTCGACTTCATGCCGAAGCTGTTCCCGATTAGTGATGGTCCGGCTCGTTATCCGCTCGAGTGTCGTTTCCTGCAACATTCGCTCACGTACGTCAGGGGGTGCGAAAGCGGCAAGTACTTTCCCAGCAGCCGTTGCGTGAAACGGAAAATACGAACCGAACGCTGAAGACAGGTCAACGGGGACCGGGCCCGCAATGCCGAGCAGATATAGAGGCTTCAGATGATCGAGAATCGAAAGGGTGGTATTGAAACCGCTTCGATCGACGATACCGCGCAAAAGCGGAATGGCATGCTTCGTGAGCGGATGAGACTGAACAAATCTGGACCCGACCACATAGGCGGGCAGTCCCACGGAGTACCGCCGGGTCTTGGGATCCTGGTCCAGCCATCCTGCCCGTCCAAACGTGCTCAGGATGCGGGACACCTGGCTTCGTGGAAGCTGGCAATGGTCCGCAATTTCGCTTACCGATCGCTGTCCCGCGCCGTCGGCGAACAGATCCAGGATGCGTAATGCTGTGGCTACCGTTTTCATGTCGAGTTGCAAATAGTGCAATGGTTGTCCGTGTACAGTCAATAATCTCGCAGAAAGTCATGTTACCTGGGCGTCATATACGGGAAAACACCGACAAAATCCCGCCACACTGATTGCAAATACAGCAACTTTTGGAAATTTCTCGCGCCGATTGCGGTTGCGATGCCAGAATCAACGCACCTCGTTTGACCTGAATCAAACATAGGATGGCTCGAACCGCATGGATTCGGCAGGCAATAGTCCAGCCCTGAAAATTAGATAGCTAGTAATAAATATTCACTTAATGATATGCGGCACCATCGAGCCGGTAGCCAATCATATAAGTTCTGCTAACAGGAGACGATTGTGCAGATCACTACATCTTCAGCTGCGGTACTTCCACCGCCCGAAACGCTGCGATCCATTGGTCGTCGCCATCAGCATGTTGCCCTTGGGTTGACGGTTCTGATGCTCACTGCCTACTTCCTTTTTATCCTTTCAATCGCTTTTTTCAAGGAAGCACTGTCCGTACAGATTGTGCCTGGACTTTCGCTTGCCATTCTCGCTGGTGTAGCCGCGGTCACGTTCGCTCTCGTTCTCACATTCGGATATGTCACATGGGTTAACCGTGTACACGACGCGGCGGTGCGCCGGTTGGCAAAAGGAGGCCGTTGAGATGGAAGCGAACTTTGCAGGCGGTCGCGCTAACGCTGTATCGGTTGTTTTCTTCGTTCTCTTTCTTTCCTCTACTCTCGTCATCACCTGGTGGGCATCGAGGCGAACCAGGACCGCGGAACAGTTCTTTACCGCAGGTCGAAGTATTGGAGCGTTTCAGAATGGAATCGCATTAGCTGGCGACTTCGTCGCTGCGGCAGGCTTCCTTGGTATATCCGGTCTTGTCTCCTTGGCCGGCTTTGATGGCCTCATTTATGCGATCGGTGGTGTCATGGGTTGGCCTGTCATGCTGTTCCTGTTTGGCGAGCCACTGCGCAATCTCGGTAAGTATTCGTTCGGAGACGTTCTCGCGTACCGCCTCGACTCGCCCAGGATCCGCATCATTACGGGCATTACCACACTGGGAATTACCATTTGCTATCTGGTGATGCAGATGGTCGGCGCTGGAGATCTGATCCATCTCCTTTTTGGAATGGACTATGACATCGCGATCTGGATCATTGGTGGATTCATGCTTGTCTACGTCATCTTTGGTGGCATGCTTGCGACTACCTGGGTCCAGATTATCAAGGCAGTATTGATGTCGTTGGCTGCGGTCGGGATGACCGTCATAGCCCTTTCGTATTTTGGCTTCAATCCAGTGAACCTTCTCGCCGCCGCTGGCGCACAGCACGGTGCTGCGGTCCTTTCGCCGGGGCGGTTGATTTCGAACCCACTGGATGCAGTATCGGTTGCCCTGGCACTTGCCTTGGGCGTGGCAAGTTTGCCACATGTGCTCATGCGGTTCTTCACGGTCCCGGATGGACGCGCCGCGCGCAAGTCTCTCGTCTACGCGACGACGATCATCAGTGTGTTTCTCATGTTGACGTTTATTCTCGGCTTTGCAGCAATGCAACTGGTGGGCGCAACTGCAATACGGGCCATGGATAAGGGGGGCAATATGGCGATACCGTTACTCGCCGAGAAGCTCGGTGGCGTGTCGTTCCTCGGGTTTGTCTCGGCGGTGTCGTTTGCAACGATTCTGGCGGTCGTATCGGGTTTGCTGATTACTGGAGCGACAGCAGTCGCGCATGACCTCTACGGTACGGTTATCAGGAAGGGCCGTAGCTCCCAACGGGAAACCCTGCTGGTGGCACGTCTTTCTACCGTTTTACTTGCGCTTGTCGCCATTGTGCTTGGGCTCGTACTGAGAGGCCAGAACGTGGCGTTCCTTGTCGGGCTTGCAACTGCGGTAGCAGCCGCTGCGAATTTCCCTGCGATCTTTCTGGCGATCTACTGGAAGCGCTACACGGCCGCGGGTGCAGTGTGCGGCATGCTGGCCGGCCTTTTGGCAAGCCTGTTATTTATCTATTTCTCGCCCACCATCCAGGTTGACGTACTGAAGCACGCCACCGCACCTCTGGCCATGCGCAATCCCGCACTCGTCTGCGTGCCGCTAAGTTTCCTGGTCAGTATCGTTGTTTCGCTCATGACGCAGCATCAGAACGATCACGAGCGGTACGAAGAAATCGAGGAGCGCATCCTTCTCGGTATGCGGGGGGCGTGAATGACGATTGACTCGATCGCATACGGAAAACGTGCCCGGGTGGGTGTGCTGTTGCCCTCGGGCAATATCGCGGCTGAAGCAGAACTCCGGGCAATCCTGCCGTACGACGTAGGTATCCACGTAACGCGGCTACCGCTCAAAGGTAGCAGCCGCGAAGAGTTGCTCGGGATGACTGAGGGTGTCGAACACGCAGCGGCTTTGCTGGCCGACACGGAGCCGTCACTGATTGTATTCCATTGCACAGCTGTTTCCACGTGGGATCCAGCCATGGATAGCAGCCTGTGTCAGCGTATTAGCGTTAGTACAGCAACGCAGGCGACGACTACCGCGCAGGCGATCATTAATGCGTTGCGTGCTCTGAATGCGAAAAAGGTGGTGGTGATTACGCCCTACGTGGATGAAATCAACGAGCGGGAAGTGCGGTTTCTCTCCCATTTCGGCGTCGAGACTTTATCCGTTCGGGCATTGGGTCTTTCCCATCCGCAGGAAATGTATGCCGTCGAGCCTGGCACGTGGTTGGACTTGGCGATCCACGCGAAGCACGAGGATGCGGACGCATATTTCATCAGCTGCACAGCGATTCGTACGCTACCCGTTATCGCGGAAATTGAGCGGGTGCTCGAGCGACCTGTGATCACCAGCAACCAGGTAATGGCCTGGCACGCGCTACGTCTATGTGGCATAGGCGACGGCCATGATCGCGCGGGCCAGTTGTTTTCCATATGACCGCACTCCTGCGCGATCTTTCATCGGCAGACTCAGGATATTCACCAAGCTTTTCGAGGAGGAAACATCATGTCAGCAGTAATTTCAGATGTCGAGTTTGCACCTATCGCCAATAGCGCCAAGGAATGGCGGGAGGCAATGGCAGAAATGGCGAAACGCAAGACGCCAAGCTTTTTCCATATCCGCGCAAAGCTTCCGCGACAAGGACGGACAAATCAAGTGCTGGGCGCTTCCACATACATGAACGTGGTTCTCAAGACCTATGCGAGCGGTGGCGAGAACGAAATTCACGCTCACACAAACGAGGATCACGTTTTTGTTGTGCTACAGGGCGGCGCGACGTTTTTTGGCCCCCGCGGAGAAACGAAGCGTGTTGGGCGCAACGACTGCGTGCTCGTTCCGGCGGGTGCACTCTATTCGTTTCACGCAGATGAGGAGGAGCCGCTCGTGATGCTACGTGTCGGCGCAGCTATCGATCCGGAGTCAGATGTTCTCGCGCGAATCGATGAACACGGTCAGCCGTTTGACGGCTATTCGGAAAAAAACAAAGAGGTATCCGTCGTTCTCGACGAGTCGCGAATTTTCGAGTAGCACCGAAGGACACAACCTTGTCCCTGTTGCATTCCTGTCACCCGCGGTCCGCCTGCGGGTGCATTCCATGGAGACACCGCCAATGATTGAGCTTTGCCAGCCGCCGGATCCTTCGCCGCGCACGCCGGTACTGAAATGCCCTCCGGGGGCCACGGACTGCCATGTGCATGTCTACGGTCCCGTTGCCAGCTATCCGGTGGCGAGTACACGCGCATTTGACGTACCGGATGCATTCCCGTCGACACTTGCGGGGCTTCTCGACACGCTGGGAGTTGACCGGGTGGTCCTGGTTCAGCCGAGCGGGTACGGCACGGATAACCAGCGGCATCTTGATGCCTTGGCTGAGGTCGGGCGACCGGCGCGGATGATCGCCTCGCTCAGAGCCGACGTCAGTGATACAGAGCTCGAGCGACTGAATAACGCAGGCGTCAGGGGGATACGTTACACCATCGGTCATAGGGGAGCCGCTCCGCTTGAGGAAATGCCCGAAATGGCCAGGCGGATCGCGGAGCTGGGGTGGCATGTTCAGTTGCATGTCATGAGTGATGGCGGACGCGCGCCCCTGGTGGAGATGCAGAACGTGCTCAGCTCCCTGCCAGTACACGTGGTACTCGACCATGTCGGATCGGTTCGACCTTCCGGGGGAGTCAATCAGCCGTCTTTCAAGACGCTGCTTGGATTGCTTGAGACCGGCCGCTGCTGGGTAAAGCTCTCCGCAGCATATCGGGTAGTGGAGGCGCCTCCGTACGCGGAAATGAAGCCGTTTGTCGATGCCATGCTCGCGGTCAATCCGGAACGTCTGCTTTGGGGAAGTGACTGGCCTCACGTGTCGTTCAAGGGCACGATGCCCAATACCACCGACCTTCTTGATCAGATGTTGACGTGGGTGCCAGATGAATCAGCGCGTACGCGGATTCTTGTCGATAACCCGGCGCGCCTCTACGGGTTCGAAGAGACTGCACGATAATCCGCTTAGTCCGACATCTGCGGACGCATACCGCCACGCGATTTGCAGACGCCAGCGGAACTCGTGACGGTGCTTACGCCGCGGCCTTGATTCGGTCGGGAGGTCGGTCCCGATAACATGAGATCGGGAGTGGCTTCGGAATCGTCGCCCCTGTAATTGGCCCAGTAGGTCCGGATAGGCCGGGCAAGGAGGCCGTTTCGAGTTGGGGCAGTGGGTACCGTCATTGCGTAGGTCTTCCTTGAGGACGGTCTCTCAAGTCGCACGCATGGGGCGTAAAGGTGAGTTCAACGACGGGAGTATCGCACCGGTATGGGACAGGGAGGACTCTGCGCGCCCGTAACGCGCCATCGGAGGTCAGCCGTTTCCGCATTCGCCACGCGAAGCGACCAGGTTGCCGAATTTTCGTGGCGACGGAATACGAAGATCTGCGTCTTCTGATTCCGCTTCGTCTTTTGTGACGCTTTCAATGGTCTAGTACCCAAAAATGAACAATTCGACACTCCGTGGAATGTCCATCGGCCCGCTGCCTTATGTCGTGGCTGCCACTTTCTTCATGGAGTACCTCGACACGACGATCATCGCGACTGCACTGCCGCAAATGGCCCGTTCCTTCGGTACCAGTCCTAATTCGCTTGGCCTCGGGATGAGTGCTTACATGATTGCACTCGCCGTCTTCATTCCGGCGAGTGGTTGGGTGGCCGACCGCTTCGGATCACGCAGCGTATTCTTCACTGCGATCGTTACATTCACGTTGGCGTCGCTGTTGTGCGGTATCGCGCGAGACGTTGCGCAATTCACGGCGGCGCGGGTGCTACAAGGTGTCGGCGGTGCGTTGATGGTGCCAGTCGGCCGCCTCACTGTTGTACGCAGCGTCGACAAGAAGCATCTGATGCAGGCGATCTCCACTATTACGTGGCCTGGCATTGTGGCGCCGGTCGTCGGGCCGCCACTCGGCGGATTTATCATCACGTATGCGTCATGGCGTTGGATCTTTTTGTTGAATCTGCCTGTTTGCATTGCCGTATTGGTGGCGGTGATCAGATGGGTGCCGAACCTGCGTAGCGAGGACCGCCGCCCGTTCGACGTCGGCGGGCTCATCTTGAGCGGAGTGGCACTCACGGCAATCCTGTATGGCGCCGGCATAGCGAGCCAGTCCGACACCAATCCATGGAGCGGCATTGCCGTGATCGGAGTGGGCGTTATGGTTGGTGCCATCGCTTACCGACATTTGCTCGCACGGCCGTATCCGTTGGTCGACGTGACGACACTGCGCATCCCGACCTTTTCAGTGACAGTCGTGACAGGCACCATCACACGAATCGGCATCGGTGCCGTACCCTATCTAATGCCGCTGTTGTTCCAGATAGGTTTTGGCTTATCCGCATTTCAGGCCGGCTTGTTGTTGCTTGCCAGCGCGCTCGGTAACCTCGGCATGAAAACGCTGACGACAACCGTTCTCAAACGGTGCGGATTCAGGAATGTAGCGATTGTCAACTGCCTCATTTGCGGCATATTCACAATCACGTGCGGGCTGCTCACGCCCGCATCCCCGCTCGCACTCACGCTACTCATAGTGTTCGTGTACGGGGCGACTCGCTCGATGCAGTTCACTTCGCTTGCGACGCTCGCGTACGCGGATGTTCCCGTGCCACAGATTAGCGGTGCCAACACGATGTGGAACGCGGCACAACAGATGAGCATCGGACTCGGTATCGCGTTTGGTGCTCTCGCCTTGCGTGTGGCCTCGTCCTTTCATGAGAGGAGTATGGCGCTAGCTGATTCGTTCACGCTTCACGATTTTCGTTTTGCCTTCCAATGCGCTGGCGCGCTCACGCTCGTGTCGATCTACGGCTATGCGAAGCTCACGTACGATGCCGGACGCAAGCTGAGTGGCTCCTCGCGATAAGATCCACTTTGCCATCGAATTGTTCAAACGCTTCGCGCGACGTCGCGCTATCTATTGCGGAGCAGCTCGGATAGGATGGGTTGTCAGATGATCTGAGCGTCAGTTACGACGCGGAGTCGCAGTTTGAGCTCAACGCGGACGTTGAATGTCTTTGGGTACTTGCAACGGGCTATATGCTGAAGGAGCACAGTCGTCATGATGCGATCCATTCAGACACTTCTGCCTGAACGAAAGCTTCGTGCGATAACGACGCGAATGGTTCAGCGATACCAGAACCTGGCGAAGGCCGCGCAGTAATTCAGGAGGCTTGCACAGTACCTCAGTCTGTTCCCCAAGGGCCGGACCAAAACCCGACTAGAAATGGTATCAGCGAGAACGAATATCGAGCTGCTCGGACGTCATTCAATACGATTCGGTCTCTGGTAGATAATGTTTGGCGCGGTTTTGTTCTTTCTGATTTCGGCTGCTGCCTGTCTTCGCTCCCCGAAGGCATGTTTCAAAAAGTTGCCGCCAACGCTTCTTGCGCCGAGTTGCGTACGCGGCGCTTTCCTCCGGGCGCCGCCGACCCCATGTGCGGCATTGCGAATGCCGACGTCGGCATCTTCGATGCGCCGCTCAAGATGGTTGAGTACGCCCCGTCCTGCCTTCAGGTGATCCTTGGCAAGGCTCCGATCGCGCGATTCCGCTGAAGGCAGGCATTGCCGTACTGGTCGTGAGTTAAAAAGAGCAAATGATGCAAGACGGTCTTACTGTTGCACGTTCGAGCGTATGTCGATCACTCGATCACGGCATTGACTTGGCGGGGTGATCCCCACGCGAAACTTGAGCAAGTCGTGGCTGCGCAAGACATAGCCCAGTGGCCATGGATCCCTAAAAGAAGCGGCCCGCCTGAAGTTGTCTGGGCCGAAGGCGGGCCGGATAAAGTACCACATCCCTGGAGTAAAACATGTGGTATTTTGAAGCGCGTCTGAGGGGGGCCTCACGGGACCCAAAGTCGCATCTTGTTACTGCTGTCGAGAAAAACGACTCATATCCTAGAATTTGTGTCGAATTCCGAGAACTGTCGCCACTTGATTCGATGTTGACGAGGGCGAAAGGGAGCTGATATTGGCGACCGCAGCGTGTCCAGTTGAGTCTGTTCCGGATGCATGTTGATACACGCCCGCGATATAGAGATCCGTTCTCTTGGACAGGAAATAGTCCACACCGGCCACGAACTGATTATATTTGGCATCGTTCACACCGTAGCCCTTGGTGTAATCGTATGCAACACCGGCAAGTAAGGTCGGTGTGATCTGATACTTAAAATTGATCTCTGCGTTGTGGAATTTGGCGGTGCCTCCTGCGCCGACCGCCGGGAGGCCGGCAAGCGCCCCGATGTTCTTGAATTGCGTGTTGCTGTACGTCGCTCCAAGCGTCGCTGACCCGAGTACATACGACATCCCGGCAGAGATAATTTGCTGCGTACGTGCGGAAGCGTAGCCCGAATAGACCGTGCTGCCTCCCATGTTAGAGCCGGTAGTGCTTGACGACGAGTTGTTGCCGAAGAATGAAAAGTTGGGGTCTCGGACATTCAAATAGGCGACCCCCGCCTGCAACTGTGCTCCGGAGTAACCAGCGCCCACTGACCAAATCTGATTCCGGGAGACGTCACCTGCGACGCCGCCGAGACTATACAAACCACCGAACTTGAAGCCTGCGTACGAATTACTCGTGTACTTGATGGCGTTGTTCACGCGCAGCGTATTAAGCATGTTATCGAGATCGCCAGGATGGGAGCCATAGTATGATCCCCATTGCGCTCCAACCTCGAAGAAACCTGTGTAGTCGACGACCGAGTCATACTGCCGGCCTAAGGTCAACATTCCGAACTTCTGCGAGGAGAGACCGACGAATGCCTGGCGGCCGAAAAGGTCTCCGCCTTGAGCGAGCTTGCCGTTGTTCGTGGTAAAGCCGTTCTCCAGGACAAACAGGGCGCTCAGGCCACCGCCAAGGTCTTCCGTACCGCGGAGACCAAAGCGGCTTCCCTGAAGGTTAGAGCTCGCTAGCGACCATTGTTGGCCGCCTTTGCCTCCTGAGACGGCATTGTTCACATAAAGCACCCCGACATCCACGATACCATACAAGGTAACGGAGCTTTGGGCATAGGCTGCAGAAGATAGGACTCCAAATGAAGCGAGAAGTATTGCCTGCTTTTTCATTGCTTTTCGTCTCCAAACGTAATTTTGGTTAATGTTCAGGAACTACAGGTTACAACTGAAATCACCGCTGGCTTTAGCGAGCACGGCATGTCTCAATAACCGAACTCGTCATTCTTTTTCGTGAGTGGCTCGTCCGACATCCCGCCAGGTTGCTGGGTATGAAAGCTATGCGTCACAATCTTCGGGCGAGTGCGGAGTTCACCAACATCGCTGAGATGTCCGGCCTCGTGGACGGCGCACACGCAAATTCAAGTCCGACGATAAAAATATGACTGCATTGAGGGTATCATTAGAGGTCTAGTTATAGCGTCGGTGAAAACCCGTGGTTGTTGCTCGCCCAACACATGTCGCAGTTGTGTTTAAGTCGCCGGCCTTAAAAGTTGTAAATGTCATGCAAGGGCCCGGTGAGTAATGTCGCCTCGTTACTGGTGGGGGATTCGTTGGTATGCAAGGATTTGACTATTTGCGCGCAGCGGATCTATGGCTTGCCGCTGTGCGGTCGCGTTACCGCCGAAAACACCGGGTGCATGTCTAGGTACGCTATAAGTCTAGGGCAGAGGTCGCTTATTCTGTTGTTCCGGAGTGGAACAGATGCTGTTCCGGCTAGTGGCTTGTGGTCCCATTAATTCGACGCAAGACTGATATGCGGACCAGTTCGGCGCACGGTTCGGTTTTTGCGACGGGAGCGTGTCTCGTGATTGGATTTGAGACAGCCGGATTAGCGGAGCGTCCTACTGAGCCCGCACAAGGGTACCGGCATTGCGTCAATGTCTTGACGCCCACCTTTGAGCGTTTCTCACAGTGGTTCGACCTCAATAAGTGTGAGGAATGAGCTAATCCCGTTGACAATGACGCTTTATAGAAACCTGAAAACGAATAAAGAGGATGTTTCATGCGTGATGGAACCGTAGTCGTCGTCGGTGCTGGACAGGCAGGGGCGTGGGCAGCGCGCACATTGCGTTCGGAGGGGTTTCGTGGGCGTATCGTGCTGGTGGGCGATGAGGCGTGGCCTCCTTATGAGCGGCCGCCGCTTTCTAAGGAGCAGCTGGAGCGGATTCCCGCGCCTCCGCAATATCTGATAAGTCTGGAGGAATTCTCAACGCTGAACATCGAATTGAGAAGATCCTCGTTCTGCGATTTTATCGATCGCGTCGGGTCCCGGGTACGACTTGCGGAAGGCGACTGGATTGAATATGACAAACTAATTCTTTGTACCGGTGGTCGTTCGCGCCTCCCGACAATTCCTGGCATCGACGCACCGTGCGTGCATACGCTTCGAACAATCGAAGATTCGGCGAACCTTCGTGAAGCAATCCACCGAGGTGGCAGGGTACTAATCGTCGGTGGAGGGTGGATAGGGCTAGAGGTTGCGGCGGCGGCGCGCGCGGCGGGCTGCCATGTGACTCTTGTTGAGGCTACGCGCCGGCTTTGCAGCCGCACGGGATCGGCCCAGCTGTCTGAGTTTCTCGCACGGCTGCATCGCGCCAACGGTGTGGATGTACGACTTGGCACGGGTGTCACAGCACTTGAGGATGGAACTCAGGACGGCTGTCGTGCGGTTTTTTCCGACGGCACCGTCATGGAGGCTGACGTTGTTGTGGTGGGCGTCGGACTAGTACCAAATGACCGGCTCGCCAGAGATGCGGGTCTGGCGTGCGACGGTGGAATTTTGGTGGATCAACAGTGCCGGACGTCCGACGCATTGATCTTTGCTGCTGGTGACGTGACTGCTATCCGACGGCCAGAGCAAGCGCCATTGCGGCTCGAATCCTGGCAGAACGCGCAGGACCAGGCCATTGCTGCGGCGCGTGCAGTTCTTGGACAGGAGATCAACTATCGTCCCTTGCCTTATTTCTGGTCGCAGCAATATGGTTCGCTTGTCCACATTGCCGGCACCACCAGATTAGGCACCGAAGCGGTTGTCCGGGTTGTGGACGATAGCCGATTCGTAGCCGTTGAGATTCGGGCGGATGGGCAAATTGAGTCGGCGGTCAGCGTAAATTTGCCGCGCGAATTCCGGCAATTGCGGAAACTTGTCGCGGAAGGCACGCGCGTCGACGTCGGGCGCTTGCGTGACGCCAATGTGCCGCTGGTAAAGGCGGTCGCATAACCCATCGGCGTGAACAAAAACAGGAGATAGATGCAAATGCGAGCCAGCGACGTTGATTTACTCTCGGAAGTGGTTTTCCGCTTCTTTTCGGGACTCGATCAACACGATCATCGGAGCGTTGCGAAGTTAATGGCCCGCAAGGGTACGTGGCATCGGCAGGGCGTCGAACTCGTGGGACCGGAAGCTGTCTTGACCGCGCTCGAACAACGCGATCCGAAGCGGCACACTGCTCATCTGGTTAGCAACTTGCGCGTTGAGACGGTTGGCGAGAATAGTGCGCGTCTACGCTATTACATGACGGCTTTTGAATCCGTCGCGGATGCTGACCAGACCTTGGGTCCGCCAAAAATGGCCGGTGTGCGCGACTGCACGGATGACCTGATACTTGAAGACGGGCATTGGCGCATAGACTGCAAGAGAAGCAAATTGCTCTTGCCGGCCATGTGAGCGGCGCTCGCAGTTCATCCCTAATAAATTACCGGATCGCTCATGCTAGACAAGTTCGTCATCGAGTCGCTTGCTTGCGAGCTTCTCGAAGCAGAAAGAAGTCGCACGCCAATAAAGCAGATCTCCCTACGCTATCCCGACATTACCATCGCTGATGCATATGCTATTCAGCGCGGTTGGGTCGGCATGAAGATCGCCGCAGGTAACGCCTTGCGCGGCCACAAAATTGGACTGACATCCCGGGCAATGCAGATGGCAGTCGGTATCAACGAGCCAGACTACGGCGCGCTGCTTGACGACATGTTCTTTGAGGATGGAGCGACGATTCCGACGGAGCGATTCATCGCGCCACGGGTCGAAGTCGAACTGGCGTTCATCATGGAGCGCGATTTGGAAGGCCCACGCGTCACACTCTTCGACGTGCTCGACGCAGTGCGCTACGTGACTCCAGCTCTCGAGATCATCGATTCGCGGACGCAAATGGTAGATCCAGAAACAAAACGTACGCGGAAGGTTTTCGATACCATTGCAGATAACGCTGCCAACGCGGGCATAGTTATTGGCGGCCGCCCGGTGCGCGTGACCGACGTCGATCTTCGTTGGGTCAGCGCGGTCCTCTCGCAAAACTCGGTTATCGAGGAAACGGGCGTCGCGGCGGGTGTTCTCAACCACCCGGCGAATGGCGTGGTCTGGCTCGCAAACAAACTCTCGGAACATGGTGTCGCTCTGGAAAAAGGTCAGGTAATCCTGAGTGGCTCGTTCACGCGACCGGTGTTCGCCAGGAAAGGGGACACGCTTACGGTCGACTATGGCCCGCTCGGCGCGGTTTCCTGCTACTTTGGTTGATGCAATCACGGTGAGGAAATGAATCAAAACCGCTTCAAGCGCGCGTTGGCGCAACGGCAATCGCAGATTGGCCTTTGGCTAGGCTTGCCGAACGCTTACACCGCCGAAATGCTCGCAGGCGCCGGTTTTGACTGGCTTCTGATCGATGGCGAACATGCACCTAATACGCTCGACTCCATTCTTGCGCAATTGCAGGCGATCGCCGCCTTCGATGTTCAGCCCGTTGTTCGCGCGTCCTGGAACGATCCCGTCGAGATTAAGCGGCTTTTGGACATCGGCGCGCGTAATCTTCTCGTGCCAATGGTGCAAAGTGCCGCGGATGCCATTGCGGCGGTAGCGGCCACCCGTTACCCACCTGGCGGGATACGCGGGGTCGGGTCGGCGCTTGCCCGCGCGTCACAATGGAATCGCACCTCGGACTATCTCGCGAGTGCCCAAGAGACCCTTTGCGTGCTCGTCCAGGTAGAGACTCGCGTTGCGCTCGACGAATTGGACGCGATCTGCGCGGTAGATGGCGTCGATGGTGTGTTCATCGGGCCTTCCGATCTTGCCGCTGATTTGGGACATCTCGGCAATCCGGGGCATCCTGAGGTGCAACTCGCTGTGGAAGACGCCATCGCTGGAATTTGCCGGTCTGGCAAGGCTGCTGGCATCCTGATCGGTGACGAGACGCTTGCCCACCGCTATATCGATCTGGGGACGACATTCACCGCTGTCGGCGTGGACACGACAATTCTCGCCCGGGGCGCAGAGGCCCTCGCGCGGCGATTCAAGATGGAGACTGCGTCTGTGACCACAATGGCTCGAGGGCCAAGCGTTTACTGAGCCGAACGATGTTCCTCCCACTGGATATCCCGAATATTCATAAGATCTCTAATATACGATGATGTGAGGTCTTCAAACGTCGGTGACCAGTTTTGCAGGGGCAGAAGTCAGGGTTTTGGAGTGGTTCACACACGCTTTCAATGATCCAATGCATTTGGCCCGCCAGCGTCACCGCCTAACGGGATGCACCGTGTTTGCGGGAGAGAGCGATGGATAGCGTAGTGGCGCAGTTCATGGAGGCACGGACGCATGTTGCGGAAGGATTCGAGGACCTCACCACGCTGCGTATCTTCGTGCGCACCGTCGAGATCGGCAATTTTTCGGAGGTCGCACGACGTATCGGTGCCAACCCTGCGATGGTCAGCAAGCGTATCGCAGCGCTTGAAAATAAGGTCGGACAGCGCCTATTGAACCGCAACACGCGGCGGCTCGTCGTCACGGAGATTGGGCAACTGCTTTACGATCATGCGATGCGTGCCCTGCAGGAACTCGATCAAGCCGCCGAAGAGATGTCCTGTATGCAAGACCGGGCGAGCGGTCACCTGCGCCTTACTGCACCCTCCATGTTGGGTCAGGCGATTATCACTCCTCGCCTGGGTGAATTCATAATGCAAAATCCATTACTTTCCATCGACGTTAACTTCTCAATGGAGAAACTGGATCTCTATAAGGCCGGCATTGACGTCGCCGTGCGAATCGCCGACGTGCTGGATCCTGGCCTCATGGCGATCCGACTCGCCCCTTACAGCCGTGTGATCTGTGCGGCGCCCGAATATCTGTCGATGCACGGCACACCCACCGAGCCGGAAGATTTGATGGACCATAACTGTCTTATAACCCGCGGTTATGCGTTCAGCACGCGCTGGCAGGTGCAGAGGGGCGGGGAGGTTGGGCACGTTCACGTGAAGGGCAACTTCGTGACCGATAGCGGACAGACCGTGCGAATGGTCTGTCTGGCGGGAATAGGCATCATGATGGCGCCACGTTGGGTCGTCGAGCCAGATCTAGCCGCGGGACGCCTCGTCGAAGTGCTCAGTAACTACATTCCTAACAATCGCGCGGTGTACGCGGTACTTATCCAGCGCAGCAAAACTTCGAGGAAACTGGAGGCGGCGGTTGAGTTCCTTCGGAGTTGTTTCTCTGGTATGCAATAAATGGCGCATCTGCGTGCGGTTTAAGTGCCGATATTGAATCGTAGTAGTGCTAACCCTTCGCGACACACCTCATCGAAATTGCCTTTACTTATCTCCGACGTGGAACAGCTGTTGTTCCTCTGCGCGCCTTGTTGTCGAACAGATCATCCTCCACAGTTAATGCACGGGCGCATGAAGCGCCGTCTGTAAAGATATAAATAGGGGATAGCCTGTGACAGAAAACTGGATCGACGTGTGTGCAACCGAGGAAATCGATGAGGATATCCCCTTGGCCAGGACCGTCGGCAATCACGAGATAGCGCTGTACCGGGTCGAGGACAAAGTCTACGCGACCGACAACCTCTGCACACATGGCAATGCGCGTTTGTGCGACGGCTACCTCGAAGGACATGAAATTGAATGTCCGCTGCATCAAGGCCGCTTCGACATTCGCAATGGCCGCGCGCTCTGCGCCCCCCTTACCAAAAATATCGCTGTTTACCCGGTGAAAGCGGAAGGAAAGCGTGTGTTCGTCGGCATCGAGGCGTCAACCTGATCTCACCAGGAACAGCAGCTGTTCCTGGTGCGGCGTTGTCCGTCGCTGAGTCTCAAAGCAAACTAAAGCCGTTGTCAGGTAAGGAACATGGGTCTCGAAAACCAGGGGGATACATGAAGCTGGTGAGCTATCTCGACAGTACGAACGCGTCATCTGTGCCGTCGTGGGGTGCGCTGATTGAAGAGTCGGTTGTCGACCTCGCGACGCCCGAGTTGAGAACGTTACGCGAGGCGATCTTACGGGAGCGAATCGAAGGCATCGCGCGGCGCCTTTCGGACACGCAGGCATCGAAGATTATGCCGCTCTCACGCGCAACGCTGCTTCCGCCGATCGTCGACGCGGAAAAGATTCTGTGCGTTGGACTCAATTATCTTCGGCATGCCGAAGAGGCGAAGCAGGTCGTGCCGCAGCGACCGTCGGTGTTCGTGCGCTTCAGCTCGTCGTTTGTCGGGCACGGGCAGCCCGTGATACGTCCGCGAGAATCTGAGCAGTTCGATTACGAAGCCGAAATTGCGGTAGTCATCGGCCGTCGTGCGCGGCGCGTGAGTGAGGCGGACGCGCTCGAAGTAGTGGCAGGGTATACGTGCATCGCTGAAAATTCGGTGCGTGACTGGCAGCGTCACTCGAATCAGGCGACGCCTGGGAAAAACTTCGTCAACAGCGGCGGCTTTGGCCCGTGGCTTGTGACACAGGACGAGGCACCGGCGCCGACCGACATGGTGGTAACGGGCAGGCTCAACGGAGAGGTCGTGCAGCACGACAGCGCCGCGAACATGATCTTCTCCATCCCGCAAATCATCGCCTACGTTTCGACTTTCACGGAGCTCATGCCAGGCGATGTGATTGCCACTGGAACGCCGGCCGGAGTCGGCATGTCGCGGAAGCCACCGCGTTTTCTGCGCGAAGGTGACACCTTCGAAGTTGCAATTAGCGGCATTGGCGAGCTACGCAATCCCGTACACAACGATTTCTGAAACCAGGGAGTATCGATGAAAGAGGCGGCGATTTGGCTGAGCGAAGAAGCAGTAACTTCACTCGTCAGTCTCGGGGACACAATCTCGGCGCTAGAAGACAGCGTTCGACAACTCGGCCACGGATCGGCATTCAATATTCCGAAGGCGCTGGGCAGCTACAGCGACGCGTCATCGATGCATTCGCTTGGGTCTGCCATGGTGACAGCCGGGTACTGCGGCTACAAAAACTGGGTTAATACCCCTAACGGTGCGAAGGCGGTATTTATCCTTTTCGACGCGAACGAAGGGAAACTGCTCGCGGTGATGGAAGCCAATTGCCTTGGCAAAATGCGTACCTCCGCGATCACGGGTTTAGGCACGAAATGGGTCGCCCCCGAAGTTGCGAGCGATATGGCGCTGATCGGCTCCGGTCGACAAGCGTTCGCGCAAGTCGCGGCAATTAATCTCGTTAGGCCGCTAGAACGTATCCGCATCTGGAGCCCGACGCCCGAGAGGCGGCAGGCATTCTGCCGCTCGCTGGCCGAGCAGTTCGACTTTGAAGTACGCGAGGCCAACACGATTGACGAGGCGACAGAAGGGGCACCTATCGTGACGACAGTCACTCGTGCCCGCGAACCCTTCCTGAGGTCGCGCATGCTGGCGCGTGGTGCACATCTGAACGCTGTCGGCTCCATCCTGCCGAGCAGCGCGGAGATCAATCAGGACGTGTTCGAGCGCGTGGGCTTCATCGCCGTGGACGACGTGCCGAATGCGCGCAAGGCGTCGCGAGAACTAATTGACTATTTCGACAAAGGTGCGGGCGGTGGCGACTGGGAGCGGGTACGCCCGCTTGGAACCGTAGTCGCCGAAGGCATCACGCCGCCAGCCGACTGCGATATCACGCTTTTCAAGGCGATGGGTATGGGTATCTCGGACCTGACCGTAGCCATGCTCGCCTATCAACGGGCGGTGCAGCATGGCATCGGCTCGCCCTTCTCTCTAACCGCCAGCGCCGCTATCCAGTGGAAGGGCTAACCGACCTCGAGACCGGCGACTGCTTACCCCGCACAATAGAAAAGGAGACACATATGCAAGGCGAAATCACCCTGGTTGATGTGAGTGGCGCACCACCGCGCGAGCAGACTGTATGGCCGACGGTGGTGCTGCCGAAGTCTGCGATCGATGCGGAAGTGGAGCGACTCGCGAGCATCGCGCGCCCCGCCAATGGGGTACGTGCGTCGGCTGTCAATCACCCGATGAATACGGGGCCGACGCCCGCATATGCGCCGGGGATCGATGTGCATATCGTCGTTCTCAAGCCGGGTGAGACGAGCGAGCCGATTATGCGCAACTCGAGCCGCGTTGACATGTGCATTCGCGGATCGGGTGTGGTAACGACCGGCAAGAAGTGCTTTGAAGTCGAGAAATTCGATGTATGGAATACACCATCCATGCAGGCGCAGGTCATCACTAACAATGGCAGTGATCTTCTGGTCCGCCTTTCGTATAGCAACGCGCCGCTGCTCGAACGCCTTGAAGTGCATTACGTGAACGAGAATGCAGCTAGTCTTCCGCATAGGGACGAGGCGCATGAGAAGAGTGCGGGCCAGCGCCGTGCGCGGGACGCGTCGACGCCTATCGAGATTGGTGCCGACGGTGCGCAGATGCTCGGGTATGAATGGCTCGTCGACATCGACACCATCCACTCGAAGGCGTTGCATTGGCCGTGGAAAGAGGTCTCGCCCCATTTGCAGAAAGTGTACGGAATGGATCTCAAGTACACCGGGCGGCATCTGTATGTGCTTTACAACCCCGCAACGGAACGCCGCATCGGCACTTCGCCGAGCTTTTTCGCGACGATTGCGAAGCTGCCGCCCGGCAAGGTGGACCAGCCGCATCGCCACACCTCCGCCGCGATCAACTACATTATGTGGGGGCATGGAAAGAGCGTCGTGAATGGCGAGAAGATCCAGTGGTCCGAAGGGGATCTACATTTTTCCGCACCTGGCTGGTCGGTCCACAACCATGCGTCGCGCGAACAAGGATTCATGGCCCTGACCATTCAGGATCATCCACTGCACATCGCGAACGAGTCGCTATTGTGGCAAGAGACGCTGAAGGCGCCGATCGTGAAACTCGGAACCGACTATGGAGTGCAGACCAATCTGTCGGCGATAGCGGAGTGATGCATATGAAACAGCGCATTACTCCTCTGGTCGCACCTGTTCCGCGCGACAGCAAACTCGTCTCGTTGGAGCAGGAAATCAGATTCCTCTTCGAGGAAGTGGCGGACTCGCTCGATCAGGACGAGGTGGAGCGATTTCCCGGTTACTTCATCGACGACTGCATCTATCAAGTCGTCTCGCGTGAGAACTATGCGGAAGGACTGCCGCAGGCGGCTATCTACTGCGAAGGCATCAACATGGTAAGGGATCGTGTGATCGCGTTGCGTGAAACACAGGTATACGTCGCGCGCATATGGCGCCACTTCCTCAGTGGTATCCGCGTCACTGCCATCGACCAAGGCAATGTTCACGTGCGCTCGAACTTTCTTGTGACAGAAGCGATGTCCGACAGCGAGCCTACCATGTTTCTCGTGGGCCAATACCTCGATGTGCTGGTGCGCGTGGGAAACGGCCTGCGATTCAGGCAGCGTCTCGCCGTCTACGACAATCACCATATCAGACGTTCGCTGATCTTACCCGTATAGAGTTTACGAGGAGACGTACATGGAACAAGCAATGGCAGAGGAGGTGACGGCACGAGCCGCCGCTCGCCATTGGCCCGACGAGGGCTGGAGCCGTATTCCGTACTGGGTTTATACCGACGAAGCGCTTTATCAGCGAGAACTCGACACGTTCTTCTATGGACCGACATGGAATTATGTCGCGCTGGAATGCGAGGTGATGGAGCGCGGTTCCTACAAACGAAGCTGGATCGGCGAACGGCAAGTGGTCGTTGTCCGTGGAAATGACGATGCAATTCACGTCTGGGAGAACCGCTGCGCCCATCGAGGAGCACGCGTGTGCTGGAAGAACAAGGGACGGGAGGACTCATTTACCTGCCCGTATCACCAGTGGAATTACGCATTGGATGGCAGCCTGCAGGGGGTCCCACTCAAGCGCGGTGTGCTGAAAAAGGGCGGCATGCCGGCTGACTTCGACAACACCCAGCATGGTTTGCGGCCGCTTTCGGTGCATGTTGAAGGTGGCTCAATATGGGCGAGCTTTTCCGGAAGTCCCATTCCGTTTGATGAGTATTGCGGCGAGGAAGTCCTGGCATGTATGCGTCGTCAATTTCCCGGAAAGAAGCTCAGGCTGCTCGGCTATAGCCGGCAGCTGATCCCGAGCAACTGGAAGCTGTATTTCGAGAACCTCAAGGATCCTTACCACGCAACGCTTCTTCATTCGTTCCTCATCACATTCGGTTTGTGGCGAGCCGACACCCAGTCCGAATCGATCCCGTGTGACGAGGGTCACAGTGTGATGGTGTCGCGCAACGTCGGCAAGAAAAAGACGGACGCCGCAGCCGAAATCGCGCGCTTCAAGGAGGCGCTAGAGCTGCACGATGCCGATACCGTGACGCCACGTCCCGAGTTCGACGATGGCAAGGTCATCGCGATTACGCATTTCCCGAGCGTGGTGATTCATCAGCAGGCGAACACATTCGGGATGCGCCACGTGATACCGAAAGGGACCGGGTCATTCGAGCTGGCGTGGACCTTCTTCGGTTATGAAGACGACGACGAGGCAATGACGCGCCTGCGGGTGCGTCACGCGAATCTCTACGGACCTGCGGGTTTTGTCGCGATGGAGGACGGCGAAGTGCTATCGGAGTCGCAACTCGGCGTCCATCACTACGGACATCACAATGCGGTGGTCGAAATGGGGGGGCGCGAAACGGAAAGGCAAGACCACATGGTGACCGAGGTGCTGATCCGCGCATTCTATAAATACTACCGGCGGGCGCTCGGTTTATGAATCGATGCCAGGCGCGGGCGCGATGTGCGGCCGCTGAAACACTCGAGCGTTATTCTATTTCGCAAAGAAGATAATGTCTAAATGCGATCTAGGCGCCCGGCTCGATCTTCTGACCGCTTCTTATCCACTGCTGTTCACTCCGTTTCATGACGGCAAGGGTGACTTTGCGACCCACAGGAAGCTGATGGAATTTCAAGTCCAGAACGACACATTCGGGATGTTGTTCAGCGGTACAAAATCCGAGCCTTCGACGCTTACAATCGCGGGCGCAATGCGTTCGTCAAATGCGCAGTCGAAAGGCACGGCTTGACGGCCTGCCCACGCAAGCTAGGTCAATCGATTAGGTCTAGCGGCCAGATGTTACTGGTTGAGGTGGATAGGTCAGAGAACTTACGAAAACTAGGAGACGACATGGACAAAAACAATCCGCACGACAGCGCACAGGGGTCGCGTCGAAAATTTCTCATGACATCGGGCGCGATCGGCATGGGCGCGGCGCTTTCGGGCATATCTCCCGCCGTGCTGGCGCAGAGTAAAGCACCATTGAAAATCGGCGTGCTCAATTCGTTTTCCAAGGTGTTCGCGGCGCTTGGCGAAGGAAATCTGCGCGGCATGAATCTCTACTTCGAGCAGATCGGCGGGAAGATCGCCGGCCGGCAAATCCAGGTGATTCGCGAAGATGACGAAGTGAGCCCGCAAGTGGGTCTCGAAAAGATAAAAAAACTGGTTGAAAGCGATAAGTGCGACATCATCACAGGCATCCAGGCTAGTAACGTGGCCATGGCGCTGGTACCATACATTCGCCAGAGCAAGACTTTCACTGTGCTCAGCGGGGCGGGCGTCAGCGATCTGTCGTATATCCATGTGCCGTACTTTTTCCGTAGTTCGGTTTCAACGATTCCTTTGCACCAAGGCATGGGGACGTGGCTATACGACAGTGGCATAAAGGAAGTGGTTTGCACCGCATCCGATTTCTCGGGTGGCCGTAACACCATCTTGGAGTTCAAGAGCGGATTCGTAAAGATGCGAGGTGGCAAGGTCATCAAGGAAATCTATCCACCGCTTGGCAATAACGATTTCAGCGCCTATCTAGCCGATATCAAGAGCATTGCGCCGCGAGCGACATTTAGCTTCTATGCGGGTACCGATGCGGTGCGCTTCGTCAAGCAATACGACGAGTATGGTTTGAAGAAGACCTGCGAAATGACGGCTTCGGGTTTCATGGTCGAGAGCGATACGCTGCCGGCGCAGGATGCATCGGCGCTCGGTGCGATCAGCTCGCTGCATTATGCCGATACTCTCGATAACGCGGCAAACAAGAAGTTTGTCGCCGACTATTTTTCCAAGTACAAGGAATTTCCCAGCGTCTACTGTGAGTACGGTTACGTCGCAGCGCAAGTGATGCATCGCGCGATCGAAGCCTGTGACGGTAACACGCAGGATAAAGACAAGCTGCGCACCGCGATGTTGCAACTCAAGCTCGAGCTGCCGCGCGGGCCATTTCGCTTCAACCCAGTGACGCAAAGTCCAATCCAGAACGTGTACATCCGGAAGGTCGTCGAAATTGACGGACGATTCACGAACCAGGCGATCCAGACGATACCGAACGCAGTTGAGCCGGAAACCAAGCCGGACTTCTCCTAGCGAGAGCTCGCTCGAAGGAGTGTGAGCAATGCACTGTCACTGGGTGAGGAAGCATGGAATTTTTCGTTTCGCAGCTAATCAACAGTCTCGCTTTCGCGTTTTTGCTGTTTTTGATGTCTGCCGGGCTATCGCTGATTTTCGGGTTGATGAATGTGGTCAACCTTGCGCACGGGTCGTTTTTCATGCTGGGCGCCTTCACGGCCTTCATGGTTGAGCGTACGACGGGAAACTTCTGGCTCGCCTTGAGTGTCGCCTGGTTACCCGCAGTGGTACTTGCTGTGCTACTCGAGCGATTTTTTTTGCGGCCGATGTACGGACGAGGTCACCTCGACCAGATGCTGCTGACGTTCGGGTTCGTGTTCGTGTTCGGCGATCTGGCCAAGTTCGTATGGGGACCAGAGATCCGAAGCGTTGCACCGCCGGAGTTGCTGCGTCATGCGGTACATTTGGGCGGCACGAGCGTTCCGAGCTATCGACTCTTCATTGTCGTCGTTGGGTTTGTGATCGCGATCGCGCTGTGGCTGTTCCTAGAGCGCAGTCGCATCGGCGCAATGATCCGCGCCAGCGTCGATGATGCAGAGACGGCTTCAGGTATCGGCATTAACGTGCGCCTGCTGTTCGGTGGCGCGTTTGCGCTAGGCGCCGCACTGGCTGCTTTTGGCGGCATCATTGCGAGTCCGGTAATGGGCGCCTATCTGGGGCTCGACATTGAAATCCTCGTGCCGGCGTTCATTGTTGTAGTGATCGGTGGGATGGGCAACCTTAAGGGTGCGCTCATCGCCAGCATCTTCGTCGCGCTCGTGCAGACTTTCGGGAACGCTTATTTCCCGCAATTTTCGTTGTTCTCAATCTATCTATTGATGATTGTGGTGCTGATCGTGCGGCCGCGTGGCCTCTTCGGTGCGTTGAAGGGATGACATGAAATACACTCGCGAAGCCTGTTACTGCGTCGTTGCGGTGCTACTAATCGCCGTCGTGCCGTGGACGGGAAGCTATTTTACCGGCGTGGTCTCTGAAGTGCTTATTTACGGCATTTTTGCTATGAGCCTCGGTCTGCTGATTGGTTATACCGGCATGATGTCATTCGGCCACGCCGCATTCTTTGGCATTGCGGCCTACACGGTCGCGATTCTCGGTGTGCAGTTCGGCTGGTCGGGATGGATTGGTTTGCCCATCGCGGTGGCGGTGTCCGGTGCAGCTGCGGCATTGGTTGGGCTGTTCTGCGTACGGGTGAGTGGCATTCCGTTCCTGATGCTGACGATGGCGTTCTCGCAACTGTTCTATTCAATCTCGTTGCAGTGGCGCACCGTAACGGGGGGCTCGGATGGCTTGTCCGGGTTTGAGCGCCCGACACTCTTTGGTCTGAGTCTAGACAGCGGCAATAGCTTGTACTACCTGATCTTGGTGTCTTTCGGCATGGTTGTGCTGCTGCTGATGAAGCTGGTACGCTCGCCGCTCGGCTCGATCTTCGTCGGCATTCGCGACAACGAAAGCCGGATGCGCGCGATCGGTTACCCGGTGCGCTGGTTCAAGCTGGTGTCATTCACCATCGCAGGGATGATCGCGGGGTTCGCAGGTGGCTTGTATGCATTTTTCAATACCTACGTGTCAAGCGACATTCTGCATTGGTCCTTGTCAGGCGACGTGATCGTGATGGCCGTATTGGGCGGGGTACAGACCATCCTCGGCCCCGCGATCGGAGCGGGCATCTTTCTTATCCTGAAAAATCTGGTCAGCTCGCATACCGCTTACTGGATGTTCTGGATCGGCGTGGTGTTCATCGCCACTGTTATGTTCATGCGCGAAGGGCTTTGGGGTTTCGCGGCGCGGACGATCGAACGGCTTTCGGGGAAACAAGGATGACGCTACTTCAGATAGAACACGTCTCGAAAGCATTTGGCGAACTGGTGGTAACCAAGGACGCCTGCCTATCGGTTCCGGCAGGCGAGCGGCACGTCATCATCGGTCCCAATGGTGCGGGTAAGTCGAGCTTGGTGCATCAGATCACGGGGCAATTGCGTCCCACTTCCGGTGCGATCAAATTCAAGGGGCGAGACATCACCGGCGCGCGCCCGGATAAGATCTGCCAATGGGGCATCGGCCGCACCTTTCAAAAGAACAATCTGTTCCGTTCGCTGAGCGTGCGCGAGAACGTGCGGTTGGCCGTGCAGGCCAAATGCGGCGGATGGTACCAACCGCTGCGCAGCGCCGCCTCGCGCCATGAACAGCATCGCCGCGCCGACGAGTTGCTCGAGCAGGTCCATCTGACCGAGGGGCATAAACGCTCGGTATCGGCGCTTTCGTATGGCGAGCAGCGCCAACTGGAGATTGCGATTGCATTGGCGGCGGAGCCGGAGTTGCTACTTCTCGACGAACCGACTTCTGGCATGTCGCCAGCCGAAACCGAGCGCATGATCGAGTTGATCGAAGAGCTGCCGGGTTCGATTACCTTGCTGATGATCGAGCATGACATGAAGGTAGTGTTTTCGCTGGCACAGCGGATTACGGTGTTGTACTACGGTGCAATTCTGTTGACCGGCACGAAGCAAGAGGTCCAACAGAGCGAGCGCGTGCGCGAGGTGTACCTGGGAGGCAAGCACTGATGCTCGCGATCGATGATGTACATGCCTATTATGGTGACAGCCATGTGCTGCACGGCGTATCGCTGCAGATTGAGCCCGGCAAGGTGACCTCACTTCTGGGGCGCAATGGCGCAGGGAAGACAACGACCTTGCTTACCGTCATGGGCTTCCTGACGCCAAGAAAAGGACGCGTCAGCTTAATGGGCCAGGATATCTCCGGCATGGCACCGCATCGGATTTCGCGTCGCGGTGTTGGGTTGGTGCCTCAGGAGCGGGGGATCTTTCCAAGCCTGTCGGTGGAGGAGAATCTTCTCGTGGCGGCGCGCGGTGCACACTCGGGAAATGGATCGGGCTGGCAGCTTGACCGTATCTACAAGGTATTTCCGAGGCTTGCAGAGCGCAAGGGCAACATGGGCTTCCAATTGTCTGGCGGCGAGCAGCAACTGCTGTCGATCAGCCGTGCCCTCATGCTCAACCCGACCTATCTGCTGATGGACGAACCGTCCGAGGGTCTTGCACCACTCATCGTGCACGAGATCGTTGAGGTCGTGAAAGAGGTAAGGGCACAGGGAATGGGTGTGTTACTCATAGAGCAGAATCTTTCGGTTGCGCTCGACCTCGGCGACGTTCACTACGTACTTTCGAAGGGGCATGTCTGTTTCCGCGGCGACAGCGAGACGCTGGCGCATGACGAGGCGGTGTTGAGCACGCATCTGAGCGTGTAGCGGACTATCCCGGATGTTCAATCAGGAAAATATGCGCGGACCCCGAAAATTGTCGATGCCGAAAGACGTGCATCCTGATTCGCGTTGCCGTCTGCCCCTTCCTGTACGGGGCGAACTCGATGAAGCCTGCCAGGTCGAATATGATCGGGCGACAGGCAGAGGCACGCTTGCTGGGCTGAGGGGGCCGGCTGGCTTAGCATTGCACAGTCCGGCGACCGCCCCACTGCAGGCCGCGCTGAACAAATATCTGCGCTTCGAAGCAGGTTTCACACCGAGAGTTCGCGAGATCGCCATACTCGCCACGGCGCGGGAAATGGACAGCGCATTCGAATGGGCCGCCCACGAGCCGGAAGCGCTGAAAGTTGGTGTGAGCCAGGAGATCATCGATGCGATCGGGAATCGAGGCAGCCCTGCGTTACTCGATGAGGAAGCGAGTCTTGTGATCGAGCTTGCAAGGCAGGTCTTGCGTACGCATAGGGTGGACTCTGAGCTATTTAGAAAACTGCACATGTGCTTCGGCACACGCAAGCTGATTGATCTGTTGGGATTAATGGGTAACTATGCAAGCACCGCGATCCTGCTTGCAGCGGTTAATATGCAGGTGCCTGACGCATGGACCGCGCAGTTGCCGCTCGGTATCGAAGGCCAAACTACCGGGCGTTGCTGAATGCAATGGCCAAGCGATCCTAACCGATGACGGCCACACGACTATCATGTGCGGCTTCGGCGAAGCTGCGATGCTGCCGAGCGAGGCTCGGAAATTTGCTTATCAACAGTTCTCCATATTTCGCATTAGGCGAGACGCGGCGATGTTTGGATCATCGTGCCGCGCATTGCATCGAAAGTCGGCTACGTGTGGGTTGGTCAATGCGAGGTGCTATGTGAGCCGCTGAACGAAGCGTCAACTACGCTACACGATGGCGGCGGCCAAGCTTCACGCGAACGACATGCCGGTCCGGTGCTCGCGCCGGACAACAAGAAAGCCCGAACGGGCTGACTGTGGGGCTATGTACGGGACGATCACCGATCGAAATCGAGAGCGCCGGCTTCCGCATGGTTTGCATGCTCACCGAATCGGCAGAGCATCCATCCGCAGATCCATCTCGTCGTCTTCGCGGGAATTCTGCAAGCCGATGCTTACGCGGGCTCGACTAGCTGTTCAACGACGACAACATTCGGGAGGGCATGTCACGCTCACCCGAGGACGAAGTTCTACGACATTCATGTACGCACGCTGTCCGATACGATTCAAAAGGCGCTCGATTGCATTGGCGAGCTCTTCAACATCGAAGCTCAAATTCGTGGCAAGCCTGCGGCCGAACGGTCACGAGTTCGGCAAGAACAAGCCAAACCGTTGCTCCAAAGCTATGAGCCGCGGATCAGGGCGAAGGTCGAAACTCTGTCGTCGAAGTCTGATGCGGCCAAGGCGAGCAATTACTCGCCCAACCAGCGGATCGCGCTGACGCTGTATTGCGAAGATTCACAACTAGCTATAGAGACCGCCATCAACACCAAAGGCCTTGGCGGTCACATAGCTAGCCTCCTCCGAGGCCAGAAACACGTAAAACGGTGCAATATCCTCAGGTGTGCCTTGACGTCCGAGTGGGACGGTCGCTGCGATCACAGCACGCTGGACAGTTGATCCACCCATGAAGCTTGCAATCGGATCGTTAAACGGCGTGTCGACCCATCCCGGACAGACGGCGTTGACGCGTATGGCGTCCGGGGCGAGTTCAAGCGCTAACGCGATACTGAACGCGATGATTGCGCCCTTGGATGCGCTATAGGCCGACGCGCCAGGGCCGCCGCGCTGTCCGGCAACTGACGAGGTGTTGATGATCGAGCCGCCTTTGGCCTGCTGAAGATGCGGGACCGCGTATTTCGACATCAAGAAACAACCCCGGGCGTTGACCGCCATCACTCTGTCCCACTCGGCCACATCCATCTCAGTGACGCATCCTGCGACCTGGACGCCTGCATTGTTCACAAGGATGTCCAAACCACCAAGCCAACTGGTGGCAGCGGCGAGCGTGGCGGCAGCGTCACTCTCGCGGCTGACGTCGCACCGAAACGCGCGGACAGCTCCTGAATGCGTTTTCTCCATAGCCTGCACCGACGGCTCATGTAAGTCCGCAATGGCAACGCATGCTCCTTCTTGAATAAAGAGTCGCACTATCTCTCGGCCGATCCCAGTCGCTCCTCCCGTCACTAGGGCGCGCTTACCAATCAAACGGGCCATGGACGCACTCCAGCGGACTCGCCTAAGAATTGTTCTCTGTGCGGCTCGCTCACCGGCTTCAAATCCTGCTCCCAGCTGTCGAGTGCTGCTGTCAGATCGACCGTTCCGCCGAGCCGCTGAAGGGCAGAGTCCCAGAGGCTGTCGACGAGCTGTACCATTGGCGCATTCAGTCCCCGAGACTCTGCGAGTCTCTCGGCAATCCGCACATCTTTGGCCATCAAAGCGAGTGCAAAGCCAGTTTGGTAGTCGTCAACTGCGACCTTGTTTTTCAACATGATCTCAGCCGCGAAGCTCTGTCCTGTCGATTGATTGAAGATGCCGACGGTCTTCGCAGCGTCGAGGCCGAAATGCTTCCCAATAATCATGGCCTCGCATGCCGACGCGTAGGCGGCCGCCGCTACAAAGTTGTTCAGCGCCTTCGTCATATGACCCGACCCAAGCGGACCCGTCTCGCAGACCGTGTCTCCCATGTCCTCCACGAGGGGCCGGGCCCGCGCGAGCGCCCCCGAATCATCGCCCCCTAGCATGATGACAAGTGCGCGTCCCGTCGTGGCATTCGAATTGCCCGGTGCGGAGCCGCTGAACGCCACCACCCGCTTTGAAACAGGCGCATCCAGGAGCGCCACGCCGCTTCTAGCAAGAATGGCACCGAGCTCACGCGTTCCAAACGGTTCCGAAGACGTCATGTCGATGGCGATGGTTCCGGGAGACAACGCCTTCTGGAATGCGCCATCCTGTGCTTCTAGCAGAACTTGACGGACGATCGGCCCCGTCGGCAACATAGTGACGACAAATTCGTTCGAAGCTATGTCCGCGAGATTGATCGTGGAACGGCATCCTTGCCTGCGCGCAAAAGCCGTGGCACGGTTTGCGTCGATGTCGTAGACAGTGAGCTCGTGTCCCGCTGTTGCAACATTTTGGGCGATGGATTGTCCCATCGACCCTATACCAATGAAGCCGACACGCATCATGCACCTCCCTTGCGACTTTCGCATCCGATTGCCAATGAGCCATCAGGCCGGTAGTTCTCCACCTTGAAATGAAACACCTGCGGGTGCAGCCTTGTGGGGAGATTTGCAACGTCCTGAAGAACGGCCAAACCCTCTCGCGTAGTGAACGCCTTCTTCATAGCATCTTCGTCAGGAAAATCTGCCTCATAGACGCAGACCAGATTGGATGGCCCGGAACCAAAACCCTTCACGTCAAACTGATAACGGCAGGCCAGCATACCGGGCGTAAGCGCCGCGATCGGCATGTGGACCTCCTGGTAATACCGGCGGAAGGCACCTGGGTCATCCGGTAGAGGGTGAAGAACGATAAGACGATGCACTGTTGTCTCCTTTGCTGGCGAAAAGTCGGTAGGCGCTATTCGGCTGCTTCAGCAACTGAAAGGCCGCTGATGTGTCTGGGGTTTGACTGAGGACGCCCGCATGACGATAAGAAGAACGATCGATAGGACTGAACACATGGCCATCGTGAAGAGCGCGGCTTTAAAGTCTCCCGTCGAATCGACGACGAGCCCGAACAGATAGGGTCCCGCAAACCCGCCGAGATTGCCGACGGAAGTAATGATTGCAAAGCCGACGGCAGTTGCCGTTCCTGTGAGGACAAGTGGGGGCAGCTTCCAGAAAGACACATAGAAGGACATTTGTCCAATGGTTGCAACGCTCAGGGCAAGCAGTGACCACGCAGAGGTCTTTAGGTAAGACACCGCGATCAACCCTGCGACAATAAGCGACAGTGCAGTAACTGAGGACCGGTATGGGGTGACCTCTCGGTCAGCCCATACGCCCCAAAGGATGACTCCAACCACCGCCGGCAAGAAGATTGCGCCGGATAGTAGGCCCGGCGGCAGCCCTTTATAGGCGATCGTCTTCACGACCTGAGGAGCAAAGAAAGATATGGCGTAGGCACTAGCCGTGAAGGCGAAGAGGATCAGGCACAAGAGGAGCACTCGCCCGCTCTTGAAGGCATAGAAGATCGAATGATGTGCCGGATCGCGGTAAACGGCATCTTCGCGCTCCAACGTCGTAAGCAACCATTCGCGTTCGACCGGACGCAGCCAAGATGCCGTACGCGGCGAATCGCACAGGAAACACATCGCGAGGAGACCGGAAATAATTGAAGGAATGCCCTCCAGCAAGAACAGCCAACGCCAGCCAGAGATACCCAACGTCCCGTCCAGCTTTAAGATGAAGTCGGACACCGGCCCCCCAATGACAAAGGCGATCGGCATCGCGATGACGAATTGAGCCATGATCCGGCCGCGATAGCGTCGAGGGAACCAATAGGTCATATAGATAAACATCCCCGCAGAAAATCCGCTCTCAGCTATACCAAGCAGCAAACGCATGCCAATGAAACTCGACGGCCCGACAATAAATGCGGTGGCAGTCGAAACCACTCCCCAACTCAATACGATGCGCCCGATCCAGACTCGGGCGCCGATTTTCTGCAACATGAGATTGCTGGGAACTTCGAAGAGAAAATATCCGGCGAAGAAGATTCCGCTCGCAAATCCAAAGACCGAGGCGGTCAGGCCCAAGTCTTTCATCATGTGCGGCGCAGCGAATCCGATATTAACCCGATCGAGAAAATTCAAGAAAAGGAGAATTCCCATCTGAATTGGAAGGTGCCGAAAAACTTTCTGCATCGCTTGGCGCTCGATGTCTTTAATGTCTTCAATCATCGACTATCTCCTAAATGCCATCTGCGTGACGCTTCTTTATACGAATTAAGCTATACGGCTCCTTGATGAAGGGCAGGATATACTCCGACCGGAGCACGTGTCTTTTTCTCGAGTGCCAAAAACTTGTCACCAAGTGCCTATTTCGGTCCGGCATGTGACTGGAAGGAACGTCAGCCGATAAAGGCCACCGGGGCGAGAAGAATTTTTTTGTCTGCAAGCGCAAAGCTGAGCGCAACCTGGGTTGATTCAAACGGTACGGGACTTTCGCATGGTGAGGACTAGGGTGCTTCTTCGCATACTCGACAGATCTGGCCGCGTTTCGGAACATGCTGGATGAATGTTTCACACGATCCGCTGCCTCCGATCTTCATCCGCAATAACCCTAATTGTTCCGGTGGGTACCGCTTCCATAATAGTGGTAGCTAACAAAATGGAACAGTTGACCAAGTTCCGTCGTGCACCGGTAGAATTCCCCACTCGTTTCTTGGATCCGTCATCTTGTGTCTTCCCTATTCGCAGACGGACGATGACTAGGGGTGCTCAGTGCTTCGATCAAAAAGGATTCGGCTCAAGAATGCTGACGCAATTCTCCACAAGGTGTGTGCCTCCGTCTGACCGAGCGGAGGCGTGGTCGGAGGCGATCTCATCCATCTGCGGCCCTTTCACAACGTCGTACGGTACAGGTACCGTCGACGCAGAGATCGATTTGCACAGATTCGGTGGCTTGACCTGTGCTCGAGTGAAGCACAATTTTCCAGAACTGAACCGAACGCGGCGCGACGTGGCGCATCTTGATCCGGGCTTGGTCTACCTCGTTCTTCAAATGGTCGGCCACTGCCGGATCGAACAAGGTAGCCACGACATCAGTCTCGGGCCAGGAGAACTCACTCTCCTACAATCTGGACGACCATGCCGTCTGCTCTTTCAGGGGGGATCCTTTCAGATCCCGCTCCATATCCCCCTGCGGCTGATCGAAGCCGATACACGTGTGCGGCTCCCGATAGGCACCGTGATCAGTGGACCGCTGGCCGGATTGATTGGTGCCTACATCAGTACGATCGTGAGTGACAAGCAAGTTTGTAACACCAACGAAATCGATGCCGTCGAGCGCAGCTTGATTCTCCTTCTGGGAAGCGTTCGAATCGCCGAGCCCGCATTGAGTGCGCCGATTCAAAAACGGCCCAACGGCACCGAGCTTCGTTCATCCGTTAAAGACTACCTTGAAGCTCAGTTGTGCGATCCTAACCTTTCACCGGAGAAGATCGCGCGGGGATTGGGGATGTCCGTTCGCAATCTACACCGGCTCTTTGCCAAATCCGGGACAACGGTTATGAGTGAGGTTCTTCGTATGCGTCTTGCGCGATGCGCTAACGACCTCGTCCGAAGCGAACGCGATGCTCCAAGCATCACCGAGATCTGTTTCCGTTGGGGATTCAACGATTCGGCGAATTTCAGCCGAGCCTTCAAATGTGCATTCGGCATACCTCCTCGCGAATACCGTTTAGGGTGGCTGACGCAACCGCAGTAGTGCGCGACGCATATGACGCAGGGAGCCGAAGAAAGCGCGGCGGTACGGATGTCTCGCTCGAAAAGGCCCGCGCAGCCTGCAAGCCAGCTGGGCGTCCGTTGTGCGACACGGCGATGGTGCACCGAGCTGTCCTTCCTTTCAATGCCTCGCTGGGTAATTTCGCGGACGGCCAGCCGAGACAGTAGTAGGGATCGATGTGGTTCGCTTTGCAAGTTCAAGCCTATGCCGCATGCGACATAAGGCCGCCGCGAGGACACGGGGAGGGACTGGCGCTGGCCTGCGCACCGGCGATGGCGTCTGCAAACAGGCCGCCAGAGCGGTCAGGGGGATTTCCATAACGGAGTAATGGGCGCTTGCCTGGGTCGCTGCATGCGGGCGAACGTGCGGCTGCAATCATGAGTCTCATCCGCTCTGCGCGACTGAATGGGCACGAACGCCACGTGTGTCTGAAAGACATCCTGACACGCTTGCCGACACACGGCGTAAGCGACATTGCAGCATTGCTGCCTCAAAAATGACAACCTCTCACGTCTGCCGCGTAGCCCTCCCCTCGTCAAGGCGGGGTCGCCAGTCGCTTACTTCAGCTCTGGCAAATCGGTGACTTTAAACTGCATTTCTCGCCACCTTGGCACGCGTGACGGTTGACGATGTACCGGTAACGAAGCGCCAGCCGAACTTCACCTATCTTTTTCAGCAACCGCGACTTCTACCATGGCACGCGGTACGGGAGAACCAGCGCTTTGGGCTGGGCGCCGAGACGGGCAAGCATGCCGCATACGATGATTAGCGCATACACGATGTGCTAGAGCTTGTGAATTTGAGCGGGTACGAAGGCTTCTATCGGTACCGGATTTCGGCGGGATGCAGCATCGCCTGGGATCGCGCACTTATTCGTGGTTCGTATTTTTTCTGGTTGACGAGCCGATCGGCGTGCTCGACGAAGTGGCTGTCAGGCGGGTGCGTGCCGAGGTCGTCAAAGCATTCATCGCTGCCTGTCGTCACCGTCGTGCTTTCGACCCGTAGTTTCCTGCTCCAGACCGTCTTGAAACGAGGTGACTAGTCGGAAGAAGGTCTCTGGATCATCCCTGAATGGCAGGCTGCCACATCGATTCATGATATGAAAGTGTGAGCGCGCCTGTCCGGCGCGGGCAATATTGAATAGCGCAAGCAGGTGGTCGGCCGACACGAGCGCATCGTCCGTGGTGGCAATCACCTGGATCGGTACACTCAAGCCTGCTCCGCGCGCGCATTGATAGAAGCGTGCCTTAGCCTCGGCCACGCTAGCGAGGAACTTCCGCGCCCCTCCTGAACGTGCCCAACGCAGGGCAGACTGATGCGCGGCCCCGGCGCTCGTCTGCAGCGCGGCCGCGACCAGTGTATTGCCGATGGCAAGCGGGCTATAGGATAACCGTTCAAAGGCCCAGCGCTGCGAGTCGCTTGACCAGCGCGGCTCGGGGGGATGAAGCAGGGTCAGATTGTCGACCCCATCACCGCTTGGCGCAGCCCAAGCACTCGACACGATGGTGAGGCTGGCGACGCGCTCTGGTTGATCTATTGCTAGTAATAAGCCGACCAAACCAGCGAGATCATGCGTGACCAGATGTACGCGGCCGAGCGACTGCTCGTCGAGATGATCGATTACAGCGGCTGCCAAGTCGGTCATAGTCAATGTGTCGCCGATCCGACGACCAGTTCCGCATCCAGGAAGATCGACGGTAAGCGACGGACGCTCGGAGCGGAAGCGGCGCAGCACGTCGCCCCACACATGCGCGCCTGCGCAGTAGGGTGAGACGCCGGGCAGGTTCGCCTGAATGAACAGCGAAGCGATCGATCGTGGTAGCACCTGCGCAGTAGTCATTGTGGGCTCCGGCAACTCTCGATGAAGCGATGCAGCAGAGCGTTGAAGCGCTGGGGATGCTCGCGAAAGGTGAAATGGCCAGCGTCGTTGATGATGCTGAAGGTTGTGCGACGCTCGTGTGCCCGGATCATCTCGAATAGCGCCAGCCCGCGTTCGATCTGCACGGTCTTGTCGTTGGCACCCCAGACGATCTGAGTGGGCCGTTGCAGCCGGCCATCGGCGATCCATTGCAAGGTTTCGCGTTTCATGCGGCTCAGTTGCGGCGCGAAGAGGCTGTTGCCGAGCAGTTCGTCAGAAAATTTTTTAACGCCGACCTGGTACTGTGGCAATGCCAATACTTCCATGATTGCGTCGACCCATTCCTCGGTCACATGGTCCGGTCGCGCGCAGTAGGTTTGGTATGCCCAGCGCGCCGCGTCACGCGAGCCCTTCGGGAAGGGAGGCATTGCAAGTACGACTTCGTTGAGTCCCACGCCGGGACACAACGTGCCACTGCTGCAAATGGTCAGCGAACGCACGCGCTGAGAAATTTCCAGTGCGATACGGGCAGCCGCGAAGCCGCCCCGTGAGTGGCCTACGACGTGGAACGGGGATAGATCGAGCCTCTCTATCAATGCGATCGCGTGCGCGACAACGGCTGCCATCGTGTAGTCCGCGTTCCGTATGGGGGGCGCAGTGTGGCCTTGACCAAGTTTATCGAATGCGATTACGCGATGATGCTTCGCCAGTTCCAGGATGTTTCGGCTCCAGACGAATGCGCTGGACGCCGAGTCCGCACTGCCGAAATTGCCGCCATAGATGAGCACAATCGTCTCGGGTCCCGTGCCCTGATCGTAATATCGGGTCTGCACGCCATTGACGTCGATATTGCGTGGCGGGGGCAAACCTTCAGCCCAGTCTGAAGCGCGCGCAGTTTCCTGGTTCATGTCATCTCCTGTGAAGCGGCAGCCTCACGGTGCACGGAATCGACGGTTTGCGTTCGGTGCGGCGGTAGCCTCTAGCGGCTGGAGCGGAGGCTACGTAGTCAACTGTGTTGACATAGCAGGATGGGCAGGCAGCCTACAGTGCGTGGGCGGTTTTTCCGAAGAGGGGGCGTATGGCCCGGAAGTTTCGGAAAGCGTTGACGGACACGACAGCAACCACCTACGGTTGCTGGTGTCATGATGGTCCGATTGGCCGGATGGATGCGTTATTTCGAGTCGCAATCGCCAGTACTTGCACTCGCGACCGCGCGCAGATAGGGGAGCATTCATAGCATAAATTCGATCTCTAATGATGCAGCCGCCATTCTCTGTCCAAAGCACGCGTTAGGTGATTGGGGGAATCACTTACGGTGTACCTGTCCGAATACATTACTATTTATTTTTTTTGAGGCCAGTGCAGGGCATCGCAGTAAATCGCATAATGTTTGCGCTGCGAAACATGATTCTGTCCGGCTAACTCGAACGCAGCAATTGATCGTCAAGAGGAAGGTGACATATACAATCAAAGGCCCTTCGTCGGCCCAGACACAGTGATATTGCCCGCCAGCCAACCCCGATAGAAAACCGCCTCGATGATCCGGGCGCAGCAGGAACGTCAGGCCGTGTCCCACGCGCTGCGTCGGCGCAAATTCAGCCGTGCCGACGCGCTCTCGGTCGAACACTTGCGCTATAACCGGCAAACCGAGTAGCACTTTCCGGGACGCTCAAGGAGATGGATTCCCTTCGCTCAACGGCCAGCATTCCATTTCCGTGACGATAGTTGTCGAAGTTAGTATGGCATAGAAAGCGCTCGGGGCTTTCATAACCATCCAAAGCTTAAAGCAATACTGACAGGAGGCGGCAGATGAACGAGAAGGGCGTGGTCAGACTGGTGCCCCGGTGGCAATCGTTTACCGCAATCGACGGACGGACGCAGCCTCGGTCGTGCAGGAAGTGGAGCAAACAGGCAGACGTGCGCTTGCCATTTGCGCTGATGTTTCTATCGAAGCAGAGGTACTCCGCGCGTTCGAAGTAGTCGATCGCACGTTCGGGCGACTCGCAGGGCTTGTCAACAATGCCGCGACGAACGGTGGCCCCGCGCGCGTGGCGGATGTTTCTCGCGAGCAACTCGAAGTGACCATGGCGACTAACTTGATTGGGCCCTTTCTCTGTTGTCGCGAGGCTGTGCGCCGGATGTCGACCGCGCTTCAAGGGCGAGTGGGGCGATCGTCAATATATCCTGTATTGCAGCGCGTATAGGTAGTTCGAACGTTTGGGTACACTATGCCGCATCAACAGGCGCGCTTGAGACGATGTCGCTTGGGCTCGAAACTGAAGTTGCGAGCAAGGGTATCCGCGTTAACGTCGTGCGCTGCGGCGTGATCGACACTGAGATACACGCAGGGCACGGCGAGGACCGCCTCGAGGCTCTGCTGTCGAAAGTCCCTATGCGTCGTATGGGGACGCCAGACGAGGCCGCCGACGCTGTTGCCTATCTATTGGCCCTCGGCGCTTCTTATGTCACGGGCTCGATGATCGACGTGGGGGGCGGACTATAACTTAAGGTCATCGTCGGACAGGACTGGTTCGGCGTCCGACGCTAGCCCACCTTGAAAGGTGCACGAGCCAGACGATATTTAGTTTCTCGATCGAGAGGAAGGGCGCCTCCTCCGTGCAGCAAGTATTTTCTGTTCCTTGCCCGCGGACCTCTTGGATCTTCGACAGGGGCTGCGAATTGCGCGACGGACGGATCGCGAAACCTGCGCATGGCCGCATGAGTAACGCGAACAAGTGCGGCAACTTCAATTCGATGCTGCGTGAGTGGCACATTTTTGTAGCGCAATATCGATCGGGTGTATTGGAGAACCGGACGGTTCAGTTTCAATATGACCGCATGCTGGGCATCTACCCTCATGGAAATCCCCGTAATACCCTGCTTTTCTTGATTGCGTTATCCAGGCGATGCCGTTGCCGATCTAGCGTATCCAGACGGATCGACGTGGCGAATTCTTTGCCGAGTCGGTCCAGCGAAGACTGGCGGCCGAGTGCATTTAATTCTGACCAATCCCGCCACGCTTACCGCACCTCAATGGCAAGGTCGAGCGCTCGCAACTTACTGATCTGAACGAGTTCTGCGCTCACTATTCTCCGGTTGAGGACTCGATCGAACAGCAACTAGAGGAACGGTGGTTCGGCGACAACCGGCATCCCCCGCATGGCTCACCCGGTTCCGGAGCACCGATGGATCGCGTGACGGAATTGCACCGACGCCTCTAGCGGAACAGGTGGCAAGCGCTTACGACCAACTAAATGAGCGGATCCGGCACGGCGAATCGCGAATTGACAGGACCCTCGTCGACCTTCACCGGCGCTTGTTGGGAGTAGGGGCTGCTACCCCCAACAAGCCAGCAAAAGCGTTTCCCAGAAAACGAAACAATCGTTGTAAATCGCACAATTTAAACGTGTCATGCTCTGGTAGATCCAAGCCTGCAGGGTTCATGTAGCCTGTTCTTGCGTCGACAAAGGGACGTACTCCGTGGTCCGCGTTTTGTATCCTTGAATTTCCTCGATGAGTCGTATCTTATTCTTCTTGCTGCGATAGGCATGCTCGAGGATCAGCGCTTCCGCTCGGGAATGCTCCTGCCGGACAATGGCGGCAAATATATCCTCATGGTCCTCCTGGGCGCGCACTACTCGCGAGGTTTGAATGCTCGTTGGAACTGCGGGCAGAATCACCGAATTAGGGCCGACAAACGGCGCCCGGTTATTGCGCTCGATGGCTTGCGTTAAGGCCCGATTCGCTGCGCCTTCGAACAGTGCCGCGTGGAAGCGGCCGTTAACTTCCGCCCACGCTGCTGCGTCGATTTCAGCGGACGGGTTGAGAGCGGCAGGCACGACCAATCGGCGCCCCGCATCTATTGTGCCTTCAAGTTGACTAATAAACGACGCTGTCATGCCTTTCTGCAACAGGAGCCTGATCGCCAGTGCTTCCAGAGCTCCGCGCACCTCGAGCGCGTCAGCGATATCGGTTATCGAAAAGCGTCGCACCTTAAACCCTCGCGATGGCAGTCGTTCGAGAATGCCCTCTCTCTCCAGTTCGACCAATGCGAGTCGTATTGGCGTGCGTGATGCTCCGAGGCGCTCCGTGAATTGGAGTTCAACGATTCGCTCACCCGGTGATAGCTCGCCGGAAAGGATCATGTCGCGAAGCTGCGCGACAACCCGGTCGATCTGAGTGGCCATTTAGCCCCCTGTCGCAAAAATCATAGTGTAATGCATGCATTAGGGTTTTCCTATGCGTGATTGACCTTGTTATGCGGGACAAATGCATGCAATATTGGATGACGTTGAACAATTTAGTGAGCAACGAAGACCTGTCTGCATGCATGTGGCGAAGTTGGTTGCGGGTCATGGTTCCAATTGCATGCATTGAAGCTTGACCTGCTCTCTGGCGAGGCCACACGGGCCAATGGCGTAGGTGTCGATGCCGCGGCGATGGTTCCGGGTCAGCAGGTCGCTGCCGCGAAGAATGAATGATTCAGCGGCCTTTGACTCGGAGTTTGCGCATTCCTGAAGATCAACGGCTGTCGGCAACACGGCGCCCGCCAGTTCCTAACCGAAGAACGCAAGAGATCATGACAGACCTCATTCATCAATTCGTCGACGTGAGCGGCTCCGGGCCGCGCGAACAAAGCAAATGGCGTTCGATCGTCGTTCCGAAGAAATCTATCGACCGGGAAATCGAGCGATTGATCGATCTGCAACGGCCGGACAATGGTCGCCGCGCGTCGATGATTGTTCATCCAGCGGCAACGCGAATCGGCCAAGGTTTTGCGCCATCAACTGATGTCACGATTAACGTGGTGAATCCGGGGGAGACGACATTCAACCGGCGCAAGAATTCAAACATGCTGGAGATTTGTTTGTCGGGCGAAGGCGTAGCTGCGGTAGGCAACCGCGAGATCGCGGTCTCCAGGTGGGACGTCTGGAACACGCCGGCGATGCAAATCCATTCGTATCGGAATACCGGTCAGCAACCTTGGGTGCGTCTGTCGTATTCGAATGCGCCGGTGCTGGAGATGCTTGAAGTGCACTTCGTTGAGGAGTTTGACGGCGACATTCCGCCGTCCGATAAAAAAACGACGCCGGCCGCGCCACGTCCCGGCGCCGCTCGCGCCCGTGATCTGGCGCTGCGCGAGCAGATCGGCGAAGACGGCGCACATCTGCTGGGCTACGAATGGCTCATTGATATCGATGTTGTGGAGTCGAAACCGCTGCACTGGCCTTACGCGAAGGTAGCCGAATATCTACCGAGCGTCGAAGATCTGGCGAGGGGCTATAACGGTCGGCGCCTGTTCGTGCTGTACAACCCGGCAACCGAGCGGCGCAACGGTACGACTCATAGCTTCTTTGCGACCATCTCGTCGTCGCCGCCCAACAATAGCCATTTTGCGCACCGGCATAGCTCGTCGGCGATTAATTATTACCTGCGCGGCAATGGTCACAGCATGGTCGACGGCCAGCGTTACGACTGGAAGGCTGGCGACTTACTTCTTTCTGCACCGGGGTGGGCGATGCATGCGCACCATTCCGGCAGCGAGGCCGTATCCGCGCTGACCGTGCAGGATCATCCGTTTCATATCGGTATAGAGTCGCTGATCTGGCAGGAGCGCTCCTCGGAGCCAATCATGGCGTTGGGAAGCCAGCCCGGCTTCCAGAGCAACCGCGCATTTCTGTAGCTGCTGCCGTTTCCGATTTATACGAGCGACCGACCATGAGTTACTCCCGCGAACACGCCATGCTGCGCAATGAACTGCGCGACTTCTATGAACAATACGCGGTATGTCTGGACGAAGAAGAACTGGAACGCTGGCCAGACTTTTTTGTCGAGGACTGTCGTTACCGCGTGACAGCCCGCGAAAACTATGACCAGAAGCTGCCATATGGCCTGATTTACTGCATCAACAAGAACATGCTGAAAGATAGGGTGTTGGCGCTGCGTCAGACCACGATGTATGAGCCCCGGTCACTGCGCCACTTCGTCAGTGGCATACGCGTGAGAAGGGTTGAGGGAGACACGATCCAGGCTCAAGCTAACTTCGCTATTTTCGAGTCCCTGTCGGATCGTGAACCGACAGTCAACATGGTCGGTCGCTACATCGACACCGTGGCGCGTACTCCGGACGGTTTTCTGTTCAAGGACCGGGACTGTATCTGCGATAACTATCGTGTCCGCACCTCGCTCATCATCCCCGTCTAACAGCCGAGCCGGAGAAAGAACTATGACTGACCTCTGCAATCATCTTCACGCCACTTCGGCGGCAGAAAGCCCAATCCAGATCCAGCGCCGATGGCCGAAGGAGGGGTTCACCCGTATTCCCCACTGGATCTACACCGACGAGGGGATTTTCCAGAAAGAAATGGAAGTGTTCTTTGCCGGGAAGGCGTGGAACTACATCGGGCTGGAGTGCGAGATTCCCGAGTCCGGTAATTTCAAGCGACAGTGGATCGGCACGCGACCGGTGATCATGGTGCGCAAGGAAAACGGCGACATCAATGTACTCGAGAACCGTTGCGCGCACCGGGGCGCGCAGATCTGCTGGAAAAATACCGGCACGGTCCAGGATTTTACCTGCCCCTATCACCAGTGGAACTACGACCTCGACGGCAACCTGCAAGGTATACCGTTCAGGCGTGGTGTATTGGGAAAAGGTGGCATGCCAAAAGACTTCAGCAACAAGGATCATGGCTTGAAGAAACTTCGATGTGCAAACCGAGGCGGATCGATCTGGGCGACCTTCGCCGACGACGCGCCGGATTTCGAGGATTACTGCGGCCCGGAAGTGCTCGCCGAGGTCGACCAAATGTTCCCGGGGAAAAAGCTCACGCTGCTGGGTTACAGCCGCCAGCTGATACCGAGTAACTGGAAGATGTACCTCGAGAACCTGAAGGATCCGTATCATGCGACGCTGCTGCATACGTTCTACATCACGTTTGGTCTGTGGCGAGCCGATTCGAAGTCGGAGAACATGCCGACGGGCGGTGGCAAGCACAGCGTGATGATCTCGCACAACGAGGGCAAGAAAATCACGGAAGCTACACCAGAGATGAGCCGGTTCCGTGGCGACCTCGAATTGCTGGACAAGGAATCCGTGACGCCACGTCGGGAATTCAACAGAGGGCGCGTGGGGGGCGCATGGCTTTTCCCTGCAGCCGCGTTCGGCATCCAGGCGAACTCGCTGAAGATGCGCCATGTCATCCCGCGTAGCCCGACTGAACACGAACTTGTATTCACATATTACGGGTTCGAGGACGACGACGAGGAAATGCAGCGGTTGCGCCTGAAACATGCGAACCTGCTGGGACCGGCCGGATTTGTCTCCATCGACGACAGCGAGATGCTGACGCAGACTCAGATTGGTGTGACCGGCTACCCGGAAGGCAGCGCCATTATCGAAATGGGCGGCAAGGACACCGAGCCGACCGACTATATGGTGACCGAGGTGTTGATCCGTGGCTTTTACAAGTATTACCGCGAAGCGATGGGGCTGTGACGTGCGGCCGCTAGTGAAATCCGGGTGCCAACATATTCGCTGCGCTCACCGCCGCCGCAGACCAAGTCTGCGGCGGCGGGGAAAACGGGAAACGGCGTTGCTTACGGGCGTGCCTTGATGAGCGGAAAGCTTTATCGAGGATGTGAGGAGACAGAGCTTATGTATGTTTTGCCTATTAGGTTGAAACACATTTTTCGCCTGCCGATGTTGCGCGTGTTGGCTGCGGTTCTGTTGATGGGCCTCGCGCTCGTTGATCATGCGTTGGCTCAAGCAGGTTCGGAATCGCGCTGGCCGACCGACAAGGTCGTACTTATCGTTCCAGCAGTGCCGGGTTCATCGGGCGATACCATCGCCCGCATACTTGCAAGCAAGTTATCCGTTATATGGAATCAAGCCGTTGTTGTCGAGAACCGGCCCGGTGCGGGAGGCATCATCGGAATGCGGCAGACTGCGGCCGCGGCGCCGGACGGGTACACCCTCGTCCTGACCGCGACGACAACTGCAGTTGTCATGCCGTATGTCTATCGGAGCGCCAGGTACGATGTCGGAAAGGACCTCGTACCAGTCGCGTTAGTCGGCTACACGCCAATGGCCATCGTAGCTTCAGCCGATTCGCCGGTTAAGAACATTTCGGATCTGATCAATGCTTCGCGTCAGAATCCTGGCAAGCTCACACTAGGCCACCCCGGCATTGCGACTATGGCGCACCTTTCGGCTGAGCTACTGAACCAGGAGGCGGGTGCAAAGCTTTTCGACGTCAACATGGGTGGAGCGACCAATGGCCTGAAGGGTGTCATCAGTGGGGACATCAATTACTACATTGACGGACTTGGTGCAGTGATGCCGATGGTACGAAGCCACCAGGTTCAGGTCGTCACCGTCTTTTCCGACAAGATTCCTGACGAATTGAAAGCTGCGTCACTGGCAAAAGACTCCGTGCCTGGCATGGTCATGCAAGGATGGTTCGCCATTCTGGCACCGGCAGGCACTCCAAAATCCGTCGTCGAAAAGATAAACAAGGAGGTGAATGCGGTGATCACTATGCCCGACGTCGTGTCGCGTTTGCGAGATTTTGCGACTTATCCGCAGGGGGGGAGTGTCGAGGCGGTGGCCGCTTACGTTCAGTCGGAAAAGGAGCGTTGGGGCAACGTACTGAAGCGGGCGAACTTACAGCCGCAATGAAAGGAGTCAATGAAGGCTTGAGCGACGGCTGATCTGTTGGCACTTGGAGAACTCGTGTGAGTGAAGCGCAGGCGATGAACGTCCTAAAGGGATTCAGTAAGGACTACTACGGCGGCGCGCTGATGGCGCTGCTCGGTGTCGGTGCGATCTGGAAAGGCTTGGACTATGAGGTTGGCACTCTTACCCGGATGGGTCCAGGCTTTTTTCCAGTCGGAGTAGGAGCGGTTCTCGCGTTGATGGGCCTCCTCATCGCAACTGGCGCGCGTAGCAGCGCGCCAGAGGTCGCGGGCAGGAAATCCCGTCGGCCCGAATGGCGAGGGTGGCTCTGCATCATCCTCGGCAACGTCGCGTTTATCGTGGTGGGCCGTTACGGCGGCCTGTTGCCGGCCTCCTTTTTGATTGTGTTCATCTCCGCACTCGGCGATCGTGAGAATACATTCGGGAGCGCATTGATGCTGGCACTCGCGATGGTCGCGGTCTGCGTCGTCGTGTTCTGGTGGGCGTTGCGACTGCAATTCCCGCTCTTCCGCTGGGGCTAATATGGAGTTGGCGTTGAATGACCTATGGGCCGGCTTTCACGTGGCTCTGGACCCACAGAACCTCATGTGGTCGTTCGTGGGCGTATTGTTCGGCAACATGATTGGTGTACTGCCTGGCATGGGCGCGCTGTCGGCCATCTCGATCCTGTTGCCGCTCACCTATACGATGCACCCGGTCCCTGCGATCCTGATGCTCGCCGGCATCTTTTACGGATCGCAATACGGCGGCGCGATCGGCGCGATCCTGCTCAATCTTCCGTGCCATCCGCCGCACGCGGTCACTTGCCTCGACGGCTACCCGATGACGAAGCAGGGAAAGGGCGGCACCGCACTTGGTATTACGATGATCGCTTCGTTTTTTGCCGCTTCGGTCGGCATCATCGTGATGATCTTTGCGTCACCTTTGCTGGTTCGGGTCGCGTTCAAATTCGGTCCCGCCGAACTGTTCTCGATCATGTTGCTGGGTTTGCTGGCGGGCGCCACGATGTCCAGGGGATCTGCATTGAAGGGCGTTGCGATGACCTGTGTCGGCCTGCTGACCGGCATCGTTGGTACCGATGTCAACAGCGGCGTGATGCGTTTTACTTTCGGCTTTGTAGATCTGTCGGACCGGATCGAGCTCGTAGCGCTTGCGCTAGGCGTATTCGGGATCGCAGAGTTCCTGCACAACGTGAATCGGCTGCAGATAGTCGGTTCCGAGATGAGACTGAAACTGCGCGATATGCGTCCGAGCTGGGCCGAGTTGAAGCAGGCGTTCTGGCCGATGGTGCGCGGTACGACGGTGGGCACGCTATTCGGCGCAATGCCGGGCACTGGACCAACGATTACGACGTTCATCGCCTATGTGATTGAGAAGAAAGTATCTAAAGCGCCGGGAAGGTTCGGCCACGGCATGATCGCCGGCGTGGCCGGGCCGGAAGCAGCATCGCATTCGAAGACTCAGGTGGACTTTATTCCGACCATGAGTCTTGGCATCCCCGGTGATCCGGTCATGGCGCTGATCCTCGGCGCGCTGCTGATTCAGGGAATTCAGCCGGGCCCGCAGCTAATCACCGAGCACGCAGACCTATTCTGGGGCTTGATTGCGAGTTTCTGGATCGGCAACGTCTTGTTGGTTTTGCTGAACGTGCCACTGATCGGCGTCTGGGTGAGGATGCTGCGCGTGCCGTACCGCTTTCTGTTCCCTGCGGCAATGTTCTTTATTGCCGTCGGCGTTTACAGCACCAACAATGCGCTGTTCGATGTCGGCGAAGTATTGGTGTTTGGTATTGTCGGTGCAGTGCTAATCGCTCTCGATTTTTCAGTCGCCCCAATCCTGCTCGGCTATGTTCTGGGGCCGATGGTGGAGGAGAATTTTCGCAGGGCCTTGATGTTGTCACGCGGAAACATGGCAGTATTCGTCGAGCGTCCGATCAGCGCGGTATTCGTTTGCATTTGCGCTGCGTTAGTGCTGATGCAGTTCGGGTTCTGGCTGCGGCGGATCATGAAGGCAAATCCGGTAGTGCCTCCGCAGGAGGGAGTGATACCAGCATGCTTGAACGAAGATGCATGAGATGAACGTTGTACGTGGATATCAAGTGCAACCGTTGTCTGGGCTGGGTGAGGAATCGGATTCTTGCATTACGCCCAATGTAAAGATCCACATTGGGTGGCGGGATTCTTGTTAAGACTCGCAGGTACGAATCGGATAAGCTTACGGGTGCTTATCGGAATTTTGTTGCCTCCGTCAGTTGCCCTAGATTCACAGGAAACCTCAGTGTCTCAGCGAGACGATTGAGTGGGTACCTGTCGAAGACTCGCTGTACGACGAAAGGGCTGGCTGAAGCCGTGCCCGCAAAGCCAAGGAGTTTTTGCCATTCGATGACCTCGAGGCGGGCTTTGGGCAGGCGACACATCAATGGGAGGATCCTGGAAAATTCGGTTTTTGGCAGAACAGCGGCGCGCCGGGCAGAGATAGCGTAAGGGTTATGCGCCGAGCCGTATTTAAATATCTTGCAAAATGGTCGACGGACGGTCATGGGCGTTTTGCCGTGGTAAGCCGGATATCGCCTGCCGAAGCCAGCGATTCCCCGGATCCCGATTGACTTTCCTGTGCCAGAACTGGTGCACTTCCGCATGCGCTATGTCGAACGGCAAGCGCTGCAAGCGAAATTTGCCTGGATTCGCTACAAAGTTCCGAGGCACGATTGCGACCAGGTCAGTCTTTGCGACGACTTCCGCAGCCGTGTGGTAACGCGTCGCAACCAGTACAATTTTTCTATGAAGCCGTCGTCTTGCTAGTTCATTGTTCACAAGCGATTCAGCGTTTCGCTGCTCACCAGGATATTTTCGAGCTGCACATAGTCGTCTATTGGCAGATCCTGATTTTGGTTTGCGATGCCGCTTCGTGGCGATGCAACAGTATTCATCGTCGAACAGTCTCTGCTGGAAGAATCCGGACTTGAGAAAGGGCAGGTTCCGAGGCCGAGGTCAGCAGAACCGGACTCAAGAGCGCTGGCGTGTAAATCGTGGCGAATCTGCATTGCTTCAACGCGTACGTCCCGCGCTTCTTTAGATATTTTGTTAGTGAATAGCGGTAGGACGATGGCTTCCCCGGCATCCGACATCAGGAGTCGGAAAACTCGGTTTGACAACGCTGGGACAAATCAGCGGTCAGAGGGCTCCTGGCTGGTCCTCGGATCTCAAATACGGTTTGGTCCGCAGGCACGGACTCGCCTTCTTCAACCTTCCAGTCGACATGAAGGCGCGGATCAGCCGGCACGACTGTTTCGTTAAACCACGGGCGGCCGCAAAGCACAAATCAGCCGTTTTCGTAATGCTCGCCGCGCGAGGCAATAAGATTCCCGAATTCTCGTGTTGACGGGATACGACGAGCGGGATCATCTGATTCCGCTTCGTCTCTTGCCATGTTCTCGATGATGGTAAGTAACACCTTCCGGGCGATCTTGATTTCGCTTTCTTTCAAGCCTCTAACGCTGATCTCGTTGACATCCTCGGCGAGCGGCACGAGTTTTTTCTTGAGGCCCCTGCCTTTCGGGGTGAGGTAGACATAGCTGTTCTTTTTGTTGTCGGGTGACTGCCTGCGTTCGACATAGCCGAGCTTTTCCATCGCAGACACGGCCGTGAATGTGGTCGGCGTCATCACGCCGGCTTCAACGCTCAGTTCCTTCTGCGTGAGGCCATCCTCCTCCCACAGGATGCGGAGAAATGCCCAGTGTCCAAACGACACCTCATACTGAGCCAGACGCATGTGCAGGCCCCGGACCATCGCTCGGGCTGCGTCCTTGATCAGGTGCGCAAGCCGGTCATTGGGAACTGCTTCCCGCCAGTGTCGGAGAATTGCGTCAGATGCGGATTCGTTCGTTTTCGGATTACGTTGAGAAACCATGGGCGTTGCCGTATTTGAGATTGCATCGCTCATAATATTATCCCGTCCTGGGGCGGCCCGGGACTTTCCAGCATTCCGACAGGTCTGCCGGACTAAACTGGGTCGCCCCGATAGCCTAAGTTGTCAACGTGCCGCCAAAATCAGAAAGTGTGGCGAATACCTACCGTCACACCAGTCTGGTCGGCACCGGTGGTAATGTCGACACCGGTGCCCCGGATACCAACGTTAGAGTAGGAACGGTTGTTTACATATGCACCCTCCGCATACAGTTCGGTGCGCTTGGAGAGGAAATAGTCGACCAGAAGGGCACCCATCGTCGGGCCGCCATGAGGATTGCGGAACTGTGTGTGATATACGCTCGCCGATACGAAGAGCGGAGCACTGACGTGGTAAGTCAGTCCACCCCAGTACAGCATTGAACTGGGCGGCGTGTCGGTGTTGCGCGTGTTAAGCCACCGTATACCAGCAAGCGCCTTGACCATGCCGAAGTCGTAGGATGCTCCGAGAAGCGCTCGACTTTGCGTGTTACTTTGCGTAGCGATCGAAGTTCCCTGGAGTTGGTCGTATGTTAAACCGATGCTCACTGGCCCGCGGTCATACAAGATTGCAGCGCTCATTTCGCGGCCAACCTTCGTCGCGCCCGGAACCTGCGCACCATTGGGAATCGTCGAGTCGAAGCCGTTGCTGTAGAGCATGGCAAACGTGACACCGGCGATATTCAGACCATACCGGATCGAATTGTCCGCCCGGTTCACAAACTGGCTGTCCATGCTTTGCGCCGAATAGCTCGGGTTGAAGGTCAGCGCATCATATTTGTACATCAACTCGTAGAGCAGGTTCTGATGGCGGCCCAATGTTACGGTTCCATAGGGCGTGGAGACTCCCACGTACGCCTTTCGGCCAAACAGGCGTCCGCTCTGGCCGAGCGTCCCATTGTTCAGATTGAACCCGCCCTCCAGCACGAATACCGCTTTATAGCCACCGCCGAGATCCTCCGCTCCTTTCAGGCCCCACCGCGATCCGGCAAGGTTACCGGATTGCTGACGCACTGCCGAAGATGACGTTTTTCCGCTGGGTACGTGGTTCGCGTACTCAATCCCCACGTCGGTAATGCCGTACAGTGTGACGGAACTTTGAGCGTGGGCCGGGATGCTGGCGAGGACGAGCGCGCCTGCTACCAGAGGAGTGGATGGGATATGTCTAATTTTTCTCATTATTAATGTGGACTACTTAGTTATAAAATCTGTCTGTAGACTCTGTTGATACTCCGCTAACCGTTGGTGTCTGTCAGATACTGCCGGCCGCCTCCATGAATTCTTTCATGCTTTGCTCAAACACACCGAGTACCTCTGATTCAAGCGCGTGCATCTGCTGGCTTCCGTATTCCCGCGGCCGAGGCAGATCAACATTGATGATGGAGGCGATCCTCGTCGGCTTTGGCGTGTAGACGACGATCCGGTCGGCGAGATAGCAGGCTTCGATGATGTCGTGAGTGACGAAGACAACGGTGCGGCGGTTCTTCATCCACGTGCTGACCAGTTCGGCACGCAGCTTGCGGGCCGTAATTTCGTCGAGTGCCCCAAACGGTTCATCCATGAGCAGGAGTCCGGAGTCGCGGATATAGGCGCGGGCGATACCGACGCGATGCTGCATGCCACCGGAGATCTGATGCGGGTAGAAGTGCTCGTAACCGGTCAGGTTCACGAGATCGAGGACGTCCCGTATCCTGCGTGCTTCATCTTTTACCGGACGGCCGCTTTCGGCGCGCAGAGCGAACATAAGATTCTCTTCGACGGTGCGCCACTGGAGCAACCGTGGTTGCTGAAACACATACCCATAACGCGGCCTTGCAGTTGTAACCGGCGTGCCGTCCACCATGACGCTCCCCGAAGTGGGGGGCAGGAACCCGGAAATGCAGTTCAACGTGACGGACTTGCCTGCGCCCGACGGACCGAGGAGGCACACGAATTCGCCTTCCTGGACTGTGAGGTCGATGTTGTCCAGAACGGTGATTGGACCCGTGGGCGTATCGAATGACTTCGTGAGACCGTTAATGATGATGTTGCTCATGGAACTCAACCCCTCTTCCAGCGCGTTGCAAACCGGTCAATCGGCGCGATGATCAGCCAGTCCGTCAGTAGCATGAGAACAACAAGCCAGACGGTCCAGGCAAAGACTTCATTGGTCCGGTTGAATTCCCAACCCACATACAGGTTGTAGCCAATTCCGCCGCCGCTGGCGCCACCGGCAAACAGTTCGGCCAGAACGACGATCTTCCAGCAGATGGCAATCATGGTCCGCGATCCGCTGACCAGATATGGTGTCAGACTGGGCAACGTGATATGGCGGAAAGTCATCAGGCGGTTAGCGCTGACTGATTCGGCCATCTCGAGCAACTGACGGTCAATTTGATGCAAGCCCGCTGAGACGTTGTAGGCAATGATCGTGAAGCCCGCGATAAAGATCGTGAAGATCACGGATGCTTGTGACAGGCCGAACCAGATCATCGACATAAGTGCCCAGACGACGTACGGCACCGTCTGGGCAAAGTTGAGCAGCGGGCCAAAAAAGGCTTCGTGACGTTTCAATGCGAAGCCAGCAAGAGTACCGACGACAAGCGAGGCAGTGCTGCCTGCTACGACGGATTTGAGCGTGGCCCAGGTTGCTCGCCAGAGTGTTCCGTCGTTCGCGAAGGAAGCCATGTCCTGAGCGATGTGCGGCAAGGAAGGAAATACGTAGCTTGGCTGGGTGAGGGAGAAAAGCTGCCAGCCGATCAGCAGTACTGCGAACGATGCGATCGTTCCCGCGATTCTCTTGCGCTGCGCGCGGTTAAGGGCCTGACGATAGCTCGTGGTTGTGCCGCCGGTGGGCGAAACTGCTGCTTTCACTTTGTCTGTCTCCAGTTCAGGAAGCCGGTTCAGGGCATCACCCAGAAATCGGCAACGTTGACCTGTCGCGGGATCTGTTTAATGTCGTAAAGACGGTCGTAGTACGCCTGAACCTGCTTGAGGAATACTGGTTCATTCTGGTCAGGGATGTAGTCGCCCGCGTAGGGCTTCAGAAGTGCTTGGACCTGATCGGGAGACTCTTTCAGGGCGGGGACTGCTTCGGAAAGTGCCTGTGACGCTGCAGGGAGATTCGCCGGAAGGGAGCGCGCTTCGCTGTCAAGAATCGACAGGAATTTGTTCACGGCGGTGCGGTTCGCGAGATAGAAATCCTTACGGGCGGTCACATTCAGTGCGAAGAGGGTCGCTCCATAGTGACGCCGATACAGCGTAATGGGGCGAAAGATCTCCTTTACCGTACCTGAATGGACGGCCTGGCTGAGATAGGGCTCGTAGAGCGTGGCGCCGTCGATCGTTCCGTTCTGTAGAGCCGCAATAAGACCGGCCGGCGGCAACACTGAGACCTTCACGTCGCGCATCAAATCAACATTTTCGATCTTGAAGGCGAGATAGGTGGCGCCAAAATTTGTGCCGGCGAGTGAAACGACGCCATAGGGCTTTCCCTTAAAGTCCACGGGACCTTTGGCAGTTGACCCCGTTTTTACGACGACGGCCCAGAAGTCGGCAGGCTGAACTGCCTTGAGCACGACGATTGGTACGCCGGCTGAGAAGAGTTGAGCGGCCTCGATCCCCCCCGCGTTAATGTCGACGTCAATAGCCTTGCCTTTGAATGCATCGTATTTCTGGCTGGACTGGACGAACGGCTGCGTCTGAACGTCAAGTCCAGCCTGCTTGAATAATCCCTTTTTTTGCGCGTTGAAGAGCGCAGCCGACGTGATATCCGTTGTGATCGTGTATCCGACACGAATCGTGGTGGACTGGGCGAAGGCAACTGTTGTGACAGAAATGCTGGCGGCGATGACGAGATGTGACCACGCCCGCAAGGGGTTTCTCATGAAGTGTCTCCAAATACTCGGGTTTGTTATGCAATGGCAGCCTGAGGCTGCCGCGGACGGCCTGTCTTCCCGGAAAGACGTTGTTATTAGATGTCTATCGATGGGCTGACTATAGGTTAAAGATTACTAGCTGTCTAATGTTTTTGACGTGGGACAAACACTGATGGAAGCGGATGTGATACCCGGGGCCTACACGGCTCACAGCGTCGAAATTGCACGGTTGTTGGCTGCCGTGCCGGACCATATCGTTCTCGCTAAGTGCACTGTTTTTCGGCTCGCCGTGCGCACAGTAAGACAGGATGGGCGACGATGACCGAAAGCCGTGCCATAGGCACGGGAGTGCAGGATTTCCGCCCTCAGGTCTTTCAGGGCGGAAAGGGGGTCAGCGCGTTGCCTTGTCTGTTGCTGAGGCGGTCATGCCCCGGCTCATGGAAGGCGCATAGCCGGGCTTCACATGAACATCGACAAGCACTTGGCCGCCTTCAAGAACTTTGCTTATGGCTTCAGCGAGTGCGACGGACAGGGCATTACTGTCGACGACTGGTCCTGTTGCGGTGAACCCCTGGGCCCTCGCCATGGCTGCAAGATCCACCACGGGCGAACTGATACGCTGGCCGATCCATTTGTTTTCGACTGGCCGACCTCGTTCGAGCGCGACCCGCTCTTGGTGGACTTCGTCGTTATAGAACGACTGGTTGTTTGCGACGATAACCAGGAGCGGAATGTCAAAGTGCGCGGCAGACCATAGCGCAGTGTTGCCCATCAGGAAGTCACCGTCTCCCAGGATTGCAACCGGGAGTCGTCCTGTGCCTGCCAGTGCCAGCGCGGCACCGACAGCCATGCCGGGACCGGATCCTATCCCGGCGCCGCCGTCATAGCCGAGATAGTCGAGGGGCGAATGAAAATCCCATAGCTCTCCGCTCCAGCCTAGAGGGAGTCGGAGGAGTGAGACGTCAATGCTACCGGTGGCTGCGCGCAGAGTCGACGCCAGCGTTTCCATGGAAATGCCGAAACCTTCGGGTGGTAGCTGGGCAGGGCGTACGCGTGAAGGGACCTCGTTGTTGAGCTGATGATCCTGCGGCATTGCGGCAAGCAGTTCCCGGACGGTGATACCTGTGTCCGAGGCGATGGCAATGTCGACTACCGGCAGACCTTGATGATCGAAGCTCCATCCGTTGTGGAGCGTGTGATCCAGCGATACTGAAATGATGCGGGCGCTGACTGGACTGTCGGGCCACGCAGACTTTAGAGTTCCTGCCAGGTCGACCCAGTCGAGAGCGAGGACCACATCGGCCTGACGCAGCACTTCCGCGGACGGGCCGTTGACGAAGAATGCGGGCGGATGTGGGTGTTGGGGATGATCCGTTGGGAAACTGGCAGCAGTTTTCAGATCGGTCAGTACAGTGGCTCCGAGCCTCTCGGCCAGTTCGATCCGTTCGCGCCATTCGATGGTGTCTCTCGAAACCCGGCCAATCAGCATGACGGGGCGCTTTCCGTGGGATAGCACCTGCACCGCCTGATCGATGTCGGCCGGACGCGGATAGGGCGGGGCCGGGGGCGCGTAGCGAGCAGCGTCAGGGATGCGTGGTGCTCCCTCGAGCAGCGTTTCCTGAAATGTCACATCGAGACAGACATAGACCGGCGCGCTCGGCTGCGTTCGGGTGATCTGGAACGCACGGAGTATCGCCTCGTACGCAGCATCGACAGAGAGGGGCTGGTTGTCCCATTTGACGAAAGGTCGCACCAGCGCAGCCGTGTCCTGCGACGTGTGGATCCAGTCGATCCATGGTCTGCGCTTCGCCGCATCGGCCGGACCATGGGCACCAAGTACCAGCATCGGGACGCGGTCACACCAGGCGTTATAGATTGCCATGCTCGCGTGCATCAGCCCAACGTTGCTGTGCAAGGCGACGGCAAGCGGCAAACCCTTTACCTTCGCGTAACCGTGGGCGATGGCCACGGCGTGTTCCTCGTGCAGGCAAAGAAGGAATTTAGGGTTGGTGTTGCCGGTGTGGTTGACAATGCTGTCATGCAATCCCCGGAAACTCGAGCCCGGATTGAGGCACAGGAATGGTATGTCCAGACTCTGGAGCAGTTCCGCGACTCCGTCACTTCCCCAGTAATTTTCGCGATCGTGTGCGATCGTGCCTTCAGTTTGTTTGGCATTGGCTGCCTGATTTTCAGCGAGTGAGTTCATCTCTGTATGGACGCTCTGTCATTCTGTCAAAGTTGTATGTTGATGCTTTTGGTCGCCGTGAAATCCAGCAGTTCCTCAAGACATTCCTCGCGGCCGAGTCCCGAGTGTTTGACACCTCCGAAAGGCACACCGAGATAGTGGCGGCTGGTCTGGTTTATCCAGACGTAGCCTGCCTCCACGCGGATCGCGGCACGATGGGCGGTCGACAGTGCACTTGTCCAGATGGACGCAGTCAAGCCGAATTCAGTCCCGTTGACGACCTTGAAAAGCTCCTCTTCGTCTTTCCATCGAAAGACCGACATAACCGGCCCGAAAATCTCCTCTCGCGCAATCCGCATGGACGCGGTTACGTCTGAAAAGATTGTTGGCTCGATGTAGTAGCCGCCTCGCAGTTCCGGTGTGTCCGGGGCCTTGCCGCCTGTGACGAGCCGGGCACCTTCCCTAGTGGCAGATGCGATAAAGTCCATTACCTCATCACGCCGTTGTGCGGAAATGAGCGGGCCCATCGTTGTTGCCGCGTCAGTTGGCACCCCCGGTACGTAGGTTTCCTGCACATAGGTCGCGACGCGTTCCAGGACCTGGTCGTGAATTGAGTCGTGAAGAAACACCCTGCTGGTGGAGCCACACGATTGACCCGCCCAGGTGAAATTCATGCCACGGGCAATACCGTGAATCAGCGCTTCAATGTCCGCATCAGGAAACGCGATCAGTGCATTTTTGCCGCCGAGCTCCAGTAGTGTGGGCTTGATGGTATCGGCGGCGCCGCGAAGGATCGCGCGGCCCGTATTCACGCTCCCAATCAGGGTGACCTTTTTGACGAGCGGGTGCGATGCAAGCGTTTGCCCACATTCCCGGCCACCGGGCAATATGTTCAGGACGCCAGGTGGAAATACGTCCCTGAGTACCTCCGCAAGTCGCAGACAGGAAAGCGGCGCCTGCTCGGGGGGCTTGACAATGACGGTATTGCCGGCTGCGAGTGGCGCGGCAATCTTGCCCGCAGCAAACATCAGCGGGTGGTTGTAAGCGACGATGCGCGCGACGACACCCAGTGGCTCACGCAGCGAGTAGTGGAGACTGTTCCCGTCGACCGGGATGGTCTCCCCTTTCAGCATGGGGATGAGACCAGCGAAAAAATCCAGCGAGTCGGCGGCAACCATTGCGTCGCCAACCATCTCCGCGACCGGGTTCCCCGTATTGATCGCGTCGATCATGGCGAACTCTTCCGCATGCTCTCGCAGCAAGGTCGCGGCCTCGTGCAGCATGCGCTGCCGCTTTGCGGGGGCCGTACCTCTCCAGTCGAGCCAAGCTTCATGGGCGCGCTCGATAGCAACCTCGGTGTCATGTGCATTTGCATGCGCAACAGACGCGACCGGAAGGCCGTTCGCAGGATTGAGCGTTTCCTGATAGGTCGCGCTGAGCGGTTCATGCCAGTCCCCCGCGTAAAACAGTCCGCGGGAGAGCGGGAGACAGGAATACTCGCTAGGTGGCGTTTCCGCCATTGAATTCATAGACATTGCTGCCTCCCTTTGGGATAGCGGATTACCTGCTCAGAGCTTGAAGCTCTCAAGGCTGGATGGGTGGAACAGCTCCTTCGCTTCGAGCAGCCGCTCCGAAAGACCTTCCTGAAAGTGTTGTTTCAGGAAGCGGTTGATGACGTTTTCGTTGGCTGCGAATCCGTAGGACCAGAAATCGGGGCCCATGAGCTTGCGCGCGGCACGCAGATGATCTTCCACGAAGGGAAGCGTAACCTTCGTCGCGGATGTGTCATTCAGGCGGGAAAGCGCGATCGCCTTCGATTTTTCGAATGCTTTGACGACGGCTCCGGGTAACCACGGATGACGTTCAGCGAGGTCCTTCCGGATGCCTAGGGTGTGCATGATGGGGAAAATCGACGTCCGGCGGTACCATTCGGCCGCGGTGGTGTGCGGATCCTCGAACAGGTACTTGATCTGCGGATGCCCCCGATCGAAGCATGACGGAGCTCGAGGGCCGATGAGTGCATCGATTTCGCCGGTTTCGAGCATGCCAGAGATCGTCTTGCCTTCGGGGGCGTTTTCGAGATGCACATCTGGCGGTAGTTTGAGGTTGATCTTTTCAACGCGGGTGGGATCTTCATAACCCCCACGAACCCAGGTGACATCCGATGGCTTGACGCCATATTCCTCCTCAAGGAGCAGACGGACCCAGACGTTTGCCGTGAGTTGATATTCCGGAACGCCGATCCTCTTGCCCTTCAGATCTTCGGGACGGTTGATCCCGCGATCCGCGCGAACGTACACGGACGTATGGCGAAAAGCGCGTGAAGGGAATACCGGTACCGCGATGTACGGTGAGATGCCCGCTGCGGTCTTAACCGAGTAGCTGCTCAGTGACAGCTCGCAGATGTCGTAGTCGGCATGCCGAAACGCCCGGAAGAAGATTTCCTCCGGCTCCTGCAGCATGAACACGGGGTCGACGCCGTCGATCTGTACATCGCCATCGACGAGGGGCCGCATCCGGTCGTAATTCCCGACGGCGATGGAAAGCTGAAGCTTGCTCATTGATACTCCTGTACAGATTTTAGAGATGTGCTGCAGTGAAAAGGGCCGTCATGCGGCGGCCTTTTTCCCGGGCACGCCGAGCAGGACGGCGACGCCCCCGACGAATACGAGAACGGCGACGAGAATGAGGCCGGCCGCGAAGCTGCCGGTGACACTCTTGATCCAACCCAATACGATCGGACCGAAAAATGCGCCGACCTGACCGAGGCTGCTGATGACACCAATCCCACCCGCCGCGGCATCGCCGGTTAAATAGGTTGGGGGAATAGACCAGATAATGGCTGCGGCGGCAAAGTAGCTGATTGACACAAGGCTGAGACATACAATGGCCGCCGGCCAGGTGTGAGTGAGCAGGGTGAGCGTTGCCGCTCCGACAGCACCTGCTGTCGTCGATGCGATGAAGTGCCAGCGGCGCTCGAGCATCAGGTCCGAGCTTCGCGCAATTATCAACATGCCGACAGCGCCGACGATATAAGGCAATGTGGACAGCAGACCGATGTGAAGCAGATTGTTGATGCCGGCCTGTTTGATGATGGTAGGTGTCCAGTAATTCAGAATCGTGCCGCAAAGCGGCACCGTGGCCCAACCCGCGGCCATGACATAGACCTTCGGGTCACGCAGGGCAGCGAGCAGCCTGCTTGGCGCGTTGCTCGGTTTTGCGCGCTTGTCCGCCTCGATGTCACCAATAATGATCCGCTTCTGATCGTCGGTCAGCCAGTGTGCTTCCTCGGGCCGGTCCGTCAGATAGAAGAACGCAACGATGCCAGCAATGACTGCCGGAAGGCCTTCGAGAAAGAACAGCCATTGCCAGTTGCGAAAGCCCCAGACACCCGCGAAGTTTTGAAGGATGAGCCCGGAAAGCGGGCCGCCAATAACGCCTGCGGCCGCAATGGCCAGCAGGAAGCGCGATGTGATTCGTGCTCGGCGCTTCGCGGGATACCAGTAGGTCAGGTAGAGGATGATGCCCGGCCAGAAACCCGCTTCCGCGGCGCCCAGCAGTGTGCGGGAAAGGTAGAACTGCCACGGCGCGGTCATAAACGCCATTGCAGTCGAAATGCCGCCCCATAGAAGCATGATGCGCGTAACGCTCCGGCGGGCGCCGATGCGTTTGAGTAGCAGTGTGCTTGGGACCTCGAGCAGGATGTAGCCGATGAAAAAGAGGCTCACACCAAGCCCGTAAGCCGCGTCGCTCAGGCCCAGGTCCTGCTTGAGCTGCAGTTGCGCGAAGCTGACGTTGACCCGGTCGAGATAATTGAGTACCCAGCACAGGAAGAGAAAGGTCATCAGCCTGAGCGTGACCTTCCTGTAAGTCTCCTCGACTTCGTGAGCATCCGCCACGACGGGCCCGGACAACTGTCCGTATCCCAGCGCTGAATCTGTCATTTACGTCTCCGGTTTGTTTGCGGTAGTGCCTGGTCCGCAGGTACCGCGAGGATGATCACGATCAGGTAGTCACAAATTACTAGACGTCTAATTGATTAAGATTAAGGAAGCTTCGCGTTTTTGGCAACCAAGGGTTTGTACCAACGAATGCGATCTGCACACTGTGCGGGGATCTGTATATGATTAGATATCTATCGAAGTAGGTCCAGAGATTATGGTCTGCGTGTCGCGGGCGACGTCGGAGGAACTAGTGCTGGACCTCTGAACCAGGCGATTCCCCTTGGATAAGTATGACGACCCGAGTGGACCCGGTAACTGGGAAGACGTCGTAGCAGAATCTCCGCTCAAGTGATTATTTGATCTCTAATATTAAAAACGAAGACGATTGGCCGTAAACCAGTCCAGACATACATATACGGGGGATCAAATGAGACGGCTGGGATTTCGGCAACAAATGTGGATTCCGCTTGTACTGTCACTAATTTGCCTGGTCGCAGTGGCCACCTTCGGTGTGTTGCAGAATCGTGTTTCCAGCCTTCGTGAGCGCGAACTCACGCTTAGCCAGGCCGCGGACTTTGCAACGGGCATCACGCAGCACTATGCAGACCTTGCTGGCCGGGGAGTCATGAGTGTGGCCGAAGCCAGGGCGGCGGCCTTGACTCAGCTTCGAGAGGTAAGGTTCGGAAAAGACGGATATATCGCAGTTATCGATCCAGGGATGCATTCGGTTGTGAACCCCTCCAAGCCGGAGACAGAGGGACGGTACCTGGGTGACTACCGGGACGAAAACGGTCACTACATTTATCGCGAGATGGTCGCCGTCGCTGAACATGGTCAGGAAGGGCTCGTTGACTACTATACTCATCGACCTAGGGCTACGGAGATTGTCAGGAAGCGGAGCTATGTAAAGGCATACAGACCATGGAACCTGATATTTGTTACTGGTGCTTATCTGGACGATATTGACAGAGCGTTTGCCAGATCTGCGATAGTGACGGTGATATTCGTTCTGGTTACAGGGTTGGTTTTATCAGGTGTCGTTCTCCTGGTTAACCGCGTGCTTATGCGCATGTTGGGTGGATCGCCCGAGTATGCGAAGGCGATCGTACATGCGACGGCGACGGGCGACCTCTCGATCGGTATCGCGATACATCCAAACGACAGCGACAGCTTGATTGCGGGTATCGCGGACATGCAAGCACGGTTGCGTGCCCTTATTGGCAGGATTCAGCAAGGGGCTGATGCGATAACCCTAGCCATGGAGGAGGTCGCTGCCGGCAACGCCGATCTTGCTCAGCGTACGGAAGAACAGGCTGCCGCGCTTCAGCAGACTTCCGCCACGATGGCTGGGCTTCGTGATGCCATACAGCGAACTGCCTCGGATGCAAAGTCGGCAGCTTTCTGTGCGGACGACGCATTTTCGACCGTTCGGCGCGGCAGTCAGGAAGTCGTGGCCGTTGCGACGACGATGGAACGCATCACCGAAAGCTCGAACGAAATCGCCGATATTCTCAATATGATAGAGAGCATTTCGTTCCAGACGAACATTCTGGCTCTCAATGCGGCAGTCGAGGCTGCGCGGGCTCAGGAACACGGACGAGGCTTCGCCGTGGTCGCCTCTGAAGTTCGGGCATTGGCACAGAGGTCGTCGACGGCTTCTAAGGATATCGAATCGCTAATCAGTCAATCGGATGTGCACGTGAATGAAGGATCAAGGCTGGTCGACGGCGCGAACCAATGCATGGCGCAGATCCTCGATACGGTCCACAAGGTAGATAAACTTGTAAAAAACATTGCCGGAGAATGCGAGGTTCAGGGGGCTGGAGTGACTGAGATATCGAAGGCGCTTAGTCAAATAGAGGAGGTCACGCAGCGCAATGCTGCGCTTGTCGAGCAGTCCGCTGCAGGGGCGCAGCTCGTGCATGAGAAGGCACGCGAGCTCGTATCGAGTGTTTCTGCATTCCGGCTTGTTTAGGCATCGATGCACGGACAGTGGATCATGGCGGCAATTCAGATAGTCGCATAGGCTGGCAGTCCATCGCACCGCCTTGGCAAAGGCACCGGTTCGGCGGCTGCGCGGTTCGAAGCGCGAATCACTCGAGACGTCGAGTCCAGATGTGCTGGTTCATCAGATGTCCTCGATTTTGCAGGTCCGGCGAGGCAGACGAAAGAACGCATTATTGCTCGGCTGACGCATCGAGTAAGCAGAGCGGGCAGCCACGTGGCACGTTTCTGGTCCGCAACGGGACGAGGGAGGTGGCTACCTGGAGAGCGTGGGTCCGTTGGACTAGTCATTGTGTAATGCAGCTGTTGAACGGAAGCTTCGAAAGACAGCTTTGATGCCACGGGCCATCACCCGTTTCGAAAACGTGACGCGGGATTTTCAGCACGACCGTCTCAGAGTCGACGGAAGGTCCCGGAGACTTCGATGTCCACCTGGTCTATTCAAGGAGATGTTTGCGGCGTAGGTGGGTAACGCGAGGAACTGCTCTGAAGTCCTTGCGGTGATCTTATGCCTCGCACCAAAAGGTCGGACAGGCCCTATCGGGCAACCTCGTGGTTGATGACGACTTGGGAGTTCACACATGGTCGGACAGGGCGGACGTCGATACCGCGAACGTGAAAGTGTCGACGAGCCCGTTCGACAGAATCGTTGTGGGAGGAAGTGCTGCACTTGAAAAAGCAGGTGTCGTCACGGAGGTGGCTGCGGTGTCGGCTGCCGTCTCAAATGCAGGAAATACTGCGCACGGCGCTTATGATCGGCGCCCGAACGCGCTTCGTTGAATTGAGCGAGTACGTGCTCGCGTTCGCAAAGTTGCCAGAGGTATTCGATGTTCACTGGTCCAGGCCCAGCTATTGTCTCAGAAATATTTCCAACTCATGTGCGTGCAGCAGGTGTGTCGATTGGAATGGGCCTAGCAAATTTGGCGGGAGGTTTTACGCCAATGATAGTCACGTGGTTGATCCGCCTTACCGGTGCACCACAGGATGCTGGCCACCTTCTCTCTGGCTTCGCCGTAATCTCGCTGATTGGGATCCTTCTCATTCGCAAACGATCACGCAGCTAGTGCCTTTCATGGCGACATCGTGAACGACACTGTCTTCCGATTGAGAACTGGAAACTGCTGTCGGAACAGGAAGCTATTTCTGCAGTTGTTATTTCCTCAACGCTGTTTCCCAAGGTGCTTGGGGCAGGAACCGCTCCGCCAGCAAGTCCACGACATGCCGGATCTTGGCGGAGAGATGTTGGTTCTTTTGCCATACCGCGTAAATGGGAAATCCCTGTGTCCTAGCCATGGTCAATGCCGGTGCCAGTCGACCGGTGGTCAGATGCTCGGCTACCAGCCAATCCGGCAGCAGCGCGATCCCGTGGCCTGCCAGCGTTGCGTCGAGGATGGCTTCGGTATGGTTCAAGCCTAGACGCCCACGTACCGCAAGCGGCAGGCTGCGGCCGTGGCGGTCGAGGAAGTACCAAGGCCGCGCCTGTCTGCCGCTGCCGAGCGTGATGCAAGCGTGCCGGTGCAGATCGTCCGGTGTTTCGGGCGCACCGTGCTTGGCCAGATAGTCGGGATCAGCCACCAGCACAACCCGCTGCTCGCCCAAAGGCTTGGCGACGAGGGTGGCACTGTCCTGCAGCGGCCCGATGCGGATCACCAGGTCTATGCCATCCTCGACCATATCGAGCCGGCGATCGGTTAGGCATACGTCGAGTTCCAGTGCGGGATGTTCCGCCGCGATCTCCAGCAATGCAGGCAAAACCCAACGTCGTCCGAAGACCAACGGCAGATCGATGCGCAGCCGCCCGGCCAGTGCCTGCCGCTGCGTCATCACCTGCGCCTGCGCGCGCTCTAGTTCTGCTAGGGCGCGCAGGCAGCCGTCACTGAACTGTCGGCCTTCGTCGGTCAGGCTCAGGCGGCGCGTGGTGCGCTGGAACAGCCGCACACCGAGTGCGGCTTCCAGGCGGGCGACGCTCTTGGCGACGCCCGATTTGCTCATGTCCAGCCGCTCGGCTGCCAGCGTGAAACTGCCAGTCTGCACGACCTGCATAAAGACGGTAATGCCACGGAAAGGATCTGTAGTGTTCACGGGTAGTGGCGAATCCAAGTCAACTCTGTTGCGATTTTGCGAGCATATATCGAATCTTAACTCGTCATATCATTGTTGAACCTAGCCGACCGCCCCAGTAATGGGTTAGCGGGCGGCGTGTGGCATAGCGAATACGCAACGAGGATGTGCGCTCGCATCGATGAGTCTGAGCGATGTCTTCCCGCGGACTCTGCGTAAGCGCGCCATAACGACGGTAGAGGTCCCGTTGCTCAGAGCTAAGCGCGGCTGGCAACGGAGGCGCTCAAGAAAGTCGAGCCGGCCCGAGGGCTGAAAAGCAATCGGAAAATGTGGTCGAGCGTCGAACGGATTTGTCAGCAGGCCGTGAGCGCGGTTGCGCCGAGTGTGTGTTTTTCCTAAATAAGGCGGGGGACGGTTAGGAAAGGTATTGGGACGTCGCATGGCGTTATCGCGAGGAAATCGCGAGTCAGACCGGGAGCCTGAAATGTTGGATCGGCAGCAACTTGAAACATTTGCGACGGTCGTGGAATGCCAGCATTTCAGGAGGGCGGCGGAAATACTGCATATATCGCCAGGTGCCGTGACGGCGCGGATAAAGAGCCTCGAAGCCACTGTCGGCGTAACTCTGTTATTGCGCGACCCCGTCGTTATGCCGACTCACGCTGGCGAAGTGATTCTTCGGCATGTTATGGCCGTTCGTCTGCTTGAGGAGGAGGCATTCCGGGTTATTAAGCCGGGCGAGTTTCCGCCTGTCAACATTGCCGTCGCCGTCAACGCTGATTCGTTGGCGACCTGGTTTGAGCCTGTTTCATGGCAACTTGCGGCACAGCACATTGGGCTCGAGATCATCGTCGACGATCAGGACCACACGGTGACTGCCTTGGTTCGTGGTGATGTCAAGGGTTGCATCTCGACACAACGGGAACCGAGCCTTGGATTTCAGGCCGATTTTGCTGGCGGAATGCGCTACCGTTGTGTCGCGACGCCTGAATTTGTCGCAGCGCACTTGCCCAAAGGCATGACGCTGCCGGCGATACTGGATGTTCCGGCAATCCTGTTTGATCGCAAGGATGCGATTCACGACAAATTCCTTTCCACATTCTTCCGGGTTGATATCGACAGGTACCGCAAGCACTATTTTCCGTCACCAACCGCATTGCTGAACGGGATACTAAACGGACTCGGGTATGGGCTGGTGCCGGAGATACAGATCGGGGCGCTGCTGGAATCCGGTTCGCTCGTGGAGCTTACGCCCGGACACAGTCTTCTGCTCGAGCTCTACTGGCATCACTGGGAATCGGAGCCTGAACCGCTTGCGAAGATCACCGCACTGGTCATGGATTACGCACGCCGTAGTCTTGTCCAGGAGATCCACCAGGGCAGTGGAGATGCATGACCTTGGTCATGACCGGGCACCAAGCTGCGCGCAGATAAAATACCATGCGAGCAGCGGGGCGACGGACGCGAGCAGTCCCGTGGTCAGGGACATCCAGTTTGGCAGGTCCGCGATGTGCGCCCAAGACACGACTGCTGTGAGCAGGGAAGACATGCCGCCTGAGATCATCATCGGAAGAGCGCAGCGTCGTGCAGCGGGTTTTCCGGTCTGATCTAGCACAAACAGTACTCCGACTGCCGAAATGTAAATGGCGTTCAGCGAAACAATGGTTGAGACGATCGAGTACCCGTCGATAGCGATGATCGAGCAAATCGCGGTGATGAGACATTTTGATGTGAGTTCGTGGCGGCGGATGGAAGGATGCAAGTCCATCAATGCACTGCCCATTGCATGCGTGATGGCTGTTCCGGATCCAAGCGCCGCCAGCACGACAATGCCGAGGCAGATCGGGCCTGCGGGTCCACCGGTATGGAGCATGATCAAGGGGATTGCGCCGGCGTAGTCTGTAAGCCCAGACAGTTGTCCGCTATGAAGTGCTGCTACAACGGTGGCGGCTGGCAAAAATCCGGCAGCGATGAGAAAGATGCCCGCGAAGACGCAGCCAAGCCAGGCGTCCACCGGTCGACGCGCAGCGATGACGAACTGTTGATAGTCGGAACCGGTGAGTACCAGGAATCCAATGCCGCTCGCCATCGTGAGCGTTTCGATGGGAGGCGCAGTCCACACCCCGCGAATGAACGACGGCCACGCATGGAGGTAGACCGGCAATCCTCCTGATGTGACGAGCGCATGTAGCAATATCAGATTGCTGCCGAGCAGGCCAAATGTGAAAAGCAGAGCCGCGACGCCCAGGTCAACGGACGAGATTGCCAGCAGCGCAATGGAAGTTGCAAGCACTGAGTGAAATGTCGAAAATCCCACAGTTGCAAGGACGGCGACACTGCCGTGAATCTGCGCTGCGAGTACACCAGCCATCCACACGAGCGAGAGGAGTGCGACGGCCTTTCTCACAACTGGACCATACTGGTTTCCAAAGACCTCCCAAATCGGTTTGCCGGCAAACCAGAGTCTCTTTGCGATGAGGCCGAGCGCGAACATTCCAAACGCGGTCACGACGGCATAGAGGCTGCCCGCGATACCGGAATGAATGGCCATTTCGCCAGTGCCGAGCAAGAAGGCAATTCCACAACTCGCGGAGACGAGCAGTGCGGCGACATGAATGGCACCCAGATTGCGACCTACCATGGCTGTTCTCCTCTGGAATTCTCCCATTCCCGCACCACCGCATCGGGGCCGGAAAAGTAAGTGCGGGATACGCGTGCCGCGCGGGCGAAGCCCGGTAGCTCAAGGAGCCTTGCGTGTGCCTTCGGCAGGCGATGATACGGGACCGAGGGCATCAAGTGGTGGGTAAGGTGGTAGCCGTTGTTGTGCGGGTGAATGATCCAGCGCCACATGCTGCACGAGGAAATGTCGCGCGTGTAACTGAACACGCCGCCGGGTTCCCTACCGAAGTGGTCGCAGAATTCCCGAAAGGTGGTAATCGCATGGAACACGGTGGCCCTGGCGAGTATCCACAGGGCGATGAATGCGCCCGCAACGTGGGGTCCTGCGAGAAGCGTTACGCCACCCAGCACGCAGATCCACCAGACGACGATACCTGCTTTACGCGAAAATGTGACCTGTCGGGCGTGAAGGTGTCCAAAGATCGAGGCAGCCCATGTGCGCGGGGTCACCAGGACCACGAGGTAGGGATGCCGCCAGTTGTCGCCCGGAGCGGGACGAACGTCAATGTAGTCGGGATCTGACTTTGGGTCTCCGAGCCACGCGTGGTGGCGCGCGTGGGACTCGCGATACATGACCAGACTATTGAAAAGCGGAGGCGCAATAAACAGCCTTGCGACTACGTCATTGAGTTGACGCGAGGATGCAAGATTCCGGTGAGCGGCGTCGTGAAGAAGATTGCCTAGCGCCCGCTGCCGGTTGCCGATCCACGCAATGGCTGCGGGGGCGGAGTACCATCCAAAGCGATGAAAGAAAAGCATCGCACCGGCGATACTCAGCCAGTCAAAGGCGATATCTGCGATCACCCTTGATAGTATAGGGGCAGTCATCGCCTGACGTACCGCATTCCACCCAGGAAACACGGAGCGAATCAGGTTCTGATCGTGGATGATGGCACGATTCGTCATGGTAGCCTCGCCTGAAGATCAGTCGTGACAGCGCCAGCTGAAGCGTGCGTCTATTCACGCACATCGCTGGCAGAAACGGGACTTTCATCTTAGGAAACCAGGGAGGGTCGTACAGTCCGTTCAGCAAATTTGAACGGCGTTTAAACCCGGCGATCGGAACGCCCGAAGGATCGTCGACGAGGCGGCGGAACTTCCGACGCGATTGAGTCTGTCTTCATCCAGTGGGGCTTGAAGTCCAGAACCCGGGCTAACCTGCCAATGGTGATCTCAGGGATAGCTATGGCAATAGCTGTTCGAAGAACTTGCTCTGAATATTATTCAGGAAAGCTATTTAATGAGATATGAACATCTTTGCGATTGATGCTAAATCCGTACTTTTGAGGACCATATGACAACCATCGCTGTGGTATGTATGGTGAGAATCGCAAGTCCGCCGCGGAGGCGTCCTGACGCTTGCCTGATCCATCCGCAGATAGACATCACGGATCGTGATTGCCGGGTGTTTGTTGGGAAGGCGGAGACAGGCGACGCTAGCGATCTTCGTTATCATGATCCTGCCGTAGCGAGATCTTGAGGCGCAGGCGGGATATTTCTCCGGACAAGACCAGGTGGATACGGACAGGCGAAGGAGGGACAACTTCTCTTCCGGTTGCGGGATGTTGGCGCAAGCGTATGGCGTCTCGCTCAATCTCTTCGCAGAGCTGTTCGATTTCCTTTCGTACCTCCTTCAGACGACCCATGATCTTCCTCACTGCGGATACACGATGGGACCGAAGTCGCAGCGCGTGTAGAACCTTCACGTCTGAAGAGTAGCCTGTCAAGTTAGCTTTCTGACCTCTGTTTAGTATTTTTGCGCGTCGCTCACGTCAAAGCGACGACCGGGTTAGACGGTCGACTCGCGCGTCGGCGAGGATGTCCCCACGGTTCTCGCCGAGAAGCTGACATTGCTCATACAGCAGCCCGATGAGCCGCGCTTTTTTTTTCGTTGCTAGCGATAGATCGAGGTTTTTTTCGATACGTGCGACCGTCGCGGTGACGGCCTCCAGTGTTCGCTGGTCAAGGCGGAACCGTACATCGCGGTCGAGCAGCATGCCACCTTCTCCCGTGAGCAACCACACGGGATCGACAGCACACTTCTCAAGCAAGGTACGGACAACGTCGATGGGAATAGCGCGCTCGCCCCGCTCGTAATTTGCATAGGCACGCAGTGATATACCGAGACGTCCGGCCATCTTTTCCTGGGACAGTTCGAGGTATTCGCGCACGTGCGCGAGGCGTTGATGGTAGTCGGCAGGATCAATGGCGCTTGACATGTGTGTCCTTCGTTTCTAGAGTGAATCCGTGCCTCGATTATAGGCACCATTGAGTACTGGACAAGTCTGGACGTGCCTGGCTCGGGAAAGTAAGTAATGGACAGGTCGTGCATCTTTGTACTGCCTTTTGTGTTGCGAGGAGGCCCCGACGGTGACGCGCTTTTATACGCTGGAGGAGATTGCGCGCGAGTTGCATATCGCGCCAGCCACCGCGCGTAACCGGCTGACGCTGGGGCAACCGATGCCTCCGTCGATCCGTATCGGGCGGCGGCGACTCTTTCCGGTCGACGGATTCGAGAGGTGGATTGCGTCGCAAATGACGCGGTCAGATTCCGAAGAAACGTCTCCGACAGAAACGATACCTCTGCCTGACATTTGTGTCTCACGCTGTACCTCAATACGCGAGTCCTGAGTTCACGTCATGATGTTGCACTGGAATTTCTACCGTGCCCGTTGTTATCTCCTTCGTTTCCACCAAGGGCGGCGTCGGTAAGACGACCGTTGCCGCCAATCTGGGCGGCCTGCTCGCAGCCTTCGGCATGAAGGTCCTCGCGATCGATGCAGATGTCCAGCCGAGTCTGAGCAAGTTCTTTCCCGTCCATTACCGCTCACCCCGCGGTCTGAGTGCTGTTGTAACCTCAGGTGGCAATCCCTCCGCGGACTGTATTAGCCGCACCATTTTTTCGAATCTCGATCTCATCTACTCCGATACGCCGGATGCAACGCTACAGTCGTGGCTCAACCGCCGTGAGGACCGATTGATGATCATGCGCCGCGCGATGCGAAGTCCGCTGCTGGAGCCCTACGACGTCGTGCTGATTGATACGCAGGGAGCGGTGGGTGAGCTGCAGAGGTCTGCTGCGATGGCAGCCGACTTTATGGTGTCGCCGGTGAAGCCCGATGCGCTGAGTGCGGGTGAGTTCGTCACAGGTACCATCGGCATGCTCGATCACCTGAACCGGCTGGCCGATTTCGGCGAGTCATTCCGCTCCGGGGATCTACTCGCGCTGATCAATGCGCATGAACGGACCGTCAACGCAAGGGTACTGGCTGCCGTACTTCGACAACGCTTCGCGAATCATCGGCGAGTCAGGGTGCTGGACACGGTCGTGCCGTCGGCTGCCGCGTACGCCGCGGCCGCGACCGCCCGCGTTCCTGTTCATGATTTCGATCGTCGGCGAAGGTTCGGCAATTCCGCATGGAACGTCATGCATCGCCTGGCCTGGGAACTATTCCCGTCGCTGGCCCAGGTCTATGCGGGTTCACCACGACCGGTGATGGATGGCAGCGATACTGTCGGCGACCCGTGCGGGGCGGTGGCATGAGCGCATCTGGGACTGCGAGAAGTCCGGGGAGGGAAATAGCCGCTGCGCGACGGCTGGGCGTTCCTGCTCCGGGACCACAGGCGCGCGAGCCGGAACTGACATCGGTCATCCGGTTAAGGATCAACGAGGTGGTGGTCTATGAGCGCAACCCGCGGCGTGTTTCCAATGAGCGCATCGTTGAGCTGAAAGAGTCGATCCGCGCGAACGGAATCGAGCAGATCGTAACCGTGACGCGCAGACCCGGCGAAACCCGATACGTCGTCGCGAAGGGCGGTAATTCGCGCGTGACAGCAGCAACGGCACTCTACGATGAGACCGGCGACGAGCGATTCCTCTACTACGATTTCGTCTGCGTTCCGTATCCCGGGGAGGCCAGGCTGCTGGCCGCCCATCTGCGCGAGAACGACCAGCGCTCCGACCTGTGTTTCTGGGACAAGGCGAATGGTTATCTCGCGCTCAAGGCGGATATGGAAAAGGAGCAGGGCACCACGCTGTCATTGCGCGAATTTTCGCGATTGCTCGAGGAAGAGGGCACACCCGTCAGTCACGTCCTGCTCTCACTGTTCCAGTTTGCCGTCGATCGACTTTCCGCACTGGGCCCCGCTACGGAATACCTGAGCCGGCGTGTGCTCGTTGACATGATCCAGCCGGCGATGGGCGCACTGATCCGGCTCACGCGCCGCCTGGGATTCGATGATGCCTGGCTCCAGCACCATGTGATCGATCCGGCACTGCTGCAGGTTGCGGCCGACTTCCCCCCGGAGACCATGCAGGATCACCATCCAGCGGCCCTGGCCTTGGATGCGGGGAATCTCATTCGAGGCTTTCGATCGCGCTGCGCGGTTGCGCTGGGATTTTCCATGGAAGGTCTGGACCGTATGAGCCATCTCCTTGAGCATGCTCCCGATGTCGGCGCGGATGAGTTGCGGCACGCCGCAGAGCACCCCGCCATTGAGAGCTCGGTGGAAGCCGAAGGGGGTAAGCCGGAGTCCGTGTCCTCGCCGCACATTCCAGGTGAGACGCGTGCAGGCGACATTGCCGGGCACGGCATCGCCGTTCGGGAGAGGGAGCCGCATGCTTCGCTGAACGATGATCCCCCGGCCACCGAATCGATCAACTGGCCTGCGTCATCGACGGTTGTTCCAGCAGCGAGCGTGGAACTGGCCGCCGCAGCTTTCCGTGGCGCACTGAACGCGTTTGCTGACACGTGCGGGCTCGAAGGATGTGTCCGGGATGCGCCCGGCCTGCCTTATGGTTTCATGGTCGAACCGCCGCTACCGGAGCCTTCGCAGCCATCGCTGGATGACCAGGCGCGCCTGAATGCTGACGGGCTGAACCGGTATCTCGGCTGGTGGTGGCTGGTCAGCCTGTCGCGACAGAACACGGCATCTGGCCTTGACCACGTACCGAAGCAAAGCGTGTATGCGCGCATGGCGCGCGATGAAGATTACTGGGCGCGGATCTGTGATTCCTGTGTCGGGGAGCCCCTGCTGGGTGACCGCATGGATGTGATGTTTGCCGCCATGCTCAACCCCGACAGACCCATCGGGCTGTGGTGGTCCGAACTCGTGCACGCCGCCCGTGCGTTCCGGGTTGCCTGTCCCGAGCGCTTCCGCCCACCGCGATGGAACGAGCTGGATGCGGTCGAGCGGCTACTGCGTGGGGAGGGAGCATGAAGCCGGGGTTCTTTCCCCTTCCGGATGCCGCCATCGGGCACATCGTGCTACTGGAACTGATCCAGCTGTCACGCATGGACAGCAATCGATTTCATTGTATTGATACGGACTGCAAAGTTTCATGTGAAACATCGAATGATGAAGAAAGGAGGGCAGGAAATGGTCTGCCTGTCTCCGTTCGGCGCGTGCTTGCCGACGCACGTACCGGGGCACTGATCGATGCGCTGGTTGCTTCTGGTGCGCTGCGCGTACTCGTCGACCTCGATGTTCTGCAGCGACGCTGTGAACTGATTGCGCGGCAGTGGCACGACGAGCGCCTGCTCCATGCGTTTGTCCGGGCGCAGGCGAGCGCTCCGATGATCCGGCGGTTCTTTCGTACCGCGACGCGCTCCTCCATCTCCCGCCTGCGCAGGGAGATGAACGTTCCCGCGCCCGCCAAGCCACGCATGCCGGCAGCCCGCGAGACCGACACATTGTTGTCGCGCTGGCATAGCCTGCGGGACATCACCGATGTCCGTGAGCGTTATCTGGCGTTGCATCGCGAGTGCGATGGCGCGTGGTCGCTTGCCTCGCTCTTTGCCGCACTGGACAGCGCGGCGAACCCGGATGCGGCCTCATCGGTCTGCGTCCGTCCTTCCCCGAACTCAAGGGAGTCTCACCATGTACGATATGCGCCTAGACCCGGAGGGTAACCTGTTGCCGGGCAAAAGCTGGGATGATCCGCCCGGACCGCCACCTGCGGAAACGGAACTGATGCTGTCGATGCTCGACATGCCCATCACTATCGACCGCTGCTTCGTCGAGATATGCGGAGACATGCCGGCAGCAGCTGTATTGACCGAGCTGTCGACGATCGAGAGCGAGGCTGGCTGTCGCGACCAGTGGCTGACGGTCACACCCGGCGAACTGGAACGGCGCCTCGCGCTGTCCGAGCGGCAACAGCGTGCTGCCCGTCGTGTACTGCGCGTGAAGGGCCTGATTGGACACCGGAGAAAGGGACCGGGGCCTGCGGATGAGTACCGTCTGCTCTGGCCGGTGATCATGGCCCAGTTGCGGCAGAAGGCCGCCGAGCGCACGGCGCACATCGCATGGCCGCCGCGGCGGCCGGAAGGAGTGCAGCCATGATGCAAGGATCGCCACCCTATCTGGAGGACTTCGAGGACCTGTGGTTTGCCCTCAAGCCGTACCGGCCCATCGCGTTCGGGACACGTCTTGCGCGGATCACAGGCCATCCGAAAGATGCCATGCTGCTCTCGCAGCTCGTCTACTGGACGCGACGCGGGCGCGACGTCGGTAGCAACGGCGGCTGGGTCCACAAGACGCGGGAACACTGGTTCGCCGAAACCGGGCTGTCGCGTGAGGAGCAGGAGAATGCGCGGCGCCGTCTGCGCGACAGGAACCTGGTCATGGAATGGCGGGGCGGTCGCCCGGCGTGCCTGCATTACCGCCTGGATGTCCGGGCGATGTCGACAGCGGTGCGGACCAGTTGCCGGATGGTCGGACCGCTGCCCGCGTCGATCGAGGCGATCCGTACGGACGAGGGGGCGATGCAGGAACTGCTCGGGCCGACGGTGGCCTTCCGGCGGGTCTTCGTCGATCTCGTCGGGAACGTCAACGCCGCGCTGCTGCTCTCGCGTATGGTGCAGCTTCAGCGTCGGGAAGCAGACCAGCAGGCTACGTGGTTCACCCAGAGCGGGCTGGAATGGCAGCGCTCGCTCGGGTTGAACCGCGTGCAGCAGGAGAATGCCCGGCGCCGGCTGGTCCGGCAGGGCCTGATTCGCGAACTGACACGCCCGAACACCGGCAAACGGGTGTTCACGCAGATCAACGCGACGGAGTTGCGGCACCAGCTCGAGCGGCTGGTCTCCCGCATCGATGTTCGTGACCGGCTCGCAACCCGCAAGGCGCTGATCGCGCGCGGCGCACGGGAAGGGAGCGCGACGCCAGGGACGGAAGCATTTGTCGCTGTTACCCGGGGTAACAGTGGGAGCCCGGTTTGTCCAGCGATGTTCGCAGGCGTTGTTACCCCGGGTAACAGCCCGGGGGGGACGGTGCACATTCCCGATGTCGGCCCCGTCGTCGCGTTTCAAAACCCGCCAACCCGAAGTCTCCAACCCGGTCAGGAAGCAGGGATGCAGTTACCGTCGGAGAGTTTGGTGCGTTACCGATGGCGACAAACGTACGGTTCCAACGCGCGCGCGTATACGAGGATTACATATTCGACTACGACAACCACCGGCTTCGCCTTGGGAACCCGCTACGTATGCCCGGTTGTCGTGGGGACGAAGCGATATACCGATGTCGCGGCGGACGACGCCAGCGGCGACGGGCTTGTCTGGCCTGCCATGCTGCACGCGGTCGAGTACCCGCTGGTTGCGGCGCACCTCGAACGCGTTCCTTTCCGGGACCGTCAGGTGCTGCTCGATGAAATGGCATCCTGCCACCGGCACCGGCCTGTGCAGTCGCCGGTCGCCTACATCGCGGGGCTGGTGCGCCGCTGTCTCGCAGGCGACTTCGTGCCGGCACGAGCCCATCTCGAACGCGCCGCGCGTGAGCGTGCACACGCAGTCGAGGGCGCGGTGACTGCCAGCTTCGACCACGACGGTTCCGGGAGCGAGCCTGGACGGCCACATGCCTCGACGCCCGAGACGGCGCGACTGCATCTTGCCGCCATCCGCGCCGGGCTGAAGCAGGCGCGGTTCACGCAGGCCGGAGCCGGCCATGCGTGACGTGTGTCTCTCGCGCCCGTCGCAGACAGCCTCCAGTGCTCCTGTTACCCCGGGTAACACTCCGCGGCCCCGGTTTCTTTCCGCCGATCCTGCGAAAGGGGGATTTCGGCCGGAATGTGCAAAGGGCACGCATCGTCCCATCTTTATCCGCGCAGCCCGGCAATTGACGCTGCTACCCCGGGTAACGGTCGTTGGGCAATTCGCGATTCCCGTTCGGGAGGAATGCCTGTTACCCGGGGGACAGCCCGGTAACGAACCCTTTCCGTCGATTCTGATTCTGCTCATGAGGAGTCTGTTTATGGACACGCAGCCAGCCGGCGTCGACCCGTCAGTCGATTCGTCCGTTGATGCCTTTGCCCGTTCACCGTCGTCGCCGTTTGCCGACGGCTACGACCTGGAATCCGAGCGCGTCGCGCTCGCCCATCTGATTGCTTCGGATGACCCCGACCCGGCCGATCCGCTCTTCGGGCGCTACCAGCTCTTTCTCGAACGGGAGGAGTCGCTCGATCACCAGCAGCAGGTGCATGCGCTGCGTCAGGGTGGCGATCCCCTTGTCAGGCCACATGAGGCCAGCGAGATCAACCGGATCGGTCAGCTCACGAGCGAGGGCGGCGACCGGATGCGGCTGCATACGCGCGATGCGATGCGCCTGTTCCTGGGGCGCGCCGTCGCTCCGGGTGAATCCGGTCATGCCATGGCAGGCGGGCGGCGCGTAGCGGCGGCGCTGCGCGCGCTCTGGTCTCTCTCGGGCAACGACAATCCCTATGCCGACTGGAAGCTCGTCGAGATTGCCGAACGGATCACCGGCATCCGGCGTGCCAACGAGCTGGAACAGCAGCACGTACGGCAACTGCTGGATGCCGCGCGCGAGAAGGGGCTCGATTTCGCGGTGCTGCAGTCACGCGAACCAGCCCAGGTGTCGCTGGGGTTTGGCTCCCCCTATGGCTACATGATCGTGATGCTGCTGGTCGAGATCGACTGGCTGGTGCGGCTCGTGCGATCGGCCGTGCTGCGGGACCTGATGGCCTCCAGCGAGGGCGTGCGGCGGATCGGCTTCGCGAAACACCGGTGCCTGTCGGTGTTTCATTTCGCGGTGCACTGCCAGCGCGTGCTCACCCGCCCCGAGCTGCTGCCGCTTTCACGTGTCGATTTCCTGCCCAATGCGGACACTGCCGCAGCCCGGCGGGTCGAAGCCGCACGGGCACTGCTCGGTGCGATCCCCCGGGACGTCTTTACCGGCGAGCGCGAACCCCGTCACAGCCGCCGGCGTGTGAGCCAGCTGTCGCACGCCGAACTGCGGCTGCTCGACAGCGTGCCGCTGTCCGGGGACGACGCCGATGCGAAAGCTGCGGCAAACACGCTGGTGCAATGACACGAGGACTGCGGCAATGACGGACCGACCTTCCCATCTGGATCGACGTACAAAGGCCTTTAAGGGTAAGGGGGACCCGCTGGCCGAACCGCGCGCATTGCACGTCTCGCGCGTGGCCGGGCGAACCGGCTTCAAGGTGCTGCTGCGCTCGTACGAACACTGGCTTGACGAGACGGTGACCGAGATGGGCGCGCTGGCGCAGGAGAGCGCGACAGCGGGGCTCGATGCGTCGCTGCGCTGTGTGCGCGTCGTGCTGGCGAGCGGCGCGACGCGTCATCGTCTCGACTGGTTCATGCGCGGCGAGCCGCATGCGGTGCCGTACTCGCGCGTGCAGTCCTGTTTCAGCCGGATACCGGCACCGTTGCGCGCTTATCTGCAGCAGTGTCATTCGCGTGCGAAGGAGCTCAATGCGCTCGAATCGGTATTTCGATATGCGGCCAGCCAGCTCGCGATGTATCTGGATCACGGCACAGTCAAGGTTCGTCGGATCGACGACACGTGATCCGCGCAGCGAGATATGCGGATGAGGTAACCGCGGCATCGCCAAGCTGACGCAGAGCAGCCGTTGACAACAGCAGTCAGTGGACAGCGCGTTCGATTCACTGGGGCAACCCATGATGAACGGAGTCCGCAATGGGCATCTATGCAGAACTGGTCGGCAACGTACTGGCGTCGCCGACGATGAAACAGGTCAACACCGCTGGCGTCGCGCGACGCATCGTCGAGCTGCGCGTGATGTCGGCCAGCTACCGGCGCCTCGACGACGGGACGCTGGAGCAGCGTGACGGCCGCACTTTCCCCGTTGACGTCACGATCTGGAACGAGCGTCTCACCGAGCGCGTCCTGCAGCATATCCGCACCGGTGCGAGTGTCGTCGTACGCGGCGACTTCTATGTCAACCCCTGGATCAACCGCGACAACGAGGCCGATGCCGGTGCGCATATCGATGCCGAGTCGATCTCGCTGAATCTCGTGCGGATCGACCAGGTGGTGTATCGCCCGCGCCAGCCTCGCGAAGGCTCCGATCCGGCATCGGACGGCACAGCGGACGATCCGGCGGCCGGCACCAGGGAGGGATCACAGGAGTCTGCCGGGCAGGCCGGAGACGAACGGCCCCAGGGCGGCGGGGCCGGCGGTACCGGCGAGCCGGCACAGGCTGCCGGCCGGCGTCCGCGTCGCGCGCCCGGTACCGCCGCACGGTAGTCCACGTTTTCATTCCACGCGTACGGTGGGTTGATATGCCCCGTGCGCGGCTACCCTGGCGGAGGAAGACGTGGAGCTCACGTACGTTGTGTGTCCGGCATGGCCGGACGCGGCGGAACTCAGGATGTTGCGGGTGCTGCTGGCCGAGGGCGCAATCGCTTCCCAGAGTCGCGCGTATGCCGTGCAGTTTCACGGCTGGCGCGTCCGTGTCTGGCAGGCTGGTGGCCCGTTGTGGCGCCGGCTGCAGATCGGGATTTGGTGCCCTGAGGGTGGGTTGTGCGCGTGGGCCAGCCTGCCCGCGGGATGTCGCCATGACGGCGAGGTTTTTCAATGACCGCGCCACGCTGGATCGACGCCTGCCACTTTGGGGATTGCCGGTTACTAATGGCACGCATGGCAGCCGACGGGGTGCGGGCACAGACCGTGGTGACCAGCCCGCCGTACTACGGGCTGCGCTCGTATCTGCCGGAAGACGCTCCTGACCGGCATCACGAACTCGGACTTGAACGCACACCGCGCGAGTACGTGGCACAGATGGTCGACGTGTTCCGGCATGTGCGCAGCCTGCTGGTCGAGGACGGGACGGTCTGGCTGTCCATCGGCGACAGCTACGCTGCCAGGCGCTCCTGGCAGGCGCACAGCACCCTGGGAGGTCACAAGCACGGACCGGCGCAAGGTGTCGCCGGCCGTTCCAGTGCGGTTCCGCCTGGTCTGAAAGCGAAGGACCTGGTCGGGATTCCCTGGATGCTGGCCTTCGCCCTACGCGACGATGGCTGGTATCTGCGTTCGGCCATTGTCTGGGCCAAGCCCAACGGGATGCCGGGCAGCCAGCTTGACCGGCCAACGTCCTCCTACGAGTACGTGTTCCTGCTGTCGAGGCGCGCGCGATACTACAGCGACTTCGATGCGATCAGGACACCACCGCGTGAATCGACGCTCGTGCGTCTTGCACAGGATGTGCAGGCGCAGGCCGGGAGTCATCGTGCCAACGGTGGCACGCGTGCCGTGCGTCCGATGCGGGCTGCCGCCGGAAGTCGCGGCGGGCACCACTGGACAACCCGTGACGGGCGCAGGGAGATCGTCGCCGACAAGCAACGGGGACATTCACGTCGGCACGCAGGGTTCAACGAACGATGTGCTGCTGACCCGGGCGCGGCCATGCGGCCCGTGATGATGCGCGACGTCTGGTTTGTGTCGCCGGGTGGCTATCGGGGCGCGCACTTCGCCGTCATGCCGCCCGAAATCGCGCGGCGTTGTGTACTCGCCGGCAGCAGGCCCGGCGACGTCGTGCTCGATCCGTTTATGGGCAGCGGCACGACGGCTGCGATGGCCGTGGGTCTCGGGCGTCACTTCGTGGGGTGTGAACTGAACCCCACCTACGCCTCGCTGCAGCGCGAGCGTCTCTCGCGGGCGAGGCCGGGCGGTGACACGCCATGACTGCCTGGTACAACGAGCACGACCCGTACGCGGCCCAGTGGCTGCGCAACCTGATCGCCGCGGGTCTGATTGCTCCCGGCGACGTCGACGAAAGGGATATCCGCGATGTCACGCCACAGGAGCTTGTCCGCTATGACCAGTGCCACTTCTTCGCAGGCATCGGCACGTGGTCGTACGCGCTGCGTCTCGCCGGTTGGCCGGACTACCGCCCGGTCTGGACCGGCAGTTGCCCGTGCCAGCCGTTCAGCGCGGCCGGCCGCGGGCTTGGATTTGCCGACGAGCGGCACCTCTGGCCTGAGTGGTTCCGCCTCATCGCGCAGTGCCGCCCTGGCATCGTGTTTGGCGAGCAGGTTGCAAGCCGCGACGGCCTTGACTGGCTCGACCTTGTTCACGCTGACCTGGAAGGTGCGGACTACGCCGTCGGGGCGGTCGATCTCTGCGCTGCGGGCGTCGGTGCGCCGCACATCCGGCAGCGCCTGTGGTTCGTGGCCCACGCCGCTCGCGCAGCATGCGAACGGCACGCCGGAGGCTTTCCTCGATCGCAAGCGCCGTGCGGTGGCCCGCGGCGTGCGCATGGGCGTATCGCTGACCGACCTGCAAATGGTCGCGCAGCTCGCCGCCTACTGGCCGACGCCCACCTGTCCGAACGGCGGACGCACGCCGAAGGGCGGCCAGATGTCACCGACCGGGCGAACGCCCGATGGGCGCAAGCGCCAGGTCGATCTGGCGTGGATCGCCAGGCTCGCGTCATGGCCCAGTCCGCAGGCAAGCAATGCGACCGGCGGCGGGCAGCCGAAGCGGGCGGCGGGAGCCACGCGGCACGGCTCGAACCTGAACGACTTTGCGATGCTGGCGGCGTGGCCGACGCCGACCGCCTCGCTGGCCTCCAAGAACGTGCGCTCGCTCGCGGGCGCGCTTGCCGAAGTGGAACGACGGGGCGGTCCCCAGGATCTGTGCACGGCGGCGATGCTCGCGATCGCCGCGCAGGTCGGGTTGCCCGGCAGCGAGACAGGGACGCCGGCGGGGTGGCGCACGCCGACGAGTCTTTCCCCGGCGCGCGACGGCCGCAGCGCGGCCGGCAATTCCGCAGGGCTGGTCGCCATACGCGAACGGGCGCTTGCCATGCTCCCGGTCCGGCTAACGGCATCTGGAGAAATGCTGACTGGATTGGATGCCGGGACGGCCGGTTCCGGCCAGTTGAACCCGGCACATTCCCGCTGGTTGATGGCGCTCCCGCCCGTCTGGGACGATTGCGCGCCTACGGCAACGCGATCGTCGCGGAGGCTGCCGCGGCGTTCATCCGGGCAGCAGACGAAGCGCTGAATGCCATTCTTGCGAATTCGTGACGACATGAAATTCAGTATTCCTTATCAGGTGATAACATGAAGCATCCTGCGTACCAGATCCAGGGGCCGGCCCAGATCTGTTTCTCCCGCGGTCGTACGAGCGGCTACATGTTGCACCAGATACTTGAGGCAAGCGATGGTTTGCCCCAGGATTGCCATGTCACTTTCGAGAACACAGGGCAGGAGCGTGAGGAAACGCTGGTGTTCGTCGAAGAGTGCAGCCGTCGCTGGCACGTTCCCGTGCGCTGGCTCGAATGGGTCAGCGGGCAGGGACCGGGCGGCTTCCGTCGTCCCGAATGGCGGTACGTCGACTTCGGTTCGGCCTCGCGCAAGGGTGAACCTTTTGCGCGGCTGATCGCCCAGAAGCGATACCTGCCGAACGTCCGGCATCGGCTGTGTACCAGCAACCTGAAGGTCCGTGTGGGTGAGGCGTTCATGCGCTCGCCCGGCTATCAGGATTGGGACTCGGTGCTGGGCATCCGCGCCGATGAGCCACGGCGGGTCGCACGCATGCTTGCACCCGGCCGCGACAATAGTGCCGGCCTGCCGTGCCTGCCGCTCGTACGCGCGGATGTCACGAAGGCTGACGTGCTGCACTGGTGGTCGAGGCAACCGTTCAATCTTGCGCTGGATCCCGCCGGCGATCTGGGCAACTGCGACCTGTGTTTCCTGAAGGGCCGGCGCAAACTCGTCAGCGCGCTCCGGGCAGACCGTACACGGGTTGTCTGGTGGCTCGACCAGGAGCATCTGAGCGGCCAGCGGTTTCTCACCGGATATGACAGCTATGCCGATCTGCTGCGCGAAGCCGACTTCCTTGACCGGCAACTCGAACTGGACGGGCTGGAACCGCCCGACCTGGATCATGAGTCGACCGCGCCGCTCGCCGACTGCCGGTGCGGCGACTGAGCGATTCCATAACATTCTCTCCACGCGCGTCAGCAGGGAAGCGGACCCCATCCCGGATGGAGGTCAACATGAAGCTATACATCTGCGAGAAGCCGTCACAGGCGAAGGATCTCGCACCGCACGCGGGTGCCCGCAGTCGTGCCATCGGTGCCTTCACCGGTGACGACGTGACGGTGACCTGGTGTATCGGTCATCTGCTGGAGCAGGCGAAACCGGAGCAGTATGTGCCTGAACTGGCGAGCTGGAATATTGACCTGCTGCCGGTACTGCCCGAACGGTGGGCGGTCCAGGTCAAGCCGTCTGTGAAGATACAGTTCGATACCGTCGTGCGACTCATCCGGGAAGCGGACGAGGTGATCATTGCCACCGACGCTGACCGTGAGGGCGAGGTGATCGCGCGGGAGGTGATGCAGATCGCTGGTTATCGCGGCCCGGTCTCGCGCCTGTGGCTGTCGGCGATGGATGCAGCTTCGGTGCGCAAGGCACTCGCGCAGCTGCTGCCGGGCTCGAAGACGCTGCCGCTGTATTTCTCGGGGCTCGGCCGTTCGCACGCGGACTGGCTCGCCGGCATGAACCTGACGATGGCGCTGACGAAGGCGTTCGGCACCGGCGGCAAGGACGGCACGCTGCATTTCGGCCGGGTGCAGACACCAGTGCTCGCTTTGATCGTCCGGCGCGAGCGTGCGATCCGCGATTTTGTCCCGAAGGTCCATTACGACCTGAAGGCCGTCTTCGATCTCGCTGGAACCGGGGTGCCGATGCAGTGGATCGTGCCGGACAGTCTGGTCGATACCGCTGGCCATGCCACGGATTATGGAAAGGTGAAGGCGCTTGCCGCACGCCTGCAGGGTCGAACGGGGCGCGTCGACGCGGTGGACACCACACCCGAGCGCGAAGTTGCGCCGTTGCTGTTCAGTCTTGGCAGCCTGCAGCGCGAGGCGTCGGCACGCTACGGGCTGAAGGCGGCAGCGGTGCTCGACGCCTGTCAGGCGCTCTACGAGACCCACAAGGCTACGACCTATCCCCGCACCGACTGCGAGCATCTGCCGGTGTCGATGTTTGCCGAAGTGCCGAAGGTCCTCGCGGCGATCACCACGATCGATCCATCGATGAAGGCGCTTGCCTCGAAGAGCCAGCTGCAGTCACCGGGGCGAGCATTCAACGATACGAGGATCACTGCGCACCACGCAATCATTCCAACCACGAACGAGGCAGTCCGGCTCGCCGGATTCACGAAGACCGAGCGGCTTGTTTACGATCTGATCCGGTGGCGTTACCTCGCCCAGTTTCTGGGCGACTTCGAGTACCTGAGGACAGTCATCGGGGTGACGTGCGAAGGTGAGCTTTTCCGGGTGACGGGTCATGCACCGACCGTTCAGGGGTGGCGTGAGACGGTCGATACGGCCGCGAGGCCTGACCGGCAGGATGGCGCGGGTGACGAGACGCCCGACGTTCCGGCGTTGCCTGCGGTGACTGTTGGCCAGCCGGCACTGAACGTTTCCTGTGACGTCGAGCGCAGGCAGACGAAGCCATCAAAGCGCTATACGGAGGGCACACTTCTCGCGGCAATGGAGTCGATCGACCGCGAGATCGACGATGAGCGTCTGAAGAAGATCATGCGCACGAAGGAGAAGGCTGGCATCGGGACTGACGCGACACGTGCTGGCATCATCGAGAATCTCTTTCGTCGGGACTATATCGGCAATCACGCGAAGCAGAAAAGGCAGATCGTGCCATTGCCGCGGGGCGATGCACTGATCGCGTTGCTGGAGCAGGTCGCGCCCGAGCTGGCGGATCCAGTGCTGACGGCCGAATGGGAAGATCGCCTGATGCAGATCGAGGCGGGAAAACTTGAGCTGCGACAGTTCGAGGACGAACTGGGCGAATGGGTACGGCAACTGGTGCTACGCATCAAGGCGCAACGTGGCAAGAATGGCGGAGGGCAAGCGGTATCGATAACAGGAGCAGCCGTCACGTGTCCGGCGTGTGGCGCTTCGATGCGACGGATCAAGGGTTCGCGCGGTTATTTCTGGGGGTGCTCGGCGTTTCGCGGCGGGTGTCGCGTCACGTTACAGGACGTTGATGGAGTCGCGGTAAAGGCACATGCGTAGTGATCCTACGTGGTTCCCGCCGTTCCACCGGTCTGGGTTGATGTTAGCGGTGGCAATGGCGACGGTGCAGTGCGGTTGATGAAGTCGCGCAATTCGCCTTCCGCCTGGACGACAGCGTAAGCCGGCGCCGTATCGAGCTGGCGATCATGGAGTAGCAGGATGTGTTCGAAGATCAGGTATCCGTCGTCGTCCAGGCGCCAGATATTTTCCAGTGCGCCTCGCCTGTTGGCGATCTCCATGTACTGTTCGGCGGTGTGAAACTCGTCCAGCGGCAGGTCGCCATATCCGGTGTGTTGCAGAAAACAGGAGATGTACATTACGCTTGCCAGTTCGACAAGATGTTCGATCGAGCCAAATCCCTTGCGGACCGTGGTCAGATAGGCGTGAAACTTGAGCGAGCGCGCACGGGTCGCCGCGAGAGGCAGGGGCAGAAGCAGCTCGCGTGAATAGCGGGGGCTGCGACGCTTACGGCTGTGGGCAGATTGGGACATACGGTCGTGCGGTCAGCGAGCAGAGGCGGGTGAACGCCGCGATTTTACGACAGGTTTTAGCGATGCCGGGAATATCACGGTCCCTACTCCCGCGACGCCGGTGTGCTGGACTCCGAGCTTTGGTCGACGGGGTCTTGTGCGGTGAACCGTGTATGCGGTACGGTACGCGGGTTGCGCTGCGACCGCTGCCGTTCGGGTGCCCATATATGGGAATATGGCAGTCAACTTTATTAATCGACAGAGGATGCATTTCATGAACAAGCAGGAACTGATTGATGCCGTCGCATCTGCGACGGGTGCGAGCAAGGCGATCAGCGGCGAAGCCATCGACGCCGTGATTGGTGCCATTACCAAGGCTGTTGCGAAGGGCGATACGGTGCAACTGGTTGGTTTTGGCTCATTCAGCCAGGGCAAACGTGCGGCGCGTACGGGCCGCAATCCGTCAACCGGAGAGGAGATCAGGATTGCCGCTGCGAATACGGTGAAGTTCACGGCTGGCAAGGCGTTCAAGGATGCGGTGAACGGCGCCGGGAAATAAGGAACCGGTTACCGGTTTGTGGCGCGTAGCAGCGGTGCACCCGCCAGGCGCGCTACGGCTTCGATACTCTGCCGCTGGATGTTGGCGAGTGCGAGATCGGAGTCGAACCACCCATTCGACTGGCTGATGATCACGTCTGGTCTGTCCAGCAGTGTGCGCCAGTGCGGCCACCACAGCAGGTCCTCAAAGCATAGTGATATCGCGGCGCGGCGACCGGCGATCATCAGATACGGCTGGTCGATATCTCCCCTGACTGCACTGATCGGCCCTCCGGGGCGCCACAGGGCGACCGGGACCGGTTGCCGACTGTCGAGTCGACCGCGCCCGGCGCCGGTGATCACGGTACTGTCGGTATACCGGAATGGACTGTTTTCTACCGTCAGGTCCATCCCGATCACGAGTGTCTGCCCGGCAGCACGCATGTGTCCAAGATCGGCGCGCCACCAGAATTTCATCGCGGGACGCCATAAACCGGCGATCTCTTCCGGCAGGATCACCACGTCCGCTCCGTCTGCGAATGAGCGCCGGACGATCGATTGAAGCTGCACGGTCTGCGTATAGATTGACTGGTAGCTGGATTGGTCGAAGCGTCCGAGCATGGTGTCAACGGCTTGCCATCCGGCTGGTGGTGACTGTGGGAGGGCCTGGCAGTTTGCGTAAAGAGAAAGCCCGGCAAGAGTGGCGGCACATGTGACCCAGGTTGGGGACTGGCGAGGCTGTATAGAGGCGGTACACAGTGTTGCGAGTCCAAGACTCATGCCAGTGAGTCGCCAGCCAGGGTACAAGGTGCCTGCCACGTGAATCGGCGACAGCCATCCAATGATGCCAAGCGGAGGGACGGTCACGATCAGCGTGGCCGCCGCCGCCCGACATCCGTAGCTGAAGCCGGATGCCGTCCGTTCTGGTTTGAGCACCGTCCAGGGAAGCGCGAGAACAGCGGCCTGCAGTAACCAGACAGCGGTGCCCAGGGTGACGGCCATTCCGGTGTTGAGTTCCTGGTGGCCGACGAAGAAGCGTTCGCAGGCCGTTGGTATGTCGCGTGCACCTATGAGGTAGTAGGTTGTCCAGAGCGTGAATACGGCTACCCTGTTGGGCAGCCTGGACCATAGGGCGGGAAGGGCGAGAAGAGTGATGGGGTAGCTTCCAGGGTACCAGGCCAGGAGCGCGATGATGATGCCCGCACCGAACGCCAGCAGGTGGTGTGAGCCGTTGTGAATCGCTCCAATGGTCTCGGGGAACAGTCGGGATCGAGATTCATGCATGATGTTCAGCAACGCAATAGTGGGCGGGTGTCGGTTACATGACAGACACCCCTGTACGTGACGCGCGTTGCTGATTGCCCGATGGGACTTGATTAAATTGCGACAGGGTCTGAAGTGAGTTGACCTGCCTGTTGATATGTTAGTCGTTCCCGGTCGGCGGTGAGATATGCCAGATGCCCGATCTGCAAAAGAAAAAGCCCCTGCTCTTGCGAGACAGGGGCTGGGCGGATTGTGGATGATGCGACGGCTCGGGCGGCCGGATTACGTTACGCGCCGGGCTTGACTGCATCCACGTACAGATGACTGGCGTCTGCCGTGATTTCCAGATTGCAGCCGTCGGCTACGACGAGATCGAAAATGGCGTCGTCGTGCCCAAAATACTCGGCAAAGTCGTCGCCGCCGAATTCGTCGCGCGCGCGGTCCCACCACTCGTCAAAAGGTGTCGTCTCGGGATTGCATCCAACGGCGTACGCGATGGTTCTCGGCCGACCGTTTCCCGGGGCGTCACTTTTCTCCGACATCATGTAGACACCCTGGTCCTTGACGAGAACGATGCGGCAGCTGCGCGCGCGGGCTTCAACAATGACCGGGCGTAAATCCGAGGCGAGAAACTGAATCATGATTGATACCTCCAGGTAGTTTGCGGAATGTGCGAAGCCGCGGTCCCGACACTGGAACAGGGCGTCAACTTCGCGGTCTATGGCGTTGATTGCTGTAAGGATCAGCGGTGACCGGCGATGCCAGTCAGGCCGGGCTACTCCTGATTCACCAGTTGTCGCGCAAGCGCGACTTCGATGCTCTCTCCACCCTGGTTCAGGATGTCGAGACCAGATTCCGGCATGTCGCCGGAGGTCGATTGCGAAACGGCGATCTTCTGGGCCATGAGCTTCAGGCATCGCATCTGCGCTGTGCCTTCATACCCGAGGAAACGCACTGTGACGTCGAGGGTCTGGCCAATGCGCCAGCTTCGTCGTGCGGCCTGTTGAAGCGTGTATACGTTGTAGCCGGATTGAAGGAAGGCGATGGTCGGGAATTCGAGCAGGTCGAGTCCCGTCTTGATCAGTTCCGGATTGGTGATGATGACCTCGGCACCGCGCTCGAGCTGATCGGCGACCCAGTCCTCACGTTTCTCGGCGGCGACGCTTGCGCGAAGAACCGATGCCTTTACACCGACTGCATCGAAGAGATTTTTAAGCCGGATCGACGTGTCGCGCGTGCCGGTATAGGTCGTATACACAAGCGTGCGCCGGCGGTTCAGCAGTTCACCGCGGACGAGACCCAGTAGTTCAGCTTCCTTGGGACCGGGCTGGTCGTCGCGCAGCAGGGCGGGCACGCTGGCGAGGATCCGCTTCGTCCGAGGGTGACGTACGATTTCGGGGCGGAAGCAGCATTCCGGCCAGGCGAGCAGCGCGTTGAGCACTACACCGAGCAGGCTCTTGTCGCCACAACGCAGTGCGGCGCGCAACTCCGAGGTCAGCGTCGACTCAAGTGTCCGGTATGTCGCCGCCATGTCCTCGGTCAGCGCGACCGGCAGCAGGGATTCGTCGTAGGGAGGCAGAACGTTCTGGCCGATCTGCGAGAGCTTCAGGAACGCCGTATACGGCACGACGTAACGCATGATGCCCTTGGGGCCGAAGCCAGGGCCTTTCACCGTCGAGACGCTTTTCCGGTCGCCCTTCGCCGTGCGATGCGAACCTTCGTCGACCTGCTTGTGAATGTCGATGAGCACGCCATGCTCGCGCATGAATGCCATCGTGGCGGCTGCCATCGAACCGTTGCTGTTGTAGTTGAACCCGTCCTCGATCAGCATGTTCGGGTTAAGGCGGTAGAGCAGGTGATACAGGTCGTCCGCGTAGCCGCCCATCAGAGTGCCGGTGAGCAGCAGCGTTCTCGATGCCTTTCGGGCCAGGACGCCCATGGCCTGTCCCTGAGCTGAGTTTTCATTCTTGTATTCGTGACCTTCGTCGGCGATAAGCAGACCGAAGTAGCCCTGAGGGAGATAGCGTTTGATGAACTCGGATGCCTGATAGCCGCCCTGTCCGAAAGAGATCTCCGTATGTGCCAGTGCCCGTTCCATGCGTCGCGCCTGCCGGTCGGAAAAGATCAGCTCACCCTGGTCGTCCATCAGGTTGATGAACTCGTAGAGGTTGTCCTGAAGCATGTCGGCGAGCATGGATTCGCCGAAGCGGGAAAGCAGCCGCTCCGCTGTCTTGTCGCCCACGGTGGGCATCTGAAGCAGCGCAGCTTTCACGAGTTCGCGCATCGACCGCGTGCCTTGTCCTTTCGGAGCCAGGGTCCACAGCCGTTCACCGCAACTGCACGCGCGGCGTTTTTCATTGAGGGCAGATCGGGCCAGGGTGGGTGTCAGCGGATTGCCGTCTTCGTCGCAGACGAATTCGCCACAGGATGGGCAGCAGGCAAAGACGCGGGTGATTGCATCGGTCTCCATGTCGATGGTCGCGATGCGGCGTGCAAAGGCAGGTTTCCAGTCGAACCCCATGCGCATGCGCACGCGGCCGAGAATGAAAAACTCCGGTACTTCCGGCCTCATTCGCATGACGCGAAGCTGGAGCAGCTTGCGCAACGTGTCCGGACCATTGAGAATCCAGACCCGCGCCCCAGGGACGGTTGCCTTGATTTCCCGACGCCACTTGTAGACGAGATGCGGTGGCGCGATGACCAGCGTGCGCGGATAGCCGCAGTGGTGGAGCAGGACGGCAACGCCGATACCCATGAGCGTCTTGCCTGTGCCCATTTCGCCGTTGATGACGCCGCCAGGCGCATGCTGGGTGAGCAGCGTCGTGATGGCATGAATGACCTCACGCTGAGCCGGGAACGGCTGCCGCGAAAGCCCATCGAGCAGCACGTCCCAGCGTGGGTCACGCTGTCCGCTGTAGATGGAGGGGTTCTGCTGGCGTACTGCGTCGAGCAGGCCTTTGCCGAAATTCGAGATGAATTCCGGCAGGGCGATCACGTTGCCACCGGATGGATCGTCCGGTATCGCGTCCTGATCGACAGGTGGGGATTGCAGATCTTCCATGATGCGTCTCCAGGAGGAGCGGCGCACCTGTCCCCCTCGGGATCGGTGCCCCGCGGGTTGAGGAAGTGATGAAACAGGACCGGTTGGCACGGAGGCGACGATCGGCGTTAGTGCGAAGGAGATTCAGTCCAGCGCGAGCGCGCCGCTGCTAACGAAGCGGGAGATGGCTTCACTGAACGAGTCAGGCAGCGTGATCCGGGACGCGCGGATGCGTCCGATGGAAGCATGCGGCGTCTGGTCGAGATGGCTCACGAGCTGATCACCGAGCATACCGAGCACGAGCGAACGCCAGTGCGGCAACAGTGGTATCGGGCTGAGCTGTTCGATCAGTGACCAGGACCGCTCCTCCAGTGATGCGTCGTCGTGGGCCTGGGTGTCCCGGTCAGCCAGCATCCAGGCCGAACCTGTCGCCTTCGACGGGGTGAGGAGTGCTTCGTCATAGATCCACGTGTGGACCAGGTTGCCGAACAGGTTTTCCTTCGGCAGACGACCGCTGTATTTGTCCAGCCGCCTCGGATCGCCGATAGGAACTGCTGCGATCATCTGGCTGGTGTCGGGGTTGATTAGCGTGATCTGACGGATGCCGCCTTCCTGGATGCCCAGGTGTAGCGAGGCGTACAGTTGCTGAACTGCGCCGTCGCGGCCGAAGACGGAAACGAAAGCGAGTTCGCCGTCGGGAGCACGCACGCAGGCATCGACGAAGATGTCCTGCAGTTCCTTGATGGGGTACAGCATGAAAGGCTCCTGGATGAATGCCCGCTGCACCCCGCGGGTGCGCAGACCCGGGCGGGTTGAAGGAAGTTCCGGGCTTTCCGGAGAAAGCCGCAGCCGCGCAGACGAAGGCGCCGGAAGGAAGCTGCTGGTTGACCGCTGAAGGTGCCGCGTAACGGACGGCGACGGGTCTGCTGCCGGCAGACCAGCGGGAACCGCTTTCCAGGAGCGTCCACCCGAACGTTCTGGGAAAGCGTCCCATGGAAGGGGCGCGTAATGGGAAGAAACGGGCTACCGAGTTAGCAACGGGCCAACGTCGCCAACAGGGCACGAAGCTCGCCCACCTGTCCGGCCGTGAGCGTCATGGACACCAGGACTTCCGGATGCCACGCCTCGATCGCCGATGCAGCGGGCAGACGGCTGTCGACCAGCTCGGCGAGTGCCAGGAGCCGCTCGGCCGCCGCGTGCACCCGGCTCATGCGTGCCGAAGCGTGTGCAACTGGCCATGCAGCGACGGCCGTGGCATCGAAACGAAGAATCTGTCCATCGAGTTCTTCGTAGTCGTCGTAGAGCAGGGGGGAGTTCGGCGTGTCATCCCACAACGTGCCGGCGTCGAACGCCGCGCGAGCGTGGCTGCAGGCCTCGTCGGCGCTGACTGCCCGGACCCCCACCACGACGCGGTGGGCATAATCGAGGGTGTAACCAACCATATACAGGCCCGGGGTTGTTTCAGTATCGTCAGGCAGGGGCGTCATGCTGTTCTCCTGTTGAAGACGGGACCCCGCTCCTGCGGGGCGAGGCCCCGCAGGGTTGAAGGTGAAAATCCGTGCTATCGGATCGTGATAATCCGGCCGAGATTGGGGCCGGGCGTGAAGTCGATGCCCGCGATCGTCGGAACGAACCGGTCGCGCATCAGGATCGTGGTCCGGATGTCGCCCTTGTCGGTTTCTTCGATCTGGACTTCCTGCTCCTTCTGCTTGATCGTGTCGCCGCGAATCAGCAGGCGGGTACCGTCGAGACCTGTTACCACGCCGGTGATCTGGCCGGCCGCGAGCGCGAGGGCAAGATGCCAGTCGGACAGATCGCGCAGCGGGCGCCGGGGCGTGACTGCCTTCGCGGCGAACATCGTGGCGAACTGCGGCCAGAGCGTCGCGTCCTGCAGACGTTGCAGTTCGTGTTCGAGTTGCGGTGCGTCGATCCGGGTGGACACGAACGCGTGTTCACCTGACGCCGAAGGGATGCAATACGGCTGCACCGGCCAGCTTTCCGGCAGCTCCGGCGGCAGTTCACCCTCGCTGATGCGGGCAAGCCGCGCAGCCAATGCACCGTCCACGCCATCCGCCCGGCGCTTGACGCCGAACAGCACGAGCTGTTTGAACGCCTGATCGGGCGCGAGGTAAACCTCGACGTGTGCGAAGTTGCGGGCGACCATCGTCGCGAATTCGCGATCCATCACGTAGTACGGCACGATCAGAACGAGCACGCCACCGAATGCGAGCCATGGAACCGTCTTCAGGTAAAAAACCTTCTCCAGCCGGTTCGAGTGGCGTTCCCCGGTCTGTGCCTTGTCCGAGACAACATCACCGTAGGGCGGGTTCAGGAACAGCAGGCCCATGCTGCGGGCGGTGATGAACATGTCTTGGACGTCGGTGTGAGCCACGGTGTCGAGGACGTTCTTGGCATGCCATGCACGTTCGCGATCGTACTCGACGCCCCACGCGCGGACGGCGTCGGGTGATGTGGATAGATCGGCCAGCGTTTTCTTCACGTCGTGCAGCGCGGCGCCTTCGCCGCAGCACGGATCGAGTAGCCGCACCGGACGATCGGGTTCGGCCAGTGCGAGAGCGGGGATGATGCGTCCGAGCGTGACGGCATCGGTTGGGAAGTACCCGTTTTTTACGAAGTTTCGGGCGAGGCGGGGAAAGATCAGGGCCATAGGAGCCTCCATGGGATGGGGGCGTGCCCGGCCGGAGGCCAGGCACGCCAGAGGCGGAAGAACTTAGCTCTTCAGCCAGGTCTGGCTGGATGCCTGGAAGGCGTAGCCAAATTGGCGAAGCTGGTCGCGCTGCTGGCGGAATACGCCACGGTCGACGGTGGGATCGAGCTTGACTGGCGCACCGGCGAGGATGGCGTCAGCCAGTTCAATCCCGAAGAGGTCGGGGAGATACAGCTCGTCAGAATCGACACCCACCTGTGCAACGGGTGCTGCTTCTCCGGCAAGGGCCGGCGTTGCTGTGCCGGATGAACGTTCCTCATCGGCCGGATCCGGCTCGCTCGAAGACGGTACCCGCCCTGTTTCGCTGAACGGCTCGTCGTTGTCGAGCTGCACATCGGCGAGCCTGGCGCGGATCTCCACCGTGACCTTGCCGTACCATACGTAGCTGTGCGGATAGATCTTGTCGATGAGGAACGTACCTGTGTAGGCGCCGGGTTCGAACTGCTCGAGCACCTTGTCCTTAACCTTGAATTCGCCGACGGACGTCGTGAGTTCGCCGACCTGGAAGGGGCCGTTGCTGCCTTTGATGGTCCGCACGTCGAGCGTGCCTGAAAGGGAAATCATGATGCCTCCACGAAGTGAGGCGGGGCCAACCCTTGCGGGCATGGCGGCCCGCTGGTTGGGGAAGAGTGATTCCGTCTGCCCGGTGAGGACAGGCAACTGCGCAGACGGGGCGCCGGAAGAAAGCTGCGGGTGTCGCATGACGTGGCGACGTACGGATCTGCATCTGGCAGATCACAGGGTTGGATCATTCCGGGAGAGCCGCGAAGACAGTTCTTCGGGAATGGCGCCTGCCGGGTAGGCAGGCGTAACGGCACACCTCTGGTGGATCAATTAGCGAGTTGCGCGGAGGCATCATTCGCATGTCGTTGTTCAACGATGTAGCGGAAGAGCCGTGGCGGAAACTCGAACAGCCGGCCACCGCTCTCCACGATCCACGTTCGGTGAATCCGTCTGACGACAACGGCCTCGGTGATCGAGAGCCCGCTGAGCGTCAGGATGTCACCCGCTGCGAGCGTGCGAGAGCGCGCGGCATGCCAGGCGCGGACCTGTTCGCGCCATGCGGGCGCCGCCGGCGGAACCATGTCCAGGTAGGCGAGGGGACAGGAGTAATAAAACGGTTGCATTTCCTCGCACAGATCCTTGTAGCCCCAGCCGGAGCAGCCTTTGTCCCAGGCGAGCAGGTCGCAGCCGATATAGCGGAAGGGGGCGACGCCTGCTCGCCTGATTTCCCAGACTGTCCAGAGTATGTTGCCACTGAGGCAGTGGCGCAGGCAGTGACGCGTGGAGCCGTCGTGCTCTTCATCGCGCGTGAGGCGTGCGATCAGCTGCGCACGCGTCTGTCCATGACCAAATAACCATCCCATGATGCACCTCGCAGAATATAGCGAGGCACCTTCCCCTTCTGCGGGAAACGTGCCCCGCAGGGGAATGCACCGTAGGTACGGTGCGGGCGAAAAGAAAGTGAAGTGGCGACGGTCGGATAGTGGTTACACGCGACGCTGTGAGCGAAGATCGCGACCAATGACCGTCCGTACCGAGCTGATGATGAAGACGGTCCAGTCGGCGAAGTACCGGCCGTCGAATACGATCACGCCAGAGCTGAGTCCAAGCTGGATCGGTAGTGCGATCCTGCCTGTGGGGACATGACCGTCGCGGCTAGCGAGTACTTCCATGTCGGGGAAGAACCGGCGACCTTCGAACGGATCGAGGAACTCGAGTCTGACTTCGCGAGCTTCGACTGTATGGCAGTAACGCAGCCGTCCGATCAGCGGGCCGTCGAAGCCTGCGTCGATTGCAGAGGTGAACGGATCGTCGCGGCCATTGAACAGTCCGAGATACAGGCCATCGGGAATATCGGCACTGTGGACCGTGTAGCGCGGAAGCGCCCGGCCGTCGCGGCACAGGAAATCCTGTTTTGATGGCGCGTCATCGTTATCGTCATCGTCGTCGGGGAGAGGCGAGGCGTGACGCAGTGGCTCCGGCTTGCCCGGGTATTCCGTATTTGCCGGTGGCCAGCGGTCCATGCCCGTATCAGCGGGCGGTTGGGAAAAGAGAGAAATGCAGGTCGACATGATTGTCTCCGGAAGGATCGCGGAGACGCACCCCTGCGGGACGCGTTCCGCAGGGGATGAAGAAAGCGGATGCGTCAGTCGATTGCCGCGAAAATCTTGCTGGCCTCGGGATGAGACGGGACGAATGCGAGCAGCCTGTGATAGAGCCCGGTGAATTTCTCGTCTTCGGTTGCCCATGCCATCGCGTTTAGCGCAAAGAGGGTAGCGACGATGCCTGCCGCGTCGCAGCTCATCTCGCCGTCGTATCCGTTTCCGTCGCAGGCGATGGGGATCGGATCTTCCAGGCGAGGCACCATATAGAACGCTCCGTTGGATAGCTCGACGTAGTCCCAGAAGCCGCCGCCGTAGGTCACGCACAGGGACGACATGGCGTTGTAGACAGCGATTTCGCCGCGAATCATGTGTTTGCCCAAATAGCGCGGCAGAATTTCCATGCGATGTTCATCGGGCACGATGGTCGCGACGATGGAACGCGTTTCAGTAACCTGGTTCATGACATCCTCCAGAAAGATGCGGAGGACGACTTTCCCGGCTGGGAAGTACATTCCCCGCATGGGTTGAATAACAAGGGTGCCGACGATGCGGAACTCAGCCCGCAGTCGTGAGGCATCAGAGATAGCAGTGACGGTTGTGCGCGGCCGGAGATCAGGGGTTTTCCAGATCGTCAGTCAGTTGTGACCATTCCTCGGCCAGCCTTGCGATGGGTTCGGGCGCGTCGTCGACAGCTTCTCCGGTGTCGAGGCTGACCAGACAGTGCACCTCGCCAGGGATGGCGCCCGCGTCGTACTCCATGCGATAACCCTGTGCGGCAAGTTGCTGCTGGATTTCATCGCGACGATCTTTGGGTGGATCGTCAGGCCCTACCGGACCATGCTCCATGGTTTGCTCCAGTTGATGGGTGGGAAGAGAACGATGCGTTCGTGCATCGGGCACTTCGAAGATGGCTTGATCAAGGCATGTGTGAGGCATGTCGGGTTAGCCGGCTGGTGTCATGCATCGCACCGGCTACGGGTTTCGCGCAGATAACGTCTCAGATTGCCTTCGCTGAAAATCACGGCATGGTCGTGGATGGCATCCAGCAGGGACCACCACCATGGCTCCTGTTCCAGCACGCGATGTTCGTCGCGTGTTCCGTTGTTGCCGGACAGATGCACCTCAATGCATCGTTCGCAGGCCAGCATCTCGCGGACCATCGTCTGTTCCCGGCATCGGGTGCGGACGGAAACGATGTTCAGATGTGAAAGATCCAGCGCGTACGGAACACCGGAGTCGAAGAGCACCCGATATTCATTCCAGTCCGATATCAGGTACGGGTTGTCGCGGGTTGGATAGTGACCTTCGATTCCGACGGGACAGTTGAACAGTGCAGCGGCATGCCGTGCGTTGTCGAAGAGTCCGGACAACGTGCAGCGGTCGCGTCGTCCCGCGTGGGCGGTATAGGCCAGTGCGGCGAGAGATTGACTGCGTGCCGCGAGTGCCTGCCAGTACGGATCGCCCGGGTTCCAGTCAGCCAGGTCGGCAAGGCGCCTTGCTGCCAGTACGCGAACATTGGCGTGAAGACGAAAGCGGGTCCGGGGAAATCGGTGACGCAGGTCCTGAGCGAGTTCTGGCGTCAGGACACCACGGTTTTGAGGGCAGAGTTGAATGTGATTGCACTCCAGCGTACCCAGCAACGGTTCGTGTGGTGGTCTGTCGATCGCTTCCGCTACGGCCTCTTCAAAACGCAAGCCGGGCCATGCGGCCAACGATACGTTGGCTGGCCGAAGAGGGAGTCGGTTCATGACCGGCCTCCCCCGGACGCGTCGTGACTGGAAGTGCCGAAGGTGTACGAGTTGTTGACGGTATCGGTGAAGTTGTCGGAATGCTCGAGGCTCGCGGTGGCGTCGGCTTGCACGATGAAAGTGCCGCCACCTCCGTCGTTGTTTTCCCAGCCGCTGTGGCCGGAAAGTTCGATCGCGTCGTAAAGCAGGTTCTCGATGGCGTCGTCGAACGGGCGCTCCCTGATGTCCACCTTCGGTTCCTTGCCGGGCGAGGAGGATGTGACAGACCCGGAGTCGGCCCTGGGTATTGCAATCGAGGCAGGTAGCGCGCCCGGCGGACCAGGCCATTGCAGCGTGATCGTCTCGACTCCACCGGAATCGCCGTATCCGTTGTATTCGACGGTAAGGGAAAGGGCGCCGACAGAGCGCAGCATAGCGCCAACGGCAATGAGCGCGGCGGTGAGCTCGCTGTCCTTGCCGAATTCATGCGTGGACTCGTTCGAGTTCTCGACGTTGTCGTAGTGCTCAAGAGTGGCGGTGCCATCGGGAAGGAGCGTGAATGTGCCGCCGCCGCCTTCGTTGTTTTCCCATCCGTCGTGACCGGCAGAGGAGACCGCGTCCCAGACGAGGTTTTCGAACCTGACGTCGAAGTCGGGGTAATCCAGGCTGGCGGAGGTGGTTGACCTGGGTTCAGTTGTGTCTGCGTTCCCAGCCGGATTGGCTGGCCACTGGATCGCGATTTCGAAATGGTCTCCCGAGTCACCGTAGCCGGCATATTCCGCAGTGGCGGATACTGCGCCGGCAACTCGCAGGACTGTCGAGAGTTGGGCAAGCGTGGGATTGAGGTCCATGAGGAACTCCCGGTAAATAGCGGGAGCCTTCCGCGGGAAGGTTCCCGCGAGGATGAGGGTGTCAGCCAGGTGGTGTGCCTAGCAGATGCGGAAGCCTCCGCAGTCACGCAGGAACGCCGCGAACTCGCATACGTTCTCCACGCTGAACCGATAGTTCGTTTCGAAGTTGGGCTGGCTTCCAGTGCCACCACAACCGTTGCAAGGCAGCTCGCCCGGACCAATGGCGGGCGGTGTCGCCCGCTTGCCCGTTGCGCCGCAGATGTCACAAGGGGTTAGCGGCAGGGAGGCAAGGTATTCCTGGCGGGCCCGTTTGTAGGCTGCCGTGTGTCCTTCCCTGATCGCTGAATCGAGGCGTGTGGCTAGTGCGATGGAGGCCCGGTGGCCGAGTCCCCAGCCATCGTTGGAGTGCCCCAGATTACCCTTCGGGATGACGTCGGGTGCGACCAGCTCACAGTATTGCCAGAGTGGGCGCCACCACCAGATGTTGTTGCGGAAATATTGGCCCGTTTCGGAAACGGGCGAGCGGCCCATGACGTCCATACCCATGGTCATGCTCCCGCAGAGAGGGGGTGCGCGACCCGGTATGTCGGCGTCGGATGTGGAACTACAGGTTGCAGGATGGACATCGGATGCTCCTTGAAGAAAAAAGGGGCATCCGGGCCCGTCGGGCGCGCGAACGCCCCAACGGGGAAGAAAGTGATTCCGGGCCGGATGTCTTGATGACACCAGGGCAGCCGTGCAGACGATGGCACCGGAAGCGGCTGTGGGCTATCGCCGTAACGTGGCGACGGGCGAGCCTGCAACTGGCAGGCTGGCAGTGAAAGACTCATGCGTCATTGGCCATCAGGCGAATCACGCATAACGCCTGGCAGTGGGTGAACTGCCAGGCCCATGTCTGCGCTCAGGACAATCGGTCCGTCGCAAACGGCACGGCGTAACAGGGCCGCCGTGGACCCGGGTGATGACGGGCGGAAACGACACCGGCTTTCCGCAGCGATCGGGTTATCGCTGTGGAAAACCGGCGCGATGGCCGGGCGTGAGAATGGAGTCCCCGCGCGAAGCGGGGAATAGCGACGAAGGAGGCGATGGCCCCGTTTACCGGTCGCTGGCGGCGGGCCGGCGGGTGTTTCCACCGCCATTACGGCGCAACGGCGGATAGCGGTTCGTACGCGGTGCCGCATGCCCGGTTTCCGAAACGTCCTCACCCGACCGGACGGTCTCACGACGGTTGTCCAGCGCTTCGGTTCCGGATACGCCGTGCTCGTCGGGTTGTTCCAATGTTGCCGGTTCACCGTTGACGGTTTCACGTGAGGCATCGGCACCCGCTTCGGTGTCGTCGCCTTCGTCACGCCAGACTTCCTGGCCGTCGACCTTGATCCAGGAGAGCTTGAGCAGGCGTCCCTTGAGGACAGCGCCCGTTTCTCCGGCGCGGTTGCCGGTGCGTTCGAACGTACGGATATAGTGGTCACCAGAGCGGAAGGCGACGAGCACCTTCACGTCCGGATCATTGGCGTCGTCCATGATGGAGCGGACGGCCTCCTTCGCCTTTTCGCCAGAGACGATCAGGTCGAGCGGCAGATAGACAATGCCGTTTTCGATATTCGGATCGCCATGAAACGCGGAGATCGAGCATGCGAGGAAGGGCTTGGCCTTGCTGCGGCCATTGCCACGGGTGGTGACATCGCGGACACGGGACAGATACCCGAGGCCGCGCAGATGAAGATCAAAATACTTGCGGGATTCGACAGGCTGGTTCATGACGATTCTCCAGAACGAAAAAGGGGAATCGCCATAGCCCGTGTCGGGGAATGGCAATTCCCCAGACGGGTCGGCAAGGAAGCTTCCGGTCGGAAGACCTGCGGTGGTCCAGACGATGGGACGAAGCGTAACCGCAAAAGGTGTCGCACGGGCGACGGTACTGCGAAGGATGCTGGACTGGTTCCAGCGGCGACTTCAGTGCGGAATCATAGGCGGTTACACGGAAAAATCAAGATTGCTTTCCAAATGTAAAATTCGGATGCCGAATCAATATCACTGCACTGACGTGTGATATCGCGATGTCGCACGGAGCATCCCATCATGGATGTTCTCCTGAACCAATGCCCGGTTCCAGTAGCCGGCATGTGCGGGTTGGACCGGGATGCCCGCCCATCAATGCAGTGTCACGCAAGCTCATCAAAATCGAGCATGGAAGCGGGCGAAATCCCGAGTGTGGAGGCAAGCACACAGATGTTATAGAGAGCGATGTTGCGCTGGCCGCGCTCGATGCCACCAATGTACGACCGGGCAAGTCCACTTTCGAGCGCAAGTCGCTCTTGTGACCAGCCGCGTGCCTTGCGCAGTGCAATCAGGCGTTTTCCAAACAGGACAAGGGGGTCGTACTGCATTGACATCTCGATCAGGAAGATATCGAAGCGTACGGATTTGACCTGTTTGAGGCCACGCTCTATGATGACACGCACTAAGAGTGACAATTTCGGGCGTCGGTCACAATAGCCCGATGATGACGTTTACATGGGCGCGGCCACGCGTCCCCGATTGACCCTCGTCCAACAGGAATCCCAGTGAGCCAACCGGTCTCGGACCTCGCACAGATGCTGGCATCGATGCAGCCGGAATTGAATGAAGGAGCTTATGTCTTTTCGTCGGTTCAGGCTGACACGGATGTATCGCGTCTTGCACCTATTGCAACATTCCGCGAGCGGGAAGGGTTGACAGTCATCGTTGACGAGTCGACGGCGTTGCGCGAGGGATTGCCCGTGCTTTTCAGGGCGGCGTGGATCACGCTGACGGTTCACTCCGATCTTCAGGCGGTAGGACTGACTGCCGCCGTGGCCGAGGTCCTGACGAAGGCGAGCATCAGTTGCAACGTCGTTGCCGCGGCCTTCCACGACCACATTTTTGTGCCAGCCGACAGGGCAGCGGACGCGCTTGCCGAGCTTGCCGGACTCCAGGCCCGGGCGTCGCGCGACGCGAGAGCCTGATCCGCATCTTGCTATACCTGTTCGTTCGGTATGTGGACGCGACGCGATGGGCGCATGCGTGGAAATTTTGAGGCGGTATTAAAAAGGGTCATAACACTAGCGAAGGTGGTTGGCCGCCGGCCCGGCGTACAGGGAAGCGGGTCTTCGACACCTTGACGCTGAGCGATGGGGCTGGGGAGCAGTGTAGTCTTCTCGCCGCATCTGCTCCGGCACTTCCGGCAAGGTCAATTTTCTGGCAAGGACTACCAGAAATTGGTATTCTTGGCGAAGGAGGTGCGAGTTATGAGCAAAAGCACATCGTTCACGCTCGGTGAGCATTTTTCGGAATTCGTCGATGACCGCGTGCGCAGCGGTCGTTACAGCACAGCCAGCGACGTGGTCCGCGCCGGCTTGCGCCTGCTCGAGACTGAGGAGGCAAGACTGGAGGCCCTGCGAAGCGCGTTGATCGAAGGCGAGCAGTCCGGACCGTCGCGCCCGTTTGATTTTCGCAAGTACGTCGCGGGTAAGCGGAACAGGGCCGCATGAAGGCGTTTGTTCTCTCGCCGGCAGCCGAACGCGACCTTGATGATATCTGGGATTACACGGTCACCCGATGGGGAGAAGTGCAGGCTGAGCGTTACATCCTGAGCATCGAAAGTACCATTGCGGGTCTAGCCGACGGCACCCAGCCAAGTCTGTCCGCCGCAGACGTGCGGGACGGGTACAGGAAGGCGCTGACTGGAATGCATGTCGTGTTCTTCAGGGAATCGGAAGCGTTGATCGACGTCATCCGCATCCTGCATCAACAGATGGATATCCCCCGTAGGCTCGGCGACGACAACTAGGTGTGTCGGCACGCTGGTGCTACCCGCGAAGGCGGCGTTCTGACTTTTGCACTTCTGCTACGCGATCGTCCGGCGCCAGGCCATGGCCTCTCGTGCCGCTCGTAACGACAGGGCGAAGGGGCATCTCACATAGATAACATCCGTACGGCTTCACGAGGCTGCCGGCAGCGTCTGGCGCGGTCCCCCGCGATTGCATGTACACCCCCGATACTTGGGGCGCGATACGGTGGATCACGCATCACTGATGCTCAACGCCTGAAGGTGCGATGTGGCCTGGCGCGGCATCCCCAAAATGTGCGCTGACTGGTGGCCCATTGAGGGTTGCACGCACGGCGCGCGCTACGCGGTTTCCTTCCCGGAAAAGCAGCGCCGATTCCGTCTGGTCAATCACGACGTAGGGCGGGTCGGGCCGCCAACGCAGAAGCACTTGCCCGCCTGGCGTATCTGCGAGGATCGCAGGCACGCGTTTCGGATCGTCAAACTGTAGATAGATCCGCTGGCCGTCGTCAAATACCTGATATGGCCTGACTTCGGCTGCGCCGCTTATACGCCAGTCAAAGTCGTAGACCGGCCCAGTCACGGGCGACGGTTCGGCACAGGCCGATTGAAGCAGACAACCAGCGACCATCAGTGCCGCGCAAAGCGGGGGAACGAAAGGTTTCATCGATGGCAACTCCCGTCAGTCGTGCTGGGCGGCAGCAGCATGTCTCGCTGGGTGATGAACGTGATGCGCTGGCCCGGCTCCAGCCGCAACGTCGGCTGGATGTTCATGTTGCGTTGAAGGATCGTCTGGGTGGTCTGGGACAGCGATTGGGCCGCTGCCTCCGACAGATCGGTCGACATGCCGCCGTTGATGTTGATCGTCGTGCCGTTCGACTGGCTCTGGTCGTGACCGATCCAGGCCGCTACACCTGCGATGAGGAACGTCGATCCGAAGATCTTGAAGAAGTGGTTATTGACGTCGGCGCTGACACCCGCTTCACCATCGGGATCGTTGCCGGTCAGTCCGTCGAGCCGCATCGTGGCGTGGCGGAAGATCATCCGCGTGGCGGCAATCAGCATCAGGTCCTGACCGATCGCCACATCGTTGTTCGTGCGACCGAGGATCCGCGTGCCCTTCGGGATCAGCATGCAGCTTCCATTGATGCTGTCGTAGATGTCGCGATCGACCATCGCGCGGAACGTGCCTGGCATATCGCTCTTCGCGCCCTGCAGGATCACGGTGGGGATCGGTGTACCGCCCATCACCATGTAGGGCGAACTGACCGGGACAGGGACCAGTGGCGCGCTGTCGTCGTTCCCTTCGCCCTGCTGCCTGATCCAGTCGACGTTGCGATGATCGGTTGCACTGGATACGCTCACGGACTGTGGCCCTGATACGGGTGGTTCTCCACCGCCGCTCGTAGAGGCGTGGCCCGCCGCCGTTTGCTGGTCCAGGTGTTGCGACAGGTTGTCCGCGATGCGATCGAGTGGGGAGACGTTGCCGGCGGGCGCGGTGCTGGCGACGCTGCTGGTGTCTTCGTAGGCGACGAGCGACTGGCTCTGCATGGCCTCGATCTGCCGCTGCAAGGCGAGACGATCCGCGTCGCCCAATCCCGGAGCCTCACCACCATTCCGGTAGTTTCGGGGGAGTGGTCCGCTGTCGTCTCCGGGTGCGCCCTTGGGGATGCCATCGAGCGGCGTACCGCCCAGCGGGGCGCTCGCGCCCGATGCCGCATCACCCGCACGAGCCCGCGCCAGGTTGCGCTGGTCTTCGAGGCGCTTGCGGATCGCATCCGGCGAAGCCTTGGGCTGCCGGGCGTCCGCCTCGATCTGTTCGCGCTCGCGCCGTTCGGCCGCGGTCTCGTGGGGATGGGACAGCGCATGGACGAGGACGATTGCAAGCAGCGCCGAGCACAGGACAACGAGCAGCGTTTGCGCGAGGTTGCGGCGAATGCGTGTGAGCTTCGCCGGTTCCTGCGTGAGCGGGGCACCGCTGTTTTCGGGAGCGGCCATGATCACGACTTCCCGTAGATGTTCTTCATGCGGGTCGAGTCACAGCCGAACAGGCCACACCCGTGACCGCGACCATTGAAGACCCGGACTTCTTCCTTGCCGCGTCTGAGGAGCAGACCGTAAATCGTGATCTGCTGCACTTCAAAGAAGTCGCTCCCGAGCGGGATGAAGCTCGCGATTTCGGCCTGGCCTTTTTCATCCATGACGAGGATGGCGGGCAGCTCGGCGTGATGGGGAAACTGCAGGTATGTGAAGCGCCCGTCGTCGAATACGGTCACCGGCGCAAACGGCGCGCTACCCTCGACCCGATAGTCGAAGTTCGCGCGATCGAGGGGGATGCTCGGGCCGGCCGCGTGCGTGTCGCCGGGCGCGGATGAGTCCGGCGGTGTGCTTCCATCCGACTGCGTCGCGACATTCGCGCCGGGAACGTTGGCCGGGTACTCAATGCCGAAGGGCGAAACCTGTCCCGCGGTCATCTGCAAGTCGGTATCCAGGTATTGCCAGGAGACGCGTTGATACGCGGCGTCATGGTCCGACGAACGGAGGTCCAGTTCGTAGCGCCGGCGCGTCGTGATGACCGTCGCTGCGTTGTCGAGTGCGGGCAGGCGCGCCTCGATGAATACGTCGCGCTTCGTGAGGGCGGTATGTTCGAGCCAGCGTTTGCCGGTGTCGGACAGATAGACCCCAACGACCTCTTCGTCGGGACCGAAGACCAGATGGGTCTCTTCGTTCGTGCGCACGAGGACTGGATACCGGTAATCCGGATCATAGTCATAAACCACCAGCGACGAATCGTCGGGTGCAGGGTACGGGCCATTGACGTAGGCGCGGTTCGTCGACGTGCGGGAAGTCAACGGATTGGATGCTCGTCGACGCCGCGCTGGCGCGGGGCTCGTGTCCACGGTCGGCTGCGGTGAGATGGCTGTCACCGCGTTCGCGGGAAGCGGCGCGAGGGGCGTGGATTCTGACGCTGGGACCTGCGCCGCTGCTGAGCAGATGCATGCGGTGAACAATGCCGCGCAGCACGCGGCAGAAACGACGGGATTCATTGCGTTGCTCCCGGATTGACGCCCGCATAGGGCGTGAGGCTGAAGTGGGTGATGCGCAGCCCGATGGGGTTGTCCTTTTCTTCGCCGGGTTTCAGCGTTTCGGGCGCGAGCAGGAAGCTGGCCGTGAGCAGCATCTGTTTCGGTCGGGACGGTTTGCCGTTCAAGCTCTCGACCAGCGTGAAGATCAGGTAAGCGACCCGACCGTCCGGCGAGAACGACGTCGAGTTCTCGACGAATTCGCGGGTGAGACCAGGCGTCTGCACGACGCGCTGCGCGACCGGGTCGGTTGCGGTGATGTACGTTTCGAGTTCCTGCGTCGCGGCGCCCGACGTCCAGCCGAACGCTGCCGGTATCTGACGGGTGAGGGTATCCTGGCTGTCCGCCTCGATCGTGAACACGCGCGAGGCCCACTTCACGAGGAAGTAACGTTTGTTCGCCGCGGTGACAGAATAGGTTTCCGCATAACGGTCCGAAACCCACACTGCGCCGCCTTTCTCGTCGTGCTCGACAAAATAAGGGCGGGGACCGCTGTGTGCGCTCTGCACGATCAGCGCCGCGCATTCACCGGCGGCAATCAGCGCGAACGCGACGGCCACCTTGATCGCGAGCCGCTTTTCCCAGATGGGGCGCTGGAATGCCGCGAACCAGGCGGAGACCGCCTCACCTGTATTCGGTGGTGGCGTGAGATTGGCGCCCGATATTTTGGTGCCGGAAGAGGTGTGCACGCGTTTGCGCATCGCCTATTCCCTCCGGCGCGGGTACGCCCGCGGTGCTACACTGGGATCCAGTTCACCTGCTGCGAAGGTGCAGCCATGGCCAAGCTCAAGATCATCCTGCTCTATTTCGTGCTGCCGATCCTGCTGTTCGCGGCGTTCGTCCTGTATCAGGTCGGCGCGCAGCATTTCGGCGTCGCGATGATGCTTGCGGGTGCAATCGCATTCATCGCCTGGGCGTGGATCAGCACCACACCCAAGGAGCGAGAGGAGTCGCTTTGCGCCGACATGGAGCGGCAGCGTCGCCTTGACGATGAGCGGACAACCTACTATGTGATTCAGGAAGGTTCGAGGCATCAGCATCATTGAACTCACCTCAGCGGCTTGGGCGTAACGTTTCGGCCGAGTAGCCCTTTGCCGAACCCGGCGGACCCACCACCGCCGCTGCCCGATACAAGAGCGCGTGCAATATCCGGCACCTGCCACATCATGAAAGCCCCCACGCCGCATACCAGCGCGAGCGCGAGCATCGCGAGGTAGTTCGTCGCGTAGTAGGCGTCACTGTTCGTACCGTTCTGTGCGGCGGCCTGTTGCACGAGGCTCTGGATGCCAGGCAGTACACCGCTGTTGACGATCGCCATCATCAGCCACGCGACGACCTTGAAGAGCCCTGCGGAAATCGTGAAGCGGAGCCATCCATTGAAAAGAAATTCGCCCGCTGGCAGGACATACCAAGGAATCAGCACCGGTCCAAGACAGAAGGCAATGTCGAGCAGGAACGAGCCGAACTGCACGACCACCACGAAGATCATCGTCATCAGCGCGATCGCGATGACCGCGAGCGCCTTCGCGAGAAATGCGAGCAGGATCAACGGCAGGTTTTTGACGAGGGTCCAGATTGAGTTCAAGCCTGCGGAGTTCGCTCCGGCATCATTCGCGGCTCCGCACACCTGATGGTCGGTGTTCGGAATCACCACGCCGTCGGGCGTGATGTCCGGCACCTGCTCGCACACCTGGGCCGCTTCCGTGCGTACACCCTGCATGATGGTCGAGGCGGCGTTGACGAGCGCGCGCAGGAGGTCACCGGGACTGCCCTCGCCACCGGACACACGTGACGCCATCGTCTGCATGTTGTCGACGAAATAGCTGTGTACGGTGCTCGACCAGGCCGTGAGCAGCACGAGAATCACCGCGCACCGGATCAGATGCCGGAACATGTTCGCGAAGAAACCTGGGAAGTCACCTTCGAGCAGCCACAGGAACACGTGCCACGTCGCCATGACGAGGCCGAGCGCGGCAAGCAGATCCATGCCGTCGGAGAGGAACAGCGTCTGCAGGCTCGTCCCCTTCGCCTGCATCGCGGCGAAGAGCGCATTGAGCACGGAGATGACGTCGTTCATGGTCGTGACCTGTTCGCATCGTGGTGAGCGGTTCGCTATCGCAGGGCGCCGCCGAGCCGCAGCAACGCGAGCAGCAGGGCGAGCGGCAGCGCGATCCAGGCCGCCGCAAATACCTGTGGGCTCTCGACATGCACGACCAGCAGTCCGACGAGAAGCGACAGACGTACGCTGCGGGTGATACGCCGGTCGAACGACCAGTGCGGGTCGCGCTCCTCGAACGGCACGCGGTTGTGCAAACGGTATTGCTGCAGGGCGTGCAGCACCACGCGCAACTCGGCGGGCGTCGCACAGAGATGGCGGATCAGCCAGCGCAGCAGCATTCCCGGTTCTCCTACTGGTCCTGCAGCAGATCGAAATCGGGCGCGCCCTGCATCGTCTGCTGCTCCTGCTGGTTGGTCTGGCCCAGCGCTGCCGCACGGGCGGCCGCAAGCTGTGCCGCATTGCCCTGGGCCCGCGACTCTGCGATCCTGTCCTGCATCTGCTGCGCAACCTGGCGCTGCACGAGTGCATGCAGGTCGACCATCTCACCAGCGAGCACGTTCGACTGCTGGTTGAGCATCTGCAGGCCCTGCACATTGCCCGTGACACCAGGAATCTGCGACTGAATCTGCTGCAGGTTCTGCGCACGCTGCGCGAGCGTGTCCACGTTCTGCATGTCCTGTGTCAGTTGTTGCTGGTATAGGCCGCCACGAGTCGAGGCGAGGGACGTGTAGGCCGACAGCCACTGCGAGGGCGACATGCCCGTCGTGTTCATCTCGGAGAGGCTGCGACCGAAGAGCCCATTCGTGGCAGTGGCAGCCTGCTGCAGTTGCGTGACAGCGGTGGACAACGACTGGAAGCTCGCAAGCTGCGTGCGGTAGGGAGCGATGGTCTGGTCGATCAGTGAGGTGGGAACCTGCTTCAGGTTCTGGACCATCGTCACGTACTGCTGAATGCGGGTGATCTGCGCCTGGACGTTCTGCTCGACCATCTGCGCCTGCTGGGCGACCGAAGAAGCCAGCTCGGCATGGTTGAGCAACTGTGTGATTTCGGTGGCACCCCCGTCAATGCCGCCACCGGCGTGAGCCGCTCCAGCGTGCATCATCATCGAAAGGAAAGCGACGAGCGCCGCGCCGGGAATTGTTGGCTTAAGCATGATGGGCTTCCTGTTCCGATGCTGAAATCGCACTCCCGCTGGACTGATTCATCGCATCCTCTATGTAGCGATCTTTCCAGTCAGGACGCCCGGAATGCAGGTGCCGGTCGAACATGAGCTGGGCGCTCATCTCGGATCGCAGGATGGCGATCGACGTCGGGTCCAGTGGCACCGAGATGCGACGTGACGCGCCGCCCTGTTCGATCACGAAGTAGTCGCGTTTGGCGACAAGTTGCTGGATCGTGCGGATCTGGGTGTCGGACAGACCGAAATCGCGCTGATACGCAGTTTTCGCGGACGGGGTGAAATTTTCGACCGGCACGAACACGCGCACGAGCACGTTGTCGCGGATCTGCGGCCAGATCTTCGAGGTCGAGACCTGCTCGGGCGATTGCGCATCCATCCACACGCAGCCGAGCTTCTTACGCATCGTGACGATCCAGTTGCCGATCTGCGCGGCGAACGTATCGTCGTCCAGCAGGTTCCAGATCTCCGGAAGCATCACGAGCGTGGGACCGATGACACCCGTGGCGCGCCGCTGCTCGAGCGAATCCTGGATGCGATAGGTCACGTACGACAGGAACGGGCGGGCAATGGCCGGACTGGCGAGAATCCGGTCCGTCGCCATCGACACCCAGCGGCCAGCGTTCGAGTCATGGTCGAAGCTGTCGTGCACATTGTCGAAATAGTGCGCGTGGACGGCTGGACCAACCCACAGTGCCAGTTCGTCGGCGAGTGGACCGGCGGGCAGAGACGCGTGGACCGTACGCAGTCGCCACAGCCGCTGGTCGCTGCGGCTGCGCGTCGCGGCGAGCGCGGTTTCGAGCTCGCCGCGGTCTCCCGCCGTTACCCGGTAGGTGCCGCGCTGCTGGACGAGCATCACGATCCACTCGACGAGGAATTCCCGGTGACGGAGGTCCGCGAGCAGCACGAGCGGGTTCATCTGTGCACGTTCGTCATCGGAAGCGCCGGCTGCGGCATGATCGAACTGCAGGTATCGTCCGCCCTGGAGGATCGTCGGGATACGCATCGACAGGTCCTTGTCGAACCCGTACAGCCACGCACCCGGATACTTGCGGAACAGCGTCGCGCACAGCAGCATGAAGATCGTCTTGCCAAATCCGGTGCGCCCGCAAATCAGCATGTGCCCGACGTCGGCGAGAAACGCGGTGAACCAGTAGGGCGTGCCGAACTCGGTGGGAAAGGCGGCCAGCGCGGGACAGAGGGTACCGGTCTCTTTCGTGAGGTGCGCGTTGATCCGGTGGCCGTCCGACACGCCGCGTAGCGGCAACAGGCGCGCCAGTGCAGCGGTGTCGATGAACGACCATCGCGCGCATTCGCGCCACATGCCCGGGATGCTCGTCGCGAAGGCGGAGAAGGCGTGGAGAGTTTCGCGTACCGGCGTGAAGTGCGCCGAGCGCAGCGCTTCCTCGACAGCCCGGTGCGTCGTGACTGCCTGCGTCCACGCGGTTTCGACGGTGATGTCATCATCGAATGGCGTGGTCTCGAAAACGGGCGAGAAGGAGAGGACTGACAGGTTGTAATACCCGTACATTTCCTCGGCCATCTCGACCTTGCCGATACGTCGGTTGGCGTCGTCCGCAGCAGTCGAGCGGGACTGGTTCTGGCGGGCACCCGAGGTGTCTCCGCCGCGCAGCGTAGCGGCCAGCAGCGAGCGCGTGTCGAGCCGTCGTCCTTCGTGATAGCGGCGGACGCCGTCGATGAAGCGCATCGCGGCAGTCGGCGTGGTGAGCCGGAAGCAGTGACTGACCGTCAGTTCCCCGGGCACCTTCAGCAGGCCGTCGAGGCTCTTGGGTCGTACGCTGTCCGGCCAGAAGTCACGCCGGGCAGGGATGCTGGCCGCGATCGCGAAGCGCTGGCGGCCGTGCGAGTAGAAGTGCAGGTAATCGTGACCGGGACGGACCTCGGTGTCGCACATCGCGAGATCCAGTGCCGGAATATCCGGTACCGGTACGGTGTGCACGTGATCGCTGGGCGGCGAGCAGCATGCGTGCATGAATGCACCCAGTGCGTCACCGCGGAGTCGCCGGCAGGCCAGTCGCGGATTGCCGGCGACGAATCCGAACAGGATATTCTCGAAGGTCTCGACGACGGCAGCCAGTTCCGAAGCTGTATACGCGAAAAGGTACTGGTCGGAAAAGGTGCCGCGCACGGCCTGCATCAGCGCCTGCGCGATCGACAGCCTGTCATGCGTCATGCCGTGCGTCACCTTGCCCGCAAACCGGTCGAGTCCGACCTCGGGGGCCAGCGCAAAGGTGACGAAGTGGCGGTTCGCATAGTTCGCACCGCGCTCGAACGTGTCGCGCCGTGCATCGTCAACGCGCTGCGAGATGGGGTCAGGCATCGGCGCGCTCAGATACCGGGCACTGCGGCGGCGGTGCACGGTCCACCACATCGTTACGGGCCGGCGCGCGATATCGCGCAACGACGTGATCAGGTTGTCCATGAGTTCGAGCACGTGGCCGGTCGAGAGCGCATCGGCATCGGGACCCGAGAACTCATACGTCGCCATCACCGACGAGTCCTTGTTGACGACCAGCGAGTCACTGAAGCGGAACAGCCACGGCACCATCTCGGCGGTCGAGCGGCGGTCACCATCGGTACGCTGCGCGACCCGCTCAAGCGATTCCGCATCGTACGGAGAGAGGGGTAATGGCGAGAGCGTGACAGACGGTTTCAGCACGGCATCCCCCGGGCGAAGCCTTTGGGACGGGCATTGATCTTCTGGCGCAGCAACTGGCGGGGCTCGTAGTAGTCGCCCTGACGGCTGTATTTCGTATAGCAGCGGATCTGGTCAGGGTCGCGCCGTACAGCGAGCCATAGCACCGGATGCGTGACCAGTACCGCGAGCAGCACCCAGCCGTTACGCAGACCTGCTGCGAACGTGATGACGATGGCGCATTCGGCAATGCACCATTTGCGGTCGATCCCGAGCAGCAGGAAGGGTTCAAGCATGGTCTTGCGGACGCGTGTCGCAAGCGGGTCCGCCGGATCCTGCGGATCGGGTGGTTCGCCGGATGCGTCGTGCCCGGTGGAACGAAGCGTTTCCATATCAGCGCCTCAGATGCTGCCCGTGCATGCGGCACCATGGTTGAACACCTGCGCCCAGAGCAGCGGCATGTTCAGGATCGCCAGCGTGCCGAGCACGCCACGCAGCACATGCGTCTTGATGTTGCTGCGGCCATCGTCGAGCAGCCACAGCACAATCGAGCCGACGAGCGCGGAGAGCGAGACGACTTCCAGCAGTTCGTTATCGAGCACGTCCTGGTAGACGGTGCACAGGCCACCGTTCCAGATGCCGGCATGAGCGATGGCGGGAATCGTGCCGAGCCAGAGGGCCGCGAAGATCAGGCGCAGCGCCCGCTGGTGCCGGACGACGAGGGTTCGCCATGCGTCGCGCAGATCCGCGCCGTGCTGGGAGAATGCGGAGATGACCCGGCTGGCGCTGCGTGGCAGGCGGGCGCGACGATGCTGATCATGCATGGACCATCTCCTCATGCGAGGCGAAACGGGAGAAGAGACAACGGGTCTGGTAGCGCCCATTCCCGGCGCCGAGCACTTCGCGGATTTCGACCGGGCCACGCACTGCACCCTGGCGCTCGGCGTGCACGAAGAACCGGAATGTGGAGGCGATCTTCTGGCGCAGGTCGTCGATGGAGAGGAGCCGGCCTTCGTCGCTCATCCGGATCAGCGATTCCAGTCGGGCGGGCGCGGTGTCGGAAGAGTCGGCGTGGAACGAGACGATGGAGCCGGGATGTCCGGTGTTCAGCGCTTCCATCAGGTCGAAAGCCTCGGCACCACGGACCTCACCGACGATGATCCGGTCCGGGCGCACGCGCAGCGAAAAGCGCACGAGGTCGCGGATTGTGATGCCGAGATTGGTTTCGAACGCAACGTGATTGGGCGTATGCACCTGCAGCTCAGCCGTGTCCTCGATCGTGACGACGCGATCTTCCTCCGGCACGGCATCGATCATCGCGTTGAGCAGTGTGGTCTTGCCGGAAGAGGTTCCGCCTGAGAACGCGACATTGATGCGCTCGCGCATGACCCATTCGAAGAACTCGCGCAGCGCAGCGCCACCCGTAGCCAGACGCTCCAGCAGCGCGGCATGGCGGCGGCGCGCGGTGAGCGGTGACGCACCTCGAAGCACCTCGAACGCGCCGCTGCGCTCATAGTCGGCAAGGCCGATACGTCGACGCGAATGCTTTCTGATCGACATCATGTCGCCGTGTACGGCAACCGGATGACGGGCGGCAGCGAGGCGCAGGCCAGGCAGGCGCGCGTCGAGCAGCGGCGTCTGCGGCTTCGCATTGACGTTCGCGAGGATCGTGATGGCGCGGTCGAGCGCATCGGGATCGAGCTTGCACCCGGCGACGTATGTGACGCTCCCGTTGCGCTCGACGAAGATCGCGTCGGCGCGGTTGACCATGATTTCCTGCACGTCGGGATCCGCGAGCATCGGTTGCAGCGGACAGAGGTAGTCGTTCAGTACCTCGATCGCGTATTCGTAGGTGAGCCGGCTCATCGAATGCGTCCCCATGTGAGAGGCTGGAACAGCTTCGTGATCAGCCCGGAAGCCGGCGCACCTTGCTGAACGACCGTGGGATCGGACGATGCAGAAGGCAGGTGTGAGGCCGCCGTGTTGAGTGCCCGATACACGCGGCGCGCGTACGCGATGCGCTTCTCGTGCGCCCCGGCGTTGTAGGCGCCCACGGCGTCCCAGTTCACGCCGAGTCGGTGAAGATTCTGCGACAGGATCCATGCGCCGACATAGGCGTTGGTGCAGCCGTCGTGAAGATCGGCACGCGAGATGTCAAAGCGCGAGAGCGTCGCCAGCCACCGGCTGTTGATCTGCATCAGGCCGATATCGGTGCTGCCGTCGGCATTCAGATGGACGACGTTCGCGTGCTGTCCGGACTCGACGGTGACAATCGCGCGGACGAGCGGCACGTTCACGTGATGAAAGCGCGCGGCGTCATCGATGCAGTCGGCCCGGCAACTGAACGTCAGCCCGGACATCACTGCACCCACCAGAACGATCCACACACACCTCACCGTTGATCTCCGTTGTTGCCAATCCCCACGTCGCGCCGATGATCACGAAAACCAGAAAAAGAGCCTGCCGGACGCGGGGAGCATCCCGGCAGGCCAACAGCGCGCGTCGGCCCAGGGGGAGCGGACCGACGGGTTCACTGTAGGCAGCGATGGCGCGCGGAGTGGCCGGATACCTGCCCGCGTGTGCGTCCGGGCCGGCAGGTTTTTGCGGACTGCCTGGTCGCCAGGTCGTTGCCAGGACAGACTGTCCAGCGCGATACAAAGGCGTTGGCGGAAGGCTGCAAAGGCAAGGGGAACAAAGGGCGACGAAAAGGGAAGGGCCTTATCCAAAGGCCGCGGGTGAAGCTTGGGACGAGTCGCTTCACCCGCTGAAAGGCGCAAAGGGTGAAGGGTAAAAAAGGCGCTTGCAGCAAGGGAGAAAAACGCCGCGGCGCACGCCGGGAAAGGTCGGAAAGGGCCAGGAAGGGACAGCGTGGCCGACCGAGATTTCCGGTCTCCGCGCGTTCGACATGACTGCATGCGACGTCCGCTTGCCGTGCAGTTATTTTGGACCGGGAGTGAGGGCGACTGCGTACTGTGGGGACAGTCGAGCGAGGCACTGCGCACGCCGCGCAGCCCAATTGCACTTATCTCCTGCGAGCCCACATGGCACTCAGTACCGCCCTGACCTGGCTGGGACGCGCTTCAGCGGCCTCCACGAGGCTCTCCCAGCCAGCGTTGCCTGCTGCACCCGTCGCCGCTCCGACACCGCGGCGCTCGCAGCCGTCTGCGCAGCATCTGCCAGTGCTCGCGTCCGGTGAGCTCCTTGTGCGAACCGGCATGCAGGGCACAGTGCGCAGTATCGGAAGCAGCCTGGGCCTGTCGGCGCAGAGTGAACGGAGGGACGTCGAGCCGCTGATCCAGCAACTCGCCGAATTCGTGCAGCTATTGCCCGCATCGGAATCCCATCATCATGCACAGCCCGGTGGCCTGCTGATCCATCTGCTCGAGGTGGCACGGTCTGCGCTGCATTTCCGCGAAGGCTACCGGCTGCCACTCGGCGCCAGTCCCGAGGACCAGATGCAGCACGGCGCGCGCTGCAGTTATGCCGTGCTGGTCGCCGCGCTGCTGCACGACATCGGCAAACCCCTGGCAGACCTGAACATTGAAATGGTGAGCGGCACGAACGCCCGGCCCTGGGTGCCGCTGGCGGGCAGCATGATCGCGCAAGGCGGCGAGTGGTACCAGGTAGATTTCCCGGAGCCTGCACAGCGCGACTATGCCGAGCACGCGCGGCTGTCCATCGTGCTGCTCCAGCGTCTCGTTCCCTCGGCATCGCTCGCCTGGCTCGCTCAATATCCGCCAGTCATCGATGAACTGGCAGCGTATCTCTCCGGCGACGCCAATGCAAAGGACGGGGCACTCGCGAAGATTGTGGGGGAGGCGGACCGGCGTTCGGTTGCGCAGAATCTGCTCTCGGGCCCTCGCACCCGCTTTGCGACAGCGCGCGCGGTTCCGCTGATCGAGCGGTTGATGGGCGGGTTGCGGCGGTTGCTCGCCGAAGGCGAGCTGCCGATGAACCGTGCGGGCGCCACCTGTTACTGCGACGGCGAATCCCTGTGGTGCGTCGCGAAGACGCTTGCCGAGGCCGTGCGCGCGTGGCTGGCCCGAAACGAACGGCAGCAGCCTGGTGCGGCCGGTATTCCGGCTGACAACAACCGGCTCTTCGACACCTGGCAGGAGTACGGCGCGCTCGTTCCCACACCGGAGGGCGGTGCGATCTGGACAGTGGCGGTCACGGTCGGCGCCTGGAAGCAGACCTTTACGGTGCTGCGCTTTCCGCTCGATCGGTTGTACGCTAACCCGGACCAGTGTCCGCGTGCGCTGTCGCCCGGAGCGGTGCAGATGGTCGAGACCGCCGAGGCTGGAATGGACGTTAAGCCGCCGCCGGTTGACGATGTGTCACCGGTGCCGCATGGCAACACGATCGATGTCCAGTCCGCTTCGCTGGCTGCGGACGAGCCGGAGCACTTGGGAACTGCTGAGGCAACGGCTGATCGCGGCGGAACGCCTACGGCCGAATCCGACGCAGCGTTGCCCATGTTGCTCATGATGCCTGATCTGACTGGCGCAGCAGTCGATGAGCCCAGCCCGGTCTCGACTGCTACTGTTCCGCTGCCGGCTTCGCGCGTCGACTCGCCAGATTTTCTGCCTGACGTCGAGAGCGCATCGACGTTGCAGGCCGAAGCCGTAGGCGGCGGGAAGGCGGACACGGCAGACAACCCTGTGCCCGACCAGGTCACTTCACCAATGCGCCCGAAGCAGAAAGCGAAGGCGCCGGCGAGGTCCGTGGCTGCGCGCGAGGGTGGCCGGCAACCGCGACCGAACGCCGAGCGTTTCATGGCCTGGGTCCAGAAAGGGATTGCAACCGGCGCACTACCGTACAACGAGTCGATGGCGCGGGTGCACTTTGTGCCGGAGGGCATGCTGCTCGTGACACCAGCCGTCTTCCGCGACTTCGCGCATGCGCACCCCGAGGCGATCGAACAGACGCCCGCTGAGGACGGGAGAGCGCCTGAACCGTGGAAGCAGCTACAGCGCGATTTCCAGAAGTCGGGCTATCCGGTGGCGGCGGATTCGGGCGGTGCCGCGCGATCCTACCTGCTTCATTACACGATCAAGGGTGCGGGTGGACGGCAACTGTCCGTGATGCTCGTGCCCGAGCCCGAGCGGTTCTTCAATCCCGTTCCGTCTCCGAACGCGATGATCCAGTCGAAGCAGAAGCCGGTGCAGGACGCCGACGGCGTGCCGCATCCGTCGCAGCCATAGACGTTGAGTGCGAGCGGACAGGCGATGGGCTATCCAGTCGAGAACCGCTTTCGCAGACCCGTCGAACTGCTGTCGTCGTTTGCCGCGCTTGCCGCTACGGGTGTGCTCTGGTCCCACCCCGCGCTGTTTCTGCTCACCCCAGCGACCGGCGGTGTGACGACTCTCGGGTTGCTCGCCCTGGCCTGGGTGCGTGCCAGGCAGGCGTGGCAACTGATCCGTTTCCAGCGTAACCTGCGGCGCCTGCCGCAGTACGTGATCCCGGCCGCGGTCATCCCGTGCTCCAGCAGGGAGGTATTTCTGGGCCGCGGTTTCCGGTGGAGCGGTATCCACACACAGCGCCTGTATCAGGCCCGTCTTCCCGAGAACCGGCGACTGCTTGCCCGCAACGATCTCTACGACCACGCACGGGACCACGAGCGGCGCTATCCCGACGGCCGGCTTGCGCGTCTCACACGACGGCAGGGCTGGTGGAATCCGGTCGAGCCACTGCCACCGGTCGGCGGCGATCCCGGGTTGCATGGCGTTGAGCCCGAAGAGCGCGATGTCTGGTTCGACCTTGGCGAGCGCGTCGGTCATATGGCGGTGCTCGGCACGACGCGTGTGGGCAAGACCCGCCTGTGCGAGGTCCTGGTCGCCCAGGATATCCGCCGTGGCGATATCGTCATCGTGTTCGATCCTAAGGGCGACGTGGACCTGCTGCTGCGCATGTACGCGGAGGCGAAGCGGTGCGGTCGCGACGGCGAATTCACGTTCTTCCATCTTGGCTACCCGGACCGTTCCGCACGCTACAGTCCGATCGGCACCTACTCGCGGATCACGGAGGTCGCGACCCGCATCGCGGGCAACCTGCCGAAGGAAGGCCAGTCGGCTGCGTTCCGCGATTTCGTCTGGCGCTTCGTGAACGTGATGGCCCGTGCAATGAGCGCGCTCGGTATTCGCCCGACCTACGAGATGATCTACCAGAACGCGGTGAATATCGACGGGCTGGCGCTGCGGTATTTCCGCTTCTGGCTCGATCGTGATCACCCAGGCTGGGAAGACGGGCTGGAGCCGCTCGAGAAGGAGGAAGCGAAGCAGGCGATGCGCCTTCAGCGCAATCAGGAGGTGCTGCAGGTCGCGAACCTGATCCGTCAGCAGGGCTGGACCGATCCAATCGCGAACGGTCTGCTGTCGGTGATCAGTAACGAGCGTTCTTACTTCGACAAGCTGATCTCCTCCCTCTACCCCCTCCTGGAAAAGCTCACCACAGGGCGCACATCGGAGCTGCTGTCACCCGATTACAGCGATCCGGACGACCCGCGCCCGGTGTTCGACTGGAACCGGGTGATGGACCGCGGCGGGATCGTATACGTCGGGCTCGATGCGTTGTCCGACTTCGAGGTCGCGGGCGTGGTCGGCAACGCGATGTTTGCGGATCTGACGTCCACTGCCGGCCGGATTTACAAGTATGGGCACGGTTACGGCCAGAGCACAGCCGGCGGCAGGCGCCGCGTATCGATCCACGCGGACGAATTCAACGAACTGGTCGGCGACGAATTCGTGCCGATGGTCAACAAGGCCGGTGGGGCAGGCTACCAGGTGACGGCCTACACGCAGACGAGCGCCGACGTGGAAGCGAAGATCGGTTCGCGTGCCAAGGCCGAGCAGATCTTCGGCAACTTCAACACGATCGTGATGCTGCGTGTGAAATACGTGACGACCGCGAAGATCCTCACCGACCAGTTGCCGATGGTCGACGTGAAGACGCTCACGCTCGCCTCGTCGGCAACGGATGCGGTGCGACGCGGGGAGGGTGTGCATTTCACGGCGCAGACGCACGACCAGATTTCGGTACGCCCTGTGCCTATGCTGCAGCCCGCCGATCTCACGCAGTTGCCAAAGGGGCAGGCCTTTGCGCTGATTGAGGGCGGCCAACTGGTGAAGGTTCGGCTACCGCTACTGGAGGAGAACGATCCCATCATGCTGCCCGGGCTGGATGAAGTGGTGGCAGATATGCGGGCGAAATACGCGTCCTATGTACAGGCAGTCTCGCCGTTCGACGAGGCGGGCGGGGTGGCGCCGGATGTTATCGGAGGCGTAGTGGGCAGTTTCCTGCCAGTCGTCAGTCACACCCAGCCTTCAGCCGGCGAGCCCTGGGCGGTTGAGGGCAAGGGTGCGGGATTCTGAGAGGAGCGGGCATGAGCGCGACGCGCCGGGATGGGAACGCTGACGGTGTGAAGTCGTTTTTCTGGATTGTCGATCTGGCGATTCATGCAATGCTATGGCTGCTGCTGGCATCGCTCCTGTCGGTGCTGGCTGACGTCGCAGCAGCCCACCTTTTATGGCGGGATCATCCCGTGGGCGGGATTGAGACGCTGCTTCGCTATTACCTGGAACAGACATCGGATCGCGAACTCGCAAGGCGCGCAGCAGACCTTGCGTACTGGAGCTGGTTTGGCTGGACGGGCGTCGATGCCTCAGCGCAGGCGTGGCAGGCCGGGACATTGTCTGCCCAGGGGCTCGGCTCCATGCTGCGGCCCGCATTTACCGGATCGACACGCGAGGTGTTGATCGTGGCGATGGTCGGAGTGAAGCTGTTCGGCGTTCGCGTCTCGATGTTGCTGATGACGGTCCCGCAGTTTCTGCTGGCCATTGCGGTCGCGCTCACGGATGGACTGGTGGCGCGTCACGTCAGGCGGGCGCAGGGCGGCCACGAATCTGCGACCCGCTATCACCATGCAAAGCGTGGGCTGGCATTTGGGGTGATACCGCTGACGGCCATCGTGTGGCTTGTCGCGCCGCTGTGCCTGCCGGTCTATCTTCTCTTCTGGCCGGTCTCGGTGATGATGCTGCTCGCGGTCTGGAACATGACCAAATACTTCAAGAAATATACCTAGAAGTAGCCGGCAGCGAGGTGCCCCAGGATGGCTATTGATAAGTCATCGATATCCTCGCCCCGCGGGCGGGGTGCCATGCGCGACCGCGCCGAGCGGTCTGAGGGCATGCATCAGGAGGTTGCAATTCTCACATGCAATGTTATAACATTGCATGTGAGAATTGCTCGATTTCCTGGGCGGTGTTCTGCGCCCGGACGGTGTGCCCATGACACATCGTGATCGATACCACCCTGATTCCCTAGGAGCTTTCCATGGATTCACGACTGCCAGTGACGGTCCTCTCCGGGTTTCTCGGTGCGGGCAAAACCACGCTGCTGAACCACATCCTGAACAACCGGGAAGGCCGGCGCGTGGCCGTCATTGTCAATGACATGAGCGAGGTCAATATCGACGCGGCGCTCGTGCGCGATGGTGGCGCCCAGCTTTCCCGAACCGACGAAAAGCTTGTTGAACTGAGCAACGGTTGCATCTGTTGCACGCTGCGCGAGGATCTGCTCATTGAAGTCAACCGTCTCGCCATCGAGGGGCGGTTTGATCAACTGGTAATCGAATCGACGGGCATTTCGGAGCCCCTGCCCGTTGCCGAGACGTTCACCTTTGCCGACGACAGCGGCCAGAGCCTCTCGGAGGTGGCGCGTCTAGACACGATGGTGACCGTGGTCGACGCGTTCAATTTCATCAGGGACTACAGTTCGCGGGACAGCCTGCAATTGCGCGGCGAATCGCTCGGCATTGAGGACAACCGTACCGTTGTTGATCTGCTCGTCGAACAGATCGAGTTTTGCGACGTCATCGTGCTCAACAAGGTGGATCTGATTGGCGACGCTGATCGCGAAAGACTGGTAGCGATCCTGCATGGCCTGAATCCGCGCGCGAAGATCGAATTTGCCGAGTTCGGCAAGGTGCCGCTCGAAAAGGTGCTGGGCACAAAGCTGTTCGATTTCGAAGAGGCGTCAAAGTCGCCGGGGTGGCTCAAGGAACTGCGTGGCGATCATGTGCCGGAAACCGAGGAGTACGGCATTCGCAGCTTTGTATGGCGCGCGCGGCGACCGATGCATCCGCAACGTTTCTGGGATCTGGTCAACAGCGACTGGCCGGGCGTGGTGCGCTCGAAAGGCTTTTTCTGGCTCGCGAGCCGGCCAACCCACGCCGGATCATGGTCGCAGGCCGGCGCCGTCTGCCGGCATGGCGCAGCAGGCCTGTGGTGGGCCGCAGTGCCGAAAGCGTACTGGCCAAAGGATCCCGAGTCGCTGCATTTCATCGACCGGAGCTGGGACGCGGCCGTCGGTGATGCGCGCCAGGAATTCGTGCTGATCGGCATCGACATGGACGAGACTGCACTGCGCCGTCGGCTCGATGCCTGCCTGTTGACGGATGCGGAAATGGCAGCGGGTCCGCAGGTGTGGGGCGACTATCCGGATCCATTTCCGGTGTGGGGCGGTGAGGTACCCGAACCGCAAGAGGCAGCGTGAAGGGGCAACATGGTGCCAGCGTCCAGGCGGCCCCAGCCGGGAGGATGCGACCGTCCGGCTGGTGCGCGCGCGTCCCGTGAAGGACCGGCAGGCGGCGGGCTGAAGCGTGACGAAGTGATTTCATCCGACAGGGAGTCCGTGATGGACCTCATTCCGGTAACGTTGCTGACGGGCTTCCTTGGCAGCGGCAAGACGACTGTGCTGAACACGCTTGTGCAGCAGCCCGAGATGGTAGACGCACTGGTCCTGATCAACGAATTCGGCGAGGTGGGCCTCGACCACCTGCTTGTCGCGCACAGTCGCGAGGATATCGTGGTCGAGATGAGCAGCGGCTGCCTGTGCTGCACGATACGGACAGACCTTGCCCGGACGCTAAAGGACGTTCACGGACGTTTTTCCAGGGAGGGCCAGCGACGTTTCAACCGGGTGGTCATCGAAACGACCGGACTGGCCGATCCCGCACCGATCGTCCACACACTCGCGACGCATCGGGATCTGCGCGAGCGCTACCGGCTCGATGGCATGGTGACGACGATCGACGCGCGAAACGGCGAGGCTACGCTCGACGTCCATACGGAAGCGGTCAAACAGGCCGCCATGGCGGACCGCCTGCTCATCACGAAAACCGATCTCGCGGAGGCCGATGCACTCGAGCGGCTCACCAGCCGGCTTCATGCGATCAATCCGGGTGCGGGGAGAATCCTGGTCAGCCACGGCGATGTATCGGCTAACCTCATCCTCGAACTCGGGCTCTTTACGGCAGGAGGAAAGATCGGCGACGTGCGGCGGTGGCTTGCTGAAGAGCGGTATCGAGACGACAATCACGATCACTCTCACGTCCATCATGCGCATCGGCACGATGCGTCGCACGATCACGACGCAGGGCATTCACACGGCGATGGCGATGGCCATGAACATGAGACTCATGCGAATGAGAAGGCCAGCCATGAAGAGGAGGACTACCACGAGCGCGACGTGAATCGTCACGACGACCAAATCCGCGCCTTCTGTTTTACTATCGAAGACCCTATCCCCGACCACGTGCTCACCGAATGGTTGGACATGCTGCTGTCGCTGATGGGGCCGTCGATGCTGCGAATCAAGGGCATCCTGAACGTGAAGGGCGTAGACCGGCCTGTTGTGATCCACGGCGTGCAGCATGTTTTCCATCCACCGATGGAGCTCGACGAGTGGCCTGATGGTGACAGGCGTTCGAGAATCGTATTTATCACCCGCGCAGTTGAGCGGGAAATGATCGAAGAGACATTCAGACTGTTCAGCGAAGTCGCGGTGATCCGGGCGGAGAAGGAGGGCTCGTTGTGACCGTGCGTCCCGACATGGTCGATAACGGGATCCCCTCGAACGCGTGACGACGAAACGTCTGCGCTCCCGGGCGTCTGTGGATGGTGATGACACTGCCGGCGGTGCGAAGCATCGAAGCGCAATCCCCGGAAATACGCTTGGGTACTCAGCTGATCGCCCTATACTCCGCTTCGGTGAGGAAACGGAAGAGGGAAAAACAGGTCATGCAGCGACGCGTAGCAGTCCGGCGTTCGTCCGTGCACGGGCGGGGCGTATTCGCACTTCAGGCGCTCGAACCCGGCGAACGGATTCTCGAATACAAGGGTGAACTGATCGCGTGGCAAAGAGCGGTCAGGCAACACCGGAAGCAGGGCGTGTCCGGTCACACTTACTTCTTCGGGCTGTCCGACGGACGCGTGATCGATGGTGGCCAACGGGGAAACAGCGCACGCTGGCTCAATCACTCATGCAATGCAAATTGCGAGGCCATCGAAATCGACGATCGCGTATTCATTCACGCGTCGGCCGTGATTTCGCCCGGCGATGAACTTTTCCTCGATTACCAACTGGTGGTGGACCAGCCGGCCGACGACGAGATCAGGTTGTGCTACGCCTGTCGATGTGGTGCTCCCGGATGCAGGGGGACGATGCTGGCGCCCGCAGCGCCATGATCCGGCAGAGGGTATTAGTGACGCTTGGATAGGATCCGTGCCGCTTGCTCTCTCGCCTCTGATCGCCTGGCGAGCCAGGCTTCCAGTTCGGACTCACGCCACCCGGTGGCACGCTCGCCAATACGTATAGGACGCGGGAATTCTCCGCGGCTGATCATTGAATAGATGGTCGCACGGCAAAGGCCGATTTTCTTGACGACGTCCTTCATGCGCATTACCTGGTCCATTTTGCACGACTCCGGGAAGCCCTGGTCATGTTCGATTATCCATAGTGGCTGGCTCGCTGCAATGGACGTACCGAATCAACATCGTGATGCAACAGGTGGAGCGATGAGTTTGCCCTTCGTATCGACCGCGCGGTGTGACACCGTGGATTTACACTTTGTTACCGCTTTGTTGAGTGGGATAAAGGGACCGGCGCTACAGTCAGTAACGTCTCGAACAGAGGCTGGACGCCACGAGGACCTGCGGCGCCTTCCAACGCACTGACTCGCACGCCGAGTAGCCGCAGGGAGCGCTTCAGGGGATGCGTTTCAGACATTCAGTGGCCGCACGGAGGATTGTGGTTGCACCGTTGATGGCGGGATACTCAGGTAGTGTATGACTGTTTCGAAAGTATCGAAGCGCAGCTTGATCACGACGGTGCGTCCGATATATCCCTTGCTGCAGATTTTCTGCGGCTCGAATGCGGAGTCGTGTGAACGGCTCCGAGGGCAATGGGCGGCGCGATGCGGGTGAAGTGCGCCATCTGGTGGCGCAACGTCTCGTTGATCTTTCTGCTCTACTAGAAGGTGTATCAGCCGTCAACTGCAATTTCTGTTGACATGTGCATCTGGCCGCGCGCGGACGCTCGGGCAATGGCAATAGCCTGCCGGTAGGCCGGCGGCGAATTTTCCGAGCTAAATGTAAACCAACGTAACTGTTACGAACAGGTGCCGAGTTAAGTGTTGAGCTCCGCCGCGTTCAGAAGGCAAGCTTCCGGTGTCGGCCAGTTTGAGACGTTCGACTCAAGCGCTTGGATGGTCGACAATGTCCGCCGTGCTGGATATCCGTCTCGGCCGATCTGGAAGGCCGCTAGCTGCCTGCGAGGGCCCTGTATGCAACCCACTTTCGAAACTCCACGTCTGGTCCTGATGCCCCGCACCCTGATGGATACCGAAGAGTGCCTCGTCATGGATCGGGATCCAGAGGTAACGCGCTTCGTCGACGGACCATGGTTAGAACAGGAAAAACATCGAGCCTTCGTCGAAGCGCGCACACTCGCCCGGTACCCGCCGGGAATGGGCTATTGGACAATCAGAAATCGCTGCCATCCGTCTGACTTCCTCGGTTGGGTTCTCCTGATTCCCTCGGATGCAATTGGGCCGGAAACCGAAATTGGATGGCGCTTACCGCGAAAGGCGTGGGGCGCGGGCTTCGCCACGGAGGCTGCACGACCGGTTCTACAACACGCTTTTGTGACCCTCCAGCTGCCGGAAGTCGTGGCTGAGATCGACGCGTTGAATCTGGCGTCCATTCGGGTCGCAGAGAAGCTGGGCTTGGCACGGCGAGGGCAGGTCTTGAAGCACGGAAGGGCGAGTCTGCGATATGTGCTGGAAGCGGCAAGTTAAGTTGTGTACAGCGTACCAACCGAGGATTAATTCTGTGGCCGGCCAGAAGCGGTCGCTCGGCATTGCATTTATGATCGTCAACAATCGCCTGAACTCGACCTTAGTCCGGGCACCGTGCACACGAACGTGGAAGGCGTATTTCGCAGGCTCGAGTGCTCGATGCGTACCGCTGCGACGTTGAAGGTGTCGGCGCTGGAGCTACTGTAAAAGGGGGCGAGCGCATTCACCACCGCTTCGAATGGCGCGATCGGATTGGCTATCGGGAAGCTTTTTTCCGTACACTCGGAGCATGAATCTCGACCTCATTCATGTGCGGCCCGCCGTTCTGTCACGCCTCGTGCGCCTTGGGGCAAATGTCGACCAAGCCATGGCTATCGCACGTGTGCCCACGTCGGGTCGGGTAGACACGGCCCGGTACTTCGCATTCTGGGAGGCACTGGGCGCCTCTTCGCCCCCGGACATCGGGCTTCGGCTTGCGGGCGTGACAACGGTGCACGAGTACGACCTGTCGTTGCTTGCGGCGCTGCATTCGCCAGACGTGCGAACTGTGTTCGAAAAACTCGCGCGCTACAAACGCCTCTGCGGACCACAGGACTTGCACCTGGAGCTTTCTCCGAAGGAAGTCGCCGTCTCGACGGCGTGGTTGAGCGCCTCGACGCCGCCGCCGTCGCGCCTTGTCGATGTCATGTTCGCAACGCTGCTCTTGCTGCTCCATCGGGGCTCTGGCCAGGCACTTGCCCCGAAGCGCCTCGAACTTACACGGGCGCGCTCGGATGAACCCATGCTGATGCAGTTCTTCGGTTGCCCGCTCAAGTTTCGCGCGAAGCGCGACGCACTGATCTTCGACGACCGCATTCTGGAGACGCCTTTCGTCACGCACAACGCCGATCTACTCCACGCGCTGCTCCCCATTCTTGACGAGCAGGTAGCGAAGAAGCGTGGCAATGGTTTCCTCGACGAAGTTCGCAAGGCCCTCGCAAAACGAATGTCAGGCGAGCGACCGAGCGCCGATAAGGTCGCTCATGAGCTTGCGACCAGCGCGCGCACGCTTCAGCGTCGCCTCGGGGCGCTAGGCACGAGCTACCAGCAGGTGCTCGACGAAGTTCGCCGTGACACGGCGCGGCGCCTTCTCTGCACGACGAGCATCGAGATCGCCGAAATTGCCTTCCTGCTTGGGTTTGAGGAACTGAACTCCTTCACGCGTGCTTTCCGAAACTGGGAGGGCAAGACGCCGAAACAGTGGCGCGAGTTCCGTGGCGCGATTGGATGAGTGATCGGCGCGATCTGGTTTGAGTGCAGGCATCCCTATCGATATCTTGTCGACATGAACCCACCGGACGACGCAACCTGGAGTAGAACCTATGTCGACGAAACCTGAAGTGAAGCTTGGCGCAACCGGCCCTACCGTGTTCCCTATCGCACTGGGCTGCATGGGCATGGGCGCGACCAGTTGGTACGGCAAGAGCGATGAATCCGAGAACGTCGCCACGATTCATAAGGCGCTTGAGCACGGTGTGAATGTGCTCGACACTGGCGACTTCTACGGCATGGGACGTAACGAACTCCTTCTTGGGAAGGCACTTCAGGGGCGACGCGATAAGGCACTGCTTAGCGTCAAGTTCGGTGCGCAGCGCGGACCGGACGGGGCGATCGTTGGTCGGGACGCACGTCCGCAGGCGGTGAAGAACGCGTTGGCCCACAGCCTGTCACGGTTGGGTGTCGATTACATCGACATCTATCGAACGGGATTGGACCCGAACGTACCCATCGAGGACACGGTGGGGGCGATGAGCGAAATGGTGAAGGCAGGGTACGTCCGCTACATCGCTTTGTCCGAAGTCAGCGCCGACACGGTTCGTCGCGCAGCCACGGTACATCCCATTTGCGACGTCCAACTCGAGTACAGTCTCATTAGCCGTAGCATTGAATCAAAGATCGTCCCGACACTCGCGGAGCTGGGCGTCGCCATCACGGCCTATGGCGTGCTCTCGCGCGGCCTGCTAACGGCCGCGAGGCCGAAGGATGAAGGAGACGCGCGCGCACAACTCCCGCGCTTCGAGTTTGCAAAAGAGAACGAACCGCTCGTTAATGCTCTCGCTCGTGTAGCCGCCGGGAAGAACGTAACGCCATCGCAACTGGCCATTGCCTGGGTTCGTGCCCGAGGCGCGGCCCTGGGCGTGACGATTGTCCCGACGCTGGGCGCTCGCACCCGCGCGCAACTCGCCGACGTGATCGCGAGCCTCGACGTATCTCTTGATGCCGCCGAAGTCGCGGCGCTGGAGCAGGCTGTGCCTGCAAGTGCAGTCGTGGGAACGCGCTATCCTGAGGCCTGGTTGCACACGATCGACAGCGAGAAATAGCCGCCGTCGTTTCCATATTGCCTCAGCGACAGGGATTATGTTTATGCGCAAATGGCTTCTTCCCTCCAAAGAGAGTTGAGTTACGCGACGGTCGAACGCGCACGACGAACATTGCGAATGGCCGTTATCGAAACTCCCGAGAGTCTCTTGTGGGTCCGACTACCGTCACTGACATCCCTAGTGCACGGTCAGCAAAAGTCCCTGCTTGCGGTGTGTAGACCACCCAAAAGGTGAGACATATCCACGAGCCGCTGCGCCACGAGGTGGCGCACTTCGCCCTGACATTGCCATGTGCCGTACACGGCAAGCAGCGAGGCCCCAAGTGCTTCCTTCCGTTGCTTCTCAAGAAGGCTGGGCCAGACGATGACGTTGACGTTACCGGTCTCATCCTCCAGCGTCACGAACATGACGCCTTTAGCCGTTCCCGGGCGCTGGCGAACCATTACCAATCCACAGCCGCGAGCGAGACGGCCGTCGCGATAAGTTCGCAATGTCGATGCGGGCATCAGCCGGTTTGCGAGCAACTGTGGCCTGAGCAGTTCCAGCGGATGCCGGCCAAGGGTCAGGCCGAACGAGCGGTAGTCCGCGACAATGTCGTGCGCTTCGGTCGGCGCGCCGAGTTCCGGCGTCTCGTCCTGAACTGCAGCAGCGACAAGCATGTCCCTGTCAGGCACCGCGGCTACCGACTGCCAGAGCGCTTCACGGCGGTTGCCCGCGAGCGACGCCAACGCGTTCGCATCGGCAAGGACATGCAGGTCTTTCCTGTCGAGCTGCGCTCGCCGAGCCAGGTCGTTGACGTTGCCAAACGGCCGTACCGCTCGGGCATTCTCGATCCTTTCTGCCGCGCCGTCCTTCATGCCGCGCAGCAGTGAAAGACCAAGGCGCACGGCAGGGCGCGTGATGCCAGCGCTATATTCAAGCGATGAATCCCAACCGCTGATCGTCACATCGACCGGCAGCACCTTGACGCCATGTCGCTGGGCGTCCTGAACCAGTTGCGAGGGCGAATAAAAGCCCATTGGCTGACTATTGAGCATCGCCGCGAGAAACGCTTCCGGTTCGTGGCATTTGAGCCAGCTGCTTGCATAGACGAGCAGGGCGAAACTGGCCGCATGACTTTCGGGAAACCCATACTCACCGAAGCCCTTGATCTGCTCAAAGATGGCCTCCGCGAAGGTTTGGTCATAGCCACGCTCCTGCATACCGAGCACGATGCGGTCATAGTATTTTTCCAGCCCACCTTTGCGTTTCCACGCAGCCATGGCGCGGCGCAACTGGTCGGCCTCGCCAGCGGTGAACCCGGCCGCCAGAATCGCCACCTGCATTACCTGCTCCTGAAAGATCGGCACGCCGAGCGTGCGACCCAAAGCGGTTTTGAGTGCATCGCTCGGATAGGTCACAGGCTCGAAGCCCTGGCGCCGCTGCAGATAGGGGTGGACTGCGCCGCCCTGGATCGGACCGGGCCGCACGATGGCGACTTCAATGACCAGGTCGTAGAACGTGCGGGGTCGCATCCGCGGCAGCATGCTCATCTGCGCGCGCGATTCGATCTGGAAGACGCCGACGGTATCGGCGGCCGAAATCATGTCGTACGTGGCCGCATCCTCCGCGGGGATGTCCTGCATTTCGAATCGTTCGCCGCGCTTCTCCGAAACGAGGTCAAGGGTGCGACGGATGGCCGAGAGCATGCCGAGCGCGAGCACGTCGATCTTGAGCAGGCCGAGTGACTCTAGGTCGTCCTTGTCCCATTCGATCACGCTCCGGTCGACCATCGCGGCGTTTTCGACCGGAACCAGTCGCGTGAGCTTGCCGCGGCTGATCACGAATCCACCTGAGTGTTGCGAGAGGTGACGCGGGAAGTTCAGCAACTGCGAGGCGAGCCTGGCCCACGCCTGAATCAGAGGTTTTTCTGGATCGAGGCCAGATTCGGCGAAGCGTTTGAGCAGGTCCTGACTTGTGTCGAACCAGCGGTGAGACTTCGCGACCGCATCGACGATCTGAGGATCGACGCCGAGGGCCTTGCCCGTTTCCCGAAGCGCACCGCGCGGGCGATATGTGGAGACGGCCGCCGCAATCGCCGCCCGATCCCGACCGTACTTGCGGTAGATGTACTGGATGACTTCTTCACGCCGCTGGTGCTCGAAGTCGACGTCGATGTCCGGCGGTTCGCCGCGCTCCTTGCTGATGAAGCGCTCGAAAAGCATATTCCCGCGCGCGGGATCAACTTCTGTGACCCCAAGGCAATAGCACACTGCCGAGTTTGCGGCCGAGCCACGCCCCTGACACAAGATGTGCTGGCTTCGCGCGAAATGGACGATGTCATAGACGGTCAGGAAATACGGCTCGTACTGCAAATCCGCGATCAGTTCGAGCTCGTGTTCAATCTGTTCCTGAACGTGATGGGGAATGCCCGACGGAAAGCGCCGCTGCGCACCGATGTAAGTCTCCTGGCGGAGATACGCGGCGGCAGTAAAGCCGGCTGGCACCAGCTCGTCAGGGTACTCGTAGCGCAGTTCGTCCAGCGAGAAGATGCAACGGCTCACGATGTCAACAGTGGCCGCCAGCGCATCGTCCGGATACAGGTTGGCAAGCCGCAATCTGGAGCGCAAGTGCTGTTCGGCGTTGGGCGCAAGATCGTAGCCGCACTCATGAACCGGTTTCCCGACCCGGATGGCGGTCATCGTGTCCTGCAACGGCTTTCGCGAGCGCACATGCATGACCACTTCACCCAGGGCGACCACCGGCACGTCACGGCTGCGGGCGACATACTCGACCGCTCCACGATGAATGTCGTCCATCGCGCGTTGGTGGAGCACAAGCCCCACCCACGCACGGCCGGGAAACGTCTCATCCAGCCATTCCACCTGCGCGTCCAGCACCTCTTCCCGAGAAGGGAAATCCGGCACAAGAATCGCCAGACAGTCGGGCATCCCGAGCAGATGGCGAAACTCCTTTTCCGGGCGCGATAGATCCTGCGGTGAGAGCCGGTACTCGCCCTTCGGTGCTCGTGTACGAGCGAGGGTGATGAGTTCGGACAGGTTGCCGTAGCCCTCGCGGTTCCTTGCAAGCAGGATCAGCCCGAAGGCTGGTGAGCCGTCGGCATTGACCAGCCTGAAGAACGAGCCAACGATAAACGGGAGCTTTGCTTCCTTTGCGGCGACGTGAGCGCGCACGATACCCGCAAGCGAACACTCGTCGGTGATCGCGAGCGCAGAATAGCCCAGTTGTGCGGCACGTTCGGCCAGTTCTTCAGCGTGCGAGGCACCCCGGAGGAACGTGAAATTTGAAAAGCAGAACAGCTCGGCATACGCCGGAAGCGTCTTGAATGGGGTATCCATGGCGCGTCATCCGAAAAGGCCATGGAGGAACCAGCGTTGGTCTTCTTCCGCGTCGCGGCTGCTTACGCGCTCCTGGTAAATCCAGTAGCAGCTCTGGTCTTCTGCCTGGGCGACGAAGTAGTCGCGCGTCACAAGCTCGCCGTCGAACCAGCCGCTCTCGATGCGCTCGCCCGGTGACACCATGCGCAATGGTGAACCGTAGAAGGGGCGATGCCGGCGCATCAGCAGGCGAACGGGTGTATCGAGCATCCACGTCGGCCTGGGCAGATTTTGCGGAAGCGGCCCGACCTTGGTCTTATGAGATACCGGCACCCAGCGGTTCGCCATCTCGGGACGATGGTCGGCCGTCGGCACGGGCCGCAGGACATTCTCCTCCCCGAGTCGAGCGACAAGCAGCTCAAGCAACCGATCGTGATCTTCTTTGGAACCACCTGGCTCGGGAAAGAGCGTGTCGGACGCTGGCACTGCCGACTCGACTTTCGATGCTTCGAGACGTAACGCGATCACCGGCGCGGTCAGTTCAATACGGTGCAGCCGCTCCTTTAGCAATCTGACGAGATGTTCTTCGCGCCATGTGGGTTCACCAAGGGCAATATCGATCATTGTGGGCTCGATCGCGTCGCGGCCACGCTCGTGTTCGAGCGACAGGCGAATGCCGGTAATAGCGAGCTGCTTGGCGCAAAGCCATCCGCACAGCTGCACGATGAGCCGATGTGCGCCGAAGACGGCTCCATCCGCGTGCTCGAGTCGGTCAGGCATCTCGATGCGGGCCGAGAACGTGGGTGGCAGATCAAGCCAGTCAAATAATTCCGGCGCGGTTCCGAACGCTCGGTCCAAAGAATCCAGCAGATGTTCACCGCAGCGGCGCTGCAGTCCGGCGCGAGGCAGGCGGCGAATGTCGGCGATACGCTCGCAACCGAGGCCCGCGAACCAGTCGGTAAACGGACGCACTTCTGGCACCGCGAGCATAGGAAGGTCTGACAGGCGCTGTTCGAGCGATGCGAGCTTCAGCACACGCCGGTTGCCATGCTTCGCGAGCAACCATGCACCCTGGCCTGTCGGCGCTGCACTGATGCGCGCAGTGAACCCCAGTGCGCCGAGAACTGACTTTGCCTCGCGGCACAATGCCAGCAACCCACCAAAGAGCCGCAGACTCGCGCCAACTTCGACGACGACAGTCGCTTCATCGAGCAGTGCAACTTCTGGCGAGAAACGCATCAATGCGATGCCAACCTCACGTTGCGCGGACGCTTCGCGGTTCACGTCGCGCTCATACATCTCCGTTTCAGGCGACAGCGTCAGTACGCCACCGCGCTTCATGCCGAAACGCACGCCTGCTGCGTGGGCGCCGGCATTGGCGATGACCACCTTGTCTTTCTGAAGTACGGCGCTGCCGCGAACGGGCTCAGGCGACCACCTCGGTCTGAAGACTTCGAGCGGCAACTTCGGAAGATGAACGGCGAGGAAGACGCGCATGTCGGGAAAGCAGTACAGGGGTGGGTTGAAGAGGAATCGACAAAGGCTCTGCGCGCGTGGGCCCTCGTCGTTTCACGACATCGACTGTCAAGCCGTCGGCCGATGGTCTGAGTGCGAGCCGCAGCAGTGCAGGAGATGAGTCCTGCGCAGCGGCAAGCGGCCGCACCATGATGAAAAGTGTCTCCGACGACTGCGCCGCGAGATGAAGACGTCGTAAAGATGAGACTTGCACGTACTGCGCCCAGAAGAGCAGGGCGCCACAGCTGCCGGCGCGCAGGATCTGTTCGGCCGACCACAGCGCGTCCGCAGTTTTCTGCGTATTCACCCGTAAAATCTGGTCGAGGGAAAGGCCAATGTGGTTGAGGCCCAGACCGTCCAGCGCGTGCGGTGGTTGCACGAATGCGATAGGTCGCTCCTCGACCGCACTAAGCGCCGGCCGCAAAAGCCTTAACTCGCCGACGCCAGCCTGCTGTACGAGCAGATCGACTAATGCGCCCACCGGCCAGCCTCCGCCGGGGAGCTCCGATGAAAGCGCCGGGTATCCCGTATCGACTACGCGGCCGCGACTGCGCGCGAGCTGAGACGCCCGCCACAATGACGGGTGAAGGGCTTCTGGCAGCAGAGCGGTTACTGACATTCTCAAAACCTGTATGAATGTACAGTATCGTACACGGATTTTCGAGACAGCGATCGAGCACTTTTTCGGCGAGGATGCGGCTGCACTAGGAAATCCCATGCGCTCCGGCGGCACTCTGCTCCGTGATAATTGCGCGGTAGGCGCAAAACATCATGAAATGTTGTGCTAGTGCGTCCCGGCCCTGTCTATTTCACCCGCGACACGCGCAGTTCCTTCCGCGGCCTTCGCAAAAGTCCTTGCAACGTAGCAACGCATCCCGGCTTCCAGCCGGCTGTCTCCGAGCCACACGCCATCGTCGCTCATCGGAAAGCCATACTTCCTTGCTGGTCCAACGCCCGCAACAAATTGATTTCCGAGCTCGGCATCGACCGCCAACACGATAACGATCTGTTCGCGCTCAATGATGGCGTCGCCAAGGCCCGGGTCTGACGAAAATTCAGGCGCCGGCATCGGTATTGCGCTGGCCTCGACATACCCGTTCCGGCGTTCAGCGCAAGCCACCCAGTAATCGAGATGGGCTCCTTTGAGGTCGCTTGTATCCATGACGCTCTCCCTTATTAAGCAGATAATTACCATCGCATCAACGCAGAAGGTGCTGTATGAATGTACAGTACATGAGAATGGCGCGGCGGTATCATGGAGTCGTCTCAAAAATCGCGGAGCCGACGATGTGCTACTCAGCCCAGATCGAAGCGGACTACAAGAAGTTCGTGAAGATGTTCGGCGCGATCATAAGTATCCGAGAGTTTGCGGAGCTATATTGGGCGCGCGCGAACGGGAGCAAAGTGAAGATTCCGAAGGCGATGGACGCGGCATTTGCGGACCCTCAAGGAGACGAGCAGCGCGAGATCAAGGCCGCGATCGACCGGTTTAACGCCGAACAGGCGACGGCGCTCGAGCAGGAGTTGTTCAAGCAACGGACGCGCTTAGCCGATGCTGAGCGGACGCTGCAAACGAAAGCCACAAAGGCGGCCGCCGAGAGCAAACGAATCGCCACGGACAAGATCGACGCGACGATTCGCCGGCTCGACGATCTGAGACGCGCGGAGCCGAAGGACCGCGACGCACGCATTTTCCCTGGGCACTACGCGCCGGTTATGGTCGTCGAGAATGGCCAACGCGTGGTGAAACCAATGCGCTATCAATGCCGAATTGCTGGCAAGCCCGCATCCTATGACGTGAAGTACCCCGGCACGTACAACGCGCGCCGCGACAGCCTCGAAGGTTTCTGGAAGCCATGCTTTGGATACACGCACGGCGTCATGCTCGTCGACGTGTTTTACGAAAATGTGAGCAAGGCGAAGTTCGAGGGCACCTTACTGGAGACGCACGAGCGAGACGAAAACGTCGTTCTGGAGTTTCGTCCGAGCAACGGCCAGCTAATGCTTGTGGCCTGCTTGTGGTCGCGCTGGTCGGCGCCGGGAGAGCCGGACTTGCTGTCGTTCGCGGCAATAACAGACGAACCACCTCCTGAAGTCGCCGCGGCTGGACATGACCGGTGCATCGTGCCGGTCAAGATGGAGCAACTAGATGCGTGGTTGAATCCAGACCCGGCACGCTTGCATGAACAGTACGCGATCCTCGATGATCGTGACCGCCCATACTACGAGCATCGCCTGGCAGCGTAGGCGATTCCACTAGATTGAGACCGGAGGTGGGCAAGGAATTGCGTCGGGCTGAGTTCGGCCATGAAGCGCCATTCGCCTAGGCCGTCGAGCGAACGTTGGGACGTCGGCTCCGCACCATCAAACGGCCATTCGACTTGCGAAGTTGATGGTTGCTTAATCGGCACGTAAGCGCCCTTTCCGACTTTGACGCACGGCAACGTGCCGCCCCACACGAGCCCCGTATGTATCACAGGTAAATTAAGACAGGTTTTTCTGTTGACTCAACACAAGTTGTTCCGCGAACGACGCCGGTTTATCTGCGCTGACGACCGGCGTTGCAAAACGATTGAGCGTGACGCCAGTGAGCGCCTTGCTTTCATCGAGGCCAACGGGGTTGAAGGAAGCACCCGGCGCCAGTGCCGGCGCGCCGAGGGTCTTCGCACCGGCACCTGTGGGCAGGTTACCGGAAAGGGTTCCAACAGCGACAAGAGGAATCGGACCAACGCTCATTTCAAATCTCCAGGGTTAGGTAGTGCAGGTGAAAAAACAAAATTCTGTGCCCAACGTCAGCAGGCCCTGTCCTTGGCATCGGGTCGGTGCGGGCTTTCTGATCTATTCAGAGTCACCGCTTTGATGGGTGAACGAGAAGATCGAAAGCCTCATCGATATAGTGCGTCAACGGATGCGCCGCCTCTTCCTGGCGCCAGTTTTCCTTGGCGAACCGAAGCGCACCCATCGCCATCATGGCGGTCAGACGTAAAGCGGGTCGCCGGGCCGGATCCGGCCATAGTTCGTACATCGCCTCGGCCAGCACATCCTCCAGCTGAACATGCAGCGCTTCTTTGCGTAACCGCAATGTCTCGATCGATCGCAGGATCCGATCCGCCATCACTGACTCGGTGGTCTCGTACATCGAGGCCAGGATCAAAAAAGTCTTCCGGGCGGCATCAAGCGGCGATTGCTTGGGCGATTGCTGCAAAAAGGTAGGGCGCAGAAGGCGCGGGATATTGCCGCTCTCGTGCGCAAGCAGAACCTCTTCTTTCGACTTCAGATAGTAGAAGAAGGTGCGTCGCGATATCCCCGCTGCCGCAGCGATCGCATCGAGTGTCGTTGCCTCGTAGCCATTCTCTATAAAGAGCATCAGACCGGTTTTGGCGATCAACTCGAGCGTCAACTGGCGTTTGCGTTCGCGCAGGTCACTCGTGGCGTTCTTTGTATCAATCATGGTCGTTACTTTGATGGCCGCTGAGATTCGGTCCTGTCCGCTCGGGAAGAAGCCGAGACATCTTATTTCTTGACTAAATTACACTCAGTGCGATAACTTGCATTCAGTGTAACTCAATTTCGGAGTCGAGAACATGAAATCGTCAAAGGTCTGGTTCATCACGGGTACATCGAGCGGGTTTGGCCGTGTCTGGACGGAAGCCGCCCTGAAGCGTGGCGATAAGGTGGCGGCCACGGCACGTAACGTGGGAGAGCTTGACGAGCTTGTAAAGGTCTATGGGGACGCGATCCTGGTCCTGCCGCTCGACGTGACGGACCGCGAGGCCGTGTTCGGCGCGGTCGCTCAAGCGCACCGGCATTTTGGACGCCTGGATGTGATCGTGAGCAACGCCGGCTACGGTTATATGGGGGCGATCGAGGAACTGGAACCCGAGCAAGCGAAAGCGAGCTTCGACACCAATGTGTTCGGAACACTCTGGGTGATTCAGGCCGTGTTACCGATCCTGAGGGCGCAGGGCAGCGGCCATATCTTTACCGTGTCGAGCATCGGGGGCGTCATCGCATTTCCGACGGGAGGGACTTATACGGCGACCAAATTTGCCGTCGAGGCCATGTCGGAAGCATTAGCAGCCGAAGTGGCTTCGTTCGGCGTCAAAGTCACCGTCCTAGAGCCGGGCCACTTCACCACCGGGTTTCGCTCGGCAGTGCAATCCCCGCCGGCCATCACGGCGTACGATCCCATCCGTCAGACCATTCGCTCGTCGTTCAAACCCGAGGATTTTGGCGATCCGGCTGCGACAGCAGCGGCGATCTTCGAAGCCGTGGATGCGGATGAGCCGCCGCTTCGCCTGGTGCTCGGTTCGACCACGATCGCGAAGTTCAGGGCAGTCTATCAGGCACGGTTGAACAACTGGGACAAATGGGAAGCCGTATCGAACGCGGCTCAGGGCGCTCAGCAGACTTGATGGAGTAACCCGAAGATGAAACTGCTGCTGCTGGGTGCGACAGGATTGGTGGGAAGCAGAACACTGGCGCTTGCGCTTGCTGACGACGTCTTTTCCGAGGTGATTGCGCCAACGCGTACATCGCTGGAACCGAACGACAGGCTGGTGAATCCGGTCGGGGAGTCCCTGGCGAAGCTTGTGCCGAATCTGACGTCGTATCGGCCCGATGCGGTCATATGCGCATTGGGAACGACTCTGGAAATAGCAGGCTCGAAAGAAGCGTTTCGTTACGTCGACTACGAACTGCCTGTCGCCATCGGGAAGGTCGCGCACACCGCCGGCGTGGCGAGATACGCGATTGTGACGGCCATGGGGGCATCCACACGGTCCATGAGCTTTTACTACAGGACCAAAGGAGAGGTCGAGAGGGACATCCGGAAAATCGGTTTTCCATCCCTTGCGATCTGCAGGCCCAGTCTTATCGACGGTGAACGAAATGAAAAAAGGAACGCGGAAGGCGCCGGACTGGCGTTGCTTCGCATCCTGGGGCCGGCTCTCCCGAGGAAATTCCGTGCCAATCCTGCGGATGCCGTTGCTGCTTCGTTGATCGACGCCGTTATTACAGGAAAAGCGGGGTGTCGCTGGATTTATTCAGAAGAAATGATTTGAACCCGTGCGACCCCGGGTTCCTCCGGAGCCGACAGGGCGGTGTTACGGATCGGCAATTGACCAATGCATACGGACACGAAAACGTAAATGTTCTTCCCTACGGGACTCCGCTGCACTTTTTAAGCAATGGCTTCGTTGCGTCTGAATGTCTCATGTCGGCGAGACAGCGGATCAGCGCAGATCCTGACTGAATGACTCAAACGGCTGGCCACGGAAGTTCGACCCAGCTGCGGGCCGCGACTCGAACCGCCGACTTTGTACTTCCCCGTTCGGCCATGAAGCGTCATTCGAATGCACCGTTGCTCGGACGTTCGGACGTCGCATCTACCCTAGCAAGCGGCCTCTCGATTCGCGATGGTGAACGTTACTTCGTCGGTCAAAACGTCAGTCGACTAGACACTCACGTGAGGTAGCTCGATTGATTCTTTCGAGCAGCCATGCTATCGAATTCTGCCAATCCAGATTTAACCCTTTCTGATGAGTCCGGTGAAGCCAGCAAGCGTAAGCGTAGAAATTGCCCACCCGGCGATCGTATGGATCCACATGTAGATGCGAAGGAGGCGACCACATGGAGCGCGATCGGGATTGCAAGTCGCGTCCACATCAACTTTCCAAAGTTCTTGCTGTTGGAGCTTCAAGAAGGGGACGAATGAATCCACCGAGTACGCTAGGGGGTCGAACGCCGGATAATCTGACGGCAAGGACTTGTTCGCCTTCCACGTGACGCTCGCGCTTTCCTTTGCGGGCACCATCAGGTCGGCGCCTCCCGTTTTAAGAAAAAGAGCGAGACCGAGTACGAATACCGGTGCGTACCAAAGCGACCACTGCGGCCGAAAGCCATACCGCATCGTCACGCCATAGAGAAAATTGGTGAGGGTAGGCAATGGACCTAACGCGCCGGATCGCCGAATAGCACTCTCCTTGCCGATACTGATCTTTCGTGCGTCCCGTTCGTGTCCCAGCTTTCTCAAGGTCTGGACGAGTTGCTCATACGGTTGAGCCGTGTAATCTCGGCGCGATGCTTCAGTGTTGGTGGAGCGCTTCGCGAACCCAGCCGTCACTGACCGTGGTTGCAATGCAAGCCAGCGCAATCGTAAGACGGCATCGTGCGGAACAATCGCTTGATAGGCCAGCCCATGCAAATGCAACTCTCCGTCTGGCCACGAGGCTTCATCGTCCTCCAGGCGAGCCATGGTCGCGCCGGTTAGGTCTATGTCGCCGACAATTGTCGCGCCCGTGAAACTTGCGACGCCTCCAACTTTGGCGCCGCGCAAGTTGAGCGACTTTTGCCTCGAACGGACGTCTGCTTCTCGGAAGATCAGTTGATCCGCTATGGTCGCACTTGAAAGGTCGATTTTTCCCCTGCACAGGAAGCGGTCTGAGAGAAACATAGATCCCATGACCCGGAGACGGGGTCCATCGAAGGCTTCTGAATTATTGCCCACAGTTCCAAGCAAGGTCGCTCGTCGCATATCGAGGTCGCCGTCGATCGTGCAGTTGTGAAGGTAGATACCTCCAATCGCGCGAAAACCTTTCGAGGGTGGGTCTGTACTGACCGGGTGAAGTACCATGTTTCGGTGGACTCTTATGCCCTGGAACCACAATGCATAGTTGTTGCGCGCGATGAATCTACCCCCATAGCTAACCAAAGTTGTTCCAACCGAACCGCCGTTGAATATCACTTGTCCTACAGCCAGAAAATCGACACCGAAGTCAAAGGAACCTGCGATGTCCACACCGGTAAGCGCGAGAGCTGTTCCTCGAGCTGTTTCACGAATTTCTGTCCCGTAGAAATTCAAATTGCCAGCAATCGTGCAGCTATGCAGCGAAAGACAGCCACTGATTTCTACGGATGGTCCGAAATGCGCCATCGCACCAATCCGCGTGTTAATGAGAAAAATGGCTTGGCCTTCTTTGGATTTCTCGAAGCGGCTGTCCTTGCCGACGAGATTGAACTGAATGATGATGCCGGAGAGCAGCACCAGACCGTGCGAACGAAATCCGTTGTTCATCAAGATTGACCCACCGACCTTCAACCCATCCGCCCACAGCGCACGAGTCCTTGAACTGAGGTATGCCCCTGAAAGTACCAGATCCCCGTTCAGTGTTGTCGCCGATATCTGCACACCGCCAATGGCTATGAACCTCTGGTTCTTTCCGTATTGATTGAGCGCGCACAGATTGATATAACGGTCTATTTTCAATCCATGGATCAACAAAGCCGGCCATGTTCTCGCTGCAACGCGCCCACCATTGAATTCGATGCTGCCTGCGGAGCAGCCCTCTAAATGGACCTGACCGACCGCTCTAAATCCGGCACCCATGACCACCGGGCCATCGACACGGCAGCCATTCATCTCGAAGGCACGACCGCGCGGGACGTACATAGTCGTCGCGTTTAACGTGATTGCCGCGCCAACCGTAATATGTGAGAAGTTTGAAAGCCCGACAACGTAGGAATTGTTGCCAAGCAGCGTCCCGGTAATCTTCACGCCTATCAGATGGAGAGCCGCTCGTTTTCTCGAAACAAGGTGACTTCCGGATATATCCAAATCTCCACTGATCGTACTGCCGTAGAGACGGACGCCTCCCAGCGCGTGAAAATTGCGCCCCTCCTTGTTCGTCTCCCGTCGCAGAATAATCGACCCTTTGACCTCAACGTTGTCGATAAGCAGCGCGCTCGCCGTTCTGGACGCAAACCGCCCTCCAATGCTTACGATTCCAGCTCGAACGGCTCCGGTCATGATCCGGACCTGGCCCAAGGCGCGGAATCGACCATTGAAGTACAAGCGACCGCCAATTTCTGTCGTCAGAAGATACAGAGCTTCGTCGATTTTTGATGCAAGGCGCGCGTCAGTGAAGTCAACTGATCCGCCAATGGACGAATGGGAAACAAGTAGATTGCCCGATGAGCGGAATCCGTTGTTGCACAACAATGATCCGCCGATCTTCGAGCTCGAGAGTTCGAATGCTGCGCGGCCACGAATCCCCTTAATGTATGAGCCGGTCAATTCCATTGATCCATTGATCTGTATGCCGAATAGCCGCACTCCGCCCCTCACCGTGCGAGGCCCATTGGGCCCTGAGTTCGGACAAGACCTGAGCATGAGCGATCCGGATACGCGAGTCGCTTCGATGAGTAGAGCATAAGGCGTACGAGACGAAAATCGTCCACCGTCACAAAAAATTTCGCTGCTGCTGCCCCCGAATATTCTCACCGTCCCCGATGCTCGGAACTCCCCACACATTCGAATCGAGCTTCCGACGCTTGTGAAATTTATTTCTATGGCGACACCGGCACGCTTAGCAATGAACTTTCCGCCCGACATGTCGACACTAGTGTAGTGCGTCACAAATAATGCAACTTAATCGCGGTTTACGAGTCTCCTTGATACGGAGGGAGAACTCATGCGAATCGCGGCGAAAGTTGAGCTAAGTGAAGCACAGCGCAAACAGTTAAA
>Ga0310811_10000068_pt1 | contig 166191 bp, 149 predicted proteins | sample YCmetagenome_FD_207642 | JGI IMG/M metagenome (GOLD analysis project Ga0310811, IMG submission 207642) | Soil microbial communities from experimental microcosm in Duke University, North Carolina, United States - YC | ecosystem: Engineered > Artificial ecosystem > Soil microcosm > Unclassified... | reverse complement strand
TCGCGCGAGGAATAGCCGCGCGGCTCCAGGCGGTTGGCGATCTCCAGGATGGTGTGGTCGCAGGCCTGGAGCTCTTCCTCGTCGATGTAGGTGTCGTAGATGCGGTCGATGTAGTGGCCGCGCAGGATGTTGTCGTCCACCGGGCCGGCCGCTTGGTAGTGCTTGAAGCCGAGGGCCTCGAAGAAGTCCATGTCGACGATCGAGGCGCCGGTGGCGACCACGGCGTCGATCATGCCGAACTTCACCATGTCGCGGTACACGTGCATGCAGCCGCCGGCCGAGGTCGAGCCCGCCAGGACCAGCCACGGCGAGCAGGCCTTGTCCTCCAGCGCCATGTTGAGGATGTCGGCGGCGCGCGCGGTGTCGCGCGAGGAGAAGCTCATCTTGCGCATGGCGTCGATGACGGGACGCGCGTCGTACTGGGTGATGTCGACGTGCTCGACGGTGGTGGCGAGCAATTCGGCCTTGGAGTTGGACTTGCCGGACGGAGCGTTCATGGCTTCGTTTCCTTTGGGGACCTGAAGGTTTTGAGCGCCCGTCGATCAGGAAAGCGGCCCGCCGGACGGAGCGACGGCGGGCCGATGTCAGGTTTAACCCGCCAAATGCGACGGGAATTTATCGGAGTCCAGAGCGACTGCGCTCAAGCAGCGCAAAGCGCGGTAGCGCAAGCCAAAGACTCTAGCGCTTGCGCCGGCGTTGGCCCGCCTTGCCCTTGGGCCGGGAGAAGCGGACGACCTTGCGGGCGTCTTCCTCGTCAGCCTTGGGCGTGGCCAGGATGCGGGGCGCGAGACCGTAGGTCGAGGCCATCGGTGCGTCCGACATGATCGCGGTGTCGTTGTCGCCGAAGCCGTTGAACCGGGTGTTCATGGCGACGCCGTAGGCGCCGAGCATGCCGATTTCGATGTAGTCGCCCTCGGCCACGTCCGCCGGCAGGTAGAAGGGGCCGGGCATGTGGTCGATGGAGTCGCAGGTCGGGCCGTAGAAGCGGAACGGCTTCATCTCGCTCGAGGCTTCGCCGTCGCGCACCAGCTTGACCGGGAACGGCCACTTGGTGTGGGCGGCGTCGAACAGGGTGCCGTAGGAGCCGTCGTTCAGATAGAGCGCGTCGCCCTTCTTCAGCTCGACCTTGACCAGCATGGACGAGCTCTCGGCCACCAGGGCGCGGCCGGGTTCGCACCACAGCTCGGTGGTCTCGTGCACCATCATCTCGGCGAAGCCGCGGTGGATCGAGTCCATGTAGTCGCTGAGGGCCGGCGGGATCATGCCCGGATAGATCGACGGGAAGCCGCCGCCCACGTCGACCACGTCGGCGAAGACGCCGGCGCGGACCAGGGCGCGGGAGGCCTGGGCCATCGCCGCCTGGTAGGCGGTCGGCCGCATGCACTGGCTGCCCACGTGGAAGCTGACGCCCATCAGGTCTTGAGTGGCGCGGCGGGCCGCCAGCAGCAGGGAGGGGGCCTCGTGGGCCTCCACGCCGAACTTGCCGCTAAGGCTGTAGAGCGAGCCCTCGGCCTGGGCGGCCATGCGCACGATCAGGTTCAGGTCGGTGGCGCGGCCGGTGGCGTCGATGATCTTGGCCAGCTCCTCGTGCGTATCGAACGAGAAGGTGCGCACCCCGTGGTCGAAGTACGCCTGGGTGATCGCCTTGCGGCTCTTCACCGGATGCATGAACGCCATGCGAGCGCCCGGGGCGTTCTCGGCGACCAGCTCGATCTCGGGGACCGACGCCACGTCGAAGGAGCGCACGCCCTGTTCAGCGAGGGCGCGGATCACCCACGGCGAAGGGTTCGCCTTGACGGCGTAGAGGACGTCGCCCTTGAAATTGTCCTGGAACCAGCGACCCGCTACGGCCAGGACGTCCGGCCGCACGAGGGCGACAGGACGCTCAGGAGACCGCTCGCGGACCAGGTCCAGGGGCGTATGGTACGTGCGCAATTCACGTAACCCCCGATTGATTGTTGACCCAGACCGGCGTTAGCAGCGTGGAGGATCCCTTCGGGTCCGCCGGGAGAAGCGCAAATAGGGAAAAGGGGCCGGGTTGTAAAGTGTTTTTGGACCCGGATTTCCCCAGAGAATTCCAGCGATCGTCCGGTCAAGGTCGATTTCCGCCCCCAGGACGCGCCTGCGTGTGCGTCGCGCGCGCCCGCGGATGCGGCGACCGGTCGCTGCGTCATCAAACTTTCGCACGGCTCTTCCATTGCTCAGGCGTGGTGTGTTGGACTTGAAGTTCGCTTCGTGTCGGGCTCGGCGGGGAGCGAGCTTCAAATCCAATGAGCACGTCAGAGACCTGAGCTTGCTCGTGTGGCGGACAGATTCCGAAATTCGTCCGCCGCCCGCTGCAAGCCGAAGCGAATTTCGGAATCGCCACACGAGCCATGCTAAGCATCCCGCCAGAATGACGTCCGACGCAGTCTTTTCCGTTCAAGCCATCTCCAAGACGTTCGGCAAGCGCCGCGCGCTGGATGGCGTCTCGCTGACGGTGGGCCCAGGCGAAATGGTCGCCCTGATCGGCCCGTCCGGGTCCGGAAAGTCGACTCTGCTGCGCAGCCTGACCGGCTTCAACGCCATCGATCCCGACGGCGGGACCATCTCCGTGTTCGGCGAGCCCCTGCAGGCCCGGGGCAAGGTGTCGGACAAGGTGCGCCGCCTGCGCGTCCGGATCGGCTTCATCTTCCAGCAGTTCAACCTGGTCGGGCGGCTCAGCCTCTATTCCAACGCGGCGCTCGGCATGCTCGGCCGGATCGGCTTCTGGCGCGGCCTGCTCGGCCGCTGGCCGGCGGCGGAGAAGGCGGCGGTGATGGCGGCCCTGCAGCGGGTGGGCGTGGCCGACTACGCCGGCCAGAAGGCCTCGACCCTGTCGGGCGGCCAGCAGCAGCGCGGCGCCATCGCCCGGGCCCTGGTGCAGAAGGCCGAGGCCCTGCTGGCCGACGAGCCGGTGGCCTCGCTCGACCCGGTCGCCGCCCGCCGCGTGATGCAACTGATCAGCGACCTCAACCGCGAGGACGGCCTGGCGGTGGTGATCACCCTGCACCAGGTCGACTACGCCATGCGCTACTGCCCGCGCATCGTCGCGCTGAAGGCGGGCAGGATCGTCTACGACGGCCCCAGCGTCGGCCTCGACAAGGCCGCCCTGGTCGACATCTATGGCCCGGAGATCCAAGAGGTCTACTGGGAAGGGGAACAGCGATGAAATCGCTCGCCATCGTGGGGGCTTCGCTCGCGGCCCTCCTCGCCGCCGCCTGCTCCAAGCCCGCGCCCGCGCCCGAGGCCAGTAAGACGGTCAGCTTCTCGGTGCTGTCGGCCGAGGACCAGCAGTCCATGGCCAAGGTCTGGCAGCCGCTGTTCAACGACATGCAGAAGGCCACGGGCCTCACCATCAAGCCGTTCTACGCCACCAACTACGCCTCCCTGGTCGAGGCCATGCGCTTCAACCAGACCCAGGCCGGCTGGTTCGCCGCGCTTTCGGCGCTGGAGGCCACCCGCCGGGCCGACGCCGAGGTGATCGGCCGTATCCTGACCAGCGGCAATACGGGGTCCTACCAGTCGGTGCTGATCACGCGGAAGGGCTCAGGCATCACCCTCGACGCCGTCCTCAAGTGCGGCAAGAAGTACAACTTCGGCATCGGCGACCCGAAGTCGACCTCCGGCACCCTGGCCCCCATGGCCTATGTCTTCGTGCCCAAGAACATCGAGCCGGCCGAGTGCTTCAAGACCGTCAAGTCGGCGAGCCACCAGGCCAATTTCTTCGGCGTCGCCAACGGCCTGCTCGACGTGGCCACCAACAACACCGTGGGCATGATGTTCTACGCCCGCGAGAACCCCGAACTGGCCAAGAGGGTCCAGGTGATCTGGTCGAGCCCCGAGCTGCCCGAATCCTCGGTGGTCGTGCGCAAGGACCTCGACCCGGCCGTCAAGGAGAAGATCCGCCAGTTCTTCCTGTCCTACGGCCAGGCCCCGGGCGCCGAAGGCGACAAGCAGCGCCAGATCCTCAAGACCCTCACCTACACCGGCTTCGCTCCGGCCGATAACAGCTACCTCGACCCGGTGCGCCAGATGGAGGCCGCCACCAATCTCGGCGAGGCCCGCCACTCGGGCGACCAGGCCAAGATCGCCGCCGCCCAGAAGGCCTTCGACGCCCTGCAGGCCGAGATGGCCGCCAAGAACCCGGCCAGCCCGCCGGTCCCGCCCGTCCAGGCCCAAGGCCAGGCCCAGGCCCAGGCCCAGGCCCAGGCCAAATAGCCCATGGCCTCGGAGTCCGCCGACGCCCTGAAGCCGCCCGTTCGTCCGCTCACCGAGCGTGGCCTGGACCTGCTCGTGTGGGGCGGCATCGCCCTGCTGCTGATCCTGTCCTTCCATCCGGTGGAGATGGACAAGTTCGGCCGTCTGCTCACCAACTCGGCCAACCTCAGGGAATTCGGCAAGGACCTGGTCCGGCCCGACTTCAGCCGCTGGCCCCTGTTCGTGGCCCAGGTCTGGCTGACGGTGCAGATCGCCCTGTGGGGCACGACCCTGGCCGTGATCCTGGCCATTCCGCTGGGCCTGCTCTGCGCCCGCAACATCACCCCGGTGTGGATCCAGCAGCCGGTGCGGCGGATCAACGACCTGATCCGGTCGATCCCGGACCTGGTGCTCGGCATCCTGTTCATCACCGCCGTCGGCCTCGGCCCCCTGCCGGGCGTGCTGGCGATCGCCGTCAACACCGGCTCGGTCCTGGCCAAGCTGTTCTCCGAAGCCGTGGAGTCGATCGATCCCCGTCCCGTCGAAGGCGTGCGCGCCACCGGGGCCCGGCGCCTGCAGGAGATCGGCTGGGGCGTGATCCCCCAGGTGGGGCCGCTGTGGACCAGCTACGCCCTCTACCGCTTCGAATCCAACGCCCGCTCGGCCACCATCCTCGGCTACATCGGCGCCGGCGGCATCGGCCAGACCCTGTTCGACTCGATCAACGCCTTCAACTACCGTGAGACCTCGGCCATCGTGATCGTCATCGTGGTCGCCGTGACCCTGATCGACCTGCTGTCCCAGGCCATGCGCACACGGCTGTCCTAGGTCGGGTGGACGCTGGACGGCAGCGCCCCGGGCCGCCTAACCTAGTACGACAAGCGTCATATCGGGGGCCTGATGACGACCAACGCCGCCTTGTCCAGCCAGGCCATGGAAGGCCGGGGCTTCTACAACCGCAATTCCGACCTCCAGGCCGCGGGGATCGAGCAGCTGATCCCGTTGCTGGAACGGACCCTGGACGCCGTCGCCGTGACCTTGCCCGCCGAGGCGCCGCTGGTGGTGGCCGACTACGGGGCCTCCCAGGGCCGTAATTCGATGCGCCCGATGGGGGTCACGATCGACCGGCTGCGCTCGCGGTTCGGCGCCGAGCGGCCCGTGGAGGTGATCCACACCGACCTGCCGTCCAACGACTTCGCCTCCCTGTTCGGCGTGCTGCACGAGGATCCTTCGAGCTACATGGCGGGCCGGCCCGGGGTCTATCCCTCCGCCGTGGGCTGGAGCTATTTCCAGCCGATCCTGCCGCCCGGGCGGGTCCACTTCGGCTGGAACACCTGGACCCTGCACTGGCTGAGCCGCAACCCAGGGGAGGTCACCGACCATCTGTGCGCCGTGCTCAGCGGCGACGGCGCCGCCCGCGAGGACGCGCGACGGCAGTCGGCCAAGGACTGGAGCGATTTCCTCGCCGCCCGCGCCGTCGAGATGGCGCCGGGGGCCAAGCTGCTCAGCCTGGCCATGGGCGCGACGCCCGAGGTCCACGGCTGGGAGTGGATCACCAGCGAGGCCTGGCAGGCGGCGCAGGACATGCAGGCCGAGGGCCTGATCTCTCCCGTCGAGCTCAAGCGCTTCACCCTGCCGGTCCTGGGCCGCACCCAGGCCGACCTGCAGGCGCCGTTCGCCGGTGGATCCTTCCATGGCCTGACCCTCGACTTCGCCGACGCGCGCCCGGCGCCCGATCCGTTCTGGGACGATTTCCAGGAAACGGGCGACGCCGCGCTGCTCGGCCGGCGCTGGTCGGGCATGATGCGGGCGGTCTGCGGTCCCTTCGCCGTGGCCGCGTTTTCGACGCGGCCGAACGGCGGGGAATTGGTGGACGAGCTCTTCGCGCGCCTGGCCGTCCGGGTCGCGGCCAATCCCCAGCGTCACGTGCACTTCGCCGCCATCACCGTGATCAGCAAGGCCTAGGCTCCTGGCCCGGGGGTCCGCCCCGGCTACTTCCGCCGCGCTTTGAAGAACCCGCGCAGCATCGCCGCGCTGTCCTCGGCCAGCACCCCGCCCTCGACCTCCGGCTTCCAGTGGCAGGTCGGCTGGTCGAACACCTTCGGCCCGTGGACCACGCCGCCGCCCTTGGGATCGTCCGCGCCATAGACCAGCCGGCCGATGCGGGCATGGCTGATGGCCCCGGCGCACATGGAGCAGGGCTCCAAGGTCACGACCAGGGTCAGGCCGGTCAGGCGGTAGTTGCCGAGCTTCCGCGCCGCCTCGCGCAGGGCCAGGATCTCGGCGTGGGCGGTGGGATCGGAAAGCGAGATCGGGCTGTTTCCTGCCTGGGCGATCACCTCGCCGCTGGCCGGATCGATCACCACGGCCCCGATCGGGGCCTCGCCGCGGTCGGCGGCGTCTTGCGCGCAGGCCAGGGCGATGCGCATGGTGCGGAGGTCATGGTCAAGCATTCCTGGGACCCAACGGCGCCGGAGGCGCAGGGTCAAGACGACGTCTCTCGAGATCACACCGCCGGAGAGCGGGTGGCCAAGGCCCTGGCCCGCGCCGGGGTCGCCTCGCGCCGCGACGTCGAGCGCCTGATCGAGGCCGGCCGGGTGGCGATCAACGGCAAGGTGCTCGACACGCCCGCGGTCAAGGTCGCGCCCGGCGACATCCTGACGGTGGACGGCGCCGTGGTGTCCGACGCCGAGCCCACGCGCATGTGGCGCTACCACAAGCCGGTCGGCCTGGTGACCACGCACAAGGACCCGCATGGCCGCCCGACGGTGTTCGAGGCCCTGGCCGCCTCCGCGCCCGGCCTGCCGCGGGTGATCTCGGTCGGCCGCCTGGACCTCAATTCCGAGGGTCTGCTGCTGCTGACCAATGACGGCGCCCTGACCCGCGCGCTCGAGCTGCCCACCACGGGCTGGATGCGCCGCTACCGAGCCCGCGCCCACGGCCGCACCGACCAGGCCAGGCTCGACACCCTGAAGGCGGGGATCACCATCGACGGGGTGCGCTACGGCCCGATCGAGGCGCGGCTCGACAAGGTCAAGGAGCACCGCGACGGCACCACCGCGGCCAACGCCTGGATCACCGTCAGCCTGAGCGAAGGCAAGAACCGCGAGGTGCGCAAGGTGCTGGAGCATCTGGGCCTGAAGGTGAACCGCCTGATCCGCCTGAGCTACGGCCCGTTCCAGCTGGGAACCCTGGGCGTCGGCCAGGTGGAGGAGATCGGGCCGCGGGTGATCCGCGAGCAGCTGGAAGGCCTGATCGCGCCCGAGAACATGCCCAAGGGCGACAAGGTCACCGCCATTCACCAGCCGGGCGTCAAGCCCCGCCGCGCCCAGACCCCGGCCGCCGAGGCCGACGCCCTGGTCCCGCCGCCGGCGCCGTCCAAGCCCAAGCGCAAGGCCGGCTGGGCCAAGCCCAAGCCCAAGGCGCCGTTCAAGGGCCGCGCCAACAGCAAGGCCCCGTCCGGCAAGGGGCCGGCGATGATCGGCCCCGGCGCGCCGGCGGCCTCGTCTAGGTCGAAGAATGCCTCTCGGCGGTCCGCGGGCGCGAAGCGCCCCGGCGCTGCAGGACATGGACGGTCAGGACCGCCGCGATCACGCTGAGGCCCACCAGGAAGCTCTGGCCGCGCCAGCCCCAGGCCGGCTCGAAGGCGGCGACCACCCCCGTCGCGCCCAGCATCAGGGTCGGATAGAGGCCGAGCAGGTAGGGCGAGGGGCCGCGGAAGCCCGCCAGCAGCAACAGGGCCGCACACACCCCGCCCAGGATCGGCCCCATGTCGTGGCCCGAGCCGAAGGCGCTGAAGCCGCCCGCCAGGAGCAGGCCGGCCGCCTCGCCGTGGCTGAGCCAGCGCCGCAGCGTGCTGTTGATCGACCCGGTCACCCCGTCGGCCGCGGTCAGGGCCGACAGACGGCTCAGCACGAAGCGCAGGGGCGTCAGGGCCGCCGCGATCAGCAGCAGGGCCGCGCGCACCGGCCCGGTGACGATCCCGGCCCACAACAGGAGGGCGGCGGCGAACACCGCCAGGCCGAGGCCGGCGCCCATCAGGGCGGCCGCGCTGATCTGGTGCTCCCTGGCCTTGCGGCCCAGGGACCGGATGTCCAGGCCGTCGCCGCCCAGAGGGTTGAGAGGCCCGCCGCCTCCCAGATCGGGCCCGCTCGGGTCCGGCATGGTGTCGCTCATCAACCTCTAACGCAGGACCGCCCCCTTTGGCGCCGCGCTGGGCCTTTAGGGTCGAGTTTATACGCGACCCGTTTAAAAGGCCCAGGCGATTGGACGTGGACGCGCGATGGCCGGCAAGACCGTCCGCCCCTTTGCCTGTCGCGCTCCGGTTGGGCTAGAGGACGCCATGCGCATCGTTTCCGGCCAGTACAAGGGCAAGCCGATCGCCGCCCCAGAGGGCCGCTCCACCCGCCCCACCTCCGACCGCGCCCGCGAGTCGGTGTTCAACATCCTGGAGCACGCGCCCTGGGCCCCGGAATTGCGGGGCGCGCGGGTGCTCGACCTGTTCGCCGGCTCCGGCGCCCTGGGGCTGGAAGCCCTGTCGCGCGGCGCGGCCTTCTGCCTGTTCGTCGAGACCGACGAGGCCGCCCGCGGCGCGATCCGCGACAACGTCGAGGCCCTGCACCTGTTCGGCTGCACCCGCATCCACCGCCGCGACGCCACCGATCTCGGCCCCCGCCCGGCCAGCGCCGGCCCGGCCTTCGACCTGGTGTTCCTCGACCCGCCCTACGCCAAGGGGCTGGGCGAGAAGGCGCTGGAGGTCCTCGCCGCCCAGGCCTGGCTCAATCCGGGCGCGGTCCTGGTGTTCGAACGCGGCGAGGGCGAGCCCGACATCCGCGCCGACGGCTACGAGGCGATCGACGTGCGCCGCTACGGCGCGGCCAAGGTGCTGTTCCTGAGGTGGCCGGGCGCTCAAGCAGGCGAAGCCGATAGCGCATGACGAATTCCATGATCGAGGGACTTCCCCGCCCGCCCGAGCGGCCCGAGGACTACGAGTGCTGCAAGCGGCACTGCGACCCCTGCATCCTCGACTACTGGCACGAGGCCATGGAACGCTGGCGCGAGCGCATCCGCGCCAGGGGGCTCGACCCCGAGGCGGTGCTGGCCGAATTCGAGAAAGGCTAGTCCCCGGCCTTCGCCCCTTCGAACACCAGGCCCGAGGCGGCCAGCCGGTCGGACGGGGCGCACAGCAGGTTGAGTTCGTCCACCACATGGAACTGGTAGTCGAGCCCGGCGAAGGCGCCGGCGATGGTCTCGGCGCCGACCATCCAGTATTCGACCCAGCACCAGGGCCGGTGGCGGCCGATCATGGCCCGGGCGCCGGCCAGCACCTCCATCTCCATGCCCTCGACGTCGATCTTCAGGAAATCCAGGCGCGGCAGGCCGAGCTCGTCCAGGGCGACGATCTGCACCGCCTCGTTGCGCGCGGCCGGCTGGTTCAACAGGCTGTACATGCCGAAGTCCTGGGCCTCGCCGTAGTTGGCCGAGGCGATGCGCTCGACGCGGGAGGCGGCGCCCAGGCCCTGGTGGAAGGCGAACAGGTTGTCGAGGTCGTTGAGCACGGCCCCGGCGCATAGGGCGTAGTAGATCATCCGCTGCACCTCGAAGGCCAGCACCGCCCCGCCGCGCGGCTTCAGGCGCTGGGCCAGGGGGATCGCCACCAGGCCGACATTGGCCCCCGCGTCCACGGCGAAGGCGCCGGCCGGCAGGGTGTCGGCGATCGCCAGCAACACGTCGAGCTCGCCCTGGATGTGCGGCTTGCCGGTCCTGACCAGGGCCTCGGCCTGGAACTTGTCGCGCCGGTTGACCACGAACCGCCCGTAGATCGACTCCAGGACGGTGAAGTTGTTGACCGAGAAAGTGTCGGCGGGGGGCATGGGCGGTCCAGCTACTTGGCGGGCGGCGTCGGCGGGGTCGGCCGGGCGGGGGCTTGCAGCCGGGGCGGCAGGTCGGGGCGCACGGCCAGGCCGGCGGCTTCGAACAGGGGATCGACCTTGGCCTTCTGGTCGGCGGCGAACAGCTCGCCCGCCCGGTCGTGAAGCAGGGCCGTCAGGCGGATGCGTCCGTTGACCGCCGGTCGGAAAGCGTCGTTGCAGAAGCCTGGCTGGGCGTTCTGCGGTGCCGGGGCGTCGCCGATGGCCGTGTCCGGCAGGGGCGTCACCTCGGCCTGGGTGCAGGCCAGGACCCCGCTCATCGACACGAAGCACTGCTGGCGCTGCAGGAAGGCCTTGTAGGCCCAGCTGCAGGTCTGGGGCGCGGGGTCGTCGCCGGCCCAGGCGGCCGGCTGGGTCAGGCGCAGGGAGCCCATGATGAAGATCATCCGCCGGATGATGGCGTGCTCCTCGCGCTTGTTCTTCGACAGCAGTAGCCGCACGTCGCTCGTCTCCACCGCCTGGGTGGTGTCGGTGCGGCCCAGCTCGACCGTGTCGGCCACGGCGCCAGGCGCAGCGGGCGTTGCGGGAGGAGCCGTGTTGGACGGAGGCGTGTTCGCAGGAGGCGGGCCCGGCGCCTGGCCGGACGCGTCGGATACAAAGGCCGCAAGGGCAAGGGCCGCCAGGGCTGTGCAGGCGGCCTTGCGCATCACCGCCGCCCGAACAGCTTCTCGATGTCGGATAGCTTCAGCTCCACGTAGGTGGGCCGGCCATGGTTGCACTGGCCGGAGTGGGGCGTGGCCTCCATCTGCCGGAGCAGCGCGTTCATCTCCATGCCGTTCAGCCGCCGCCCGGCGCGCACCGAGCCGCGGCAGGCCAGCGTGCCGCACACCTCGCCGAGCCGCTCCTTCAGCGCCAGGGCCGCATCGTTCTCGGCCAGGTCGTCGGCGATGTCCTTGATCAGGCCCTGGACCTCGACCTCGCCGAGCAGGGCCGGGGTCTCGCGCACCAGCACCGCGCCGGGTCCGAAGCTCTCGATCACCAAGCCGAGCTCGGCCAGCTCTCCGGCGCGGGCGGCCACCCGCTCGGCCTCCGCCGGATCGAGCCCCACCACCTCGGGGATCAGCAGGGCCTGGCGCGCCACCCCGCCGGCGGCGATCTGGTCCTTCATCTGCTCATAGACCAGCCGCTCGTGGGCGGCGTGCTGGTCGACGATGACGAAGCCGTCGCGCGTCTGGGCCAGGATGTAGGTCTCGTGCAGCTGCGCCCGGGCCGCGCCCAGCGGCTGGTCGAGGGGATCGAAGGCCTCGGCCGTGGCGGGCGCGGTGTCGTATGGATGCGCCGGCTCCTCGAGCCCCGGTTCGACGCGGGCGGAGAGGGCGGTCAGGCCGGGCAGCGACGGCGTGGCCGGGCGTGGCGGCGCGGGCGTCCAGCCGCCCTCGCGCCAGGCCGAGAAGCCGCCGCCGTTGTGGGTCGGGCGATAGGGAACCTGCGGCGCCCCCTGCGGCCGGAAACTGCCGAGCGCTGCCCCGGCGACGGTCGTCGAGGCCTGGTGACCGGCGCCGGCCAGGCCGTGGCGCAGCGCGCCGATCATCAGGCCGCGCACCAGCCCCGGGTCGCGGAAACGCACCTCGGCCTTGGCCGGATGAACGTTGACGTCGAGTTCGCGCGTGTCGAGGTCGAGGTAGAGGGCGGCCAGGGGATGGCGATCACGCGCCAGGAAGTCGGCGTAGGCGGCGCGCAGGGCGCCCTGCAGCAGCCGGTCGCGCACCGGACGGCCGTTGACGAACAGGTACTGGTGGCTGGCGTTGCCGCGCGAGAAGGTCGGCAGGCCGGCGTAGCCCGACAGCCGCACGCCCTCGCGGGCCTGGTCGATCAGCAGGGCGTTGTCCTTGAAGTCCTCGCCGAGCACGGCCGCCAGACGGCGCAGCCGACCCTCCGGTCCGGGATGCTCGGCCGCCATCCGCAGCACGCGCCGGCCGTCGACGTCCAGGGCGAAGGCCACCGCCTCGTGGGCCATGGCCTGGCGCTTGACCTCCTCGGTGATGGCCATGGCCTCGGCGCGCTCGGACTTCATGAACTTCAGCCGGGCCGGGGTGGCGAAGAACAGGTCGCGCACCTCCACCCGCGCGCCGTGCGCCCCGGGGAAGGGCGCCGGCTGGGGCGCGCCCGTCAGCCCGCCCTCTACCAGGAGGGCGTGGGCGTCACCGCCCGATTGGGGCCGGGAGGTCAAGGTGAGCCGCGCCACCGAGCCGATCGAGGGCAGGGCCTCGCCGCGGAAGCCGAGGGTGGAGATGTGCAGCAGGTCCCACTCGCCGTCCGCGCCGGGGGCGAGCTTGGAGGTGGCGTGGCGCTCGACCGCGAGGCCGAGTTCGTCCCGGGTCAGGCCGCAGCCGTCGTCGGCCACCAGGATGCGGGACAGCCCGCCCTGGTCGACCTGCACCTCGATACGGGTGGCCCCGGCGTCGAGCGCGTTCTCGACCAGCTCCTTGACGGCGCTGGCCGGGCGCTCGACCACCTCGCCGGCGGCGATGCGGTTGACGGTCTCGGGGGGAAGGCGGCGGATCGGCATGGCGAGTCGCCCGGAGATTACGCGACCTCACCCGCTTGCGGGAGAGGTCGCGCGGGCGTTGCTTACAGCCCCGGCAGCTTGACGCCGCTGGCCGGCTCGCGCTGGATGACCACCTTCTGGTCGCCGATCAGGTTCTTCAGGCGGGCGGCCTCGACCGCGGGATCGATCGGGGTGGCGGCGTCGGCGCCGGCTTCCTTGGCGGTCTTGGCGGCCTGCGCGTCGGTCTTGTTCTTCTTCCAGAACAGCACGCGGTCGGCGAACGACGGCTCCTTGTGGGCGATGTCGCCAAACTCGTCGTCGACCACATAGCGCACCAGCGGGTCTGCCTTGTCGCCGCCGGCCTTGGAGGCCAGCAGCTTCTCGCCCTGGGAGCGCTGCTCGGCGGCGCGCTGGCCCAGAAGGGCGGCGCGGGCGGCGCTCTCGGGCTGCAGCTCCTGCGGACGCGGCTCGCCGGGGGCCGGCGGACGCAACGAATAGTCGGGCGGCACGGTCAGCGGGGCCTTGGTCACGATGCGGAACTCGTCCGGCACCACCTTGGTCATGCCGAGCGCCGTGGCGGCGGATTGGCAACCGGCGAGGCTCCCACCCAGGGCCGCCAGACCGGCGGTCAGGGCGAAGGCGGAACAAACGCGGTAAAGGCTCATCGAAATCCTCTCGGGCGCCCGGAACCCCCGGCCCGCTTGTGGCCTAGCAGATACACCATGGACGGCCCCGACGCCAACACCCTGGGGCCCAATGTCACGCCGCCCGGTCGCTCGCCTTTTCCGGAGCCTTTTCAGCGGCTTTGACGTCCTTGGGTCCGAAGAAGCTGTCGACCAGCAGGAGGATCACCCCGACGGTGATGGCGCTGTCGGCGACGTTGAACACCCAGGGGAAGCCGAGGCCGGAGAAGTCCAGGAAGTCGACCACCTGGTGCAGACGCGGCCGGTCGATCAGGTTGTTGCCGATCGCGCCGCCCATGACCAGGCCGAGCGCCGTGGCGAACAGGGGGCGGTCGGTCCGCCGCACCCACCAGGCCAGCACCACGACGATGACCCCGGCGGCGGCGATCAGCAGGTAGCGCTGCAGGTCGGTCTGGGCGCGCAGCAGGCCGTAGGAGACGCCGATGTTGCCCACATCGGTCAGCCGGAAGAACGGCAGCACCGGGATCTGGCCGCGTTCGTGCAGGTGCAGGGCGTTGATCACCCACCACTTGGACGCCTGGTCGACGAGCACCGTCGCCGCCGCCAGGACGTAGGCGAACAGCCCGAGACCGGAGAACTTCCGCAGTCCGCTCATGCTCAGGCCAGGGCCTCGGCGTGACGGGCGTCCCAGAAAGCCACGGCGTCGGCGTCACGCAGGCTGAGGTCGGGATAGCGCGGGTCGGACCCGACTTCCGGCAGGATCCGCCACGAGCGGGCGCACTTGCGACCCTCGGCCTTCAGCGGCTCGACCCCGACATTGGCCACGTCGGGACTGCGGAAGGCGTTGTCCGGCCCATCGCCCGCGACGAGCTCGGCCTGGCTGGTGCGGAACACCTCGGCGGGGTCGAGCCCCTCGAAGGCGGCCAGCAGCTGCGGATCGGCGATCCACACCCGGGGCGCGGCCTCCAGGGCCGAGCCGATGCGCTTCTCGCGCCGCTCGATCTCCAGGGCCCCGGTGACCGCCCGGGTCACCGCCTGCACCTTGTCCCAGCGCTTGGCCTCGGCGTCGCTGCGCCAGGCGTCCGGCGTGTCGGGGAAGACGCGCAGGGTGTTGGAGCCGCCCTGCGGGAAGCGGGTGGTCCAGGCCTCGTCCATGGTGAACGGGGCCAGCGGCGCGAGCCAGATGGTCAGGCGCTCGAACACAAGGTCCATCACCGTGCGGCAGGCCCGGCGGCGCAGGTCGTCCGGCCGGTCGCAGTAGAGGCTGTCCTTGCGCACGTCGAAATAGAGCGCCGACAGCTCGCCCGAGCAGAAGTCGAGGATCGGACGGCACACGTCCATGAAGCGATAGCCCTCGTAGGCGGCTCGCACCTCGCCGTCCAGCCGCCACAGGCGGTCGAGGATGAAGCGCTCGAGCGGCGGCATCTGCTCGATCGGCAGGCGCTCGGCCTCGCTGAAGCCGTCCAGCGCGCCCAGCAGATAGCGCAGGGTGTTGCGCAGCTTGCGGTAGGCGTCGACCGTGGTCTGCAGGATGGTCTTGCCGATGCGCAGGTCGTCGGCGTAGTCCGACATGGCCACCCACAGGCGCAGGATGTCGGCCCCGCTCTCCTTGATCACGGTCTGGGGCTCGGTGGTGTTGCCCCGGGACTTGGACATCTTCTCCCCGTTCTCGTCGAGGACGAAGCCGTGGGTGAGGACGCCGTTGAACGGGGCGCGGCCGCGGGTGCCGCAGGCCTCGAGCAGGGAGGACTGGAACCAGCCGCGGTGCTGGTCCGAGCCTTCCAGGTAGAGGTCCGCCGGCCAGCGGCTGTCGGCGCGGCCCTCGATGACGAAGCTGTGGGTCGAGCCGCTATCGAACCAGACGTCGAGGATGTCCTCGATCTTCTCGTAGTCGGCCGGGTCGTGCTCGTTGCCGAGGAATTCGGAATCCGGGCGGGTGAACCAGGCGTCGGCGCCGTGCTGGCGGATGGCGTGCAGGATGCGGGCGTTGACGGCCTCGTCCTTCAGCGGCTGGCCGGTGGTCTTCGACACGTACATGGCCAGGGGCGAGCCCCAGGCGCGCTGGCGCGAGATCAGCCAGTCGGGACGGCTCTCGACCATCGCGCGGATGCGGTTCTTGCCCTGGGCCGGGTAGAACTCGGTGGCGTCGACGGCCGCCAGGGCCTTGGCGCGCAGGCCGTCGTCGGCGACCTTGACGAACCACTGGGGCGTGTTGCGGAAGATCACCGGCGCCTTGGAGCGCCAGCTGTGCGGATAGCTGTGCTCGACCCGGCCGCGGGCCAGCAGGTTGCCGGCCTCGATCAGCTTGTCCATCACCGCCGGGTTGGCCGGGCCGAACTTGCCGGCCTTCTTGCCCTCGGTCTCCAGCACCTTGAGCCCGGCGAACAGGGGCACGTGCGCATAGTAGGCGCCGTCCGGATCGACGGTGTCGGGGATGGCGTCGCGCGGCAGGCTGTGGGCCAGCCAGACGGTGTAGTCGTCCGCGCCGTGCCCGGGGGCGGTGTGCACGAAGCCGGTGCCGGCGTCGTCGGTGACGTGGTCGCCCGCGAGCAGGGGCACGTCGAAGCCGTAGCCGGGATCCAGGGCGTGCAGCGGATGGCGCGCCTTCAGCCCTGACGGGTCGAAGTCCGAGACGCGGGTCCACTCGGCGATCTTGGCGGCCGAGGCGACGTCGGCCGCCAGCTTGTCGGCCACCACCAACCGGTCGCCGGGCTTGGCCCAGGGCTCGAACGCCAGGCCCTCTTCCATCGCCACGACTTCATAGAGGCCGTAGCGGATCTCGGGGTTGAAGCTGATCGCCCGGTTGGCCGGCAGGGTCCAGGGCGTGGTGGTCCAGATCACGATGGAGGCGTCCTGGCCCTGACCTTGGATCGGGAACTTCACCCACACTGTCGGCGAGGTATGGTCGTGGTACTCAACCTCGGCGTCGGCCAGGGCGGTGCGCTCGACCGGACTCCACATCACCGGCTTGGAGCCGCGGTAGAGCTGGTCGCTCATCAGGAACTTGTGGAACTCCCCGACGATCGCCGCCTCGGAGCCGAAGTCCATGGTCGAGTAGGGCTCCTCCCAGCGGCCGAGCACGCCCAGGCGCTTGAATTCGGTGCGCTGCAGGTCGATCCACTTGCCGGCGAAGGCGCGGCAGCGGGCGCGGAACTCGGCGACGGGCACCTCGTCCTTGCGCTTGCCCTGGGCGCGGACCTCCTCCTCGATCTTCCACTCGATCGGCAGGCCGTGGCAGTCCCAGCCGGGCACATAGTCGACGTCGAAGCCCAGGGCGAAGCGCGAGCGGACCACGAAGTCCTTCAGCGTCTTGTTCAGGGCGTGGCCGATGTGCAGGGCGCCGTTGGCGTAGGGCGGGCCGTCGTGCAGCACATAGAGCGGGGCGTTGGACGCCTGCCGCGCGCGGCGGATCTGGTGGTAGAGGCCGTCCGCCTCCCACCGGGCCAGGATCTCCGGCTCCTTCTGCGGCAGGCCTGCGCGCATGGGGAAGGCGGTCTCGGGCAGGAACACGGTCGGGCGGTAGTCGCGACCGGCGGAAGGGTTGGATTGGGCGTCGTCGGCCATGGAACTCGGTCTTAGCGCGTGAGGGTTCGGGGTTCAGTCCAAAGGTCCCGGCGCGCGCGCTGGAGCTCTCGCCCGCGGCGTCACGCCGGGCGGTTAATTCGCGGAACGGTCCGAACGAACGTCATGGAGGCGGGTGTAACAGACGGGGAGGGGTTGCTCCACCCAGACTTTGTTGCGCCGCGGCCTGGCGGCTGGCCGAGCCGTCTAGATTTCCGGCGTCAGGATCGCCCGCGCCCTGGCCGCGTCCTCGCCGATCGTGCGGACCAGCTCGTCCAAGCTGTCGAACTTGGCCTCGGGGCGGAGGAAGGCGACCAACTCGGTCTCCAGGGTCTGGCCGTAGAGGTCCTCGTCGAAGTCGAACAGCCACACCTCCAGCCGCGCGTCGACCAGGCCGGTGGTGGGGTTCTGGCCGATGTTGGCCACGCCCGGCACCAGGCGGCCGTCGGGCAGGCGGGTGCGGGTGGCGTAGGAGCCGAGCCGCGGGCGCACATAGTCGCCGAGGAACACATTGGCAGTGGGATAGCCGAGCTTGCGGCCAAGATGCTGGCCTTCGACTACCACGCCCTCGATGGCGAATGGGCGGCCGAGGATCCTCGCCGCCTTCTCCACCTCGCCGGCGCGCACCGCCTCGCGGGCGGCGCTGGACGACACCTTGACCCCGTCCTCGGCCACCCGGGGCGCGATCGAGACGGTGAAGCCGTACTTCGCGCCCAGGCGCTTCAGGGTCTCGGAGTCGCCCGTGCGACCGTGGCCGAAGCGGATGTCGAAGCCGGCCGCCACATGGCGCGCGCCGAGGCCGCCGGCCAGCACGTCGCGGGCGAATTCCTCGTCGCTGAGGCGGGTGATCTGGTCGAACGGCAGGCCGTAGAGCAGATCGACGCCCAGCGCCTCCAGCGCCCGCGCCTGCTGTGCGGGAGTCATCAGCAGGTAGGGCTCCTCGTCCGGGCGCAGCAGCGAGGCGGGGTGGGGCGTGAAGCGGATCACTCCCAGGGGCGCCTTCAGCGCGCGCGCCGCCTTGGCCGCCTCGGCGATCACCAGCCGGTGGCCCTTGTGCACGCCGTCGAAGTTGCCGAGCGCCACCGAGGCGCGGCGCGCTTCGGCAGGTAGGTCCCGCCAGCCGTCGACGACCACGAGGCTCATGCGCCGGGCCGCGCCTTGCGAGGGCGCGGCGGGATCACCACCGCCTCGCCCTCGGCCACCACTTGGTCGCCCACGGTGCACACGGTGGCGAGCGTCGCCCGGCGGGTCTCGGGATCGATCGCCTTGACCTCGACCCGCACCTTGACCTCGGCGCCGATGCGCACCGGGTGCTCGAAGCGGAGGGTTTGGGCCTGGTAGATGGCGCCGGGGCCGGGCAGCTGCTCGCCGAGCACGGCCGAGATGTGGGCGCCCAGCAGCATGCCGTGCGCCACCCGGCCGCGGAACACGGTCTTGCGGGCGAAGTCGTCGTCCAGGTGCACCGGGTTGTGATCGCCCGACACCGCCGCGAAGGCCCGCACCGCCTCGTCGGTGACCTGGAACAGGCGCTCGGCGCTCTGGCCCACGGCCAACGGCCCGGAGTCCGGGGAAACGGGTTCGGCGGCGCCGTCCATCATGGTCACCAGCTGAGCGTGGTCATGGCGTAGGCGGCGTTCAGCTCCGCGGCGCCGAGCAGTTCGCGGACCTTGGCCGGGTCCGTGCGTCCGTCCGGCCCCGCGACCTCCAGGCCGTGGATGCCGCCGGCCACGAACAGGCAGTCGAGCCCCTGGTCCTGGGCGCCTCTGACGTCGGTCGGCAGGCCGTCGCCGATGCACAGGGCGCGGCCGCCCGCGCGGCCCAGCAGGCGCTCGGCGTCGGCGAGGCACAGGTCGTAGATCGGCCGATAGGGCTTGCCGGCCATGATCACCTCGCCGCCCAGGGCGCTGTAGAGGTCGGCCAGGGCCCCGCCGCAATACACCAGCCGCTCGCCCCGGTGCACCACCCGGTCGGGATTGGCGCAGATCATGGTCAGGCCGCGCTCGGCCGCCAGGCTCAGGGCGGCGCGGTAGTCCTCCGGCGTCTCCCGGTCATCGTCGACCGGGCCGGTGCAGGCGACGAAGGCCGCCGCCTCGGGACCGGCGAACTCCAGGCCCAGGCCTTCGTAGAGCACGTTGTCGCGCTCGGGTCCGATGCGCCAGGCCGGTCCCGGGGCGCGCGCCTTGAGCAGCACGCGGGTGGCGTCGCCGGACGTCACGAAGGCGGTCCAGGCGGCGCGCGGCACGTTCAGGGCGTCGAGCTGCAGGGCCACGTCGCGGGCCGGGCGGGGGGAGTTGGAGATCAGCACCACCGGGCCGCGCTCGGCGGCGAACTGCTCCAGGGCGGCGCAGGCGGCGGGGAAGCTCTCGCGGCCGTTGTGGATCACCCCCCACACGTCGCACAGCAGCACGTCGTAGTCCTGGGCGATCTCGGACAGGCCGGAAAGCGCCCGAGGTTCGGTCGTCTGGGGGGCCATCTTCAGGGGAGAGGTCATGGGGCGGAGCTAAGGGCCGCGCCGCCTCAGGTCAACAGCCGCGCGCTGTTTTAGAACCCGGCGGCGCCCGCGGCGGCCTTCCGGCGCAGGGCGTCGCGGATGAACTCGGCCGGCGGATCGCTTTCGGCCAGCACCTGCTCGCGGATGGCGCGGGGCTCGCCGAACAGGTGGCCCTGGCCGTAGCCGACGTTGAGGTCGAGGATGTCGACCACCTGGCGCTCGCCCTCGATCTTCTCGGCGATCACCTCCACGCCATAGCGCTGGGCCAGGGCGGCGTAGTCGGTGGCCTCGATGTCCTGGTGCGAGCGCAGGGTCAGGCGGCCCTCGGTCTCCAGCAGCTGCTCGAGCATGACCTCGGCCGAGATCTTGATGAACTTCACGTCCGAGCGCGCCAGGTCGGCGAAGTCGAGCGACAGGTCGGTCACCTTGTCGAGCGAGAAGCGGCAGCCCATGTCGGCCAGCTTGGCCATGTTGCGCACCTCGACCGAGCCGCGCGCCTCGTAGGCTGCCTGGCCGAGCTCGAAGATCAGGCCGCCGGCGACGTCGCGGTTCTGGCCCAGGAACTCCAGGAACTGCGGGAAGAACACCTCGTCGGCCAGCGAGGCCAGGGAGATGTTGCAGAAGATCGCCACCTTGCGGTCCTGCTTGGCCAGGCGCCGCACGATCTGCACGCAGCGGAACAGCAGCAGGTTGTCGATGGCGCTGACCAGGCCCTCGGGCTCGGCCGCGGGCAGATATTCGGCGGGCATCATCATGCGGCCGGTTTCGTCGCGCAGGCGCGAGAAGCTCTCGTAGAACACCGTGCGGCGTTGGGGCAGGCTGACGACCGGTTGCAGGTAGAGGTCGACGCGGTTGGCGGCCAGGGCCTCGCGCACCTCCTCCAGAAGGGCGGTGGTCTGCTGCCGGCGGCGGCGCTCGTGCTGCAGGACGGGGATGGATGCGCTGGCGACGGCGCTGGTGTGCAGCTGGGACAGGCGGTCGTCGAGCGTCTCGCTCATGCGCTGGACCAGGGCCTCCAGTATCCGCACCTCGCCGCTGAGGGCTTCCGACCGGCGGACGGCCTCCTGGCCTTGATCGTGGCCGATTTCGCCGAGGGAGCCCTGCAGGGCCTCGACCTGGCGCAGCAGCAGGGCATTGGCCTGGCGCACCGCCGCGATCTCCGCGGAGAGCTGGGCCCGGTCAAGGCTGCGGGCCACCAGGCTGTGCAGGGCGAAGGCCAGGCCCAGGGCGCCGAGCAGGCCCGAGATGGCCGCGCCCCAGCCGCCGCCGGAGCGCCACAGCAGCAGCGCCGCCGTCAGGGCCAGGCACAGATAGCCCGCCCACAGGAAGCCGAACACGATCTTGCGCATGGAACCAGCACCCGAAGCGAATCGGATCATTATCCCCCGCGCTTCCGGCGAGGTCGAATCGCGTCCAGCCAATTCGGGCGTCAATGCGGCGGCGAGTTGTCGCGGGGGCGTTTGTCGTAACGCCGGCACAGGACCAGGATCGCCCCGGCCAGCAACAGGTTGACGGCGTTGGACACGGCCACCGGCCAGCTGCCCAGCAGGACGCCGTAGGCCACCCACAGCACGAAGCCGACGACATTCACCACGTAGGTGCGCAGGGACACGCCCTCGGCCCGCTTCTCGCGGGCGATCTTGACCAACTGCGGCGTGAAACTGGCCATCGAACACAGGCCGGCGGCCGTGCCGATGGCGTTGACGACCGTCTCCGGAGCCATCAGGGCGCGTTCCGCAAAGGTGGACTCCACTCCAGGGCCTGGAGCGCGATAACGAACGGCAGGCTCGCCCGATCCCTAGCTCGGCGGATGGACCGGCAGGACGGACTCGACCGGCGGGACGGCCATCCACACCGCGGCCAGCGCCGCCAGCAGCAGCACGAGCAGGAGCGCCGCCGGCTGTGGCCGCTCGATGCGCAGGCGCGGGGGCGGAACGTTCAGGTAGTAAAAGGGGCGGGCCATCGCCTTCCTCCCGTCGGCCTTGCGGCTCTATCGACGGAGCAACGATAGCCCGCGCCTCAGGTTCCTGGGATCAAGTCCTGGTGTTCAACCCCAAGTTTCAGTCCCGCCCCTCTCCGGGCCTTACCCCTTGTAGATCTGGTCGAACATCCCGTTGTCGGCGAAGTGCGTGGCTTGCGCCTTGGACCAGCCGCCGAAGTCGTTGATGGTCGCCAGCTTGATGGCCGGGAATTTGGCCGCGTACTTGGCGGCGGCCTCGGCGTTGCGCGGACGGTAGTGGTTCTTGCCGATCAGGTCCTGGGCCAGGGGACTGTAGAGGAAGTTCAGGTAGCCCTCGGCGATGGCGCGCGTTCCGTGGCGGTCGACGTTCTTGTCCACCACCGCCACTGGCGGCTCGGCCAGGATCGAGGACGGCGGGGTGACGATGTCGAATTGACCCTTCAGCTCGTCGAGCGCCAGGTAGGCCTCGTTCTCCCAAGCCAGCAGCACGTCGCCGATGCGGCGCTCAGTGAAGGTGGTGGTGGCGCCGCGGGCGCCGGTGTCGAGCACCGGGACCTGCTTGTAGAGCTTCTGCACGAAGGCCTTGGCGCTGGCGTCGGAGCCGCCCGGCTGGCTCCTGGCCCAGGCCCAGGCCGCCAGGTAGTTCCAGCGCGCCCCGCCCGAGGTCTTGGGGTTGGGGGTGATCACCTCCACACCCGGCTTGATCAGGTCGCCCCAGTCCTTGAGCTTCCACGGATTGCCCTTGCGGGTCAGGAACACGATGGTCGAGGTGTAGGGCGTGGAGTTGTTGGGCAGGCGGCTCTGCCAGTTGGCGGGCAGCAGCTTGGCCGTGCGGCTGATCTCGTCGATGTCGTAGGCCAGGGCCAGGGTCACCACGTCGGCCTGCAAGCCGTCGATCACCGCCCGCGCCGAAGCGCCCGAGCCGTTGTGGCTCTGCTTGATGTCCAGGCTCTGGCCGGTGCGCTGCTTCCAGAAGGCGACGAAGGCCTTGTCGATGTCTTGGTAGAGCTCGCGCGTCGGGTCGTAGCTGACGTTGAGCAGGCTTGCCGGCTTGGCGGCGGCCTGGGCCAGGGCGCGGCCGCCCAGGGCGGCGGTCGCGAGGCCCGCGCCGGCGGCGGTGAGTAGCGCGCGCCGGGACGGATGGCTGAGGGAAGTCATGTCTCTAGGTCCTGTCTCTGAAGTCTCTGCACGCATCAGAAAGCGAACTGGGCGCGGCCGCCGATCACGTCGTAATGCTGGCCGATCGGGGCGCCGGCCGGCGTCTGGAAGTTGGCGGCGTTGGGCGACAGGCGGTCGATGTCGACGTGGACGTAGTCGACCATGAAGCGCACCACGCTGTTGGGGTACCAGTTGAGGACGACCGAGGTGTTGCGCTCCTGGCCGCCGCGGATGCCGTCGGCAGCCGGGGCCGCGCCGCCCGCGCCGGGATGGTAGTTGAGGTTGATGTCGGAGTAGCGGAAGCCCAGTTCCCAGGCGCCGAGGTCGCCGGTCTTGAGGCTGAAGGGCTTGGCCACCGGCACGGCGTCGAAGGCGCCGGTCTGGGTGTTGTAGGCGCGGCGTTCGCCGGTCAGCACCCAGAGGCCCGAGACGTAATAGCCCTTGAAGGTCGGGCTGGAGAAGCCGTCCGAACGGATGATCCGCAGGTTGGAGTATTCGGCCTGCAGCAGGAAGTTCTGCTTCTGGGCGGCGAATTCCACGCTCTCGGTGTCGGCGCTCCTGGCGTTGAGATTGCCGGTGTTGATCAGCTTGGTCCCGTCGACCCGCACTTCCTGGGTGTTGCTGAAGGCGACGACCTTGGCGTTGAGCGGCGTGGAGCCGTTGGCCGCCGGGCCGGTGGTGTTGGGCGGCGACAGCACCTTGCTGGCGTTGACGCCCACGTGCACCAGGTAGTCGGAGCCCTTGATCGGCGTGCCGGCCAGGCGCGCGGTCACGCCGAGCTGGTCGCCATAGCTCTGGGCGGTGGCGATGGCGGCGCTGACCGGGGCGGTCGGGGCGCCAGCCGAGGTGAAGGTGACGGTGGCGCCGGTGTTGACCACGCCGATGCTGCGGCCGGTCACGGCCACGGCGGCCAGCCAGCGGTCGCCGCCGGCGGAAGCCTGGAACGCGGTGCGGGTGTCGCCGGCGGCCAGGCCGCGGACGATGTCGGTGACCGCGGCCCGTTCGAGGAACGGCATGGTCGAGGTCGACGCCTGGTCGTCCAGGCCCAGGGACGGCGAGAAGGCGCCGATGCGGAACTTGAACGGCTTCAGGCCGGAGTACTGGATCCAGGTCTCGTAGATCTGGCCGGCGCCCTCCACGCCCGTGCCGCCGAGCTCGATGAGGGTGCGGTAGTCCCAGTCGCCGAAGGCGGCGCCGTCGATGCCGATGCGGGCGCGGCGGAACACGTCGCCGCCCTTCAGCTGCCGGGCGTGGGTCAGGTCGACGTTGCCGACGTTGGAGCCGACGGCGGGGCCGCTGCGGCGCAGGTCGGTGGTCGTCGGGCCGGGCGACTGCTGGAAGTAGGCGGCGCCGTCGAGCTGGGTCACCACGTGGAAGTTGGCGGTGAATCGGCCGTCGGACGAGGCGATGCCGGGCCGGCCGTTGGCGATGACGACGCTGGCCGGCGGCTTGGCCGTGGCCGTGCTGCGCACATCCTTGATCTCGGCCACCGTCGAGGCCTTGAGGTCCTGCAGCTGAGCCTTCAGCGCCTCGACCTCGTCCTGGAGGGCCTCGAGCTTGGCGTCGGTGGAGGCGGAGGCGGCGTCCGAGCGGGGGGCGGTCGACACCGGCGCCTGGGCCAGGGCCGCAGTGGCCGCGCCCGACAGGAGCGCTCCGATCAGGGCCGCCCTGGTCAGCCTGCGGATGGCGAGGCGACGAGTGGGAAAGGCGTGGCGCAAAGGGTCCCCCGTTTCTTGACGCTGCGATGCGCCCGAGAGCGCTCACGAGGGACAAATAGCTATTATTCCTACTGGCAAAATGGAGATTAGTTTGTCGCACCCCCAGCTTTTCTAAAGGCGGCGAAAAAGCGCGCTGGAAGCTTGGCTGTCATCGTCGCGCCATCCGGACGTGTTCTGACTGTCCGCTTGCCCGTGCTAGCTTGCGTCGCCTTGCCCATGTCGCTGTTCCATCCCCCATCGCCGCTCGCCCCGGAACTCGGCCGGGGGGCGAGCCTGCGCGTGTGGACCCTGGTGGTGGCGTTGGCGGCCGGCGCGGCCGTGGTCGGACTGGCCGTGGCCGGGCGTCTCGCGCCCGAGCCCGCGGCGGCGGTCGTCCTCGCCGTGGCGGCGGTGACGGGCCTGGTCTGGTTCACCGCCACGCCCCTGGTGCGGGTGGTGCGCGCCGAGCCGGAGACGATGGTGCTGATCGACGCCCTGCCGGCCGACGCCCTGGCCGAGCTGGCCAACGGCCTGCCCGAACCGGTGCTGATGATCAGCGGCCAGGACCGCGACGACTACGCCGGCCGCCGCATCCTGTTCGCCAACCGGGCCGCGCGCGAGCTCCTGCGCCTGCCGACGGAGACCCCCCTGCTGGTGGCGGCGGTGCGCAATCCCGAGGTGCTTGAGGTGATCGACGAAGCCCTGTTCGGCGGCGTCGAGGGCCAGGCCGACTACGAGGCCGGCGGGGTGCAGGAGCGCTTCTGGCGGGCCGTGGCCAAGCCGCTGTCGCCGGGGCCCGACGGCGCGCGCCGCGCCCTGCTGGCCCTGCGCGACGAGACCGACGCGCGGCGCAACGAGCGCATGCGGGCCGACTTCCTGGCCAACGCCAGCCACGAGCTGCGCACACCCCTGGCCTCGCTGGCCGGCTTCATCGACACCCTGCGCGGCCACGCCAAGGACGACCCGGTCGCCCGCGAGCGGTTCCTGGGCATCATGGCGGCCCAGGCTTGGCGCATGGCGCGGTTGATCGAGGATCTGATGTCGTTGAGCCGCATCGAGCTCAACGAGCACATCCGCCCGAGCGACGCGGTCGACCTCGTGCTGACCGTGCAGGACGTGATGGACGCCCTGGCGCCCCAGGCGCGCGACGCGGGCGTGACCTTCGAGACCGAGCTCGGCCCGCGCGGCGAGGCGATGGTGGTGGGCGACCGCGATCAGGTGGTGCAGGTGGCCCAGAACCTGATCGACAACGCCCTGAAGTACGCCGGCCGCGGCGGCAAGGTGCGGATCGAGCTGGAGCCGGGCGTGACGGCCGAAGGGGCGGTGACCCTGCGCAAGCCGCACGCTGCGCGTCTGGCGCTGCTCACCCCCGACCACACCGGCGAGCGCTACGCCGCCCTGCGCATCACCGACTCCGGACCGGGCATCAAGCGCGAGCACCTGCCGCGCCTGACCGAGCGCTTCTACCGGGTCGAGGGCCAGAAGAGCGGCGAACGGCTGGGCACCGGCCTGGGCCTGGCCATCGTCAAGCACATCATGAACCGCCACCAGGGCGGGCTGGCCGTGGAATCGGCCGAGGGCGAGGGCGCCACCTTCCTGGTCTACTTCCCCCTGGCCCAGAAGCCGCGGCAGGGCGCGGCCTCCGGCGCCCCCGCGTCCGCCGCCGTCTCGCCCGCTTCGGCCGAGCCGGCCCTCGACACGGGCGTCATCAAGGCGTCATCGTAATAAAAGTGTCGCGCAACCGTCATGTCGCCAATGCAAACGGCCGTCATATCGGCCAATAGCGGGCGTGGGCGCGATGCGCCGCGGGAGGCTCCTTCATGGAACACACGGTCAAGGCCTACAGCGAGGAACTGAACAGCCTCACCGCCGAGGTGGTGCGCCTGGGCGGCCTGGCGGAGGCCCAGGTGGCCGATTCGATCGTCGCCTTCACCCGCCGCGACCTGTCGGTGGCGCAGACGGTGATCGAGCGCGACGACAAGCTCGACACCCTCGAGTCCCACATCGAGAAGAGCGCGATCCGCCTGATCGCCTTGCGCCAGCCGGTGGCCCAGGACCTGCGCCGCACGGTCTCGGCCATGAAGTTCGCCATGCAACTAGAGCGCTGCGGCGACCTCGCCAAGAACATCTGCAAGCGCGTGATGGTGCTGGCCGAGTCCGAGCCCCTGACGCCCTTGACCCGCTCGATCGAGCGCATGGGCAACCTGGTGGCGGCCCGCCTGAAGGACGTGCTGGACGCCTACACCTCCGGCAACCTCGACCGCGCGGTGGCCGTGTGGGCCCGGGACGACGAGGTCGACGAGCACTACAACAGCCTGTTCCGCGAGCTGCTCACCTACATGATGGCCGATCCGCGTACGATCAATTCCTGCGCGCACCTGCTGTTCATCGCCAAGAACCTCGAGCGGATCGGCGACCACGCCACCAACCTGGCCGAGATCGTCTACTACGAGATCACCGGGGAGGACCTGATCTCCGAACGCCCCAAGAGCGAAGCGCTCCAGCGCTCGGTTTCCTAGACCTTTAGGGACATCCCCGTGACGCCTTACGTTCTGGTCGTCGAGGACGAAGACGCCCTCGCCACCCTGTTGCAGTACAACCTCGAGAAGGAGGGCTACGACGTGACCGTGGCCGGGGATGGGGAAGAGGCCCTGATCCTAGTCGACGAGCGCCTGCCCGACCTCGTGGTGCTGGACTGGATGCTGCCCAAGGTGTCGGGCATCGAGGTCTGCCGTCGCCTGCGCTCGCGCCCCGAGACGCGCAACGTGCCGATCATCATCCTCACCGCCCGCGGCGAGGAGACCGACCGCATCCGCGGCCTCGACACCGGGGCCGACGACTATGTGGTCAAGCCCTTCTCCATGACCGAGCTCACGGCCCGCATCCGCGCGGTGCTGCGCCGCATCCGCCCGGGTCTGGCCGAGGACCGCATCCGCCACGGCGACATCGTCGTCGACCGGGTGGCCCACCGCGTGCGCCGCGGCGGGCGCGAGGTGCACCTCGGCCCGACCGAATTCCGCCTGCTCGACTACCTGATGCAGCATCCCGGCCGGGTGTTCAGCCGCGAGCAGCTGCTCGACGCGGTCTGGGGCTCGGACGTCTATGTCGAGGCGCGCACGGTGGACGTGCACATCGGCCGCCTGCGAAAGGCGCTGAACCACGAGATCGAGGTCGACCCGATCCGCACCGTCCGCTCGGCCGGCTACTCGCTGGACCTCGAAGGCTGAGGCTCCGCCGCTTCGCGGGCGGGGCGGCTAAAACCCCCTATCGGGCGACGCGCTGGCCCACCTGGCGCAGGCCGTCGACCACGTTCTGGCGGCCCTCGGGCGGGATCTTGTCGGGGTCGGCCAGGACCAGCAGGCCGTGCAGGTGCACCTGCACCGCCGGCCAGTTCCACGCCTTCCTGGACTTCAGCCGGTCGACCAGTTCGCACAGGCTCAGGGCGGCCTGGCCGAGCTCGGGCAGGCCGAACAGGCCGGCGATGTCGAGCACCCGGCCCGACAGGGCATAGAGGGTGTCGAGATCCTCCGCCTTGGGGTCGGCCTCGCTCCGGCGGCCCACCGCCTGGATCTCGTCGAGCATGGCCTTCAGCACTTGCAGCGACTCGCCGCGGATCTCGTCGAGGTTGGCCTGGGCGTCTTCCAGGGCCTGGGCGATGGTCTTGCCGCCGGGCAGCCACACGACCTTGGCGAGGCGGTTCTCCGGGCGTCGGGTGATGACGGTCATAGCAGGGAGTCCTTGGGGTCGATGTCCGGCTTCGGGGCCGCCGCCGCCCGGTCGGCGCGCCGGCGCCCGGTTCCCGGGCCGTCCGGGGGGCCGAGGTTCTGGAAGCGGCGGTCGGGCCCGACGTAGCTGTCCAGCTCGATGAAGGGCCGCTGTTCGCTGGCGACCCACAGCACCCGTTCGAGCAGCAGGCGAGGCGTGATCGGCTTGGCCACCACGAAGTTGGCGCCGCAGTCGCGGGCCTTGAGGATCTGGTCGGCCGGCGTGTGGCCCTGGATCACCATCACCGGGGTGTAGCGGCTCGGCTCCAGGTCGCTGCGGCGCAGGGCGGCGATGAAGTCGTAGGCCTCGCCGTTGCCCAGGGAGCCGTCGCAGACGATCAGGTCGAGCTCGGTCTCGCCGCACACCCGCATGGCCGTCTGCGCGTCGTGGCAGCGGTGGGGCTGGCGCACGCCGAAGCCGTGGAACACGCGGGCCAGCAGCTCCATGCCGGCCTGGGGGGAAAGCAGCAGGACCGCCGCCTTCTCCAGGTTGACCCGGCCTTTGGGCGGCTCGCTCATCGATCAGAAGAGCTCGAAGTCACCCGATTGGGCGAGGACGTCGTCTTCCGGCGACAGCTCCCGGCACAGGCGCTTGGCAAGGTCGGCCAGGAACACCGGCTCGACGGCGTGGGCGATGTCCAGGCGCCAGCCGGGCGGGGCCGAGCGGGCCAGGCGGTCGAGGAAGCCGCTGAGGGCGTCCAGCTTCTGCGCCACGGCGTCCAGCGCCTGGGCCTCCTCGATGAGGGGGTCGTGGGCCTCCAGCCGGGCGCGGTCGATCAGGTCGCCGGCCATGGTCTGCAGGGCCACGGCCGAGTGGTGCAGGGCCGCGGTCTCGCGGCTCACCGCCTCCAGCACCTCGGCGATCGAGCGGTCGATGGCGGGAGCCTCGGGCTTCAGGGCCAGGTCCATCAGAACAGCTCCAGTTCGCCGTCGCCGGCGGCCGGGGCGGGGACGGGCTTGGCCCGTTCGGCCTCGAACACCTGCCGGGCGGGCTCCACCAGGGCCATCTGCCGCACGCGGCCGGACACCGGCCAGAACTGGATGCGCCGGGCCTGGTCGCCGCGCAGGCTGCCGCCCCTCAGGGCGATCCCTTCGGCCTGCAGAAAGCGCTCGGCGAAGGCGGCGTTCTGCTGGCCGATGTCGGACAGGCCGTCGATCACCCGGGCGCCGCCGAACAGCTTGGCCTCCAGCCGCTCGCGCCGCGCGCCCTTGCGGTAGAGGGCGTTGAGCAGCAGCTCCATCGACTGCACGCCGTAGCGCAGGGCGCCGGGGCCGCCGGCCGTCGCCGTGTCCTGGTCGCCGGGCAGGAGGAAGTGGTTCATGCCGCCCACCCCTGCCAGGGGATCGCGCACGCAGGCCGCCACGCAGGACCCGAGGATGGTGCCCAGCATCACGTCCGGATCGTCGCTCACGGCGAACTCGCCCTGGACGACGTGGATTCGCTTGGAGCCGGCGGGATCGAGACGGTGGGCGTCGGGGGTCATCAAGTCAGCTTCCCGAACACCGCTTCGATCTTGTCCTTCAGCGTCTGCACGGTGAAGGGCTTGACCAGGTAGTTGTTGACCCCGAGCTGCACCGCCTTCTGCACCAGCTCCTTGTCGGCGCGGCCGGTGAGCATGATGAAGGCGGTCTTGGCCGTGGGCCCATGGCTGCGCAGGGCGCGCAGCAGGCCCATGCCGTCCAGCCTCGGCATGTTGAAGTCGGAGATCACCAGGTGCACGGGCCGGGCGAGGATCTGGCGCAGGGCCTCCTCGCCGTCGGGCGCCTCGGTGATGTCGGAGAAGCCCAGTTGCTGCAGGCCGGTGCGCACCAGCGACCGCATGGTCATCTGGTCGTCCACGACCATCACCCGGATTTGGGCGGCCGCCGGCATCAGGCGCGCTCCCTTTGTTCGTAGTTGCAGAGCTCGAGGACGGCGTCGGCCATCCGCTCCAGGGATGTTTGGCGCTCGACCGCGCCGAGGTCGGCGGCGGCCTTGGGCATGCCATAGACCACGCAGCTGCGTTCGTCTTGCCCCAAGGTGCGTCCGCCCTCGTCGCGGATCGCCTTCAGCCCCAGGGCGCCGTCACGGCCCATGCCGGTCAGGATCACCCCGACGGCCTTGGCGCCCAGGGTGTGGGCCATGGAGAAGAAAAGGCGGTCGACCGAGGGCCGGTGGCCGTTGACCAGGTCGCCCTCGCGCAGGATGCAGCGCGGGCTGGCTTGGCTGGCGACCTCCAGGTGCGTGGCCCCGCCCGGCGCCAGATAGATCTTGCCGGTCTGCAGCGGCGCCCCGTCCCAGGCCTCGGCCACGTCGGCGGCGCAGGTGCGGTTGAGGCGCTCGGCGAAGCTCTTGGTGAAGGCGGCGGGCATGTGCTGGGTGATGACCGTGGGCGGGCAGTTGGCGGGAAAGCGCGACAGGATGGTCAGCAGGGCCTCGACGCCCCCGGTCGAGGAGCCGATCGCCACCATCTTGCCATTGGGGACGAAACGCCCGCCCGGGACAATCTTTCCGGCGGACTGGCCGAGTGGCCGCACGCGGGCGCGCGCCGCCGCCTTGACCTTGTCCACCAGCTCGCCGAACGCGGTCACCACGTCGGCGTCGGGACCCGGCTTGCCGATGCAGTCGACGGCGCCGATCTCCAGCGCCTCCAGGGTGGCGTCGGCCCCCTTCTGCGTCAGGGTTGAGACCATGATCACCGGCATGGGCCGCAGGCGCATGATCTTCTCGAGGAACTCCAGCCCGTTCATGTTGGGCATCTCGATGTCCAGGGTCAGGACGTCGGGCTCCAGTTCCTTGATCTTGGCGCGGGCCTCCAGCGGATCGCCGGCGGTGCCCACAACCTCGATCTCGGGGTCGCGGCGCAGCACCGCGCCGATCAGGCTGCGCATGGTGGCGCTGTCGTCGCAGATCAGGACCTTGGTGCGGCTCATGACCAGGCCCCCTCGGCGAGGCGGTAGGTGGTCAGGCCGTCGCTGACGAAGGCCGTGGCCGCGGGACCGTTGAGGCGCTCGGAGTGGCCGATGTAGAGCCGGCCCTCGCGCGTCAGCAGCGGCTTGAAGCGGGCCCAGACGCGCGCCTGGGTCTCCTCCTCGAAATAGATCACCACGTTGCGGCAGAAGATGGCGTCGAAGCGCCCCTTCATCGGCCAGGACCCGATCAGGTTCAGCTCGCGGAACGAGACCAGCTTGCGCATCTCCTCGCCCGCCGACCAGGCCAGCTCGCCGTCCTGGGTGGTCCGCTGCATCCAGCGCGTGCGCAGGTCGCTCGGGATCGGCTCGACGGCGTCGTTGCGGTAGACGCCGCGCTTGCCCTCGGCCACCACGTTGGGGTCGATGTCGGTAGCCAGGATGCGGACGTCGAACTGCGCCGCGTCGGGCATCAGCGACAGCACGGTCAGGGCCATGGACCAGGGCTCGGGCCCGGTGGAGCAGGCGGCCGACCACAGGCGCACGCGGCCGCCGCGGCGGGCCTGGTCGAGCAGGGGCGGCAGCACCTTGGCCTTCAGGTGGTCGAAGTGATGCGGCTCGCGAAAGAAGCGGGTGACGTTGGTGGTCAGGGCGGCCAGCATCTGCTGGCGCTCGCCGGCGCCGCCGCCGCCCTCCTCGGTGAGCAGGGCGCAGTAGTCCCGGAAGCTCTGCAGGCCGAGCGCGCGCAGGCGCTTGGCCAGCCGCGAATAGACCAGCGTGGCCTTGACCTCCGGGAGGTAGATTCCTGCGTCGTCGTGCAGCATCCGGGCGATGCGCGCGAAGTCCTCCTCGGTGAAGAGGAACTCGCCTTCGACGATCTGGCGCTGGGAGTCTTTGCTGCGCGGCTCGGGCGTCATGCAGCCTCTAGGTCGAGGGCGGGGAGGACGCGGTCGAGCGAGATCAGGCTGATCATGCGGCCGTCGATGGCCATGATGCCCTTCACGAAGGTGCGCACCTGATCGCAGCCCACGTCCGGCGTCGGCTGGATCAGGTCGTCGGTCACCGTGAGGATGTCGGACACGGCGTCGACCAGCAGGCCCACCATCTGGGCGCCGATGCGGCAGACGATGATCACATGGCGCGCCTCGGGCTCGGTGGCCCCCAGGCCCAGGCGGGCCGACAGGTCGATGATCGGCAGCACCGCGCCGCGCAGGTTGATCACCCCGCGCACGAAGTCCGGGGTGCGGGGCAGGGGGGTGGCGACGGTCCAGCCGCGGATCTCGCGCACCGACATGATGTCGACGCAGAACTCCTGGTCGCCGATGCGGAAGGAGATCAGTTCCCGGCGGTCGATGGCGTTTTGGGCGGGGTCGGTCATGGCGTCAGGGTCCGGGGGCGTCAGGCGGCGATGTGGGCGGGCGTGTAGTCGGCGGCGCGGCGCGACACGATCGCGTCCACGTCCAGGATCAGGGCGACGCGGCCGTCACCCAGGATGGTGGCGGCGGCGATGCCAGGCACGTGGCGGTAGTTGGCTTCCAGGCTCTTGATCACCACCTGGCGCTGGCCCTGGATGGTGTCGACCAGCAGGGCGGCGCGGGTGGCGCCCTCCTCGACCAGCAGGGCCACGCAGTTGGCCGGGTCGACCGGCTCGGTGCGGTAGCCCAGCGCCATGCCGACGTCGATCAGGGGCACGAAGCTGTCGCGGATCGACATCAGCCAGGCGGCCGGGCCGATCGGCTTCACCTCGTGCGGCTTGGGCTGCAGCGTCTCGATGATGTTGCTGAGCGGGGCGATCAGGGTCTGGCCGGCGGCCGACACCACCATGCCGTCCAGCACCGCCAGGGTCAGGGGCAGGCTCATGGTGAACACCGAGCCCTTGCCCGGGGCCGAGCTGATCGAGATGCGGCCGCCGAGCGCGTTGATCGAGCGCTTGACCACGTCCATGCCCACCCCGCGGCCGGAGATGTCCGACACGGTCGAGGCGGTGGAGAAGCCGGGCAGGAAGATCAGGTTGTCGATCTCCTCGTCCGTCAGCGGCACGTTGGGGTCGATCAGGCCCTTGGAGGCGGCGATGTCCCTGACGCGCGGGCGGTTGATGCCGCCGCCGTCGTCCGACACCTCGATCACGATGCGGCCCGAGCGGTGGAAGGCGGCCAGCTTGACCTGGCCCTCGGCGGGCTTGCCGGCGGCCACGCGCTTCTCCGGGCTTTCCAGCCCGTGGTCGATGGCGTTGCGGATCATGTGGGTGATCGGGTCCGAGAGGCGCTCGATCACGGTCTTGTCGACCTCGGTGTTCTCGCCCTCGGTGACCAGGCGGACGTCCTTGCCCACCGCGGCGGCGACCTCGCGCACCAGGCGCGGCATGCGCTGGAACACCGACTTCACCGGCTGGGCGCGGATGGCCATGACGCTGTCCTGGATCTCGCGGGTCAGTTGCTCCAGGTCGTCCAGGCCCATGGCCACGTCGTTGTGCCGCGCGAGGCCGCTCTCGGCGGCGCGCTGGGCCAGCACGGCCTGGTTGATCACCAGCTCGCCGACCAGGTCGATCAGGCGATCGACGCGCTCCAGGTCCACGCGGATGGTGGCGGCCGGGGCGGCGGTGACGGTGGGCGGGGCGGCTTGCGCGGCCGGGGCGGTGGGGGCGGGAGCGAGCGGAACGACTGGCGCGGACGCGGCCGGTTCGGGCGCGGGGGCCTGAGCGTCGGGCTCGCCGAGCAGGTCCTTCACCGCGGCCTGGGCCTGCAGGATCAGGGCGGCGACGTCGATCTCGGCTTCGGGCTCGGACATGACCTGCTCGGACATCACCCGCTCGGACGGCGCGGGTTCGAAAACGGGGGGCGCGGCCGCCGGCGGGGCTTCCGCCAGCACGGCGGCGGGCGGGGCGCCGGCGGGGCGGATATCCAGTTCGCAGTGGCCGTCGACGAACTCGAACACCTCGCGCACGGCGTCCAGGTCCTCGCTGGTGGTCAGCTCGACGGTCCACACGGCGTAGCCCTGCGACGGGTCGAGGGCGTCGATCAGCGGCAGGGCCGAGGCGTCCATGCTCACGCGGGTCTCGCCCAGCCGGCGCAGCTCGCGCAGCAGCAGCGCGGTCTCGTTGCCGTGGCTGTACAGGGCCCGTGTGGGCTTGAGGCGGATGACGAAGGTGCGCGGGCCGCCGGCGTCGATCGGGTCGGCGGATTGCAGCAGGGCGCTGATGTCGGGGATTTCGCCCCCGAGATCGGGCAGGTCGGGCAGGCCGCCGCCCCCGAGATCCGGCAGGTCGGGGAGGTCCAGCAGGCCGGGGCCGTCGAAGCCCACCACCTCGAAGGGGATGTCGAAGTCCGCGCCTTCGTCGTCCTCGCCCGGAACCTCGGCGCCGGTCAGGGCGGCCAGTTCCTCGGCCAGGAGGGCGCTGCGGGCTTCGTCCACCGGCGGGCCGCCGCGGGCGGCCGCCACGTGGTCGGCCAGCAGGTCGGCCGCGCGCAGCATCTCCTTGAGCACGAAGTCTTCCGGGGCCAGGCCGCCGGAGCGCATCTCGTCGAGCGCGGTCTCGAACACGTGGGCGAAGCGGACCAGGGCCTCTAGGCCGAAGGCGCCGGCGCCGCCCTTGATGGAGTGCACGGCGCGGAACACGGCATTGATCCGCTCAGGGTCGTGATCACCCTCCTCGATGGCCAGCAGACCGCTTTCCAGCTCGGCCAGCTGCTCCTCGCACTCTTGAAAGAAGGTGTCCCTGATTGCGGCGAGCGGATCCACGAGCCTTACAACCCCTTTGATGAGAACGGCCCAGACCGAACGGTCTGACGCCTTAGGCGGCCACGCGACGGATGGCGTCGATCAGCTTGACGGGGTTGAACGGCTTGACGATCCAGCCCGTGGCCCCGGCCTGGCGGGCGCGGTCCTTCTTGGAGCTGTCGCTTTCCGTGGTCAGCACCAGGATCGGAGTCGCCCGGTGGCGCGAGTCCTTGCGCACGCCCTCGATGAAGCCGAAGCCGTCGAGCTTGGGCATGTTGATGTCGGTGATGATCACGTCGACGTCGGCGGAGTGGGCGTCCAGGACGGCCAGGCCGTCTTCGCCGTCAACGGCCTGAACCACTTGGAATCCGGCGTCGTTCAACGCCATGGCGAGCATGTCGCGCATGGTCCGGGAATCGTCGACCGTGAGAATGGTCTTGCTCAAGCGTCTAGTCCTTCTGTGCCGAAAGGATGGGGCGGGTCGTCCTGGAGTGCGGGGGCCGCGAACATGGCCCAGGCGTCTTCAAAGGCGGACGAGGGCTGGCCGATGACGGCGCTCAGGCCCTCCGCGCGCCAGGTGTTGCGGGCCGAAATCAGCACCTGCAGGCAGAGCCCGCCGAGCCGCTCGACCTGCGAGGCGTCGATGTCGAGGGGCTGGCCACGCAACTCCGTCAGGCGCGCGTGCAGGCGCTCGGCCGCCCCCAGGTCGAGGACGGGTTCGAGCAGCAGTGTCGCGACGGCCGGTTGATCTCCGGCTTCGGCTCCGATGGTCATGTGCAACCCCCAATGGCGGCAAGTTGCATCAGGAACGGTTGCTTGAGCCTTAACTCTGATCTCCAGGCTCTCCGAGGCGGGCGCGGCAGACCGTTCGGAACGGATCGGCGCCTCAAAGCGCTTGTTTTTGATGGACAAGCCCGCCCAGACAGGGGACGCGGCCCAGCCGCGACCCCCTTGGAGCCGCCGTCACCGAGGCGCCGTGATCGGCGGATCGATCGTCGCCGTCGTCATCGTGGCGGCCGCGCTGTTCCTCCTGCTGTTCGACTGGGATTGGCTGCGGGGGCCGATCTCGCGCTACGCCTCCGCCCGGACCGGACGCGAGGTGCGCATCGAGGGCCACCTGCGGATACACCCCTGGTCGTGGACGCCGCGCGCCGAGGTCCAGGGCCTCAGGATCGGCAATCCGAAATGGGTGGGCTCGGGCGACATGGCCTACGTCCGCGAGGTCGATGTCCGGGCCCGGCTGCTGCCGCTGTTCATCGGCCGCCTCGACCTGCCCCTGCTGCGTCTGGACCAGCCCACGGTCGACCTGATCCGCGACAAGGACGACCGGGCCAACTGGCGCTTCGATGCGCCGAGCTCGTCCAAGCCCGCGCAGTTGCCGCCGATCCAGCGCTTCGTGATCCGGGACGGCCACGTGAGCATGAAGGACGCTCGGCGCGACCTGGTCCTGAGCGGGACCATCAACGCGGCGGAGAACGCCAACGGGACGGGCAAGGGCTTCGAGCTGGTCGGCCAGGGCACGATGAACCGCGACGCCTTCACGCTCCAGGCCAGCGGCGGACCGCTGATCCATGTGGAACGGTCGCGGCCCTATGACTTCAATCTCGACCTGCGCGCCGGCGCCACGCACGTGACGGCCGACGGCCGGCTGCTCAGGCCCTTCAATCTCGGCCTGATCCGGGCCGAGCTGACCGCCAGCGGGCCCAACCTGGCCGACCTCTACCACCTGACCGGCCTGCCCCTGCCGGTGACGCCGCCCTACAGCATCGCCGCCCATGTGGACCGGCAGGACAAGAAGTTCGTGCTCACCGGCGTGCGCGGCAAGGTGGGCGACAGCGACCTCGAGGGTTCGGCCACGCTCGACAAGCCGGGCGACCGGCGCGTGGTGACGGCCGACCTCTCCTCGCGCAAGCTGGTGTTCTCCGACCTTCTCGCGGTCACCGGCGGCGGGGCCAAGGTCAGGAAGGCGGCGGCCCAGGCGGGGGCCAAGCCCGTGACGCCGGCCGGGCGGCTCCTGCCCGATGCGCGCCTCTACCGCGACCGGCTGCAGTCCATGGACGCCAAGCTGCGTTACCACGCCCAGTCGGTGGTGACCCAACGCTGGCCCCTGCGCCAGATGTCGATGGACCTGACCCTGGACCACGGCCTGCTGACCCTCGATCCGCTGACCTTCCAGTTTCCGCAGGGTCGGCTGGCCGGCAAGGTTCGCCTCGACGCGCGCAAGTCGCCGGCGGTCAGCGACCTGGACATGCGCCTGACCGGGCTGGCCCTGGAGAAGATGCTGGTGGCGAAGGGTGGCGGGCCGCCGCCGATCGAGGGCGTGCTGATGGCCCGGGCCCAGCTGCACGGCCGGGGCGACACCGTGCACGATGCGGCCTCCAGCGCCGACGGCCGCGTGGTGCTGGTCGCGCCGCACGGCGAGATCCGCCAGGCCTTCGCCGAGTTGCTGGGCATCAACCTGGCCAACGGCCTCTACCTCCTGCTGTCCAAGGACCCGAAGGAGACGCCCCTGCGCTGTGCGGTGGCCGATTTCGAGGTGAAGAACGGGGTGGCCCAGGTGTCCAACGCGGTGTTCGACACCGGCGTGGTGCGCGCCGAGGGCAAGGGCAGCATCGACCTCAGGAACGAGACGGTCGATCTGAGGCTGGACGGCAAGCCGAAGAAGCCGCGGATCCTCAGGGTGTGGGCGCCGATCACCGTCAAGGGCACCCTGCTGCATCCCCAGCCGGGCGTGGACGTGGGCAAGGCGGCGCCTCAGATCGGCCTGGCCGCCGCCGTCGGCGCGGTGCTCGCGCCCCTGGCCGCGATCCTGCCGTTCATCGAGCCGGGCCTGGCCAAGGACGCGGACTGCGGCGCCCTGATCGCCGAAGCCCGGACCCAGGGCGCGCCGGTGAAGCAGGCCGCGGCCGCGGCGCCGACGCGGGAAAAGCGCTGAGCGTACGGCCCGGCGCCTTCACGCGCTCAAGTAGCCGCCAGGCGATAGCGCCACCGAAAATGTTGCAATGCGGTAGGCGGGGCCGGCGTTCGCCGGCCCTCTCGCCTTAGAACGACGCCAGGATGATCGCGCCAACCGCAGTCGGCAGGCCCACCAGCAGGGTGGCGATGGCGAAGGTGTCGGCGACGGTCTCGAACCGCTCAAAGAAACGCGACATGAGGTAAGCTCCTGTTCTTGTTTGAACTTCTGATCCCCATGGCAAACAAAAAAGGGCCGCGCCCTAGGGCGCGGCCAGTCATAGGGAGGAAACGCCCAGGATGGGCAGGGACGAAGATATGTTGCAGTGCGGCGGATCGCAAGGGAGAATGCTGCGTTGCGGCATAAGATTTTTTTTCCCAGCTATTCCGTTTCCCGCGCGGAACCCGTGCCCTCGAACGCGCGTTGCCCCGCGAACGGCCAAGCTGAGTGTCCATGTCCCTTCCTTCCTTGCCCCGCGTCCTGCTTGTCGAGGACGAACCCCTCATCCGGATGCTGACCACCGATATGCTCGACGCCCTGGGTTTCGCCGCGATCGAGGCGGCGACCGGCGCGGAAGCCCTGGCGATCGGCGACGGGGAGCTGTCGACCCTGGCCGGGCTGGTCATCGACCTTGGCCTGCCCGATTATCCCGGCGAGGAGGTGGCTCGCCAGCTGCGCCTGCGCCGCCCCGACCTGCCGGTCGTCCTCACGACCGGGGCCGACGCCTCCGGCGCCCTGGCCAAGCTGGCCGGCGGAGGGCCCGCGGTGGCCCTGGAAAAACCCTATCAGCTCAGCGATTTGCAGCAGGCGGCGGCGATCCTGGCGGCGACCGCGGAAGTGTCGCACACCCGTGATTGACAGCGGCTTTTAAGCGCACGAAAACTGCCCGCCTTCCAGTCCCCGGGTCCCGGCCCGGGGACCGATCGTTTTTGGAGGCTACCTTGTCTGCTCCCGCCGACGCGCAGACCGCTGCGCCCCCCGCTCCCCAAAGCCACGTGATGGGCGTCTACAGCCGCGCCACCCTGGCCTTCGAGCGAGGCGAGGGCGTGCGCCTCTATTCGACGGACGGGACCGAATATCTGGACTGCGTCGCCGGCATCGCCGTGAACGGCCTCGGCCATGCGCATCCCAAGCTGGTCAAGGCGCTGACCGACCAGGCCTCGAAGCTGTGGCACGTGTCCAACATCTACCGCATCCCCGAGCAGGAGGTCCTGGCCGACCGCCTGTGCGAAGAGACCTTCGCCGACGCGGTGTTCTTCACCAACTCGGGCACCGAGGCGGTGGAGCTGGCGCTCAAGATCGCGCGCAAGTACCACGCGGCCAACGGCCAGCCCGAGCGGATCGACGTGATCACCTTCGAGGGCGCCTTCCATGGGCGCTCCTACGCCGCGGTCAACGCCGGAGGCAACGCCGCCTATCTGGACGGCTTCGGCCCGCGCCTGCCCGGCTACATCCACCTGCCGTTCGGCGACATGGACGCCCTGAAGGCCGCCATCGGTCCGACCACCGCCGCCATCTTCATCGAGCCGGTGCAGGGCGAGGGCGGCGCGCGCTCCGTCTCCGACGCCGACCTGCGCGAGATGCGGCGCCTGTGCGACGAGACCGGCGCGCTGCTGATGTTCGACGAGATCCAGTGCGGCATGGGCCGCACCGGCAAGCTGTTCGCCTATGAGTGGGCCGGCGTGCAGCCCGACGTCATGACCGTGGCCAAGGCGCTCGGCGGCGGCTTCCCGATCGGCGCGTGCCTGGCCACCACCGAGGCGGCCAAGGGCATGACCTTCGGCACCCACGGCTCGACCTATGGCGGCAATCCGCTGGCCACCACCGTGGGCCTGGCCGCTTTCGACGAGATCGCCAAGCCCGAGACGCTCGAGCACGTGCGCCAGCTCAGCGGCTACTTCGGCCAGCAGCTGCAGGGGCTCAAGGACCGCTATCCCGACGTGATCGCCGAGATCCGCGGCAAGGGCCTGCTGATCGGCCTGAAGCTGATCCCCAACAATCGCGAGTTCATGCAGCTCTGCCGCGACCAGCGCCTGCTGATCGCCGGCGGCGGCGAGAACTGCGTGCGGCTGCTGCCGGCCCTGATCATGACGGTGGACGAGGCGCGCGAGGTGATCGGGCGGCTCGAAGAGGCGTGCAAGACCGCGCAGGCCCAGGCCGCTCCGGCGAAAGCCGCAGACGCATGATCCCCCACTTCCTCGACCTCTGGCGGTTGGACGCGGCGACCCTGCGCGCCCTGCTCGACGACGCGCGCCGGCGCAAGACGGCCCGCGCCGGCTGGCCCAAGGGAAAGGTCGACGCCGATGCGCCCGCCGCCGGGCGCACCCTGGCGATGATCTTCCAGAAGAACTCCACGCGGACGCGCTTCTCGTTCGACGCGGCGATCCGCCAGCTCGGCGGCGCCGGCGTCATCGCCACGGCCAGCGACATGCAGCTCGGCCGCGGCGAGACCATCGAGGACACCGCGCAGGTGCTGAGCCGCATGGTCGACGCGGTGATGATCCGCGCCAACGACCATGCCGACGTGGAGGCCTTCGCCGCCGTCTCGACCGCGCCGGTGATCAACGGCCTGACCGACAAGAGCCACCCCTGCCAGATCCTGGCCGACCTCCTCACCTTCGAGGAGCATCGCGGGCCGGTGGCCGGCCGTCGCCTGGCCTGGATCGGCGACGGCAACAACGTCTGCGCCAGCTTCATCCATGCCGCCGCGCCGCTGGGCTACGCCCTGCGCATCGCCTGCCCGGCGCATCTGCAGCCCGATCCGCTCGACCTGTCCCGGGCCATGGCGGCCGGCGCCGACATCGAGCTGACCGACGACCCCCGCGCGGCCGCCGAGGGCGCCGACGCGGTGATCACCGATACCTGGGTGTCGATGGGCGAGGACGGCCGCGAGGCCAAGATGGCGGCGCTGCAGCCCTATCAGGTCGACCAGACCCTGATGCGCCTGGCGACCAGCGACGCCCTGTTCCTGCACTGCCTGCCCGCTCACCGCGGCGAGGAGGTGACGGCCGAGGTCATCGACGGGCCGCAGTCGGTGGTCTGGGACGAGGCCGAGAACCGCATCCACGCCCAGAAGTCGGTCCTGGCCTGGTGCTTCGGGAGGCTTTGAACGCCCGGCCGCTGCCCTCGAGCCGGGCCTTAGCGCACCGCTCGCATCTTTGCCTTCGAGCCCCTATCTAGCCGCTCCATGACCCCTTTTCTGAAAGACGATCTCGTCGCCCCCTTCCAGATCGATGGCTTGCCGGTGCGCGGCCGCATCGTGCGCATGGGCCCGGCCGTCGACGAGATCCTGACCCGCCACGCCTATCCCGAGCCGGTCGCCAACCTGCTGGGCGAGGCCTGTGCGCTCGCCGCCCTGGTCGGCTCCAGCCTGAAGATCGACGGCCGCCTGATCGTCCAGGCCCAGGGCGACGGCCCGGTGCCCTACGTCGTCTGCGACTACGATTCCGAGGGCGCCCTGCGCGGCTACTGCCGCTACGACGAGGCCCGCGTGGCCGAGGTCTCGAAAGGCTTCGCCCGGCCGGGCGCGCGCACCTTGCTGGGCGAGGGTGTGTTCGTCATGACCATCGACCAGGGCCCGGACACCGAACGCTACCAGGGCGTCACCCCGATCGAGGGCGAGACCCTGGCGCTCGCCGCCGAGCGCTACTTCGACCAGTCCGAGCAGATCCCCACCCGCGTGCGCCTGGCCGTGGGCCAGTTGCAGACGGATCAGGGCTTTGTCTGGCGCGCCGGCGGCATGCTGCTGCAGAACATCGCCGAGGACGCAGCCCGCGGCCCGACCCAGGACGCCTGGGAGCGGGCCCAGGCCCTGTTCGAGACCCTGGGCGAGGACGAGCTGGTCGACCCCACCGTCCCGCCCGAGACCCTGCTCTGGCGCCTGTTCCACGAGGACGGCGTGCGGCTGGAGGCGGCGCGGCCGCTCAAGGCCTTCTGCCGCTGCTCGGAGGACCGCATCCGCGGCGTGCTGAAGTCGTTCAGCCCCGAGGAGCGCGCCGACATGGTCGAGGCCGACGGCGCCATCAAGGTCACCTGCGAATATTGCTCGCGGGTCTACGCCATCCCGCCGGAGAGCGTGGACTAATTCAGCGCCCGCTCCGCCCGGGGCAGGTCCAGCGAGAACGTCGGGATCGCCACCTCGAACAGCTCGCCCTCGGCCGACAGCATCTGGTAGGCGCCGCCCATCAGGCCGGAGGAGGTCTCCAGCGGGCAGGCCGAGGCGTAGCGATAGGCCTCGCCGGGCTTCAGCGACGGCTGTTCGCCCGCCACCCCGTGGCCGCGCACGGTCTCGGTGCGGTTGAGGCCGTCGGTGATCACCCAGCGGCGCGAGATCAGCTGGAACTCCCGCGCGCTGCGGTTCTCGATCTCGACCGTGTAGGACCACACGAACCGGCCGCCCGGACGGCTGGTCTCGTCGGCCAGGAAGCCGGGCCGCACGCGCACGGTGACGCCGTCGGTCTCGGCCACGTAGGTCGGCGGCTTCGCCGCGGGGCGCGGCCGCCGCTGGGGTTTGCGCATCATGGACGGTTAAGCCTTGTCCAGCGCCTGCAGGATATCGCGCTCCAGGTCGCCCGCGCCCTCCAGCCCCACCGACAGGCGGATGCAGCCGTCGGTCAGGCCGATCGCCAGCCGCTCCTCCTCGGGAGTGGAGCGGTGGGTGGTGGTCCAGGGGTGAGTGGCCATCGACTTGGCGTCGCCGAGGTTGTTGGAGATGTCGACCAGCTCCAGGGCGTTGAGCACGCGGAACGCTGCCGCGGCGTCGCCCACGTCGAAGGCGATCAGGTTGGAGCCGCCCGACATCTGCTTCTTGGCGATCTCGTACTGCGGATGGTCCTTGCGGCTAGGGTAGACGGTCCGCTTCACCTTGGGATGCTCGGCCATCACGTCGGCCAGGCGCGCGGCGGTGGCGGTCTGGGCGCGCACGCGCAGGTCCAGCGTCTCCAGCCCCTTGAGCAGCACCCAGGCGTTGAACGGCGACAGCGACGGGCCCAGGTGGCGGAACGGGTCCTTGTAGGCTTCCTCGATCAGGTCGGTGGCGCCGAGGATCGCGCCGCCCAGCACCCGGCCGCCGCCGTCGATGTGCTTGGTGGCGGAGTAGACCACGATGTCGGCGCCGAGCTTCAGCGGCTGGGTGAAGATCGGCGTGGCGAACACGTTGTCGACCACCACCTTGGCGCCGATCTCCCGGGCCAGTTCGCACACCGCCGCGATGTCGGTCATCTCCAGCAGGGGGTTGGCCGGGGTCTCGATGAACATCAGCTTGGTGTTGGGCCGCACGGCGTTGCGCCAGGCCTCGATGTCGAAGCCCGGCACGAAGCTCGATTCCACGCCGAAGCGCGGCAGCCAGTGGGCGGCGATCCAGCGGCAAGAGCCGAACATGGCCCGGCCCGCGATCATGTGGTCGCCGGCCTTCAGCAGGCCCTGGACGGCCATGGCCACCGCCGCCATGCCCGAGGCGGCGCTGCGGCAGGTCTCCGCGCCCTCGAGCAGCGCCAGGCGCTCCTCGAACATGCGGTTGGTCGGGTTGGCGTAGCGCGAATAGACATAGCCCGGCTCATCGCCCGCGAAGCGCGCGTCTGCCTGCTCGGCGCTCTCGTAGACGAAGCCCTGGGTCAGGTAGAGCGCCTCCGCCGTCTCGCCGTAGCTCGAGCGGTTGACGCCGCCGCGGATCAGCTTGGTGGCCGTCTCCCAGTCTTCGGGCTTGGTGTTTTTCGGGTCGGCCATGACGCTTCCTTACGGAGTGGTCGGGGAAAAGTGGGAACCGGCCTCCCGCCCGCGACCTGCTCCAAATTTCGGATTCTCGATGCGCGATCGAACCGACTGCGCTTCAGGAGGCGGATGAAAGGCGCCGCACTGCACCAGGTCAAGCCCGTCTTTGTCCTAGGGCGCCTGCCCGATCCCCAGGACTTGGTCTTGCGACTCGCCGCCCGCCGGGCGACTGTCCGCCAACGATGAATTCCTCAGCTTCCGTTCCCGGCATCCTGCCGTCCCAGGCGATCGACGCCCTGATCAAGGCCGGCGCCATCGCCTCGGCCACGCCCTTCGATCTCGACCAGGTCCAGCCGGCCAGCCTCGACCTGCGCCTGGGCGAGCGGGCCTGGCGGGTGCGCGCCTCCTTCCTGCCGGGGCTCGGCCGCAAGGTCACCGAGCGCCTGTCCGACGTGGCCATGCACCGCCTCGACCTCACCCAGGGGGCGGTGTTCGAGAAGGGCTGCGTCTACATCGCCGAGCTGCAGGAGCGCCTGGTCCTGCCCAAGGGGGTGTGCGCCCGCGCCAATCCCAAGAGCTCCACCGGCCGGGTCGACGTGTTCGTGCGCCTGCTCACCGACAACGGCCCGGTGTTCGACGACGTGGCCGAGGGCTACGCCGGGCCGATGTACCTGGAGATCACGCCCCAGACCTTCTCGGTCCTGGCGCGCACCGGCACCCGGCTCAACCAGCTGCGCCTGAAGCAGGGAACGCCGCCGCGCCTCAACACCGTCAACGTGGGCGTGGACCTGACCCTGCCGCTCGCCGGCTTCCGCGGCCGCCGCCACGCCGGGGTCATCGACCTCGACCTCGAGGACGGCCACGATCCGCGCGACTTCTGGCAGCCGCTGGAGGCGCGCCACGGCGAACTGCTGCTCGACCCCGGCGAGTTCTACATCCTGGCGTCCAAGGAGGCGGTCGACATCCCGGTGCTGCAGGCCGCCGAGATGACGCCGATCGATCCCTCGGTCGGCGAGTTCCGCGTGCACTACGCCGGCTTCTTCGACCCCGGCTTCGGCACGGAGGAGACAAAGAGTCGCGGCTCGCGCGGCGTGCTGGAGGTGCGCAGCCACGAGACCCCGTTCCTGCTGGAGGACGGCCAGACCGTGGCCCGCCTCGTCTTCGAGCCCCTCACCGAGCGTCCCCAGCGGCTGTATGGCCAGGACGGCTCGCACTACCAGGGCCAGGGACTGAAATTGTCGAAGCACTTCAGGGCTTGGGAATAGGTTGGTCGCTAGCGTGAAACCCTCGAGTCGGGAGGGATCCCATGGACGGGAGTTTCGCGAAGGGGGCTGACGACCTGTCGGCCTTCTTCGACGTGTCGCTCGACATGCTGTGCATCCGCGACATGCAGGGCCGCTTCGTCAGGGCCAGCCCGTCGTGGCAGCGGACCCTCGGCTACACCGTCGAGGAGCTGGTCGGGACGCGCATGCTGTCCCTGATCCATCCCGACGACGTCGAGCCCAGCCGTGGCCAGATGGTGAGGGCCGACAGCGAAGGCGAGGTCGTCGGCTTCATCAACCGCTACCGCCACAAGGACGGGCGCTATCGCCACCTGGAATGGCGGGCCCGGCGCTTCGGCGAGTTCGTGTTCGGCGTGGCCCGCGACGTCACCGACCGCTTGGCCATGGAGGCCGAGACCCGCGCCGCCCGCGAGGCCGCCGAGGTCGCCAACCGCGCCAAGAGCGACTTCCTGGCCAATATGAGCCACGAGATCCGCACCCCGCTGAACGGGGTGATCGGCCTGGTCGACGCCCTGGCCCATACCGACCTCGCGCCCGACCAGCGCGAGATGGTGGAGCTGGTGCGCCTGGCCGGCGTCACCCTCGAGCGGCTGGTGTCCGACATCCTCGACGTGTCCAAGATCGAGGCCGGGGAGCTGCAGGTGGAGCTGCGCCCCTTCGACCTGGCCGAGGCCATGGCCGCCATCATCGACATCCACCGGGCGCGCGCCGAGGCCAAGGGCCTGGCCTTCGAGGCCGAGCTGACGGCCGAGGGGCTGTTCCTCGGCGACAGCGTCCGCATCGGCCAGGTGTTCGGCAACCTGCTCGGCAACGCGGTCAAGTTCACCGAGGCCGGGGCGGTGCGCGCGCGGGTCCTGGCCGAGGACGACCCTCAGCCGAGCCGCGAAGCGGAAGGGCGAACCGATGCCGGGCCGTCGCGGGTCGTGATCGAGGTCGAGGACACCGGCGTCGGCTTCGACGAGGCCGAGGGCGACCAGCTGTTCGAGCGCTTCCGCCAGGCCGACGGCACCATCACGCGGCGCTTCGGCGGCAGCGGCCTCGGCCTGTCGATCTGCAAGTCGCTGGTGGAGAAGATGGGCGGGCGCATCGAGGCGCGCTCGGCGCCGGGGCGCGGCAGCCTGTTCCGCGTGGTCCTGCCGCTGCAGCGGGCGGCCGCCCCGGTCCAGGCCGAGGCGCCGCCGGCGCCGGTCGCCCTGGGCGAGGGGCTGCGCGTGCTGCTGGCCGAGGACCATCCGGTCAACCAGAAGGTGGTGCAGTACATCCTCCAGCCGCTGGGCGTGCGGCTGACGGTGGTGGCCGACGGCGTCCAGGCCCTGGAGGCGCTGGCGCGCGAGCGCTTCGACCTGGTGCTGATGGACATGCAGATGCCGGTGATGGACGGCCTCGCCGCCACCCGCGCCCTGCGCGCCCGCGAGGCCGCGGGGGACGAGCGCCACCCCACGCCCCTGGTGATGCTCAGCGCCAACGCCCTGGCCGAGCACCGCCTCCAGGCGCTGGACGCCGGCGCCGACCGCCACCTGGCCAAGCCGATCACCGCCGCCGCCCTGATCGGCGCCATCCGCGACACCCTGGCGGCCGCCCCGCGCGCCGATGAGCCGGCCGACCGGCTTGAGCCCGGCCCCCGGACCGGCTAAAGGGACTGCCTCCGGCCGACCGGCCGCGCGGGCGTAGTTCAGAGGTAGAACGTCAGCTTCCCAAGCTGAATGTCGGGGGTTCGATTCCCCCCGCCCGCTCCAATCTTTTCAATGGGTTGGCTGCAAATTGGCCTCGTGGTCTAGCGCGCTTTTTGGCTGCGTTCTGGGCCTTGCCGCGATTCATTGTCGATCAAGCCACTGAAATCGCGATGAGAACGCCAGCCTACCGGGCTGGACGTCCGCGATGGCATTCTTGGTCACCTCTGAGCACAACCACTTCCGTCTAGGCGTCCGACCGTCTGCCTCTCTCCACCAAAATGTTCGTGCTTTGTTCTTGACTTGGAGGCGCCTTTGCGGTTAAGATTTTGGGGCTGGGATAGCGCAGCGCGCACCGGCAACTCATTCAAATCGAGGAAAGGGGAAGCATGGCGCCAGCTCAGCCGGCTGCATCGCCTGTGGCCGATGACGATATCAACAATTGGATGGCCCAGAGATGGCGCGACGTTCAGAGCCTTGGCGGTCAAGCAGAGGCTGCAGGGCGGAACCTTTGGGTGCAAGCTACGCGGACGGGGCAAAACCTGTTCGCGCCCAACCCAAGCGACATCCCGGCGATTGGCGCCCAATTTCTGAAGGTAAGTAATCGCTCTACGGGAGCGCCGAGCGCTCCGGCTGCCGTCCAGCAATTCGTCCCCACACCTGACGCGCCGACGCCGGACGCCCTGAGGCAGCGGCAGGCCTGGTTCAAACAAACCCAGCTGGACCCTCTGGACAAGCAAAACAGCTGGATGGCTGCAATCGCCTTGGCCCCGACAGCCTTCCTCGGTGGAGACCTTCCTGCCGCATTCGGCCTCGGAAACGCTGCCGAGCCAGCGGTTGGCCTGACCGATTTCCCCGAACTCGATACGTGGCTTACTCAGATCGAGAAAAAACTCGGTCGTCCTCTGACCGAGACGGAAGCCAATAACCTCCGCAGGACCGCACGTCTCATCTACGAGAGGGTCAACGGCATCAAAGCTTCCGATATGGGCGCTGAAGTGCACCACAGCGATCCGCTTGAGTGGTCTTTTCTAAAGCCAAACGCCGATCCAAACCGTGTGGCAGACTTGTGGGCGCTTGAGCGTGACGCCCACAACGTCGCGACCCAAGCGTGGCGGGCATTCAAGCTAGGTTTGCGTGGCCGGATGCCGACGCAAGCGGAGGTGATGGCCCAGAAGCTTCGCATCGACAAAATGGTCGAGCCGTACATTGTCCGACCGGGCGCCCCTCGGCCGCCGCCTGGCCCATGAGGAGGGGTGCCATGACCGTCTCTGTTGCAGAGGCCGTTCGCCGTCTGGAGGAGCGGGGCCAACTCAAGCGAGAGCGCCTTGACCAGTCGGCGCTCGTGATCGCCCACGTCGCAGAGCTGACAGGACGGCCGTTGCCCGCCGATCTCGTGGATTTCTATGGGCAGTGCATTTGGGAGGTTGGGGACTTCCGCGCCACTCCGCCCACATGGAACGCGCACGTTGGCTGGATCAAGCGGAATAGCGTGATCGATTGGCTGCTGCCCGGCGATGCTGTCCCGATTTTCAGTGACGGATGTGGCAGCTTGTTCGGGGTGGATCTGCTTTCCGAAACTGACCACCCGGCCGTCTATTTCTTTGACCACGAAAGGGGTTGGGACAGGCCTGTCTATGCTGCCGGCTCCTCGATTGGGAGCTTTCTGCTGCTGCTGGCGGAGCACGACGCCGCGATCGACGAAAAGCGGGCCCCAGGGTGGGAACTCAAGATCGACCCCGACCTTGGGAACTGTTCCCGTGCCCCCCCGATCTGGCTCGCGGACTAGTAGGGCTCCAGTGGGAGGCTGCTTCAATCCAAGTCGTTTTTTGGAGCTAGGCCCGCGAAATCACGGATTTATTGCTAGCTTCCCAAGCTGAATGTCAGGGGTTCGATTCCCCTCGCCCGCTCCAGTCTCCCCAACCTTCGCGACCTGCCGCACGCCTGGCCTTTTCGCTGGGGGCGGGCCTTTCACGTCCATTCAAGGCTCCCGGCGCAGGCTTCCCGGCCGCCGGCCTGAGGTTGCGGGCCCGGCCCTGACACAACCGCGCGATTGACGCGCCTGGCGCCCGGCGCGAACACTGTTCCGAACGCGGGGGGCGGGAGATGCAAATTCCCGGGGGGCGGCCGACTATCCTGGCTGCGGTCGCGCTGCTGGCCGGGTTCGGCGGCGGCTTCTTTACGGCCAAGATGGCGGGCCCGCAGGGCCCCGCCGCGGCGCCCCAGGTCGCGCCGGCGTCCTCCGGCTTCGACTGGCCCCTGTTCGGCAAGCCGCGCGCGGCCGGCGCGCCCCGCGCCGCCGTGCAGAGGCCCGAGGGCTTCGCCGTCTGGACCACGCGGCTCGACACCCAGGGCGGCTCGCCCCGCGCCTGCATCCGCATGTCGCGCCCGCTCGATCCCGCCAAGTCCTACGGCGACTTCGTCTCGGTCAGCCCGGGCCTCGGCCATCCGGCGGCGGTGACGGTGGCGGGCGACGAGCTCTGCGTGGCCGGGGTCGGGTACGACGGCCGCACCATCACCCTGCTACGCGGCCTGCCCGCCCAGGGTGGCGAGACGCTGCAGGCCAACGAGGACGTCGCCTTCCAGGCCGGGGCCAAGCCGGTCTATGTCGGCTTCGCCGGCTCGGGCGTGATCCTGCCGCGCGAGGACGCCGACGGGGTGGGGCTGGAGACGGTCAACGTCTCGCGCCTGCACTTGGAGGTCTGGCGCGTGGCCGACCGCAACCTGGTGCGCAAGGAGATCAGCGCCCCCGACCCCACGCCCGAGGGCGGCTACGACTACGAATACGGCGAGAATGCCGTCGGCCAGGACGGCCGCAAGATCTGGGAAGGCGACATGCCGGTGCGCGGCCAGCCGGACCAGAAGGCCGTCACCGTCTTCCCCCTGGGCGCGGTGCTCAAGACCCTGGAGCCCGGCGCCTATCTGGTGCGCGCCAGCGACGCCTCGGGGCTCAAGGGCGGGCCGAAGAAGCCGGGCCAGGCCCAAGGCGAGAACCCGGCCCGCGCAAGGCGCTGGATCCTGTTCACCGACATGGCCCTGCAGGCCTACGACGGCTCGGACGCCCTGGACCTGACGGTGCGCTCGCTGAAGAGCGCCAAGGCCCTGGGCGGGGTGCGGGTGGCGCTGGTCGGCGCCGACGGCGGCGAGCTGGCCTCGGCGACCAGCGACGGCTCGGGCCGCGCCCACTTCGCCCGCGCCCTGCTGGCGGGCGAGGCCGGGGCGAGCCCGGCGCGGGTGATGGCCTATGGCCCGCGCGGCGACTTCACCGTGATGAACCTGGCCCAGGCGCCGATCGACCTGTCCAAGCAGGACGTGGCCGGCCGCCAGCTGCCGGGCGCCGGCCCGCGCACCGGCAAGGCCGCGCTCGACCCGTCCGCCGCCGTCGACGGCTTCCTCTACGCCGACCGCGGCATCTATCGCCCGGGCGAGACCGTGCACCTCGTCGCCCTGCTGCGCGACCGCCTGGCCCGCTCGGTCAAGGACCGCCGCGGCTTCCTGGTGATCCGCCGGCCCTCCGGCCTGGAGTTCAATCGGGTGCATTTCACGGCCAGCCCCTCCGGCGCGGTCAACGAGGACGCCGTGCTGCCGGCGGCCGCGCCGCGCGGGGTGTGGCGCGCGAGCCTGGAGATGGAGGGCTCCGACAGCCCCTCGGGCCAGGTCAGCTTCCAGGTCGAGGACTTCGTGCCCCAGCGCCTGGCCGTCACCGTCGATGCCGACGCCGACAAGCCGGTGCTGGCCGGCGAGACGCGGCAGGTGCAGGTGTCCGCCCGCTTCCTCTACGGCGCGGCAGCCTCCAGCCTGGCGGTGCGCTCGGAAGGCCGGGTGATCGCCGACCCCAATCCGTTCCCCGCCTTCAAGGACTACCGCTGGGGCGACCAGAAGACGCCGTTCCCCGAGAAGCTGCTGCAGGGCCAGGCCTCGGTCACCGACGGCCAGGGCAAGGCCGTGCAGAGCTTCCGGACCGACGACCTCGGCGGCTCGAACCAGCCGCTCCTGGCCCTGTTCACCGCCTCGGTGTTCGAGCCGGGCGGGCGGCCGGTCAGCGAGCAGACCAACCTCAAGGTGCGGCTGAAGCCGCTCTACCTCGGGGTGAAGACCACCTCGGGCGCGGGCGAGGACCCGCTGCAGACCTTCGACATCATCGCCGTGGACGCCGTCGGCCGCCGGGTGGGCGCGCCCAAGGTGCACTACAAGCTGGTGGTCGAGCGCTGGAACTACGACTGGTACGAACAGGGCGGCCGCTGGGCCTGGCGGCGCACCCCGCGCGACGTGCCGGTGGCCGAGGGCATGATCGACCTCGGGCCGGGCGCCGCGCAGCGCATCTCGCGCAAGCTCGGCTGGGGCGACTACCGGCTGGAGCTGGACGACGCGGTCACCGGCGCCCGCACCGTGGTGCGCCAGGCATCGGGCTGGGGCGAGCCCGCCGACGGGGTCGAGCCACCGGACAGCGCGCGGGTCGCGGCGGTGCGCACGGGCTACCGCACCGGCGACACCGTGGAGGTGCGCATCGAGGCGCCCTTCGCCGGCGAGGCCGAGGTGGCCGTGGCCTCAGACCGCCTGATCACGTCCAAGCAGATCGCCTTGCCCAAGGAAGGCGCGACGGTGAAGCTGAGCGCCGACGCCGCCTGGGGCGCGGGCGCCTATGTCATGGTCACGGTGGTGCAGCCGCGCGACCCGGTGTCCAGCCCCAAGCCGCGGCGGGCGCTAGGCGTCGCCTATGTGCCGCTGGAGCCGCCGGGCCGGAAGCTCCAGGTGGCCCTGGACACCCCCCGGGTGCTGGACAGCAAGGCCCCGGTGGTCGTGCCCCTGACGGTCAAGGGCCTGGGCGCGGGCGAGAAGGCCCACGTCACCCTGGCGGCGGTCGACGAGGGCGTGCTGCGCCTGACCCACCAGAAGAACCCCGATCCGATCGCCTGGTACTTCGGCAAGCGGGCGCTGGGTCTGAGCTACCGCGACGACTACGGCCGCCTGCTCGATCCCAATCTCGGCGCGGCCGGGGCGGTGAACTTCGGCGGCGACGAGTTCGGCGGGGCCGGACTGACCGTGGTGCCGACCAAGACCGTGGCCCTGTGGTCGGGGGTGATCGACACCGACGCCAACGGCAAGGCGACGATCCGCCTGCCGGCCGGCGACTTCAACGGCCAGCTGCGGCTGGTGGCGGTGGCCTGGACCGACAAGGCGGTGGGCGCCGGCGCCGCGGACATGACCGTGCGCCAGCCAGTGGTGGCCGAACTCAGCTTGCCGCGCTTCCTCGCCCCCGGCGATCGCGCCCAGGCGACGCTGGAGCTGAACAACGTGGCCGGCCGGCCCGGCGCCTATAGCGCCCAGGTGGCAGGGAGCGGCTATGCGGCCGGACAGCCGCAAGCGGCGACCCTGACCGTCGGCCAGCGCGTCTCCCAGCACCTCGACGTGACGGCGTCCAACCGCCCGCTGGTGGGGGCGGTGACGCTCAAGGCCTCCGGCCCCGGCTTCGCCGACGAGCGCCGCTATCCCCTGCAGACCCGCCTCGGCTGGGGTCCGGCCACGCGGGCGACCAGCGCCCTGCAGCAGCCCGGCGAGAGCTACACCCCGCCGGCCGCCGTGCTCTCCGGCTTCGCCGCCGGCGGCGTCAGCCTGACCGTGTCCTACTCGCCGTTCCGCGGCTTCGACCCGGCGCCGATCGCCGCGGCCCTGTCGCGCTATCCCTACGGCTGCAGCGAGCAGCTGGTGTCGACCGCCTTCCCCCTGCTCTACGCGCCGGAGGTGGGCGGCACGCCGAGGCTCAGGGCCGCCTCCGCGTCGCTGGGCCCGACCGTCGCCAAGCTGCTCGACCGCGAGGCGCTGGACGGCTCGTTCGGCCTGTGGCGCGTCGGCGACAACGAGGCCGACCCCTGGCTCGGCGCCTACATCGTCGACTTCCTGCTGGAGGCCAAGGCCAAGGGCGCGCCAGTGCCCGAGGACGCCCTGCTGCGGGCGCTGAACGGCATGCGCCTGGTGTCCAAGCCCGACGGCTTCGCCTCGATCGGCTATCGCATGAACGAGAGCTTCTTCCCGGGCGCCGACATGAAGCTGCGCCGCGAACAGAACCAGCGCCGCCGCAGCCGCGGGGCCGCCTACGCCCTCTACGACCTGGCCAAGGCGGGGCAGGGCGACCTGGCGCGCCTGCGCTGGTTCCACGACGTCGGCTTCAAGACCGAGCTGTCGCCGCTCGCAAAGGCGCAGGTGGGGGCGGGGCTCGCCGCCATGGGCGACCGCGTGCGCGCCCACGACAGCTTCGTCCAGGCGGTCGCCGCCCTCGGTTATGTCGACCAGAGCGACTGGTACCAGAGCCCGCTGCGCGATCTCTCCGGCGTGATCGCCCTGGCCTACGAGGCCGGCGAGACCGACGTCGCCCGCACTCTGCAGGGCCGGCTGGAGAACGCGGTCAAGTCGCCCGACGACCTCAACACCCAGGAGCAGGGCCACCTGCTCAAGGCCGCCCACGCCATGCTGGCCGCGGCCGGGCCGCTCAGCATCCAGGCCTCCGGCGTGCAGGCCCAGGGCGCGAGCCGGTTCGCCGTGGGCCGCCTGGCCGACGCCAGGCTGGTCAACACCGGCAAGGGCGCGATCTGGCGCACCGTCACGGTCTCCGGCCTGCCGGCCAATCCGCCGCCGGCCGAGGCCGCCGGCCTGCGCCTCGACAAACGCTTCCTCAACCTCGACGGCACGCCCGTCGACCCGGCCTCGCTGAAGCAGGGACAGAGGATCATCGTGCGCCTGTCGCTCTCGGCCGACGACGCGCGCGACATGCAGACGGTGATCGACGACCCCCTGCCGGCGGGCCTGGAGATCGAGGCGGTGCTGCGGCCGGCCGACGCCCAGGGCGTGGTCCAGCGCGCCGAGAGCGAGGAGGTCGGCGACGAGGGCGAAGGGGGCGGCGAGGGCGCCGGGGGCGCTACCCCGCGCAAGAATGCGACGCCCGGCCGCTTCGCCTTCCTCGGGACCATCGGCGAGCCCTCGCTGCAGGAGAAGCGCGACGACCGCTATGTGGCCGCCTTTACCCTGGCCGGGGCCAAGCCCGTGACCCTGGCCTATGTGGCCCGGGCGGTGACGCCGGGCGACTTCTTCCTGCCGGGGGCCGAAGCCAAGAACATGTACCGGCCGCAGGTCAACGCCCGCACCGCGCCCGGCCGGCTCAAGGTGGCGGCCGCGCCATGATCCCGGCGTGGCCCTGGCGACGTGCGCTCATCGGCGCCGGGACCGGACTCGCGGCGGCCGCTGTGGGGGTCGCCGTCCTGGCCCTCTCCGCGCCGCTCGGCAAGCTGGAGCGCTCCTCGCCGGTGGTGCTCGACCATCATGGCGTGTGGCTCAGGGCCCTGCCGGTGGAGAGCGGCCGCTGGCGCCTGCGCGCCGATCTCGACCGCACCGATCCGGTGTTCGTCCGTCGTCTGATCGCCCTGGAGGACTCGCATTTCTGGGTGCATCCCGGCGTCGACCCGCTGGCCCTGGCCCGCGCCGCCGCCTCGGACCTCAAGGCCGGCCGGGTCCGCTCCGGCGGCTCGACCCTGACCATGCAATTGGCACGGCGCCTGGAGCCCCGCCCGCGCACCCTGCCGTCCAAGACCCTCGAGGCCGCCCGCGCCGTGGGGTTGGAGGCTCGGCTCGGCAAGCGCGGGGTGCTGGCGGCCTATCTGACGCTTGCGCCCTACGGCGGCAGCCTGGAGGGGGTGCGCGCCGCTTCGCTCGCCTATTTCGGCCACGAGCCGACGACCCTGACCGACGCCGAGCAGGCCCTGTTGATCGCCATCCCGCAGGCTCCCGAACTGCGCCGGCCCGACCGCCATCCGCAGGCCGCCCGCCGCGCCCGCGCCCGCGTGCTGCACCGACTGGCGCAGAAGGGGCTGATCAGCGCCCAGGCGGCGCGCGAGGCCGCCGCCGAGCCCGTGCCCCATCGCGCCGTGTTCCCCGAGCGGGCCTGGGCGGCGGCGGGCGAGCTGGCCCGCGCGGCCTCGTTCTCGCAGCCGACCGTGATCTCCACCATCGACGCGCCCCTGCAGGCGCGGCTGGAGGCCCTGGCGGCCCAGACCGGCGTGGGGCAGGGGCAGCAGTCGTCGGCCGCGATCGTGGTGGTGCAGACTTCCACCCGCGCCGTGCGGGCGATCGTTTCCTCGGCGGGCCGCGACCGGCCGGGCGGCTGGGTCGACGCCACCCGCGCCCTGCGCTCGCCGGGCTCGTCGCTGAAGCCGTTCATCTACGCCTTCGCCTTCGAACAGGGCCTGGCCGCGCCCCAGACCAAGCTGGCCGACGCCCCGGTCGCCTACGCCGGCTACGAGCCCGAAAACTTCGACCGCACCTTCCACGGCGAGGTCACCGTCGCCCAGGCTTTGCAGAATTCGCTCAACGTCCCCGCCGTGGCCATGCTGGCCAAGGTCGGGCCCGAGGCGTTCCAGGCGCGGCTGGAATCCACCGGCGCGCGGCTCGTCCGGCCCAAAGCGGCGGCCAACGATCCGGGTCTGGCCCTGGCGCTCGGCGGCGAGGGCGTGACCCTGCGCGACCTGGCCATGCTCTACGCCGCGCTTGGCGACGGCGGCCTGGCCAGACCCCTGGTGTGGACCGAGGCCGAGGCGCGCGCGGCGACGGCGCATGGGCTCCGCCTGGTTTCGGCGGAGGCGGCCGACCAGGTGTTGGCGATCCTGCGCGAGAGCCCGCCGCCGCCCGGCCGCGCGCCGCCGGCGCTCAGCGTGGGCGCGCCCACGCTCGCCTTCAAGACCGGCACCTCCTATGGCTTCCGCGACGCGGTGGCGGCCGGCGTGGGCGACGGCTGGACCGTGCTGGTGTGGACCGGTCGGCCGGATGGCGGGGTGCGGCCCGGCATGACCGGGCGCGAGGCGGCCTTGCCCCTACTGTTCCAGGTGTTCGACGTGCTGGAGTCGGGCGCGCCCCAGGCCCAGACGCTGCAGCCCCAGACCGCGCCCCCCGCCCTGGCCCAGCTCGACCGGCGCGGCGGCCCGCAGCTGCTGTTCCCGCCCGACGGCGCTTCGGTGCTGGTCGACGGCTATGGCCCCAAGTCCCGCGGCCTGGCCCTGGCCGCGCGCGGCGACAAGCTGCGCTGGTACGTGGACGGACAGCCGCTGGACGAGGCCGACGGCCAGGTCGTCTGGCGGCCGGAATATCCCGGCTTCTACCGCGTCGCCGCCGTCGACGACCGTGGACGCCAGGCCATCGCGCGAGTCAGGATCAGGTAGCTTGCAACCTGCTTGATATCCCCGCCGATATGATAGGGTCCGTCGCAAATCGCATGGGAGGTACGATCGTGAAGAGCCCGATGAAAGCTCGGTCCATGGCCTGGGTGTCGGCCGGCCTCCTGGCCGCGGCGGCGGTGGGCGGGGTGGTGCTGGAACACTCGCCCGCGCAGGCCCAGGCCGCATCGTCCTGCCCCACCGGCGGCCTGTCGCTCTCGCCCGGCTTCTGCGCCGCCATCGTCGCCGACAACCTCGGCCATGTGCGGCACATGGCGCTTGGCCCGGACGGGACGATCTACGCCAACACCTGGAGCGGGCAGTACTACGTCAACCAGCCGCCGCCGCCGGGGGGATTCCTGGTGGCCATCAAGCCCAAGGGCGACGGTCAGGCCGAGATCGCCCGCTTCGGCCAGACGCCGGCGGACGGCGTGGCGGGCGGCACGGGCGTGGCGGTCTACAAGGGTCATGTCTACGCCGAGGTGAACGACAAGATCGTGCGCTACGCCCTGCCGGCCGGCGGCGGCGCGCCCACCGGCAAGACGCCAGAGGTGGTGGTCAGCGGCATGCCGCTCGGCGGCAACCACCCGATGCACCCCTTCGTCATCGACGCCAAGGGCCAGATCTTCGTCGACATGGGCACCGCCACCAACGCCTGTCAGGGCGAGGCGGGCGACCGCAAGCCCGGGGTAATGGGCCAGTCTCCGTGTACGGAGCTGCAGACCCGCGGCGGGATATGGAAGTACGACGCCAACAAGCTGAACCAGGCCTTCTCGCCCAACGAGCGCTACGCCACCGGCATCCGCAACGGCGAGGGCTTCGCCTTCGACGCCTCGGGGCGACTGTTCGTCACCCAGCACGGCCGCGACCAGCTGCCGGCGCTGTGGCCCAAGCTCTATCCCGACCTGAAGCACGCCACCGAACTGCCCTCCGAGGAGCTGCTGCAGCTGACCTCCGGCGGCGACTACGGCTGGCCCGAGTGCTACCACGACCCCTTCCAGAAGAAGCTGGTGCTGGCGCCCGAATACGGGGGCGACGGCGGCAAGGCGGTGGGCGCCTGCGCCCAGAAGATCGAGCCGGTGGCGGCTTTCCCGGCGCACTGGGCGCCCAACGACCTGGCCATCTACACCGCCAAGGCCCTGCCGGCGCCGGTCCAGGGCGGCGCCTTCATCGCCTTCCACGGCTCGTGGAACCGCGCGCCCGAGCCCCAGGCGGGCTTCAACGTGGTGTTCCAGCCGATGGCGAACGGCAAGGCCAGCGGGGACTACGTCGTCTTCGCCGACGGCTTCGCCGCCGACAAGTACCGGCCGACCGGGCTGGTGGTGGGCGCCGACGGGGCGCTCTATATCGCCGACGACGTCAAGGGCCGCATCTGGCGCGTGACCTACCACGGCCCGGCCGGTCTAAAGACCCTGGCGGCCGCTCCAGCGGCCAAGGCTGCGGGCGTCGCGGGCGCGGGCGCTGCGCTGCCGGTCCCGCCGGGGGCGACCGCCGAGCAGGTCGCGGCCGGCGACAAGCTCTACCACGCCCAGACCTGCACCGGCTGCCACGGGGCCGACGGCAAGGGCACGCCGGTGGGGCCTGACCTCGCCTCCGGCAAGTACCTGTGGGGCGACGGCAGCCTGGCCTCGATCCAGAAGACCATCCAGGACGGCGTGGCCATGCCCAAGCAATACCGCCAGGCCATGCCGGCCATGGGCGGGGCCCAGCTGTCGTCCGATCAACTGCGCGACGTCTCCGCCTACGTCTGGGCGGTCGGCCACCGGAAGTAAGGCGGACGAAGCGGCCGGGGCGGCGCTCGCCCTGCCCCTCGGGGCCCTACCCCTCGGGGAAGGTGAGCGCCACCCGGGCCAGGCCGGTCCTGGGGGCCCTGAACGTGGCGCGGCGCTCCGGGCCGCCCGCTTGCAGGCGCCCGGACACACGATAGTCGCCCGGCGGCAGTTTCAGCAGCACCCAGGGCGCCCCGCAGCTCAGCCGCACCACGGGCTTGCCCTTGGCGGTGGCCACGCGGACCTCGACGTCGGTCAGGTACTGCGACCTGGTATCGGCGAACTCCACCCGCACCGGGAAGGAATCCCATGCCGGGTTGTCGCGCTCGGCCTTGCCGAGGCCGGTGCAGGCCGCCTCGACGCCCTGGATCACAGTCGTCCGGTCTATCGGCAGGGCCTCCGCCGGGCCCGGGCCCGGGCTCGGGCCCTGGTCCGCCGCCAACGCCTGCGCCGCCAGGCAGGCCGCGCAGGCCCCGACCATCCAAGCACGCTTCATCGGAACAGCCTCCGGTGAGAGACGCCTACAGCCCGCGCATGGTCCACCCCATGTCCGAACCGTCAAGCTTGATTGACCGCCTGCCGGAAACCGCCTAGGCCGCGCCATGGCGCGCTACCGGATCATCGCGACAGACCTCGACGGCACGCTCCTGAGGCGCGACCACTCGATCTCGGCGCGCACCCGCGCGGCCATCCGCGCCGCCCAGGACGCCGGCCTGACGGTCGCCTTCGTCACGGCCCGCCCGCCGCGCGACGTCCGCGCCCTGATCGAGGACGCCGGCCTGTCCGGCGCGGCGGTGTGCTCCAACGGCGCCATCCTCTACGACGCTGGCGCCGGGGCCGTGCTGCACCACCGCCAGCTGGGCGCCGCGCTCGGACGCGCCCTGGTCCACGAGCTGCGCGCCGCCGAGCCCGACATCGCCTTCGCCACCGAGCATGGCCACAAGCTCGGCCTGGAGCCGAATTTTCCGTCCCTGTTCGCCGAGACCGTGCACGACCACGCCCCCCGCGTCGCCTGTGCGCTGGAGCTGTGCGAGGAGGAGCCCACCAAGCTGATCGCCCACCATCCCGGCCACGGGCCCGACGCCCTGGCCGAGCGCATCCGCGCGGTGGTCGGGGCGCGGGGCGAGGTCACCCACTCCGGCTGGCCCATCGTCGAGATCGGTCCGGCGGGCGTGTCCAAGGCCAGCGGCCTGGCCTGGCTGTGCGCCGAGCTCGGGGCGGCGGCCTCGCAGGTGATCGCGTTCGGCGACATGCCCAACGACATCCCCATGCTGGCCTTCGCCGGCCGGGCCGTGGGCGTCGCCAACGCCCACCCGGACGTGCTGGCCTTGGCGCACGAGGTCACCGCCTCCAACGAGGAGGACGGCGTGGCCCAGGTGATCGAGCGACTGCTGGCGTGATCCTCAGCGGGCGGCGGAGGCCGCCTTCTCCTGCGCCTCTTCCTTGAGCTGGTCCTCGCCCGCGGCTTCGGCGGGCTTGAGGTCCTTGGCCGCCTCGTTGAAGGCGCCGCGGTCCGACGGAGTCAGGTTGGCCACGCCGATCACCACCCCGTGGGTCAGCATGCCCTCGACGAAATAGGTCTCGCCGGCGTCGACCTTCAACGTGAGCTTGTCGTTGAACTCGGGCTCGGTCTTGGCCGTGAAGGTGTGGGCGCCGGGCGGCACGGTCTCCACGAACCAGGCGCCGTTGGTCAGCTTGCCGAGCGCCTTGCCGTCCTCGCGCACGTTGAACCACTGGCCGGTGCCCAGCAGCGACTTCTTGCGGAAGAACACCACCTGGCCCATGCCCTTGGGCGGCGGCGAAACCGCGATCGGGCCCTGCTCCGGCGCCGCCACGGCGATCTTGCCCGCGCCCCGCGGCGCCTTGCCTTGCGACTTCAGGGTGGCCGAGGCCGCAAGCTTGGCGGTGGCCTCGGTGCCGGCGGGGAATTCGACGTCGCCGCCGTGGATGGCGATGCCGACGAAGCCCAGCGGCGCGAAGCCGATGCCGCCGAGGCCGAGCGCCGTGGCCGCCTTCTCGCGGCCCTTGCCGATCGCCGCCAACTGCAGGCCCTTGAGCGGCAGCGGGGTCCCGCCCGGACCGGTCAGCGACCGGGCCGACAGCACCATCTTGGCGCCCTTGCCACCGAGGCCCGGCTTGGAGGAATTGGTGACCTCGCCCACGCCCTTGGTTCCGGCGGGCAGCACGATCTGGCCCCGCACCACCACCGGCTCGGCCAGGCGGATGGCGAAGGTGTCGCCGGCCTTGTGCGTCTTGGTCGAGACTGGCTCGGCCAGCTGCACCATCACCACCGTGCCCGCCGGCACGCGGCAGCAACGCCGGGCCGCGGCCGTGCGGGTGGGCTGCTGCGCCAGCACCGCCTCGCCGGGCAGCGCGATGGCGATCAGGAGCGCGGCGATCAGCAGGCGTATGCGCGTCATGGGAGGCTCGTCCGGTGGCCCATCCTGTCAGCGTAGCGCCTCGCGGCCGAGCGTCGTTCCCAGGGCCAGGCTTGAACCGGGCGAATCCGGACTCCCAGGAAATGGGCTTGGCGCCCGACCACCGCCAACTAGGGGGCTTACGGCCTGCGCGGCGAGCGCGCGGCGGCCTCGGCGCGCAGGGCCTGGGCCCGGCGGCGGCCGAGCGCGATCGACAGCGTCTGCTGCAGGCTCTCGGCCTGCTTCAGGTCGATGGAGAAGCTGATGCGGGCGCCCATCTCCAGCTCGACGGTCAGGACGATGGGGCCGTCCGCCGCCAGGCCCAGCTGCAGGCCCCGCGCCTCCATCACGAAGGGATGCGTCGCGCCGGCCCCCGGCGGCGGCCGCGGGATGGCTTCCAGCGCGGCGGCGGCGATGTAGGGCAGCAGCGGCACGGGGGCGGCGAGGTTGAGCTCGCGCGAACCGCTGGAATCCGGGCTCAGGCGCTGGAAGTGCAGCAGGCAGGTCTGGCCGTCGCTGGTGAGCTGGGATCGGACGCCATCCACCGGAACGGCGCGAATCTGGGGCATGTCGGTTCTCCGGCGGAAGCTCCGCATTGGGAACGCCCGAGGCCGCCGTCCGGCGCCGCGCCGAATGCGCCGCTGAGCCGGCTCGGCCCCTGTCCAGCGTGATCGCCCAGCGGGCGCTGAAGGTGTTCGCCGCCCTGCTGTCGGTGGGCCTGACGGTCACCACCATGCTCGGCCTCCACCTGTCCTGGCAGACCAGCCGCCGGCGCGCGGTGTTGCCGTGCTTCACCGCCGGCCTGGTGCTGCCGATGCTGGTGATGCTGGCGGTTTGAGCGCCGCGCGCCGCTGGCTCCGGCTAGGCGAGGATGCCCTTGATCACCTCGCCCGAGACGTCGGTCAGGCGGAAGTCGCGACCCTGGTAGTGGTAGGTGAGCTGCTTGTGGTCGATGCCCATCAGGTAGAGCATCGTCGCGTGCATGTCGTGGATCGACACCGGGTCCTTGACGACGTTGTAGCTGAAGTCGTCGGTCTGGCCCCAGTGCACCCCCGGCTTCATGCCGCCGCCGGCCATCCACATGGTGAAGTTGCCGCCGTGGTGGTCGCGGCCGCTGTCCGGGTTGATGCCGCCCTGGGCGTAGACCGTGCGGCCGAACTCGCCGCCGAAGGTGACCAGGGTGTCGTCCAGCAGGCCCCGCTGCTTCAGGTCGGTGACCAGGGCGGCGGTCGGCTGGTCCACGGCCCAGCAGTCGGCCGGGTGGCGCTCGACGATGCGCACGTGGTGGTCCCAGCCCACCTGCATCAGCTGCACGAACTTGACGCCGCGCTCCATCAACCGGCGGGTGAGCAGGCAGTTGCGGGCGAAGGTGCCGGGCTGGCGCACCTGGGGCCCGTACATGTCGAGGATGTATTCCGGCTCGTCGGAGATGTCGGCCACCTCCGGCACGGAATCCTGCATGCGGTAGGCCATCTCGTACTGGGTGATCTTCGACAGGATGTCCGGGTCGCCCGAGCTCTGGTAGTCGGCCCGCGACAGGGCGCCGATGGCGTCCAGCTCGCGGCGCCGGCGTGCGTGGTCCACGCCCTCCGGGTTGCCGACGTAGAGCACCGGCTCGCCCGCCGCGCGGAACTCCACGCCCTGGTGGTGCGAGGGCAGGAAGCCCGACGACCAGGTGCCCGAGTTGGCGCCCACCCCGGCCGACTGGAACTGGCTCTTCATCACCACATAGGCCGGCAGGTTGCCGTTGTCGGTGCCCAGGGCGTAGTTGACCCAGGCCCCGGCCGACGGCCGCCCCGACAGCTGGAAGCCGGTGTGCAGGAAGATCGCCGCCGGGTCGTGGTTGACGTGGTCGGTGTGCATCGAGTGCACGAAGGTCAGGTCGTCGGAGATGGCGCCGATGTGCGGCAGCCAGTCCGAGACCCAATGCCCGCCCTGGCCGTACTGCTTGAAGCCGGTCAGGTTCTTCATCACCGTGAAGGCGCTCTGGGCGTTGGACATCGACGAGATCTTGCCGTTGCCCTTCACCGAAGGCGGCAGCTCGGTGCCGTGCCACTTCTCCAGCTGCGGCTTGTAGTCGAGGGTGTCGACCTGGCTGACCGCGCCCCACATGTGGATCGAGATCACCCGCTTGGCCTTGGCCGGGAACTGGCCGGTCTGCAGGACCCCGAGGTCGGGGCCCGCACCTTCTTGAGGCGCGGACGCCGCCCGCGCGCTGAAGGCCGGCCGCGCGCCGAGCAGCTCGGCCGCCGCCGCCACGCCGAGGCCGACGCCGGCCCCGAGGATCGCCCGCCGGCCCGCATCGGCCAGGCCCTTGGCCTGCAGTTCACGGTCGTCTTGCGGATTGGAGATCATGGTTCCGCCTCCTATCGCAGGGTGTAGGCGCTGGGTGAGTTCATCACCGTCGCCGCCGTCAGGGTCATGGCCGCCAGGCGTGTGCGGTCGAGCGAGGCGTCGACCGGGACCACGCCGTTGGCGAGCAGCTTGTCCGTCGCGTCCTTGTCCTTGGCCAGGTCCGCCGTCTCGGCCTCCAGGTACTGCCTGAGGGTCGTGAGCTCGGCGGGGTTCGGGCGCCGCCGCGCGCCCAGGCGGAACAGGGTCGTCAGCTGCTGGTTCGGGTCGGCGCTGGCGTGCATCACCCGCTCGGCCAGCTTGCGGTAGGCCTCCATGAACTGCACGTCGTTGAGCAGCACCAGGGCCTGCAGCGGTGTGTTGGAGACATTGCGCGACACCGACGACACGTTGCGGTCGGGCATGTCGAACACCGCCAGCGACGGGAACGGCGCGTTGCGCTTCATGTAGGTGTACATGGTCCGCCGGTGCAGCTCGTCCTGCGGCACGTTGGTGGGATAGATCACCACGCCCACGCCGGCCCCGTCCCACACCCCGTCGGGCTGGTAGGGGAAGACGCTGTCGCCGCCGAGTTTCCGCACCAGCAGGCCGGAGGCCATCAGGGCGTCGTCGCGGATCGCCTCCGCCGGCAGGCGGTAGCGCGGGCCGCGGGCCAGGTAGAAGTTCTTGGGGTCCTTCTCCAGCGCCTCGTGCGAGATCGTGGAGTCCTGCCGGTAGGTGGCCGACATCACGATCAGCTTGTGCATGTGTTTGATGTTCCAGCCCGAGCGGATGAACTCATTGGCCAGGTAGTCGAGCAACTGGGGATGGGTCGGGTTGGAGCCCTGGGTGCCGAAGTCCTCGACGGTCTGCACCAGGCCGACGCCGAAATGCTGGGCCCACATGCGGTTGACGTAGACCCGCGCGGTCAGCGGATTCTTCGGATCGAACATCCACTCGGCCAGGCCGAGCCGGTCGCGCGGCAACTTGGCGCTCCACGGGAACACCTGCGGCACGGCCTGGGTCGGGGTCTCGCCCTTGTAGGAATTGTAGAGGCCGCGATCGAGGATGTAGTTGGTGCGCGGCTTCATCTGGTCCCCGGCCACCATCAGGTTGAGCACCGGGCCCTCGGCGGCCTGCTTGGCCAGGCGCGCGGCGCTGAGCGCCTGCCAGGCGGCGAGGGTCTCGGGATCGCGGTCGGCGGCGATGTCGATCATCTGCTGGCGCGCGTCCGTCGCCGGGGCGGCGTCGGCGGCCTTGGGGTCGTGCAGGTACTCGACCTCGATCGGGGTCAGGGCGCGGGTGATCATCCGCACCTCGTCGATGGCCCCGTCCATCATCTCCATGCGGCCGTGGTTCTCGCCCGAGGCCATGCCGAAGTAGCTGCCGGTCTGGTAGCTGTTGCTGTCGCGCGGCATGGCGCCCAGGGTCAGGCCGTCGGCCGTGACTTCCGACGCGAACGGCTTGCCGTCGACGTAGAGCTTGACCCCAGAGGCCTTGCTGTTGCCGTCGTAGGTGACCGAGACGTGGGTCCACTTGCCCTTGGGCATCTCGGCCAGGCTCTCCACCGCGATCTGGTTGCGCGGGGCGGCGTGGATGATCTCGAACTTGAGCTTGTTGTGGTCGAGCAGCAGGTTCCAGCCCGAACTGCGCACCAGCCCCATGTTGTAGAGGATGGTCGCTTCCTCGTACGGCTTTCCGGCCCGCAGCTTCACCCACATGTCGATGGTGTAGGGCTGGGTGCGGTCGAACTGGCCGATGTGGTCCTGGCCCACGGTGCCGAACACCGTGTTCTTCAGCAGCAGCCCCTGGCCCTTGGCCCCAGGCACGAACTGGGCGTTGTTGAGGAAGGCCGGCTTGCCGCCGGGATTGCCGGCCGCGGTCCACTGCAGCTTGTCGGCCTCCAAGCCCACCTTGAGCTGGCGGCGGTTGATGGCCGAGTGGTTGTTGAGGGCGACGTTGGTGTAGCCCTTGGCGATCAGGTCGGCGAGCGCCTTCTGCACCTCGCGCTGGGCGATGCGCGGCGCATCCGGGTCGCGCACCGGCGCCGCCGCCACCGGGGGCGGCCCGTCGTCGTCCCCGTCGCCGGCGCTGGCGCCGCCACGCCCGCGGCCTCGGCCCGGACGGCCGCCCGCGGCGCTGTCGTCGCCACCCGGCTTGACCGCGCCCGGCCTGGCGGCCGCGCCCGGCGGTCCGCCGGCCTTCAGGGCCGCGCGCTCCAGGCCCGGCCGATGCCCGCCCGGGCCTGCCCTCGGCGGACCGCCCTCGGCGGCGACGGCTTCACCCGCCGCGCCCGGCGGCCGATGATGCAGGCCGGCCGGTCCGCCCGGACGGGCGGCGGCGCCGGGCGGATGCTCCAGCTTGGCGTGCTCCAGGCCCGGACGATGGCCGCCGGGTCCGCCGGGTCCACCGGGACCCCTGGCGGCGGCGCGGTTCGCGCCCGGCGGGCCGTCGAGCGCCGGACCGGGGCCGCGGGGATTGCCGCGCTCGGGGGACGTGGCGACGGTCTTGCCCAGGCCCAGCTTCTCCATCTTGGCCTTGTAGGCGGGATAGGAGGGCGAGCCCGGACGCGGCGGCGCCGGGTTGATCATCAGGGGCTCGAGCGAGTCCTTGTAGCCGCTGTCGAGCGGATAATAGGCCTGGGTGTCGGCCTCGATGGCGGTCTTCAGGAAGCCGTCGCGCTGCGCCTCGGGCAGGGCGCCGACCTGGGCGGCTGCGCGCTGGCGGGCGGTCGCCAGGGCCTTCTGGTAGGCGGCTTCCTTGAGCTTGACGTCGGCCTCGGCCGCCGCGATGCGGCGGGTCTGCATCGGCGTCGGCCAGGCCTGGACCGGGCCGCCCGCGCCCACGCCGCGCTCGTCCAGCGAGTTGAAGAACCCGCCCATCGAATAGTAGTCGGCCTGGGAGATGGTGTCGTACTTGTGGTCGTGGCACTTGGCGCAGCCGATGGTCAGGCCGAGGAACGCCCTACCCATCAGTTCGGTGCGCTCGTTGACGTATTCGACGCGGTATTCCTCGTCGATGATGCCGCCCTCGGTGCTCTTCTTGCCCGAGCGCAGGAACGCCGTGGCCATCACCTGCTCGCGCGTGGCGCCCGGCAGCTTGTCGCCGGCCAGCTGCCAGGTGGCGAACTTGTCGTAGGGCAGGTTGCGCTCGAAGGCCGAGATCACCCAGTCGCGGTAGGGATGCTGGAAGCGCCCGCCGCCGTCGTTGAGATAGCCGTCGGTGTCGGCATAGCGCGCCACGTCGAGCCAGCTCTGGGCCTGGCGCTCGGCGTATTCCTTGCTGGCGAGCAGCCGGTCGACCAGTTTCTCGTAGGCGTTCGGGTCCTTGTCGGCGACGAAGGCGTCGACTTCCTGCAGGGTTGGCGGCAGGCCGGTCAGGTCCACCGTCACCCGGTTGATCAGGGTCTCGCGGTCGGCCTCGGACGACGGCTCCAGGGCCTTGGTCTTGAGCGTCGCATAGACGTAGCGGTCGATCGGGTTGACCGCCTGCTTGTCCCACGGGGTCCGGGCGGGATCGGTCACCTTGATCGGCAGATAGGCCCAGTGCGCCTCGTACTTGGCGCCCTGCTTGATCCACCGTTCGATCACGGCCACGTCGTGGGCCGAGAGCGTCTTGTGCGTCTCGCGCGGCGGCATGTGGAAGTCAGCGTCGGACGAGATGATCCGCTTGAACATCTCGCTGCGGCCGGGGTTGCCCGGCACGATGGCGCGCTTGCCGGGGGCGTCGGCCAGTTTCTCGTAGGCCCCGCCCTGGCCCAGGTCGAGCCGCAGGTCGGCCTTGCGGTTCTTGGGGTCGTGACCGTGACACTGGAAGCAGTTCTGCGACAGGATCGGCCGCACGTCCCAGTTGTAGTCGACCTTCTCGGGAATCGGCTCCGACGCGCCCTGCGCCAAGCCCTGTCCGGCGCTGTCGTGCTGGCACGCGGCCAAACCGAACCCAGCGGCCGCCGCGCCGCCCAGCAAAGCCAGGACCGCAGACCTGTGCTTTACATGCGGGAACTTGCCGCTGAGAAGTACTCTCGCACCTGGCTTGGCCACGAGCGCCTCCCTGTATTTTTATCGAGACGGCGCGTGCCGACCTCGCCGCCACTGTGGGGGATCTTATACTGTCGCGGACGGTACCCCCCCTTTGTCGCCAGAAAATTGCCACGCGGTAACAGTCCCAAAGTTTGGGAATTCGCCGCCGCAGACCGCCGAATTCCAAGGGGCGACCGCCGGCGACGGCCCTCGCCCGTGCCGGAGTTGATCCAGGTAACCGGGGCCGTGGCGACCGTCGTCGCGAGGCAGACAAAAAATATCTATGGTCGGGTTCCCCGCCTGCTCGAGGCTCGGAAAGGGTCTTCGCCAAAGTAAAGCTGGAACCCGGCGCCTCTCCGGAAGGCGTAGCTGTGTCCGTGAAACAGCGGTGTCTGCGCCAAATCCCGCGGATATGCGGCGTGAAAAGACAGCCGCGGCAGCTATCCCAGTGGAAACCTGAAGCGTACACGCAGAGTTCATTGCTCGGGCTGATTTCGAAGCTTGCCGGAACGGCGCCTTCAACGCCACATCCATCACACAATGATACAAGCTGTGCAGTTCGCTCTTTCCCCCGCCGCCGGTCCTCGGTCACGCCCTGTCCGGGGCGTCTCATGAGGCCGCCGCCCCTGATCGGCGTCGGCGACGCCCTGTTCCTCGACCTCGACGGCACCATCGCCCCGATCGAAGCGACGCCCGACCTCGTGGCGCCCTCCGATCGCCGCAACCGGCTGCTGCAGGCCCTGAACGCGCGGCTCGCCGGCGCCTTGGGCATCCTCAGCGGGCGGACGATCGAGGACGTGGACCGGATCCTCGAGCGGCCGCCGGCCGCCGTGGGCGCGGTGCACGGCCTGCTGCGCCGGGGGGCCGACGGCGTCCTGGTGGCCCGCGAGCCGGCGCCGGAGATCGCCGCGGCGCGGGAATGGCTGGAGCCCCTGGTGCGCGCCCAGCCGGGCGTCCTTCTGGAGGACAAGCGGCACGCCCTGGCGGTGCACTACCGAGGAGCGGCCCAGGTCGAGGAGGCCGTCGCCGAAGCCTGCCGGCGGATTTCCGCCCTGACCGGCCTCCTGGTGCAGCAAGGGCACATGGTGTTCGAACTGCGCACGCCCGGCCCCTCCAAGGGCGACGCCCTGGGCGCGTTCATGAGCGAGCTGCCGTTCGCGGGACGGCGCCCGATCATGGTCGGCGACGACCTGACCGACGAATCCGCCTTCGCCGCCGCGAGCGAATTGGGGGGCTTCGGCGTTCTGGTAGGGGAGGGGCGACCGACCAGCGCCCAGTTCGGACTGGAGTCGGTGGACGCCGTCCTGCGCTGGCTCGACCTGAGCCTCGAGGAGCTCACATGACGGCCAGCCTCGACCTCTTCCCGATCGGCAACTGCTCTGTCAGCGCCCTGATCGATGGGCGCGGCCGGTTCGTCTGGTCGTGTTTCCCCCGGGTCGACGGGGATCCGGTGTTCTGCGAGCTGCTCGCCGGGGCACGGGCAGGGGCGCCCGACGCCGCCGGGTTCTGGTCGGTGGAGATGGACGGGCTGGTTTCGGTCGAGCAGGCCTATCTGCGCAACAGCGCCGTGCTCGAGACGGTGATGACCGACGAGCGCGGCGCCCAGCTCAGGATGGTCGATTTCGCGCCGCGCTACCGGCAGTCCGGGCGGACCTACCGCCCGCTGGCCTTCGTGCGCATGCTGCAGCCGCTGAAGGGCGCGCCGCGCATCCGCATCCGCCTGCGTCCGGCCACGGACTGGGGCGCCGCCGCGGCGCGGCGCACCTTCGGCTCCAACCACGTCCGCTTCCTTGGCGACGCGGTCGACCTGCGCCTGACCACCAACGTCGCCGTCAGCCATGTGGTCGAGGAACGACTGTTCCGCCTGGAGGACGAGGTGGCCCTGTTCCTCGGCCCGGACGAGCCCTTCAGCGGCGAGGTGGTGCGGGTCTGCGAGGACATGCTGAGGGAGACCACCCTCTACTGGCGCGAATGGGTGCGCACCCTCGCCGTGCCCCTCGACTACCAGTCCGCCGTGATCCGCGCGGCGATCAGCCTCAAGCTGTGCGTCTACGAGGAGACCGGGGCGATCGTCGCCGCCCTCACCACCTCGATCCCGGAGGCGCCCGGCAGCGGCCGCAACTGGGACTACCGTTACTGCTGGCTGAGGGACGCCTACTACGTCGTCAGCGCCCTGAACCGGCTGGGCGCGGCCGACCTGCTGGAGGCCTACCTCGGCTACCTGCGCAACCTGGTGGACATCGCCGCCGGCGGCCACATCCAGCCCGTCTACGGCGTGGGCTTCGAGCGTGCGCTGCCCGAGCGGATCGTCGAGAGCCTGTCCGGCTATCGCGACGAGGGACCGGTGCGCGCCGGCAACCAGGCCTACGAGCACTACCAGCACGACGTGTACGGCCAGGTGATCCTGTCCAACGCCCAGGCCTTCTTCGACCAGCGGCTGCTGCGCCAGCCGACCCCGGCCGACCTCGAGGCCTTGGAGCTGGTCGGCGAACGGGCCTTCGCCATGTTCGACCAGCCGGACGCGGGCCTATGGGAATTCCGCACGCGGGCGCGGGTCCACACCTATTCGGCGCTGATGGGCTGGGCCGCCTGCGACCGCCTGGCCAAGGTCCTGGTGGCGGTGGGCGAGCGGGGCCGCGCCGGGCTGTGGCGCGACCGGGCCGAGCACATCCGCGCCCAGATCGAGGGCGCGGCCTGGAACCCCGCGCTCGGCCGTTTCGCCGCCTCCTTCGGCGGCTCCGAGCTCGACGCCAGCCTCCTGCAGATGGTCGACCTCAGGTTCCTGCCGGCGCACGACCCGCGCCACCAGGCCACCTTCGCGGCCATCGAGGCGGAGCTGCGCCGCGGCGACGACCTGCTGCGCTATTCCGAGCCCGACGACTTCGGCGCCCCCGAGACCGCCTTCAACTTCTGCACCTTCTGGTTCATCGAGGCCCTCCACCTGGCCGGCCGCAGCGGCGAGGCCCGCGACCTGTTCGAGCGGATGCTGTCGCGCCGGACCCGCGCGGGCCTGTTGTCCGAGGACATCGCCTTCAGCGACGGGGAGCTGTGGGGCAACTATCCGCAGACTTATTCGCTCGTCGGCATCATCAACTGCGCCGTCATGCTCAGCCGGCCGTGGAGCGACGCGCGATGAAGATCGGCCAGTCCCGCCTGGCGGCCGTGCTGGGCTACCCCCTGCTGGTGCTGGCCATCGCCGTCGCCCTCGCGATGGCGATCGCGCCGTTCTCCGGTCAGCTCGTGGCGCAGTGGTCCCGCACCGATGTCGAGGCCCGGTCGCGCCTCGCCTTCAATTCGATCTCGGGGCCGATCATCCGCGCCCTGAACGACAACGACGTGCCCCGGCTCAAGGGCATCCTGGAGAGCGTCGCGCTGGACGAGCGCGTCGTGGGCGTGGCCCTGTGCGGCATGAAGGGCCGGCCGCGCGCCGCCACCGCGAACATGCCGACCGACTTCTCCTGCAACCAGATTCCCAAGTCCGAAGGGGAGGGCTTCTCCACCTTCGTCCGGGACGGGCGGCGCATCCTGCTCGCCGCCTTCCCGATCACCACCCAGGGCGAGCGGTTCGAACTCGCCGTGCTGCATGACCTCAGCTACGTCGACGCCCGCTCCGGGCGGGTGCAGATCTATGTCGCCGGCGCCCTGACCGGAGGGGTCCTGCTGGTGGCCTTGCTGGCCGGCGGGCTGATCCTCCTGACCTTCCGGCGCTGGACCGCCGCCCTGCGCAAGGCGACCGAAGACGTGCGGGCCGGCAAGCCGGCGCGGTCCGCCGCGGATCAACCCTCTGGAATGGAGCACGAGATCCAGCGCCTGCTGAAGGCGCTCGAAGTGGGTCAGGCGCCGACCGAGGCGGCGGAGACGGAGTGGACGCCCCAGTCGCTGACCGACCTCCTGCGCGACGCCCTGCCCGGCGCGGAGGTGATCATCGTCTCCAACCGGGAGCCCTACATCCACAACGAAGCCGGCGGCGGCGTAGTGATGCAGACGCCGGCGAGCGGCATGGTCACGGCCCTGGAGCCGGTGATGCGGGCCTGTGGCGGCACCTGGATCGCCCACGGAAGCGGCAGCGCCGACCGGCAGACTGTCGATTCCCACGACCATATCGCGGTGCCGCCGGACTCGGCCGCCTACACCCTGAGGCGGGTGTGGGTCAGCGAGGAGGAACAGGACGGCTACTACTACGGCCTGGCCAACGAGGGCCTGTGGCCGCTGTGCCACATCGCCTTCGTCCGCCCGATCTTCCGCGAGAGCGATTGGCAGGCCTATAAGACGATCAACCAGCGTTTCGCCGACGCGGTGGTCGCCGAGGCGCGCACCGAGGATCCGCTGGTGCTGGTGCAGGACTACCACTTCGCCCTGGCGCCGCGGATGATCCGCGAGCGCCTGCCCAAGGCGACCATCGTCACCTTCTGGCACATCCCCTGGCCCAATGCGGAGACCTTCGGCATCTGTCCGTGGAAGGAGGCGATCCTCGACGGCCTGCTCGGATCGAGCATCCTGGGCTTCCACACCCAGTTCCACTGCAACAACTTCGTCGAGACGGTCGACCGGTTCATCGAGAGCCGCATCGATCGCGAGCACCACTCGGTGACCCTGAACAGGCACGAGACCTGGGTGCGGCCCTATCCGATCTCGATCGCCTGGCCGCCCAAGCCGCTGGAGAACCTGCCCGACGTGGAGGAGTGCCGCCGGCGCGTGCGCGAGGAGCTGGGCCTGGCCCCCGACGCCCTGCTGGCGGTGGGGATCGAGCGGTTCGACTACACCAAGGGCATCGTCGACCGGATGCGCGCCATCGATCTGCTTCTGGACCACCATCCGGAATGGCAGGGGCGCTTCAGCTTCGTCCAGGTCGCGGCGCCCACGCGCAGCAAGCTGGCCAGCTACGCCGCGCTGCAGCAGGAGGCGGTCGCGACGGCGGAGGCGATCAACGAGCGACACGGGCGGCCGGGCTACAAGCCGATCCACCTCGTCATCCGCCATCACGAGCCCAGCGAGGTGTTCCGCCTGTTCCGGGCGGCCGAGCTGTGCATCGTCTCGAGCCTGCACGACGGCATGAACCTGGTGGCCAAGGAGTTCGTGGCGGCGCGCGACGACGAGCAGGGCGTGCTGGTGCTGTCCAGCTTCACGGGCGCCTCGCGGGAGCTGTCGGAGGCCCTGCTGGTCAATCCCTACGACGGCATGCACATGGCCGACGTCGTGAACGAGGCCCTGACGATGCCGGCCAGCCAGCAGCGCGAACGCATGCGGGTGATGCGTCGCCAGGTGCGCGAGCAGAACGTCTATCGCTGGGCCGGCCGGATGCTGGTCGACGCCGCCAAGATCCGCCAGCGCGAGCGCATCATCGAAATGGCTTCGGGCTGAACGGCCGCCGCGCGCGGACCGTCGGTCCGCTAGCCGAGCGCCGTCTCGATGTCCGGCGCGATCTTGCCGGGCTCGACGGCGGGGGCGTAGCGGGCGATGGGCAGGCCGTCGCGGCCGACCAGGAACTTGGTGAAGTTCCACTTGATCCGGGACGTGCCGAGCAGCCCGCGCTTGGCCGAGGCGAGGAAGCGCCAGAGCGGGTGGGCGTGCGGCCCGTTGACCTCGATCTTGGCGAACATCGGGAAGCTTACGCCGTAGGTCAGGGTGCAGAAGCGCTCGATCTCGGCCTCGTCGCCGGGCTCCTGATGGCCGAACTGGTCGCAAGGGAACCCCAGCACCGTGAAGCCTCGCGATCCATGGGCGTCCTGCAGCGCCTCCAGCCCCTCGTACTGCGGGGTGAAGCCGCAGCGCGAGGCGACGTTGACGATCAGCAGGGCCTGGCCGCGGAAGTCGGCCAGGGGCTTGTCCTGGCCCGTCAGGGTTTTCGCCGAGAAGTCGTACGCCGTGGTCATGGCCCGACTGTAGGGCCCGGCGATGCGGCTGGGTAGATGCGCGGGCCCCGGCTCTCGGCTAGTGTCCCGGCAAACGGCGGGAGGATCCGATGGCCGGACGGACTTCGATCTTGGCGGGTGCGATGGCTCTGACGGCCGCGATCGGCGGCGCGGCCATCTTTGGAGCGACGGCTCGGGCCCAGCAGGGCTTCGGCGATCCCAAGCTGACCGAGGCCAACCTGAGGCAGGTGGCGCCGCACACCTGGGTGGTCATGGGCTTCCCCAACTGCGCCTTCGTCGTCGGGGACAAGGCGGTGCTGGTGGTCGACACCGGGCTCGGCGACGCCCAGGGCGCCACCCTGACCAACATCGCCCACAAGCTCGGGGCCAAGGGCCAGAAGCTGATCCTCACCACCACCCACTTCCATCCCGAGCACGCCGCCGGCCAGGGCGGCTTCCCGGCCGGCACCCAGGTGATCCGGCCCAAGGTGCAGCAGGAGGAGATGGACCAGGACGGCAAGACCATCATGGACCTGTTCGCCAGCCGCGACGCCATGAAGCCGTTCATGCAGAAGGCGGCCCTGATCAAGGCCGACACCCTGTTCGACAAGGAGCACGACCTCGACCTCGGCGGGGTGCACGCCAGGCTCCTGTGGTACGGCGCGGCCCATACGCGCGGCGACGAGATCGTCCATGTGCCGGAGGACAAGCTGATCGTGCCGGGCGACGTGGTGCAGAACCGCATCTCGCCCAACGTCATCTGCCAGACCTGCAGCCCGCGCAAATGGGCGGCGGTGGTCGACGAGATCGCCAAGCTGAAGCCCGAGCGGGTGGTCCCCGACCACGGCGAGCTCGGCGACGGCTCCCTGGTGGCCCAGGAGCACGGCTTCCTCGTGGCCCTCGACAGGCGGGCCCTGGAGCTCAAGACCCAGGGCGTGGCGGCCGACGTCGCCGGCAAGCAGATCCAGGCCGAGTTCGAGAAGACCTATGCCGGCTGGCAGGGGCTCGGCAACATCCCGCAGTCGGTGCAGCGCGCCTACGCCGACCCCCGGACCTGAGGAGTAGCCGCATGACCCTGAAGCGCCTGATCGACCTGCCCGGGGTGCGCGACCTCGAGAACAAGGCCCTGATGAAGCCGCGCATGGGCGACGTCGACGCCCGCCCCGAGTTCCCCGAGATCGACGAGGTGGTGCGCGCCAACTTCGGCCTGACCGCCGACGAGGCCGACGACGTCGAGCGTCCGCCCGGCTGGGACCGGATCGACCGCAAGGGCGAGCGCGACCAGGCCGCCGCCTTCGAGGCCGAGGGCTGGGACGTGACCGACGACAAGCGCCGGCCGCTGCGCACCCTGGTCCATTTCTCCGCCCCGATGTGGCTGGCGATCCGCGGCGTGGCGGGCTCCCTGCCCTTCGTGCCCGAGGACGAGGGCAAGGCCGAGAAGGCGATGATGTCGTCCCTGGCCGCCGACGCCCTGCGCTTCAAGCGGGATCGACGCTAGACAAAGTTCTTGTTTTGTTCTAGGCCTCAATTCCAAGAGGCGAGCAACCCGCAGGATCAGGGATGAACGGCGAGGGCGTCTGCTACCCTGCATTTCTACTGGGTGGGCAGGGCGCCAGGCCATTGGCGTTCAGGGGCCCGGAGGCCCTTTTCATCAGCGGGCGTTTTCGGGCCCCGCTTGGCCCGATGGAAGAAGACACTCTGGTCGACAGTTCGGGGCGAAGCTGGAGGCTGCACGCCATCACCGCCATCGGTCGCTGGGGGACTTGGAGAGAACAGCTCCCGCTCTGGTGGAGACGCCAATACCTCGTCGAATTCGATGCGACCGAGGGGCCAGCGATGTCGCTCGACCAACTCAAGACACACATGTTGCAACGGGCGGCCGCCAGCGAAGCGGGCTTGAGGGCGGACACGGAAGTCGACGAGCGGGTCCGGCGATATTTCCTGGAAGGCTGGGGCGGAGCCCGCGAGGAACTCGTCGCGGCGGAAACCTTCCAGGCCGTGGCCGACGCCATGGGGCCCTACAGCCTCTGTGACGACAACTGGTTCAGCGGCCGCGGCCGATCCAACCGCGCCGAGTATCTGGCTGTCTTGCTCATGGCGATGGTGATCACGATCATTGCAGGGCTTATCGGGTCCCTCATCTCCTCCACACTTTGGTCGCTTGCCGACTTTATCTTGGGGATGGCGGTGGCTTGGTTGATTGGCGCCGCGGCCGCGAGGCGGTGCCATGATTTCGGGTGGAACTTCTATCCCTTCGTCATGCTCTGGCTGGCGATTGCCGTGGTTGAGCAGGGCGTCAGTCAGTACCGCCACTTCGAAGGTGGATGGCTGGGCGCAGCAGCATTGGTCGTGTTCATCCTGGCGCTGGCGATCGCGCCCGGAACGCCCGGCGAAAATCGATATGACCCACAACCCAACCCGGGCCCCTCGCTCTAGCCTCTCGAGCGCATCTGTGCTCCAAGGGCCGCCTCTTTTGAGCCGAGCTTCTCCGATGTCCGACGAAACCTCCGCCGCCATGCCCGACCGCCTCTCGGTCGACCCGTCCAGCCCCTGGTACAACGGCGACCTGCTCGCCCGCGGCGTGGGCATCCGCTTCAAGGGCGAGGAGAAGACCAACGTTGAGGAATACTGCGTCTCGGAAGGCTGGGTGCGCCTGGCCCTCGGCAACAAGGTCGACCGCCATGGCAAGGCCCTGACCATCAAGCTGTCGGGCCCGGTCGAGCCCTATCTGCGCGACGAAGGCTGACGCCCGCGCTCAAGTAGCGAGGCGGTAGCGCAACCAAAAACGCGCTCAAGATCCTTTCTTGGCCGTGCGCGCCGCGGCCAGCTCGGCCGCCAGCTCCTCGATGCGGTAGGGCTTGGGCAGCAGCTTCAGGCCCTTGCGCGAGGCCGCCTCGGCCGCCTCGCTGAAGCCGGTGGTCAGCACCACGGGCAGGTCGGGCCGCCGCTCCAGCACCAGCTCGGCCAGGGCGGCCCCGTCCATGGCGCCGGGCATGACCATGTCGGAGAACACCAGGTCGATGGGCGCGCCGCCGCGGTCGAGGACGGCCAGGGCGCTGGTCGCGTCCGACGCCCGCACCACCCGATAGCCGAGCTCGGCGAGCATGGCCGACACGGCGGCGGCCACGGCGTCGTCGTCCTCCACCAGCAGCACCGTTCCCGGCGGCGGGGCGGCCGGCGCGGGCGCGGGGGCCGGGGTCTGGGTCAGCGGCTTGGTCGAGGCCGGGAAGTAGAGGCTGATCGAGGTCCCCTGGCCCGGCGCGCTGGTCACCCGCGCGGCCCCGCCCGAGGCGCGGCAGAAGCCATAGACCTGCGACAGGCCGAGGCCCGTGCCCTTGCCCACCGGCTTGGTGGTGAAGAACGGCTCGAACACCCGGCGCACCGTCTCCGCCGCCATGCCCTCGCCGGTGTCGGTCACCGACAGCTCGACGAAGTCGCCCTCCTCGCCGTCGATCGAGAAGTCCGGCCGGTTGCGGGCGGCGAGGACGATCACCCCGCCGGCGGGCATGGCGTCGCGAGCGTTGACGGCGATGTTGAGCACAGCCACCTCCAGTTGGGTCGGGTCCAGCTCGGCCGCCCAGAGGTCCGGCTGGATGTCGAAGCGCACGGCGATGTCCTCGCGCAGCGAGCGTTCGAGCAAAAGCCGCATGCCCTCGATCCGCTGACCGAGGTCCACCACCTCGGACTTCAGCGGGCTGCGCCGGGAGAAGGCCAGGAGCTGGCGGGTGAGCCCGGCGCCGCGGTCCAGCGCCTGACGCACGCCCTGCCTCAGCGCCGCGCGCCGTTCCGGGTCCTGGGTGCGGTCCAGCAGGTCGAGGCCGCTGGAGGCGACCATCAGCAGATTGTTGAAGTCGTGGGCCACGCCCCCGGTCAGCTGGCCCATGGCCTCCATCTTCTGGCTCTGGCGCAGGGCCTCCTCGGCCCGCTCGCGCTGCTCGATCTGGTGATGCAGGGCCTGGTTGGCCTCGGCCAGGGCCCGGTTGGCGCGCCTCTGGGCGGCGTTGGCGGCGCCCAGCACCACCGCCACCAGCGAGGCCATCACGCCCAGAAGGCCGATGGCGGCGTAGCGCAGGAGGCGGCGCTGGGCCGGTTCGGCCTGGACCCGCAGATAGACCGATCCCAGGCGCACCCCGGCCTGCACCACCGGGGCGGTCACCACCAGCTGGCCCTGGGCGGACGCGGGCGCGCCGGCGGGCGCGCGGACCGGCAGGGTCTGGGACGGATCGCGCCGGTAGCTCGACCGCAAGGCGCCGGCGGGGCCGTAGAGGCCGGCCGCCTCCACCTCCGGATTGGCGCGCAGGGCGCCCAGGTACTGCTGGGCCGCGTCGGTGTCGTCGAAGGCCAGGGCGGCGGTGAGGCTGGCCGCCAGGATGTCGGCCTGCACCTGGGCCTCGCGCGCGGCCTGGGCGCGGAACAGGCCTTCGTTGTAACCCGCCACCGCCAGGCCCGCGGCCACCAGCAGCACCGCGGCGATCATGGCCGCGGCCATGGAGACGGCGCGCAGGCCCCGGGCGGGGCGACGGTCGCCGGGTGGACGGACGCGCATCATGGCTTCACCGCCAGGCTGAGCAGCTTGGAGCTGATGAGCAGGCCGCTGCGCTCGGCCAGCCGCGGATCGATGCGGAAGCGCACGCGACCCTCGCGCAGCACGAAGTCGATCATGCCGCGGGCGTTGGGATCGCCGGCCTCGTCGGTCACCGTCAGCACCGGTTGGCCCCTGACCATGTCCAGCGCGTCGGCCGGCGATTGGCGGCGCGAGGGCGCGGCGAACAGGATGTTGCACGGCGCGCCCCGGTCCACGTGGTCGAGCCGCGTCACCACGATCGGATGGCCGCCGATCTTCTGGCCGCGCACGGCCTGATCGAGCACCGGACCGAACGGGTCGTCGCCCGCCACGCACAGCACCGCCGGATCGGCCGGCCCGGAAAAGGCCGAGGGCGGCCACTCGACGAAGGCGGCGAACTTGTAGAGGTCGGTGGCCTTGACCGCGACCGCCAGGGTGCTCTGGGCGGCGGCGGGGCGGGGCGCCATGGCATGGACCAGCGCGGCGGCCCCAGCCGCCAGGCACAGCCGCGGCCACGCCGCCCGCACCTCAGAAGCCCCAGCTCAGGCTGACGAACACGCTGCGCGGCACGGCGTCGGCGCCGCCCGTCGCGGGGAACTCCTGGTGCTGGGGGTTGAACAGGTTTTCGCCGGAGACGGCCAGGCGCAGCCGATCGGTCACGGCCCAGGCGATCCGGGCGTCGGCCTCGGCGTAGGCGGGCACATGGGGGTCGGGCAGGGCGCCGTACCAGCGCAGGAAGGCGTCGACGGTCACCCGGTGAGGCAGGGTCATCGACGACTTCAGCTCGATCGCCTGGCCCGGATCGTCGCCCACCTGTGACAGGCCGAGCAGCCGGCTGGCCCCCGGCTTGAAGCGCAGGCGCTCGCCCATCAGGTTCACGCCGGCCGCCAGCCGCCACCATTCCGTGGCCCGGTAGTCGGCCCAGGCCTCCAGGCCGAAGGTGGAGCCCTGAATCCGGTTGCCCCAGTACAGGGGCAGGGCGGTGACCGGCGTCAGCTCGATGGAGCGGATGTCGTCGTAGACGTTGTAGTAGACCGAGGCCGACAGGCTGGCCCGCGAGCCGAGCTCGCTGCGCACGCCCGCCTCGTAGGCGGTCAGGCTCACCGAGTCGAACTCGCCGTTGCCGGTCAGGTAGACAAGCCCGCCCAGCTTCTCGACCACGTCGCGGTCGAACGGGGTGGGCGAACGCACCGCGCGCGAGGCCGCCGCCCACAGCAGCGTGCCGCCGTCCAGGGTGTAGGAGGCCCGCAGGTTCGGCAGCACCGTCAGACCCGAATAGGGGTCGTCCTCCGCCTTCAGCCCCAGGGTCACCCGCAGCTTGTCGGTGACGGCCACGGTGTCCTGGACGAACAGGTTGCCCAGGTTCAGGCCCCGGCTGTCTGGCGAAAACAGCAGGCTGCCGGTGCCGTTGATGCGGTAGCGGCTGAAGCGGCCGCCGCCGCCCCACACCACCTCGTTGCGGCCGACGGTGAAGCTGTGCTGGGCGTCGATGTCCCAGGTGTCTAGCCGGAAGTCGCCGCTCGAGGCCACCGCGCCGCGCTCGGTGTGGTCGTAATAGGCCTGCAGCTGCAGGCTGCCGAGGCCGCCGAAGTCGTGGGTCCAGCGGCCGGTCAGGTTGCGGCCGAGGATGCGCTCGTCCACCGAGCTCGGCACGGCTTCCGCGCCCTGGTAGGCGTCTCCCTGGAGGGTCACGGCGTCGGCCGCCGCCGGGGTCCAGTCGAGGCGGAAACCGCCCTGCCGCCTCTGCCAGTGATCGTCCGCGCCCTGACCGGCGGGGGTGACCGTGTCGCGCCCGGCGTAACTGCGGAAATAGAGGCGGTAGGCGAGCCGGTCGCCGAGCTTGCCGCCGTACCGCGCGTCCCAGGCGGTCGCCTGGCTGCCGGAGCCCACGTCGAGCTGCAGGCCCTGGGTGTCGGACGCCTTGCGCGTGATGATGTTGATCACCCCGTTCACGGCGTTGGCGCCCCACAGGGTCGCGCCCGGTCCGCTGATCACCTCGATGCGGTCGACGTCGGCAGGCAGGACGTCCTGCATGTCCCAATAGACGCCGGAATAGAGCGGCGTGTAGACGCTGCGCCCATCGATCAGCACCAGGAGCTGATTGGTGAACGACTGGGCGGCCGCATTGCCGGAGAAGCCGCGGGCGGTGACCACATAGTTCGAAGCGCTGGTCTGGAACACCTGCAGGTTGGGCGCGAGGCGCAGCATCTCCGGCAGGGTCAGGGCGCCCGACCGTTCGATCTCGTCGCGGGTGATCACATAGATCGCCGCGGGCGCCTGGCCGAGCGGCTCGGCGCGCTTGGCCACCGACGTCACCGGCAGCTCGGCGAGCTCCTCGATCGACAGCTGGCCGAGTTCGGAGAGAGAGGGCTGCTCGTAGGCGGCCCGGGTCAGCACCGAAGTCTGCGCGTGCGCGGCCCCCGCCGTCGCGGCGAAACTGAGACTCACCAACGCAGCCAAGCGTCGACGTCGACCTGTGGCCACTCCCTAAACTCCCCCCGTCGTCCGCGTTCCGAATGCCGGTCCGTACGGATACAGCAAAGGCCAACGCGCCATCACGGCTTAGGTTGCATCAGCCCTCGGCTCCCGCGGCGTCGAGCAGGGCCATGGCGCGTTCGGTGAGCTGCAGGCGCGTGGCGGCCACCAGATCCTTGAGCTGCCCGAGGCTGGTGGCGCTGGCGATGGGGGCGGTGACGGCCGGTTTGGCCATCAGCCAGGCCAGGGCGACCTGGGCCGGGGCGGCCCCGATCTGGCCGGACACCTCGTCGAGGGCGTCCAGGATGCTCAGCCCGCGCGGGTTCAGCATGCCCTTGACCGCGCCCGCCCGGGCCCCCTTCAGATCGTCCTCCGAGCGGTACTTGCCGGTGAGGAAGCCGCCGGCCAGGCCGAAATAGGGGATCACCCCGACATGCTGCTCCAGGCACAGGGCCTCGGTCGCGCCCTCGAACTTGCCGCGTTCGTAGAGATTGTAGTGCGGCTGCAGGCTCTCGAAGCGCGGCAGGCCGAGCCGGCGGCTCAGCGCCAGGGCCTCCGCCAGCCGCTCGGCGGAGTAGTTGGAGGCGCCGATGGCGCGCACCTTGCCCGCCTGGATCAGGTCGGCGAAGGCGCCCAGAGTCTCCGCCAGCGGGACCGACGGATCGTCGGCGTGGGCCTGGTAGAGGTCGATATAGTCCGTGTTCAGCCGCTTCAGGCTGGCTTCCACCGCCGAGGCGATGTGCGCCCGCGACAGACCCTTGCCCGCCGTCTTCATGTCCATGCCGCACTTGGTGGCGACGATCACCTTGTCGCGGCCGCCGCGGGCCTGCAGCCACCGTCCGATCACCGATTCGGACTCTCCGCCCACGTGGCCCGGGATCCAGATCGAATAGACGTCGGCCGTGTCGACGAAGTTGAGGCCGGCGTCCAGCAGGGCGTCGAGCAGGCGGAAGCTCGTGGCCTCGTCGGCGGTCCAGCCGAACACATTGCCGCCGAAGCACAGCGGCGGAACCTGGAGGCCGGAGCGGCCGAGGGGGCGGGTCTGCATGGGAGCCTCCGTGGGACGCAGGTCAGCCGCCGCCAGGCGGCGGCGCGCATCGATGGAGGCGGCATATCAGTCCGGGCGGCTTAAACGCGCAAGCGTCACGCGCCGGGCTCAATTCCGCTCGGGGAAGGGATCCGGCAGCAGCCGCTGGTAGTTGCGCCGCACCGCGCGGTAGCACTCGCAGGCGATCGCCTCGAGCCCCGCCCGGTCGAGGATGTCGACCACCCCACGGCGATAGCGGATCAGGCCGGCCGCCTGCAGGGCGCGGGCCACCACTGTCACGGTCGTGCGCTGCACCCCCAGCATGTCGGCCAGGAACTCCTGGGTCAGGGACACCGTCGAGGAGTCGATGCGGTCGTGGCACGACAGCAGCCAGCGACAGAACCGCGCCTCCACCGAATGCAGGGCGTTGCAGGCCACCGAATGGATGGCGTGGGCGAACAGGGCCTCGTTGTGCCGGTCGATCAGATCGCGGATCCGGGCGCTCTGCTCCCAGGCCCGGTGCAGGTGGGCGGCGGTGATTCGGCGGGCCCGGCCCGGCACCTGAACGATGGCCCGGCTCAGCGACTGGCGGGGCGAAACCGCCGCCATCAGGCCGAGAGCCCCTTCGCGCCCGATCGCCGCGGACTCGATGGCCGCGCCGGATTCCATCAGGGTCATCAGCGAAATGACGCAGTCGTCCGGAAAATAGATCGCGTCGATCATGTCTCCGGGGTCGTAGAGTAGGGCGCCCTTTTCCAGGGTGACAGGGACCAGCTTCGACGACACAAGCTCCAGGTCTTGCGCGTCGAGCACCGTCAGGAGGCGATTTTGCACCGGCGGGGCGACGTTCCCGCTGGCCGCCATCATGCGCCGGCCTCCGAAAGGTTCTGGGTGCGAAAATTCGGGAGGGCAATGTAATGTCGAGTAGACGACATATGTGAATCTTTTCTACTTATTGAGTAGGTTTGTGTAAGCTAAGCTTTGCGAGGAAGTCCAGCCCCGGCTTCTTGGCACAAACTCAAATCAAACTAAGTCGACGGGGCGACATTGCGGCTCCGCTGCAAGGCGGCGAGTGCTGACAAGGCGAAATCTGTCGACGGGAAGGGGACTCGCGCGCTGTTTCCAGCGGTCTACATCTGCGAAGGCTGATCAAATGATGACCGCCGCAGCCCGGAAGTGCTGGGGGCGGCTGCACGCACGCTTCCGCTTGAAGGCCTGGTCAGGAGCAGGTTGGCGCTCCGAGGCTCAAGGGTATGTCATGTCTCCATCCTACGATCGACCTTCTATCGAAGAGCTGAGGCAGCGCCTGAACAGGCAAGCGGCGGTGAGGCCCCAGGCGAACACCAACGCAGACTGGAAACGCCTTGCGTAACGGCGTTGTGGGCTTGACATAATACGCAAATGAAACGTGTGGGTTCCTGGCGGATGCCTCAAAATACTTTGAGTTGCGTCACGTTGCGGGGCGACGGTTTTCCCACGCTATCGGCGGGCGGCCGGCGCGCTATAATCACGGACCCCCGAAAACGGGCGAAGCGGTTGCGAGACCACGCATGATCCTGTGGCGGGACGTCCGACCCGCGGCCCTGACCGTGGCGCCCACCCTGACGGCCCTTCTCACCCTGGGCGCCGGCGTGATGCTGCTGGCTTCCGGCGCCACGCCCGGGGATCCCGAGCGGTTGCGCTGGCTGGCCGACCGCGCGCCCCTGCCGGTGATCGAGGTCAGCCACTTCGTGTCGAGCATCGTCGGCCTGATGCTGGTGCTGGTCGCCTTCGGCCTCAAACGGCGGCTGGATGCGGCCTGGGCCACAGCGGTGTCGCTGCTGGTCCTGGCGGCGACCCTGGCCCTCTTGAAGGGCGTGAACTGGGAGGAAACCGCGGTACTGGCGGCCATCGCCGTGCTGCTGGCGCCCATGCACGAGGCCTTCCCCCGGCAGGCGCGGCTGTCGCGCATGGACATCACGCCGGGCTGGATGGTCTCGGCCCTGGCGATCCTGATCGGCACCGGCCTGCTCAGCCTATGGTCGTTCCACAACGTGGCCTACGGCGACGAGCTGTGGTGGCGCGTGATGGTCAGCGCCGACGCCAGCCGCGCCCTGCGCGGTTGGACGGGGGCCGGGGTGTTCCTGCTGGGCGTGGGCCTGTGGCGGCTGATCTCCACCCCGGCCACCCCGCCGGTCGTGGGCGAGGCCGATCCCGATTTCGAGCGCGTCCGCGCGATCCTGGCCCACGCCGAGGACCCGGCGCCGGAGTGCAACCTGGCCCTGCTCGGCGACAAGCGTTTCCTCTATTCCGACTCCGGCAAGACCTTCCTGATGTTCGGCGTGCGCGGCCGCTCCTGGGTGGCCCTGGGGGCGCCGGTGGGGCTGGTGTCCGAGCGCCAGGAACTGCTTTGGCGCTTCCGCGAACTGGCCGACGCCCACGCCGCCCGGCCGGTCTTCTATTTCATGGGGCCCTCGGTGCTGCCGGACATGGTCGACATGGGCCTGACCATGCAGAAGACCGGAGAGTCCGCCACCGTCGCCTTGGAGGGCTTCTCCCTGCAGGGCCGCAAGCGCGAGGTGCTGCGGCGCAACTGGCGCAAGGCCAAGGAGTCCGGCGCGACCTTCGAGGTGGCGTCGCCAGCGGTCGTGCGCACCCTGATCGGCCCGCTGCAGGCCATCTCGGACGAATGGCTGTCGCACCACTCGGGCGGGGAGAAGAGCTTCTCCATGGGCCGTTTCGATCCGGCCTATGTGGCGGAGTTCCCCTGCGCCCTGGTCAAGGTCGGCGGCCAGATCGTGGCCTTCGCCAACGTATGGACAACCGCCAACCGCAGCTCGTTCTCCATGGACCTGATGCGCTACGGGACCGAGGCGCCGAAGAACATCATGGACTTCCTGTTCGTCGAGCTCCTGCAGTGGGGCCGCGAGCAGGGCTATCGCGCCTTCGAGTTCGGCATGGCGCCCCTGGCGGGCCTGGAGGACCGGCCGCTCGCGCCCCTGATGTCGCGCCTCGGCCGCAAGGTCTTCGAGCGGGGCGAGGAGGTCTACAACTTCAAGGGCGTGCGCCGGTACAAGGACAAGTACGATCCGGTCTGGCAGCCCCGCTACATCGCCGCCGCCAGCAAGTGGTCGATCACCGTGGCCCTAGCCGACGTGGCCCTGCTGTCGTCGGGCGGCATGAGCGCCCTGGCCAAGCGTCCGCGCCGGCCGGAGCAGCCGGCGCCGGAAGGCCAGCCCGAGCCGGCCTGAGCGGGTCGAGGAAAAGTGGGACCGGTTTTCCGCCCGCGACCCGCTCCAGAACCAGGAATCAGCGTTTCGCGGGGGCGTACAACGCCAGGCGGATGGTCGAGCCCGAGGCGTAGTCGAAGCCCTCGGCCTCGCCGGCGCGGCGCGGCGGGCTTTCCCGCAAGGCGGCCAGGAAGGCGTCCTCCTGCCGGGCCTCCACGATCACCGGCCGGCCGACCCGCAGGGCGGCGGCGCCCTCCTCGGGCGTCAGGGACTCGGTCTGGCCGCCGAGCACGAAGTCGAGGCTCGGCTCGCCATAGCCCACCACCGCCACCGGTCCGGGCGTCACCCCGCCGCGAGGGTCGAGGCCGGCGGCGGCGACGGTCGCGGCGATGCGGTCCGAGACCCACAGGCCGCCGAGACGCGGCGCCAGGCCCGCCAGGGCCACGCCATGGGCGAGCAGGCCCAGCGTCGCCGCCACGCCCACCGCCAGGGTCGGCCGCGCCTTGAGCAGCAGCGCCGCGCCGCCAAGGCCAGCGACGGCGACCAGGCCCGCGGCCACGGCGGCGAAGGCCAGGGCGCCGGGGTCGCCGAATCTCCGGGCCAGATAGAACAGGGCGGCGACCAGCAGCGCCGCCGCCAGGGCCTGCAGCCCCGCGCCGAGCCGGGCGGCGATGCGGCCCACCCCCTCCTGCGCCGCCGCCGCGGCGAGCCACGCCAGGGCGCCGTAGGCGATCAGTCCGCGCGACGGCGACTGGCCGCGGGCGAACTCCATCGTCAGCCAGGTCGGCAGCAGCCAGCAGGCGGCGATCCGCACCGGCAGGTCGCGCCGCACCCGGGTCAGTTTGGCGAGCGCCGCCGGCAGCAGCAGCGCGAAGGGCGACAACAAGAGCGGCGTCATCAGGACCTGGAAGCGGGGCGTGCGCTCGCCCGAGCCGGCCATCAGCCAGCCGAGCGGCGCCGGCTGACCGCCGTCGACCGCCCCGGCCACCAGCGACGGGCCGGTCAGGGCCGCCAGCAGGATCAGGCCCCAGTCCCAGCCGAGCGTCCTGAGCCACGGGGCGCGTCGGTCGGCCGCCCACAGGGTCGCGCCGGTGAGCGCGACCGCCACCGGTCCGACCAGTCCGCCGGAGGCGGTGGCCAGGGACAGGCCGAGCCAGAACAGGGCCCGGGTGCGCCGGCCGACCTTGACGGCGCCGTCCTCCGCCAGGCGCAGGCGGGCCAGGGCCGAGACCGCCAGGGTCACCCCGGCGCAGAGCAGGGCGCCCGGGGCGTCGACCACCCCGGCCGCGCCGATCAGCAGGCTGACGCTCAGGATCACGCCCGCCAGGAACCCGGCCGAGGCGCCGAACAGGGCCGCCCCGCCCCAGGCGCAGGCCGCCGCCGCCAGCATGGTCCCAAGGGCGGCAGGGATGCGGAACGCCCAGATCTCGCGCGCCTCGGCGTCGGACACCACCGCCACGGCCGCCGCCTGCAGCCAGTGCACCGCCAGCGGGGCGGGATCGCGCAGGTCCGCGTCCACCGCCGCGGCGGCGAAGTCGTGATCCTCCAGCATCTGGGCGCTGGCCTGGGCCAGGCGCGCCTCGCCGCGGTCGGTGACGGGCAGGAGCAGCACCCCCGGCAAGACCGAGACGAGGGCGACCAGCGCGGCCAGCACCGGCCCGCGCCATCCGCGGGTCCAGCGGTCGAGCGACAGAGTCATGGGGACATTCTTAGTTGCGCTATCGGCTGGCGCCTACTTGAGCGCGGGCCCACGCGCTCACCTAGCGCGCAGCGCGGCAGCGGACCTAGGAAAAAGCCACCAGCACCACGGCCGCGAGCAGCACGTCCAGCGCACGGATCGCCTTGAACAGGGCGGGGGAAGCGGTCATGGCGGCCTCGGGCTCGGCGGTGGGTCGCCAAGGCCGTTGCAAGCGCGGCGCCACCCCTGAAGCCGTCATCCTCGGGCTTGTCCCGAGGACCCATTAAGCGCCGGCCGGATTGTGACTAGCGGTGCGATCTGACCGTGCGGACCAACCTCCAGCCGTCGGAGTCCATGGGTCCTCGGGACGAGCCCGGAGACGACGATCGATGAATATCGGCCGCCCTAGACGTCGGTCTTGGTGATCCGTCCCCGGCGGGTGCGCCGGTCGTAGCGGCCGGACCATTCCACCTTGAGGTAGGCGCCGTGGGCGCGGCGGGCGGCGGACTTTGCCGGGCCGGCGCCTTCTGCCGAGTCGGTTTGGCCGATCAATTGGGCCGACACCGCGGGGGCGGCATGCCGCGGGCCGAGGTCGCCGGGCGGGATCGGGGCCGCGGCGTCCTCGGCCGCTTCGGCGCGGCCGGCCTCGGCGGCCGGGGCGCTATCGGCGACGCGCCTGCGGCGGATGCGCCGGGAGCCGCGGGGACCGTCGACGGATCCGATGGAGGAGGCCATGGCGCGCACCAGCCTCCGCGGCTCAGCTCTTGGAGGCGAGCTTGGCGATCTGGGCCTGCATCTCCTCGATGCGACGCTTCAGGTCGGTGAGGGACTCGTCGTCCTGCTGCGCCGGCTGGGGCGCGGCGGCCGGAGTCGACGGCGTCTCGGCCTGGGTCGGGCCGGCGCCCGGCTGGCCGGGGAAGGTGAAGGGCGAGAACATCTTCATGGCCCGGTCGAACAGCATCATGTTCTGCCGGACCTGATCCTCGAAATAGCCCAGGCCGCCCTTGCCGACCATGGCGCCGCCGAGGGTGTCGGCGAACTGCTTGCGCATGCGCTCCTGCTGCTGGGTGAAGCTGTCCAGCGACAGCTCCAGGTAACTCGGCACCAGGGCCTGCATGGAGTCGCCGTAGAACCGGATCAGTTGGCGCAGGAACTGGATGGGCAGCAGGTTCTGGCCGCGGCTCTCCTCCTCGAAGATGATCTGGGTCAGGACCGAGCGGGTGATCTCTTCATTGGTCTTGGCGTCGTAGACCACGAAGTCGACGCCCTTCTTCACCATTTCGCTGAGATGTTCGAGGGTCACATACGAACTCGACGCGGTATTGTAGAGGCGGCGGTTCGCATACTTTTTGATGACAACCCGTTCGTCGCCGGACTTTCCGGATTCGCTCTTGTTGTCCGAGGCGGCTTGGTCGGTCATCGGCTCCCCTTGAAATTTGCAAACCGCCGATTGGGCTCGCTCTTGTGCAACGCCATATTATCGCGGAAGAGAAGACGCAGCGATAGGACCCGTCAAGAGTAGCGGCCTTCGCGCGTGCAACATTTCGGCGTCCAGAGCTCCAGGAGCCCGCACCATGACCGACATCGTGATCGTTTCCGCCGCCCGCACCCCCGTCGGGTCGTTCAATGGCGCCTTGTCGAGCTTGCCCGCCGCGGCGCTCGGCACGGCGGCGATCAAGGCCGCGCTCGAGCGCGCCGGGGTCGCTCCGGCGGAAGTGAACGAGGTCATCCTGGGCCACGTGCTGCAGGCCGCCGCCGGCCAGGGTCCGGCGCGCCAGGCCTCGGTCAACGCCGGCATTCCCTATGAGACCCCGGCCTGGAGCCTGAACCAGATCTGTGGTTCGGGCCTGCGCGCCGTGGCCGTGGGCATGCAGCAAATCCTCGACGGCGCCGAGATCGTGGTGGCCGGCGGTCAGGAGAGCATGAGCCAGGCGCCCCACGCCGCGCACCTGCGCAACGGCCAGAAGATGGGCGACCTGCAGTTCGTCGACACCATGATCAAGGACGGCCTGTGGGACGCCTTCAACGGCTATCACATGGGCACCACCGCCGAGAACGTGGCCACCCAGGGCCAGATCACCCGCGAGGACCAGGACCGCTTCGCGGTGCTGTCGCAGAACCGCGCCGAGGCCGCCCAGAAGGCCGGCAAGTTCGACGCCGAGATCACCCCGATCACCATCAAGGGCCGCAAGGGCGACACGGTGGTGGACAAGGACGAGTACATCCGCCACGGCGCCACCTACGAGTCCGTCGCCGCCCTGCGCCCGGCCTTCTCCAAGGACGGCACGGTGACCGCGGCCAACGCCTCGGGACTCAACGACGGGGCCGCCGCCCTGGTGCTGATGCGCGAGGCCGAGGCGGCCAAGCGCGGCCTGACGCCGCTCGCCCGCATCGCCTCCTGGGCCACCGCGGGCGTCGATCCGGCGATCATGGGCACCGGCCCGATCCCGGCCACCAAGCTGGCCCTGAAGAAGGCCGGCTGGACCGTGGCCGACCTCGACCTGATCGAGGCCAACGAGGCCTTCGCCGCCCAGGCCCTGTGCGTCAGCCGCAGCCTCGGCTTCGATCCGGACAAGGTCAACGTCAACGGCGGGGCCATCGCCATCGGCCACCCGATCGGCGCGTCCGGCGCGCGCATCCTGACCACCCTGCTCTACGAGATGGGCCGCACCGACGCCCGGAAGGGCCTGGCGACCCTGTGCATCGGCGGCGGCATGGGCGTGGCCATGGCGGTAGAGAAGGCTTGAACCCCAGGCTCGAGCCGCGAAGCGGTCGCGCGAAAGTAACTTTTCCGTCGGAACATGACGGCTCGGCGCAACCCATGGGGTTCAGTCCCGTGGGTTGCGCCACAACTAAAAATCGTAACCGTGACCTTTTTGCACAGCTGACGGCGGTTGAGGGCCGACTGTCGAAGGCGGGTGCTTTTCCCTTTGGGAATCAGGGGTAAGGTGGATTAACGCCCTTGAGGGAAGGGCCCAAGAGCGCCTTCAAGCGGATGTGATGACTGAGTCGTCGCGTCCAAAAAGCGCCCCAGTCGCGGAGCATCACGCTCGGCATGTTCGAAGGGAAGTTGGCGACCCTGGGCGGCCTTGTGGCCGCGGCCGTTCTGGGCGTGAGCCTGCCCGCCTGCGCGCAACCTCTGTTCCGCAACTTCAACCCCTATGGCGAGAGCCGCGGCGCGGCCAATCCGCCGGTGGCCCGCTATGTGACGAGCATCGGCAGCCGATCCTTCATCTTCGACCGCGCCGCCGTGGCGCCCGACGCCCTGCTGAAGTTCGACGACGACTCCGAGGTGTGGGTGCTGGAGCCGTCCCCCGCGCCGGGCGGCGGCAAGATCTACCGCAACGACGCGGGCGACCGGGTGCTGCAGGTGACCAGCCTCGGCGGCCTGACCCTCTACATCGGCGCGCCCGACGGGGTGCCGGTGTCGATCCTGGGCGACGCCGAGGAATTGCTGCCGCCGCCGGTCACGCCGCCCGACGCGATGCTGCTGCGCGCCGTGCAGGCGGCGGCCCGCGCGGGCCGCGCCTCGCAGCACCAGATCACCTTCACCACCTCCCAGATGCCGCCCCAGGCGACGCCGATCTTCCTGGAGTCGTTCAGCATCGCCGCGGACGCCATCGTGAAGCTGAGCCGTCAGAAACAGGCCAAGGCCTTCCTGGCCAGGCTCGACACCGTGCAGTTCACCGCCGGCTCCCGGCCGGACGTGACCATCAACGGCTCGACGATGGTCATCACCCTGGCGCCGGGCAAGGGCTTCGCCGGCCGGCCCTCCTCCAACCGCATCATGAAGGCGTGCCTGAAGCGGTAGGAGCGGAGTCCGCTCCGACAACCGTCATCCTCGGGCTTGTCCCGAGGACCCATTCGCGCCGGTCGCGTCAGGCTGGGCGCCGCGGTTGAACGTTGCACATCACTGTTCGATCGTCGGCGTCTATGGGGCCCCGGAACGAGCCCCGGGGAGACGACGGTGAGGAAGATTCGCCGTCAGACGGGTTCCCAGCCGTCGGGAGCCATCTCGAAGCTGGAGAACTCGAAGCCGGGGGCGACGGTGCAGCTCACCAGGCTCCAGTCGCCGAGGCAGGTGGCGCTCTGCCACCAGCCGGCCGGCACCGCCGCCTGGGGCTGTTCGCCGAGCCCGAGGTCGGAGCCCAGCACCAGCCGCTGGGCCCGTCCGCCCGAGGGCCGGGCGATGTCGAGGTCCAGCGGATCGCCGGCGTGGAAGCACCACACCTCCACCGCGTCGGTCACCCGGTGCCAGTGCGAGCGCTGGCCGGCGCCCAGCAGGTAGTAGATCGCCGTCGAGCGGGCCCGCCCGTCCGGCCCGGCCGTGTCGCGGAAGGTCTCGCGGTACCAGCCGCCTTCGGGATGGGGTTCCAGCCTCAGGAGGCGGACGACGTCGTCGGCGGTCAGGTGCAAAGGCGTGCTTCCGCTCAGCCCCAAAAATCAGCCCTTGAAGTTGTCCTTGGCCTTGCGCACGGCCAGGAACACCTCGGGGTCGCTCTTGCCGGCCAGGCCCAGGCGCTCGGCCAGCAGCGGCGCGCGCAGGAACGGGTTGGTGGCCTTCTCCGCACCTACCGTGGTGGGCACCGTCCACTCGCCCCGCTCGCGGGCGGCGAACACCTGCTCGGCGCGGCGCTGCAGCGCGGGACTGTCGTCCACCGACAGGGCGAAGCGGGCGTTGGAGGCGGTGTATTCGTGGGCGGAATAGAGCCGGGTCTCCTCGGGCAGGGCGGCGAGGCGCATCAGCCCGCTCCACATCTGCACCGGCTCGCCCTCGAACATGCGCCCGCAGCCCAGGGGGAAGATACTGTCGCCGACGAACGCCACGCCGTCACCGGCGTCGTAATAGGCGATGTGCTGCAGGGTGTGGCCGCCCACGTCGATCACGCGCAAGGCGCTCTCGCCCAGCTTCACCTCGTCGCCGGCGCCTACCGCATGGTCGAGCGGGGCGATCCGGGTGACTTCCGGCGGCCCGTAGATCACCGAACCGTAGCGGGCCTTCAGCGCCTCGTTGCCGCCGGCGTGGTCGGGATGCCAGTGGGTGTTGAGGATCACGTCGAGCGTCCAGCCGCGCTTGTCGAGCTCGGCGGCGATGGCGGCGGCGTCCGGCGTGTCGATGCAGGCGGTCACGCCCGTGGCCTCGTCGCGCACGAGATAGCCGTAGTTGTCCGACAGGCAGGGGAACTGTTCGATGCGCAGGGGCATGGCGTGCTCCAAGACAATGCTGCACTCATGTAGCCGGAGGCGGCGGCGCCACAAGAGGGGACAGACTTAACCCCCCTTCGGTGGAATCCGAAGGCTTCCTATATTGACGGTCTGAGGCCGCGCTCGCGGCGCCTTCGGAGAGCCCATGCGACGCGACGTCGTCGAGCTTCGCCGCTTCTACGCGGGCCCCCTGGGTCATGCCGTGCGGGAGATGGTCGGGCGCAAGGTCGACGAGGCCTGGGGCTTCGCCACCGGGCTCGACGTGCTGGCGCTCGGCTACGCCACGCCGTTCCTCGACGGTCTGACCCGCGCCCGCCGCATCGTTGCCGCCATGCCTGCGCAACAGGGGGTCGAAGTGTGGCCCAGTCCCGCCGGATACGGCGGGGCGGGCGAGGGCAACCTGGCCTGCCTGGCCGACGAGGAGGCTCTGCCGTTCCCCAACGCCATGTTCGACCGGGTGCTGGTGGTGCACGGCCTGGAGGAGAGCGACGACCCGCTGTCGTTCCTGCGCGAGGTGTGGCGGGTGCTGGCCCCGTCCGGCCGGGTGATCCTGGCCGCCGCCGCCCGCTCGGGCCTGTGGTCGGCCGGCGAGGGCACCCCGTTCGGCTCGGGCCGCCCCTTCACCCGCCGCCAGTTGGAGCAGCTGGCCCGGGAGGCCGAACTCGAACCGCTGGCCTGGTCGCGCGCCCTCTACGTGCCGCCGGTCGCCGGGCTCGTGCGCTATGCGGAGGGGTTCGAGCAGCTCGGGGCGCGGGTGTGCCCGCAGTTCGCCGGGCTGATCCTGCTGGAGGCGGTCAAGCAGACCTTCGCCGTCAAGCCCAAGGGGCTCAAGGCACCGGCCCGGGTTTTTGTCCCCGGCGCCCTAAAACCGGCGCGCGTCGCCCTGCCGGAGGGAGCCGGCGCCCGCGATTTGGCCTTTGACAATCCTGTTGCAGTGCAACGTGGTAAGGTCTTGGACCGGCGGTCCAATCGCCTTAGCCTTAGATAACGCCTTTTGCGGAGGACCCGCCCATGAAGATGATCACCGCGGTTATCAAGCCCAGCCGCCTTGACGCTGTCCTGGACGCCGTCACGGAAGCTGGAGCTTCGGGCCTGACGGTGACAGAGGTGCGCGGTTACGGCCGCCAGAAGGGCAAGACCGAGGTCTATCGCGGCGCTGAGTACGAGGTGAAGCTCCTGCCCAAGGTGAAGCTGGAGATCGCTGTGCCCACCGACGTGGCCCAGGCCGTGGTCGAGGCCATCGCCCGCACCGCCAACACCGGCAAGATCGGCGACGGCAAGGTGTTCGTCATGGACCTGGAGTCGGCCCTGCGCATCCGCACCGGCGAGTTGGACGCCCAGGCCATCACGGGGTAGGCGATCACGGGCTGAAACGACAGTGCCTGTCAGACGATGGTCGCGGTTTGCCGACCCAGGTCTTCGAGCCGGCGGGCAGCGTCGTCAGCGTGCGAACGCCACCAGTCCCGCGCTTGGATGACTTCGGATGTGTACTGCACCGCGTCCCTGGCATAGCGCGCCAGTTCCACCAGGGCGCGGCTGAGGGCTAGTTCGGGCGCGAGATCGTTCGAGAGTCGAGTGGGCCTCGCCGCCTTCGTGAACGTCAGGATTTCTTCAATGTCGCCGACCAGGTCGAGGTCTTGGACCAAATGACGCCAATAGGCCGCCAGGTCCCTGAGTTCTGCCTCGACCGCCAAGGTGAGCGGAATGGAATCGGCTTCGGCCGAATCGCGCGGCAACTGGGCCAAGACGAATTCGCGGGCCAAGAGGGCGGCCTTGTCGAGCGGATCGACCGAGATGGGAGATATTCTATTCAACTGCAGCAACAGGCGCAGCTGGCTGTAGCCGATTGACTTGTTCACGGGGGTCGACGTGTGGCCAAAGTCGAGGCTGCGGTGATCGATTCCGGCCGCCTCCAGGAAGCGCATGAGGTGCGCGTCGCCGGGCGCCGTGGGGACGATGAACGGTCGCAGGATCGCATGGTCGAGGGCCGCAACCTTCCTGCCCAGATAGAGGGTCGAGGATCTGCGGTAACGCTCGATCAGACGGGGGGCGGCGACTCCGAATTCCTGGAGTTCCTCGCCACGACCAAGACCCCATCGGACGGCCTGCTGCCAGATCGAGGGGATCAGTCTGGCCGGATGCCTCAGGCCATAGACGACCACCACTTCGTCCGCGCCGAGCAGCGACGTCAGTCGGTCCAGCGCTGGCCCCTCGAATTCGTCCAACGTAAAATCTTCAGCCGACAGGAGGAGCGTGTGGGCGCCTTGGGCGTCGGCTTGGCCGAGGGCGTCGCGCCAGGTGAGGCGCGACGACGAAAGCCGGGCGCTGGGAAGCCCGAGGTCTTCCAGGATCTCCCATGCCAGACTGGGATGCCCTTCGGCCGCATCCTCCTCAGCGAGGGCTGGATAGCAGACGCCAGCTTCGGCCAGCACCCGTTTGTTACGCGCAAGCATACCTTGAATGGCCGTCGTTCCGGTTTTGGCCGGACCAACGTGCAATACAATCCGTTTCATTTTTTACGCGCCAGTACAAAAATTCCCCATAGTCAAGTTACAACTACAAGGTGTGGCCCGGCAAGAGCCGCATTTATTCTCGTCATGGGCGCAGTCTGACGAGATGAACCCTTAGGATTCGTCGGTCGGTCGGAGCGTCTATCTCAGCTTGAGAGTTGGCGCTTTAGGGAACATATCTTCCGTCGCAAGCCGGATCCCGCTCCCGCGGAAAGGATGCGGAAGCGTGCCAGCCCTCATCCGGGAGGAAGCGGCCGATGGGCTCGAGCAAGGCTTCAAGTAGTGGCGCGGCGAATACGCGTGCTCTGATCACCCTGGCCCTCTTCGCCCTGCCGCTGCTGCTGGCGTCTGTGGTCGCGCTACGGGCCCACGCCGACACGGCCGGCGCGGCGGCCAAGCCCAAGCCGGTGTTCGTGCAGGGCTCGATGAACGTGTTTCGCCGCTTCGCCGTCGAGGACCGGCCCAGGATGGTCGCGTTCTACGACAAGGCGCTGGCGTTGAAGCCGCTGAGTCCGATCAACCTCGGCGGCGGCCAGCAGATGATCCTGTTCGGCGTCGGCACGGGCCAGATCAAGCTCGCCGCCGGCCTGACCAAGGGCCGCGACTACCATCCCGGCGGCGCCGTCGGCGACGCCACCGGCATCCGCATCTACACCCTGACCTATCCCGACGAGGCCCAGGTTAAGGCCCGCTTCGCGGCGGCCGGCTATCCCGAGCCGGCGTTCAAGGACATCGGCGGCGGCAGGCGAGGGGCGATGGTCAAGGACCCGGCCGGCTTCAACATCGGCCTGGTGATCTCCCCGGGGGCCGAGACCAATGGGGTGGAGGCGGGCGTCAACGTCTCCAACCTCGAGAAAAGCCGCGCCTTCTACCGGGATTTCGAGGGGCTGGAGGAGTTGCCGCCGGTGAATGACCCGATGATCGGCGTCACCAAATATCCGTTCCGCCACGGCCAGACGACCATCAGCCTGTTCCAGATCGGCAAGGGCCTGCTCCGCGACACCGGCAGCGCCGGCGTGCAGTACATCATCAGCAACATCGAGGCGATGAACGCCCGCGCTCTGGCCGAAAACGTCACGGTCGAGACGCCGCTCGGCGGCCTGCAGGGCTTTCCGGGCCTGAAGACGGTGTGGCTCAACGACCCGGACGGCGTGACCAACTACTTCTACCAGCTCGCCCGCAAGCCGGCGGGGCAGAACTAGCCATAGTCATCCTCGGGACCAGCCCGAGGATGACGACGAAGGGCTACGCCGTCCCCGGCGCCTTGGCCACGAACGTCCGGTTGATGTCGCTGATTCTGCCGGCGCCGGCGGCCTGCATGGTCGAGGTCAGCTCCTGTTTGAGCTTGTCGTAGACGCTCTTGACGCCGTCGGCCCCGCCGAGCGCCAGGCCGTACATGACCGGGCGGCCCATGGCCACGGCGTTGGCGCCCATCGCCAAGGCCTTGAACACGTCCGTGCCCCGACGGAAGCCCGAGTCGACGATGATCGGCACACGGCCCTTCACCGCGTCGGCCACCGGCCCCAGGGCGTCGATGGCCGCCGGCACGGCGTCGATCTGGCGCCCTCCGTGGTTCGACACCTGGATCCCGGCCGCCCCGCGGCGGATGCCCTCGGCCGCCAACTGGGGGGTGAGGACGCCCTTCAGGATCACCGGCAGGCCGCTGGCCTTCTGCAGCAGGGCCAGGTCGTCCCAACCGTAGGAGCGCTTCTGCGGCCCACGCTTGAAGTTGGCGCCGGGCGCGCCGGCGGTCAGCCGGGCGGCGGCGGCCTGCAGGGCGCGGCCGGTGGGGAAGCCCGTGCGCTGCAGGCTCTCGGAATTGCCGGCGCCCAGGGCGTCAATGGTGAACACCACGGCGGTGTAGCCAGCCGCCTTGACCCGCTGCATGAGCTCGGTGGCCTCGCCGGCGTCGGCGGGCATGTACACCTGGTACCATTTGGGCCCGGGCCCGATGGCGATGGCGATCTGCTCCAGGGTATTGGTCGAGGCGCCCGAGGCGGTCATCAAGAGGCCCGAGGCCTTGGTGCCCTGCGCGCAGCCGACGTCGGCCGTGGCGTGGAACAGGCCCATGCCGCCGACCGGCGTGGTGATCAGCGGCGCCGAAAGCCTGGCCCCCATCAGGGTGGTGGAGAGGTCCGGCGGCGGCCGGCCGGCCAGGTACCGGGGCTCGATCACATAGTGGCCCATGGCGCGGCGGTTCTCGCGCTTGGTCCATTCCGCGCCGACCCCGCCCGCGACGAAGGCGAACGGCCCGGGCTGGAGCACCTTGGCCGCCTGCGCTTCCAGCTCCTCGAGATCGTAGAGGGTGATAGGGTGCACCGCCGACGGCGGCGCGGGCAGGGGCGCGTCCTGGGCGCTCGCCAGGCCCGCGCTCGCGGTCCAGGCGCCCGCCGTCCCGATGAAGGCTCGCCGATCCATGGATTCTCCCCCGCTCGTTTTGCGCGAGCATAGGCGGGAAGCCGGCGGAAAGCCCAGAGCCAGCATCTCAAGAGCCAGCAGATCCGGGGCCAGCGTCTAAAGCGTCTTGCGCAGACGCAGGTAGAGCAGCGGCCCCACCGTCAGCCGCTTGTCGTCATAGTAGAGCAGGGGCGAACGGTCGCGCAGGCCGGAGAACACGCTGATGATGTTCTTGGTGGCGGCCCCCGGCAGGTTCTGCACCTCGACCCGCAGGGCGATGTTCCCGGCGAACCGGTGCTCGACGAAGAGGTTCACGTGCGCCCAGCCGTCGACCGCCTCGTTGCCGAACGGCCGGTAGAGGACGCTGCCGCCGCGGTAGAAGGCGTCCACCCCCCAGTTGGTCTTCCAGCGCGGCAGGTCCTGGGCGAAATGCAGCTCCTCCTGCAGCTCGGGGAAGTTGGAGCGGTTGCGCTGAAGGCCGCTGACCGGATCGGTCACCCGCGCCTTCTGCCAGGTGAGCACGGCGCGCAGGGTGGACGAGCCCAGGCCGAACCGTTTCAGCGGGACCATCAGGTTGCCGATCAGATCGGTCTCGCGGCCCTGGCCGATGTTGGCGATGATCTCGTAGCCCCGGCCCGGGTCCGTGAACCGGGGAACGTCGTCCAGCACGTCGTACAGCGCCTTGTAACGGGCGGTGATGGTCAGGTCGCCGGTCGACCAGAAATGCCGCTCGGCGACCGCCTCGGCCGTCAACGACCGCGGGGGCCGGATGTCGGGGTTGCCGTTCCGGAGCTGGCCGGACTGGTATTCGTTGAAGGTGACGATGGCCCCGAACGGGACCTGGCTCACCTCGTGCTCCAGGCGCAGGCGCAGCTGATCGTCCTTGTCCGGCGACCAGGCCAGGGCCAGGCGCGGCTTGGCGTAGAGCAGCCGGCGCGACACGAGCACGTCGCCGGTCGCCGCCAGGCGCGAGATCTCCCCGTTCAGCGCCGCATCCAGGCTGAACCCGTCGTCGGGTTTCCAGGTGACGAGGCCGCCGGTTTCCCAGCGGTCCTCCGTGATGTCGGAGGTGGCCACCGGCACGACGACGGGCAGGCCGTCCTGGGTCGCGGTGGTATGGCTGAAGCCCTCGTTGAAGGCGTGCTCCGCCGAGCCTTCCGCCGTCAGCGTCGCGATGGGCTTGTAGCGCAGCACCAGCCGCTGGACGGTCTCGAGCTCATGGCTCTTGATGGCGTCGCCCGACGGGACCGGCGGCCGGTTCAGGGCGTCGACGGCGGTCTGCTGCTGGTACCGCTCCAGGGCCTGGGCCTCCAGGGTCGTCTTGCCGAAGGTCCGCTCGAAGCGCAGGCCGAACTCGCCCTGGCCGTAGTCGTCGGTATGGCGGAAGCCGTAGCCGCCGGGGCCCGGCGTCAGCCGGTCCTCCTCGTCCTGCACCTCGTGGGTCAGCACGCCCAGGCCGCTGAGCCGGAGGCGGCCGCCAGCCAGGGGGAACTCGTAGCTGGCGTTGGCCGAGGCGAAGGGACCGTCGTACTCGAAGCGCTCGTCAGCGGTGAACAGGGCGGCGCCGGTCCCGTCGCGCCGGATCCACGGCCCGTAGCCGTAGGTCGGGAAGATGGCGATGTTGCGCACGATCCGCAGCGACGCCTCGAGGGTCCGATCGTTCGCCTTCTCGGTGTCGCTGAGCTGCAGGTCCGGCGCCGTCCGGCCATGGGTGTCGATGTAGGTCGCCAGCGTGACCACGCGCAGCGGCTTGGTCCGCACCTTCATGATCACGTTGGCGATGACGTTGCGTCCGTGCATGTCGATCCCTGGCGCGCCGCCCACGATCAGGTCGACCCGCTCGACCTCGTCGGCGGGAATGCGCCGCAGCACGCTGGTCAGGGTGTCGGTCTTGGAGGTCGGCGGCTTGCCGTCGATCAGGACATTGCCGGTGGAGCCCTCCAGCCCGCGCATGTCGCGGGTGTCCTCGAACACGAAGCCCGGCAGCCAGCCCACCATGTCCAGCGCGCTGGACGGGCGGATCGGCGTGAAGAAGTCCGGCTTGTAGGCCAGGGTCCCCCGTCGCAGGTCGCCCACCACCGGCCGCTGGGCGGTCACCACCACGTCCGCCACCGCGGGCGGGTTGTCCGGCTTGCGGGCGTCGGGGAGGTCCGCCGCCAGGGCGGCCAACAAGGCGGCGTGAAGCATGGCGCAGTCTCCCTGACGCCACGGATGTCGCCGTCCGCGGTGGAGAAGGTTACGAGTGTAATTTCTGTCAGGCTACACGCGTAATATCCCTCGTCAAGCCGGGCCGTCGACCGCCTGGGCAAGCCGGGCCATTGCCGACCCGGGTACGGCGTTCTAGCCTCCGTGGTCGCCAGGCCCCGGCGCCGGCGCGAGGGGGCGGAATGGCGGACTTTTCGGCGACCGATGTCGCCTTCAGCGGCATCCGCTTCGTGCGCGAACGGCCGCGCACCGTGGCGCTCTGGTCCGGCGTCCAGATCCTCCTGTCGCTGGTGCTCGGCGGACTGCTGGTGGCCGTGATGGGGCCGGACCTGGCGCAGCTGGCCAGCCTTGGCCGTCAGCCGCAGACCGACCCGACCCGGGCCCTGGCCGCGCTCTCCCGTCTGCTGCCGATGTATGCGGTCCTGCTGCCGGTCATGCTGGTGATCAACGGCGTGGTCTATGCCGCCATGGCCCGCGCGGTGCTGCGCCCCGCCGAGACGGTCATGGGCTACCTCCGCTTCGGCCGCGACGAGCTGCTGCAGATCCTGCTCAATCTCCTGTGGATCCTCATCATCGTGGGCGCCTACATCGCCGGCCTCCTCGTCGTCGTGATCCCGACGGTGATCGTGACCATGATCTCCAAGGGGCTGGCCGTGCTCGGGGTGCTGTTCGGCCTCGTGGTGCTGGCGGCCTTCGTCTACGGCCTGGTGCGGCTGTCGCTGTCCTCGGCCATGACCTTCGACCGGAGGCGGGTGAGCCTGCTCGGCTCCTGGACCCTGACCCGGGGATGCTTCTGGAAGATGTTCGGCGCCTACGGCCTGGTGGTCGGCCTGGCCTTGGTGATCGTCCTTCTGGTGTCGATCATCAGCACCGCCGTGGCGGCGGTGTTCGGCGGCGTCGGCGGCCTGGCGGTGCTGTTCACCCGCAGCGGGGGCACGCTCAATGACTTCTTCGCGCCGGCGCGCCTGGCGGTGACGGTGGTCTGGGCTGTGGCCACGCCCCTGTTCTGGGCCCTCTTCCTGATGCCGCCGGCCGAGATCTACCGGCGTCTCAGCGGCGCCGCCGACCCGGCCTTCGACCCGTCTACTTTCGACTGAGCAGGAACAGGGCCGACTCCGCCCGCCAGTTTTCAATGGCCCGCTGGGGTTCGATCGGGCGTGCCGCCTGGCCCTCGGCCAGGGCCATGCTGGCCTCGATCTTCAACCCCAGCTCGTCGCACAGGATGGTGAAGTCCCGCAGCGTGCACAGGTGGATGTTGTCGGTCTCCCACCAGGCGCGGGGCAGGGCCCGCGTGGTGGGCATGCGGCCGCGGGTGAGCAGCTCCCACCGCATCTTCCAATGGGCGAAGTTGGGCAGGGACACGATGGCCCGTTCGGCGATGCGCAGCAGTTCGGCCAGCACCTCGCGCGGCCGGTGCACGGCCTGCAGGGTCTGGGTCAGCACCGCATAGTCGAACGACTGGTTGGGGAAGTCGGCCAGGTCGTGGTCGGCGTCGCCCTGCACCACCGCCAACCCCCGCGCCAGGCACAGCGACACATTGGCCGGCGACAGCTCCAGCCCCCGGCCCTCGACCCCGTTCTCGCGCGCCAGCATCTCCAGCAGGAGGCCCTCGCCGCAGCCGATGTCGAGCACGCGGGCCCCCGGGCGCACCATGCCGAGGATGGCGCGGAAGTCCTCGCGCCGGGCGGCTTCGGCCGGGCTCATTCCAGGCCTCCCGACGCCAGGTCGCGGTGGCCCAGGTTCTCGTTGCCCAAAGACTCTGGGCCCAGGCCGCGCGACTGACCGGCGGAGGCGAGGAAGCCGGCCACCGCGTCGCGCATCACCGGCTCGTCGAGCAGGAAGGCGTCATGGCCCTTGTCGCTCTCGATCTCCAGGAAGCTGGCCCGGGCGCCGGCGGCGTTCAGCGCCCGCACGATCGCGCGGCTCTCGGGGGTGGGATAGAGCCAGTCGGAGGTGAAGCTCAGCACGCAGAAGCGCACGTCGCGCGCCTTGACGAAGGCCTCGGCGAGCAGGCCGTCATGGGCCGCGGCCATGTCGAAGTAGTCGGTGGCGCGGGTGATGTAGAGGTAGCTGTTGGCGTCGAAGCGGTCGACGAACACCGCCCCCTGGTGGCGCAGGTAGCTCTCCACCTGGAAGTCGGCGTCGAAGCCCCACGATAGGCCGTCGCGCTGCAGCTCGCGGCCGAACTTGCGCTGCAGGGCCTGCTCCGACAGGTAGGTGATGTGCGCCGCCATGCGCGCCACCCCCAGGCCCTTTTCCGGCCGCCCGCCATGGGCGCCGTAGTCGCCGCCGCGCCAGTCGGGGTCGGCCATGATCGCCTGGCGGCCCAGCTCGTGGAAGGCGATGTTCTGCGCCGAGTGGCGCGCCGCCGCGGCCAGGCAGACCACCGAATAGACCCGCTCCGGATAGTCGGCCGCCCACTGCAGGGCCTGCATCCCGCCCATCGAGCCGCCGACCACGGCGAACAGCTGGTCGACGCCCAGGGCGTCCACCAGCATCACCTGGGCGCGCACCATGTCGGCGATGGTGATCACGGGGAACGACAGGCCCCAGGGCTTGCCGGTGGCCGGATCGATCGAGGACGGACCGGTGGTGCCCATGCAGCCGCCGATCACGTTGGAGCAGATGATGAAGTGCCGCGTCGGGTCGAGCGGCTTGCCGGGACCGACCATCTGGGTCCACCAGCCGGGCTTGCCCGTGATCGGATGTTGCGAGGCCACGTGCTGGTCGCCGGTCAGGGCGTGGCATACCAGGATCGCATTGCTGCGCTCGGCGTTGAGCACGCCATAGGTGCGATAGGCGATCTCCACATGATCCAGGCGTCCGCCGGAATCCAGGCGCAAGGGCTTGTCCGGTCCGAAGACCAGGGTCCCGCCCTCCTGGGCGTAGGGCGCCGCCTCTCGTAACTCCTTGTCCATCCGCACCTTGGATAGCCTAGCTTGTCCAGTGTCAACCAGAGCGGGGCAGGCCGGATCGATGCCCCTTTCCCCACGCGACGAGCGGACCTATGAACGCGATGCTGAGATTCCAACCCCCGCACCCGTTTTCCCGCCCCGAGGCGCCGCCCTGATGGACCGTCTGATCCTGCTGCGTCACGGCAAGGCCGAGGCCGACGCCCCGTCGGGCCAGGACTTCGACCGCGCGCTGACTGGGCGCGGCCGCCGCGACGTGGCCCTGATCGCCCGCCGGCTGGCCGCGACCGGCGCGGCCCCGGACCTGGTGCTGGTCTCGCCGGCCGCGCGGGCCAAGGAAACCTGGGAGGCGGCCGCCCCGTTCTTCCCGGACGCCCGGGTGGAGTGGGCGCCCATGCTCTACCACATCGATCCTCAGGCGATCCTGGACCTGACCATGAGCCAGGCGGCCGGGGCGGTGATGGTGGTCGGCCACAACCCCGGGCTCGGCGAGCTGGCGGCGTTCCTGGCGCGCGAGGCCGGCGCCGGCCATCTGGGCGGCTTCCCGACCGGCGCGGCGGCCATCGTCGACTTCGCTCCGGAGGGCCGCCGCCGGGCGCGGACCTTCGCCATCCACACGCCCAAGGCCCTGGGGGGCGGTCAATGACGCTGATCTACAAGATCCTGCCGCGCGCCGAGTGGAACGGGGCGCTGGCCCAGGGCCGCTTCGACGGCTCGCCGATCGACCTTCAGGATGGCTACATCCACTTCTCCACCGCCGCCCAGGCCCAGGAGACCGCCGCCAAGCACTTCCGCGGCCAAGCCGACCTGGTGGTGGTCGCCGTCGAGGCCGAGGCGCTCGGCGCCGCTCTGCGCTGGGAGCCCTCGCGCGGCGGCCAGCTGTTCCCGCACCTCTACGCCCTGCTCGACCCGTCCCTGGCCAAGGACGTGAGCGAGGCGCCGCTCGATGCCGACGGCATCCCTCAACTGGGCGTTTCGGCATGAGCGTGCTTCAGGACCTCGCCGCCCGCGCCCTGCACGCCCTCGACGCCGAGGATGCTCACAACGCCGCGATCCGTGGGCTGAAGGCCGGCCTCGGGCCGCGGGAGGACGGCCTGGACGACCCCTGCCTGGCGGTGGAGCTGAAGGGCCTGCAACTGAAGAACTGCATCGGCCTGGCCGCCGGCTTCGACAAGAACGCCGAGGCGCCCGACGCCATGCTCGCCTCCGGCTTCGGCTTCGTGGAGTGCGGCACCGTCACGCCCCTGCCGCAGGAGGGCAATCCGCGCCCGCGGCTGTTCCGCCTGACCGAGGACAAGGCGGTCATCAACCGCATGGGCTTCAACAACCAGGGGCTCGAGGCCTTCGCCGCGCGCCTGGAGGCCCGCCGCGGCCGTCCCGGAGTGGTGGGGGCCAACATCGGCGCCAACAAGGATTCCGCCGACCGGATCGGCGACTATGTCGAGGGCTTGCGCCGGCTGTGGAAGCTGGCCGACTACTTCACCATCAACATCTCCTCGCCCAACACGCCGGGCCTGCGCGACCTGCAGTCCGGGTCGGCGCTGGACGAGCTGCTGGAGCGCGTGTCGACCGCCCGCAGCGAGGTGGAGATGAGCGATCCGCGCCTGCGGGCCCGGCCGATGTTCCTCAAGGTGGCGCCCGACCTCGACGCCCTGCAGATCGTCGCCATCTGCGACGCCGTCGCCAAGCACGGTTTCGACGGGGTGATCGCCGGCAACACCACCACCGGGCGGCCCGACAGCCTGCGCTCGCGGTTCAAGGGCGAGACGGGCGGCCTCTCCGGGGCGCCGCTCACGGCCCTGGCCACCCGGGTGGTGCGCGATTTCCACGCCTGCGCCGCGGGCCGCTTCCCGATCATCGGCGCCGGCGGGGTGGCCAGCGGGGCCGACGCCTACGCCAAGATCCGGGCCGGGGCCTGCGCCGTGCAGCTCTATTCCGCCCTGGTCTACGGCGGTCCGGGCCTCGTCGGGCGCATCAAGCGCGATCTGGCGGCCCGGCTGCGGGCCGACGGCTTCGTATCGGTGGTCGAGGCGACCGGGGCGGGATAGAACAGGAATGCGCGTCGCCCTTTCCGCCAAAAGGCGGCGCCGGGAGAGGGCGTGGACGATCGGAATCGAGACCTGCTCACCGAGATCGAGCTGACCGGCCTGGCCCAGACGCCGGAGCGGCGCCGGCTGCGCCTCATCCTGCGCTTCGGCCCGGTGGCGGTGGTGCTGATAGGGGTGGCGATCCTGGCGCGCTCGCCCCTGCTCGGCCGCCTGTCGCTCGAGGGACTGCGCGAGAGCCGGGGCCAGCTCCTCGCCTTCGTCCACGGCCATCCGCTGGAAAGCCTGCTGGCGTACGCCCTGGTCTATGTGGTCACCGTCGGCCTGTCCCTGCCCACCGCCCTGATCCTGACCCTGACCGGCGGTTTCCTGTTCGGGCCCTGGGTCGGCGGCGCGGCGGCGGCGGTGTGCAGCACCCTGGGCGCCGTGGTCATCTTCCTCGTCTCCCGCCTGACCGTCGGCGACGCGGTGGAGGCGAGGACCGGCGCACGGGTGCGGGCCCTCGCCGAAGAGATCAAGAAGGACGCCTTCTTCTACATCCTCACCCTGCGCCTGATCCCGGTCATGCCGTTCTGGCTGGCCAATGTCGCCGCCGGACTGATCGCCATCCGCACCACCACCTTCGCCGTCGCCACCCTGATCGGCATCTTCCCGGTGGCGGTGATCTACGCCGGCGTCGGCTCGGGCCTGGGCCTGCTGTTCGACACCGGCCAGCGGCTGTCGCCGCACACCCTGATCACGCCGCAGGTGCTGCTGCCCCTGGCCGGCCTGGCCGTGCTGTCGGTGCTGCCGGTCCTCTACCAGCGCCGGCGCGGCCGGCGGGGGCCGTCCGCTTGATCCGGCCGAGATCCATCCCGGTCGAGCTGTCGGCGCCGGCGGAGCGCGCGCGCCGCTGGCTGTGGCCGGGCGGCCTGTCGGCCCGCCTGCTGATGCTCACCGTCCTGTTCGTCATGCTGGCCGAAGCCCTGATCCTCGCGCCGTCCCTGGCCTCCTACGAGGAGCAGCGGCTGGAGGAGCGGGTGCGCGCCGCTGAACTCGCCTCGCTGGCGGTCGAGGCCTCGCCCGACCAGGTGGTCACCGACACCCTGAACGCCCAGCTGCTCAACGGCGCAGGCGTGTTGCAGGTGGCGGTGCAGAGCGACGGCATCCGCCGTCTGCTGCTGCCCGGCCCGCGCCTGCCTCGGGCCCCCGCTCTGGTCGACCTGCGCACCCGCGGCCCGGTCGGCTGGCTGCTGCAGCCGTTCCAGATCCTGAGCGGTCCGCCGGAGCAGATGCTGCGCATCGTCGCCAGGCCCCGTTTCCGCGACGGCGACTTCGTCGAGATCGTCGTGCCCCAGGCCCGCCTGCGCCGCGAGCTGACGGGCTATCTGCTGGGGCTGGTCGGGGTCACCGCCTTCATCGGCCTGGTGGCCGGCATCCTGGTCTACCTGTCGCTGAACCTGTTCCTGGTGCGGCCCATGCAGCGCATCACCGCCTCCATGGAGCGCTTCCGCGCCAATCCGGACGACCCGGCCGCTCGCATCGCCGCCTCGCACCGCCGCGACGAGATCGGCCGCGCCGAGGCCGAGCTCGACCGCATGCAGGCCGATCTCAGGGTCGCCCTCAACTCGCGCGCCCGGCTGGCGGCGCTCGGCGAGGCCGTGGCCAAGATCAACCACGACCTGCGCAACATGCTGACCAGCGCCCAGATCGCGTCCGAGCGCCTCGCCCTCAGCGGCGACCCCTCCGTCGCCGCCGCCCTGCCGCGCCTGGAGCGGGCGCTGGACCGTGCCGCGGCCCTGGCCTCCAACGTGCTGGAGTACGGCAAGAGCGAGGAGCGGCCGCCCGAGCCGACCGTCATCCCCCTGCTGGCCGCGATCGAGGCCGCCGGCGACGACGCCGGCTTGTTGCGCGCCGGGGTCAGGCTCGACGCCCGGCTGGAGGCCGAGGACGCCGCCGTCGCCGATCCCGAGCAGATGCACCGGGTGCTGGTGAACCTGCTGCGCAACGCCCGCGAGGCGATCTCCAGCGCCAAGGCCGAGGGCGAGGGGGCGATCGTGGTGTCCGCGTCGCACGAGGAGGGCCAGGTGGTCCTGCGCCTGGCCGACAACGGGCCGGGCCTGCCGCCCAAGGCCCTGACCAACCTGTTCCAGCCCTTCGCCGGCTCCGGCCGGCCGGGCGGCACGGGCCTCGGTCTGGCCATCTCGCGCGAACTGGCCCAGGCCAACCAGGGCGACCTGGTGCTGACCCACACCGGCCCGGACGGCGCGGTGTTCGAGCTCAGCCTGCCGGCGGCCTAGGTGGTCTGAGCCTTCGCCTCGCGCCTCGCGGTCCACGAGCGGCCGAGGCTGAGGCCGATCAGCCCGGCGCAATAAAGGGTGGTCAGCACGGGCCAGGCCGCGCACACGATCAAGATCACCCCCAGCACCACCTCGAACGCGCTGGCGCGCCTGGCGTCGGCCACCGACCGGGCGCCCAGGAAGCTGAACCCGGCGAGGTCGTAGGCCTGGACGTAGGGGGTGCAGAGCAGGTTGCCGACCAGCAGGCCCGTCAGGTTGCGTTCGCGCCAGGCGAACCCCAGGCCGATCGCGCCGATGACGACGCGCCAGGCGGCCCCGTCCAGCAGATAGGGCGGGCTCACCTTGAGGAAGGTGGGACCGACGATGGCCGTGAACCTGGGGATGCCCAGCAGCCACTGCGGCCACAGCTGCGGGCCGAACACGAGGCTCGCCAGGGCCGCGGCGGCGGCGGCCAGGACCGCCGCCCGCACCACCGGCCAGCGCCCCCACAGGACGATGGGCGCGAGCAGCAGCGCCTGGGGCTTGAGGCAGGCGGCGATGCCCAGCAGCACCCCCGCCAGGCGCGGGCGCTCGTCCAGCCGCTGGAAGCCGGCGACCACCAGGGTCGCGATCATCACTCCAGTCTGGCCGATGGCGGAGCACCACAGCAGCGGCAGGCTGAGGGCCAGCAGGGGCGTGGCCCAGCGGGTGTCGCGGGACGCGGTGACGGCGAAGGCCGCGCACCAGCCGCCGGACCACAGCATCTTGGCGGCCTGGATCGGCAGCAGGTGCAGCGGCGCCAGCAGCAGCAGCAGCGTGGGTGGATAGCCGAACGGCAGGAAGCCGCCGGGACCGGTGGTCGCCCCCAGGCCGACGAAGTCCGGCCGTCGCACCACCTCCAGGTCGTAGGCCGAGCCGGGGTGGCCGCCGAGGTACCAGAACAGGTTGAAGTCCAGGTGGCTGGCCGGCGCGTAGGTCATGGCCGCGCCGAGCGCGAAGGCGAAGACCGCGTAGGCGAGGCGCGTCCTGTCCAGCATGGCCCAGGGGATAGCACAGCCCCTGGCCACGGTCGTTAAGAGCGCCTCCCTAGAACCCCAGGACCACCCCTTCGCGCCGGGGGTCGGCCCCGCCGGTGAGCATGCCGTCCTTCACCAGCACCCCGTGCAGGCCGGAATTCTCGCCGCGGGCGGGCCCGACGTTGACGCCCCGGGCCAGCAGGCCCTGGGCCACGCCGGGGGCGAAGCCGTCGGTCTCGGCGCTGTAGTTGTCGCCGCGGGCGACGATGTTGGGCAGGGCGATGGCGTCCTGCATCGACAGCTTCCAGTCCAGCACCCCCACCACCGTCTTCAGCACATAGGCGAAGATCGAATTGCCGCCGGGCGAGCCCACGGCCGCGTAGAACCGTCCGTCCTTGGTCAGGATCACCGCCGGCAGCATGGTCGAGCGCGGCCGCTTGCCGCCGGCCACGGCGTTGGCCGCCGGGGTCCCGTCACGGTCGGTGGGCGAGAAGGCGAAGTCGGTCAGCTGGTTGTTCAGCACCATGCCGTCGACCATGCGGCCGTCGCCGAACGGGCTCTCCACCGTGGTGGTCATCGACAGCACGTCGCCCCGGGCGTCGACGATCACGAAGTGCGAGGTGCCGCCGGGCTCGAGGGTGTCGTCCTTGCCCCTCTTGGGCGCGCCGGGCGGCAGGCCGAAGGGCGGGGCGGGGCCGGCCTTGTCGCCGATCAGGGCGGCGCGGCTCGTCACATAGGCCGGGTCGAGCAGCCCCTTCACCGGGACGGATACGAACTGGTCGTCGCCGACGTAGCGGTCGCGGTCGGCGTAGGCGATGCGCTCGGCCTGGGCCAGCAGGAACCAGCCCTGCGGATCCTTGGGCCCGTGCTTGCCGATATCGGTGTGCTCCAGCATCGCCAAGGCCTGCAGCAGGGCCACGCCCGAGGACGGCGGCGGCGGCACGCACACGATCCACGCGCGATAGGGGTGGCACAGGGCGTCGCTGGTGCGGGTGGTGTAGGCCTTCAGGTCGTCCAGGGTCATGGTCCCGGGCACGGGCTCGGCGTGCACCTTGGCCACGATGTCGGCGGCGATCTTGCCGGAATAGATGGCCTCCGGCCCGCCGGCGGCGATCGCCCGCATCGAAGCGGCGTAGGCCGGGTTCTTCAGCAGGTCGCCGGTCTTGTAGAGGGTCCCGTCGGGCTTGGTGAAATAGGCGGCGATGTCCGGTCCCTTGTTCGCGGCCCCGCCGGCGATGAAGCCGCCCAGGCGCGGCGAGATGACGAAGCCGCCTTCGGCCAGCCGGGTGGCGTCGCCGAACAGGGTCTTCCACTCCAGCTTGCCGTGGGCCTTGTGCGCGTCCCCCAGCATCTTCATCACGCCCGGCACCCCGGCCGAGCGTCCGCTGACCACGGCTGCGCCGAAACCCAGGCCCTGGAACATGGTCGGCGTGGCCCCCGCCGGCGCCTTCTCGCGGCCCATGTAGGAGGTCAGGTGATGGGTCTTGGCGTCGTAGTAGGTCATGAACGAGCCGCCCAGCGGCCCGGAGCTCTGCGGCTCGACCAGGCCCAGCACCGCCTGGATCGCCACCGCCGCGTCCACTGCGCTGCCGCCGGCCTTCAGCACCTTCAGCCCGGTCTCAGCCGCCAGGGGGTTGGCGGCGGTGACCATGGCGTGGCCGGGCTTGTAGGGCACCACCGCGTTGCGCGGCTTGACCGGCGCGACATCGGCCAGGGCGGGGCCGCCGAGGCCCAGGGACAGGCCCAGGACCAGGGCGGCGGTGAAGGAGGTGAGGACGGAACGGACCACGGGGGAAGGCTCGCTGCGGCGGAAGGTCACGAGCTAGGCACATGCCTTGGCCGCCCATGCAAGGTCCAGCCAGAAGGCCTCAAAACATCGGTGATTTTTAGATCGCCTAACCGGGTTGCACTGCGCAGCCGTTGAGGCTAGGTTCCGCGCCCTCGCCGTAAGGCAATGCGCGCCCGTAGCTCAGCTGGATAGAGCATCAGACTACGAATCTGAGGGTCGGACGTTCGAATCGTTCCGGGCGCGCCATTCACTTCAATGACTTGGCGAAAATTCGCACCTCATAAGGGGCAGAGGGCGAACGACGCCTCCAAGCCGACGAACCGCGGCTGGCTCGCGGCAGTGGTTCGCTGCGCCGCCGCCTTCAGGGAGGGGCGCCGGCCCCGCTCGTCCTACCCCGCGCCTCAGCCCGGCCGGACTGGCGTTCAGGCCGCCTTGGCCAGGCGGTGTTGGAGAAAGAAGCGGACCATCTCGCGGCTGGCGTCCGGGCCGTCCGGGGCCGTGTAGGTCCCGGCGGGGCTGCCGCCGGACCAGGCGTGGCCTGCGCCATGCACCTGCCAGAGTTCGAGAACCGGCCGGTCGTTCTCGTCGACCTGCACCGTCCGCAGATAGGCGACTCCGCTCGTCGAGGTCCCACGGCTTTCGACGGTGCGCAGGCGGGCGTCGCCCCTGGACTGCGCGAGCACGTGCTCGGCGTTGATCGGGTTCACTGTGCGGTCGCGGTCGCCGTGGAACACGATCGTGGGCGCCGCCGGCCGGCCGGCGCGACCGGCGGGCGCCGGGCCGCCCTGGCTCATGGCGGCGAAGGCCGACGGCATGTCCTTGGCGGCTCCGCAGGCCAGGCCGGAGTGCACGCCGATCGCCGCATAGAGATCCGGATAGGCCGAGCCCATCACCGCCGCGGCCGCGCCCCCCGCCGACAGGCCGGCGACATACACCCGCTCTTGGTCGACCGGAAACTGGGCCATGACCTGGCGGGTGATCCCGGCGATCAGTGCGGGCTCGCCCCGGTCGCGCTGCTGGTCGCCGGCGTTGAACCAGTTCCAGCATCTGGAGGCGTTGGCGGACTGCGGCTGGGCCGGATAGGCGACCAGGAAGAGGCGCTCTTCCGCCAGGGCGTTCATCCGGGTGCCGGCGGCGAAGTCGTCCGGCGACTGGGTGCAGCCGTGCAGCATCACCACCAGCGGGACGGCCCGGCCATCGTAGCCGCTCGGAACGTAGAGCTTGTAGGACCGGCTGCCGGCGGCGTTGGTGAACGAGGCCTCGTCGAACCGGGCGCCCGGCGGGATGGGCAGCGGCGAACGCCGGGCGCCGGAGCCCATCAGGTCTTCGAACCTTAAGGGTCGCCTTCCTTCCGTGCTCCGGGCTCGTGAGCCGGCAGGTCGGGACGCTTCCGGCGACCCTTCCTTCGATTGGCCGGCCGGCGCGGCGGTCCATGCCCCGCCGGGCGTCCTGGGCGGCTGCAGGTCCAGGACCTTCATCTGCGGCGCCGGGGCCGGCGCGCCTGGCGCGCCCGCCGAAGGATCGCCGGACGGCTGCCCCCTGAGCAAGGCGGTCGCCTCGGCCAGTCGCCCAAGCCGGGTCAAGCGGGTGGCTTCGGCCATCCTGGCCATGGAAAGCGCGGTCATGGGCGTAATCCTGTTCGAAGTCTCAAACGTCAGTGGATGCGATCGCCGAGGGCGGCTTTCACTGAAGGGCTGGCCTGCAGCGCCCCGAGCACATGGATGGCGGCGATCGTCTGCACGGCGAGGTCGGGCGAAACGTCGGGGGCGATCACGGCCAGGCCGAGCACCTGGATGTGCAGCGTTTCGCCGGCGTCCCGAGCCGCCTCCAGCCGCGCCCTAGTGAACTCCCTGAGGCCCAGCTCGAACCGATGCCGGACGACCGATTGCCGGAGGGCCTCGCCATGCCGATCGAGCTGGTTGCGGATGGCCGTGCGGATCAGATCGGTACGATTGGAATAGAAGCCCTCCTGCACCAGGAGGTCGATCTGGCCGAGGTCGACATAGCCGAGGTTGATCGTGATCTTCTCGCTGTCGCCGATCCTTGGCCGCCGCTCGATCTCAGGCACGTCGACTCTCCAAGCCATCCACATGGATGGTATATGGATGGATATTGGCGGAGGGCAAGAGGGCCGGCGGGGATTTGGTCGGGGCTGGACCGGCGGCCACGCGCGCCCGCGCCGTTCTCTATTGGCGACGGGCCGTTGCGGCACTAGGCTGTCACAACGCCGTGTCGGGGCCAGCCGGTTTCCCTCAGGGAAATAGCCCGAGCCGTTCCCGAGATAGAGCGCGAGCGAGGGAACGGACGTGGAGCGCACAAGCACTGCGGGGCCCGACTACTTCCACAAGGTCATCGATTGCCAATGGGCGTGCCCCGCACACACGCCCGTCCCCGAATACATCCGCCTGATCGCCGACGCGCGCTACGCGGATGCGTACATGGTCAACTGGCGCTCCAACGTGTTTCCCGGGATCCTCGGGCGCACCTGCGACCGCCCTTGCGAGCCGGCCTGCCGCCGCGGACGGGTCGACGAGGAGCCGGTCGCCATCTGCCGGCTCAAGCGGGTGGCCGCGGACAACAAGGGCGACGTCTCGGGGCGGATGCCGCCGGCCCCGACGGCGCGCAACGGCAAGACCATCGCCCTGGTCGGCGCCGGCCCCGCTTCGCTGACCGTGGCGCGCGATCTCGCGCCGCTCGGCTACCGCATCGTCTGCTACGATGCCGAGGCCCGGGCGGGCGGCATGATCCGCAGCCAGATCCCGCGGTTCCGCCTGCCCGAGGAGGTGATCGACGAGGAGGTCGGCTACATCACCGCCCTCGGCATCGAGCTGCGCGCCGGCCAGCGGGTGGACAGCCTGAAGGCCCTGCTGGACGAGGGCTACGACGCGGTGTTCGTCGGCTCGGGCGCGCCGCGCGGACGCGACCTTGACCTGCCGGGCCGCCGGGAGGCGGCGGCCAACATCCACATCGGCATCGACTGGCTGTCCAACGTCTCGTTCGGCCACATCGACCGGATCGGCCGCCGGGTGATCGTGCTGGGCGGCGGCAACACCGCCATGGACTGCTGCCGCACCTCGCGCCGCCTCGGCGGCGAGGAGGTCAAGGTCGTGGTCCGCTCGGGCTTCGAGGAGATGAAGGCCTCGCCCTGGGAGAAGGAGGACGCCCTCCGCGAGGACATCCCGATCCACAACTTCCTGGCCCCCAAGGCCTTCACCCACGAGGCCGGCCGGCTCACCGGGGTGCTGTTCGAACCGACCCACGCCGTGGTCGACGACCGGGGCCGGCGCAGGGTGGTCCCGAGCGGGGCGCCCGACGTGCATTTCGAGTGCGACGACGTGCTGATGGCCGTGGGCCAGGAGAACGCCTTCCCCTGGATCGAACGCGACATCGGCCTCGACTTCGATCAATGGGGCATGCCGGCCGTCGATCCGGTGACCTTCCAGTCGACCCGCCCGGGCGTGTTCTTCGGCGGCGACGCGGCGTTCGGACCCAAGAACATCATCTGGGCGGTGGCCCACGGCCACGAGGCGGCGATCTCCATCCACCAGCACTGCCACGGCCAGGACCTGCGCGACCGGCCCGCGCCGGGGACCAGCCTGGTCAGCCAGAAGATGGGCATCCACGAGTGGAGCTACGACAACGACGTCTCCGATGAGGACCGCCTGCGGGTGCCCCACGTCGACAAGGCGCTGGCGCTGCAGGACGTGCGGCTGGAGGTCGAGATCGGCTTCGACCGCGCCCTGGGCTACCGCGAGGCCCAACGCTGCCTCAACTGCGACGCCCAGACGGTGTTCGTCGAGCCCCTGTGCATCGAATGCGACGCCTGCGCCGACATCTGTCCCACCGACTGCATCACCTTCACCGACAATGGCGACGAGGCGGACCTGCGCGGCCGGCTGAGGGCGCCCGCGACCAACCTGGAGCAGGCCCTGTTCGTGTCCGCGCCGCTCAAGACCGGGCGCATCATGGCCAAGGACGAGGATGTCTGCCTGCATTGCGGCCTGTGCGCCGAACGCTGTCCCACGGGGGCGTGGGACATGCAGCGGTTCCTGTTGGACATGACCTTGGCGGGGACGGCATGCAGCGCCCGGTAGCCGGCATCAATGATTTCGTCGTCAAGTTCGCCAATGTGAACGGCTCGGGCTCGGCCAGCGCCAACGCCCTGTTCGCCAAGTCGGTCCTGCGGATGGGCGTGCCGGTGGCGGCGCGCAACATCTTCCCGTCCAACATCCAGGGCCTGCCCACCTGGTACGAGGTTCGGGTGACCGAGGCCGGCCATCTGGGCCGGCGCGGCGGCGTGGACCTGATGGTGGCGATGAACCCGCAGACCTGGGACCGCGACCTGGCCGAGATCGAGCCCGGCGGCTATCTGCTCTACGACTCGACCAAGCCCATGCCGCCCAGCAAGTTCCGCAGCGATGTGACCGTGCTGGGCGTGCCCCTGACGGCCCTGTGCAACGACAAATACACCCAAGCGCGCGAGCGGCAGCTGTTCAAGAACACCATCTATGTCGGGGCCCTGGCCGCCTTCCTCGGCATGGAGCTCGGCGTGATCGAGCAGCTCCTGGCCGAGCAGTTCGCCGGCCGCGACAAGCTGATCGCGGCCAATGTCGACGCGCTGCACACCGGCCACGCCTATGTGCGGGCGCATTTCCAGCCGATCGACCTGCAGGTGCGCCGCTGCGACCAGGTGGGCGAGCGGATCTTCGTGGACGGCAACACCGCCTCGGCCCTGGGCGCGGTCTACGGCGGGGCCACGGTTTGCGCCTGGTACCCGATCACGCCGTCGACCTCCCTGGCGGAGGCCTTCAGCGAATTCTGCGAGGACTATCGGCGCGATCCCGACGGCAAGGCGCGCTTCGCCATCGTCCAGGCCGAGGACGAGATCGCCTCGATCGGCATCGTCGTGGGCGCCGGCTGGAACGGGGCGCGGGCGTTCACCTGCACCTCCGGGCCGGGCGTCTCGCTGATGCAGGAATTCATCGGCCTGTCCTACTTCGCCGAGATCCCGGCGGTGATCTTCGACGTGCAGCGCGGCGGCCCCTCGACCGGTATGCCGACCCGCACCCAGCAGTCCGACCTGCACGCGGCGGCGTACGCCTCGCACGGCGACACCAAGCACCCCCTGCTGCTGCCCCGCAATCCGGCCGAGTGCTTCGAGTTCGGGGCCCTGGCCTTCGACCTGGCCGACCGGCTGCAGACCACGGTGTTCGTCATGCTCGACCTGGACATCGGCATGAACGACTGGCTGACCGATCCGCTGAAGTGGGACGACGCGCGCCGCATCGACCGCGGCAAGGTGCTGGGTCCCGAAGAGTTGGAGGCCGGCGCGGAGTTCGGCCGCTATCTCGACGTGGACGGCGACGGCATTCCCTATCGCACCTATCCCGGATCGCACCCGTCCCGCGGCGCCTACTTCACCCGCGGCACCTCGCGCAATCCCTATGCTCGCTACAGCGAGGAGGGGGCGGTCTATGTCGACAACATGCAGCGGCTGCTACGCAAGTTCGACACCGCCAAGTCGCTGATCCCGGCGCCGCTGCGCCTGGACGCCGCCGAGCCGACCGGCGTGGGCGTGATCTATTTCGGCTCCACCACCCCGGCCATGCACGAGGCCCTGGCCGTGCTCCAGGCGCACGGCCTGCACCTGGACGCCCTGCGCGTGCGCGGCTTCCCGTTCTGCGACGCGGTGTTCGACTTCATCGCCGAGCACGAGCGGGTGTTCGTGGTCGAGCAGAACCGCGACGGCCAGCTTCGCGCCATGCTGGTCAACGAAGGCGGCGTCGATCCGGCCAAGCTGCCGTCGATCCTGCACTTCGACGGCACCCCGATCACGGCCCGCTTCATCGTCGCCGCCATTTCCGAGCGCATGGATGCGTCCCAACCCGCCCGCATCGCCGAGGCCACCGGATGACCTACATCGCCAAGCCCAAGATGCATCACCCGATGCTCGCGCCCAACGCGCTCGGCTTCACCCGGCGTGACTACGAGGGATCGGTTTCGACCCTGTGCGCGGGCTGCGGGCACGACTCCATCTCCGCTGCGATCATCCAGGCCTGTTTCGAGCTGGACCTGCCGCCGCACCGCATCGCCAAGCTGTCGGGCATCGGCTGCTCGTCCAAGACCCCCGACTATTTCCTGGGCAATTCGCATGGGTTCAACACGGTGCACGGGCGGATGCCGTCGGTGCTGACCGGGGCCAACCTGGCCAATCGCGACCTGATCTACCTGGGGGTGTCGGGCGACGGCGATTCCGCCTCGATCGGCTTCGGCCAGTTCGCCCACTCGATCCGCCGCGGCGTGAACATGGTCTACATCGTCGAGAACAACGGCGTGTACGGCCTGACCAAGGGCCAGTTCTCGGCCACCTCGGACAAGGGCTCGAAGTCCAAGCGCGGGGTGCTCAACCACGAGGCCGGCATCGACCTGGTGTCCCTGGCCCTGCAGATGGGCGCCTCGTTCGTCGCCCGCAGCTTCTCCGGCGACAAGGCCCAGCTGACGCCCCTGATCAAGGGCGCCCTGCAGCACCACGGCGCCGCCTTCATCGACTGCATCAGCCCGTGCGTCCAGTTCAACAACCATGCCGGCTCGACCAAGAGCTTCGACTACGTGCGGGACCACAACGAGGCCATGAACCGGCTCGACGTGTCGATGCCGCGGGCGCCGATCCACGTCGACTACCAGCCGGGCGCCACCACCGTGGTCACCCAGCACGACGGCGGGGTCCTCAGCCTGCACAAGCTGGCGGAGCACTACGACCCGTCCGACCGCGTCGGCGCCCTCGCCTTCCTGCAGGAGCGCCTGGCCCGCGGCGAGATCGCGACCGGCCTTCTGTTCGTCGATCCGATGGCCAGAGACCTGCACGACAGCCTGGGCACTGTGGATGCGCCGCTCAACACCCTCGGCGACGCGGAGCTGACGCCCGGCGCGGCGGTGCTGGAGCGGCTCAACGCCGGCTGGCGCTAGGCCATCGACCTCGCCGATGAGGTGTTGCCTCTGGTGTTGGCGAAGAATTGATTGCCGAATACCTCGTCAGTGACTGCTAGGGTGTTCCCTGGGGCCGCTCGTCTTCGCGATTGAGGCCAACGACTGGTCGCTTTGCGAGCCCCCGGGATCAAGGGAGACGGGCTTGGAGTTTCCGGAACGGCAAGGTCTATACGACCCGCGCAACGAGCACGACGCGTGCGGCGTGGGCTTCGTGGCCGACATCAAGGGCCGCAAGTCGCACGAGGTGATCGAAGCGGGCCTTCAGGTCCTGGTGAACCTGGACCACCGCGGCGCCGTGGGCGCCGATCCGCTGGTGGGCGACGGCGCCGGCGTGCTGATCCAGATTCCCGATGCGCTCTATCGCGACTGGGCGAGCGGCGAGGGCGTCGACCTGCCGCCGCCGGGCGAATACGCCGTGGCGATGTGCTTCCTGCCGCGGGACGAGGAGGCGCGTGACGCCGCCCTGCACCAGTTCGAACACTTCCTCACCGTGGAGAAGCAGCCGCTGATCTGCTGGCGCGACGTGCCGGTCGACACCACGGGCCTGGGCGCGGCGGTGCTGGCGCAGATGCCGGTGATCCGCCAGGCCTTCATCGGGCGCGGCCCCAACGCCCCGGACCAGGACGCCTTCGAGCGCAAGCTGCTGACCATCCGCAAGCAGCTGCAGAACCCGCTCGCCGAGCTGGCCGCCAAGAAGAACCTCCCGGGCCTCGCCCAGCTCTACCTGCCGTCGTTCTCGACGCGGACGGTGGTCTACAAGGGCCTGCTGCTGGCCGGCCAGGTGGGGACCTTCTACACCGACCTGACCCATCCGCTGGCCGTCTCGGCCCTGGCCATGGTGCACCAGCGGTTCTCCACCAACACCTTCCCCTCCTGGAAGCTGGCGCACCCCTACCGCTTCATCGCCCACAACGGCGAGATCAACACCGTGCGCGGCAACGTCAACTGGATGAACGCGCGCCGCCGCACCCTGGAGTCGGACCTGCTGGGGCCCGACCTCAACAAGATGTGGCCGCTGATCCCGCACGGCCAGTCCGACACCGCCTGCCTGGACAACGCCCTGGAGCTGCTGGTGGCGGGCGGTTATCCGTTGGCCCATGCGATCATGATGCTGATCCCGGAGGCCTGGGCCGGCAATCCGCTGATGGATCCCAAGCGCAAGGCCTTCTACGAGTACCACGCCGCCCTGATGGAGCCGTGGGATGGGCCCGCAGCCGTGGCCTTCACCGACGGCCGCCAGATCGGCGCCACGCTGGACCGAAACGGCCTGCGCCCGGCGCGCTTCGTGATCACCGACCAGGACCATGTGATCATGGCCTCGGAAGTCGGCGTCCTGGACGTTCCGGAAGAGCGGGTGGTGCGCAAGTGGCGCCTGCAGCCGGGCAAGATGCTGCTGATCGACATGGAGCAAGGCCGCATCATCGAGGACGAGGAGATCAAGGCCTCGCTCGCGGACGCCGAGCCCTATGCCGACTGGCTGGCGCGGACCCAGTTCAAGCTGGAGGATCTTCCCGCCGCGCCGCCCGTGGAGGCGGCGCCGGCCGACGATGCCGGCGGACTGCTCGATCGGCAGCAGGCGTTCGGCTACACCCAGGAGGACCTGAAGTTCTTCCTCGAGCCGATGGCTCTGACCGGAGACGATCCGGTGGGCTCGATGGGCCAGGACATCCCCATCGCGGTGCTCTCCCGGCGCTCCAAGCTGCTCTACGACTACTTCAAGCAGAACTTCGCCCAGGTCACCAACCCGCCGATCGACCCGATCCGCGAGGAGCTGGTGATGAGCCTGGTGTCGATGATCGGCCCGCGGCCCAATCTGCTGGGCCGCCAGGCCGGGGCGCACAAGCGGCTGGAGGTCTCCCAGCCGATCCTCAGCGACGAGGACCTCGCCAAGATCCGGGCCATCAGCGAGTTGCTGGACGGCGCCTTCCGCACCGCCACCCTCGACGCCACCTGGGTGGCCGAGGAGGGGCCGGAGGGCCTGGAGCGGGCCCTGGACCGCCTGTGCCGCGAGGCCACGGACAATGTCCTGGCCGACATGAACATCCTGATCCTGTCGGACCGGCCGGTCTCGGCGCAGCGCATCCCCATCCCGGCGGCGCTGGCGACGGCGGCGGTGCACCATCACCTGATCCGCCAGGGCCTGCGCATGCAGACCGGCCTGGTCATCGAGACCGGCGAGGCCCGCGAGGTGCACCACATGTGCGTCCTGGCCGGCTACGGGGCGGAGGCGATCAACCCCTACCTGGCCTTCGAGACCCTGGAGCGCCTGCGCGTGGAGAACCGGCTCGAGCTGTCGGCCGCCGCAGTGGGCAAGAACTATATCAAGGCCCTCGGCAAGGGCATCCTCAAGGTTATGTCCAAGATGGGCATCTCCACATACCAGTCCTACTGCGGCGCCCAGATCTTCGACGCCGTCGGGCTGAACTCGGCGGTGATCGCGCAGTTCTTCACCGGCACGGCCACCACCATCGAGGGCATCGGCCTGCGCGAGATCGCCGTCGAGGCCGTGCAGCGCCACCGCGACGCCTATGGCGACAATCCGATCTACGCCGACCAACTTGACGTCGGCGGCGCCTATGCCCTGCGCCTGCGTGGCGAGGAGCACGCCTGGACCTCGGAGACGGTCGGCCGGCTGCAGCACGCGGTGCGCGGCAACCTGCCCGAGGAATACAAGGCGTTCGCCGCCGGCATCAACGAGCAGTCTCGTCGCCTGCTGACCATCCGCGGCTTGATGCGCTTCCGCTTCGCCGAGACGCCGCTGAGCCTGGACCAGGTCGAGCCGGCCAGCGAGATCGTCAAGCGCTTCGCCACCGGCGCCATGAGCTTCGGCTCGATCAGCCGCGAGGCGCACACCACCTTGGCCCTGGCCATGAACCGGATCGGCGGCCGGTCGAACACCGGGGAGGGGGGCGAGGAGACCGATCGCTTCAAGCCGCTGCCCAATGGCGACTCCATGCGCTCGGCCATCAAGCAGGTCGCCTCCGGCCGCTTCGGCGTGACCGCCGAGTACCTGGTCAACGCCGACGACATCCAGATCAAGATGGCCCAGGGCGCCAAGCCCGGGGAAGGCGGCCAGCTGCCGGGGCACAAGGTCGACGCCAACATCGCCCGCGTGCGCCACTCCACGCCCGGCGTCGGCCTGATCTCGCCGCCGCCGCACCACGACATCTATTCCATCGAGGATCTGGCCCAGCTGATCCACGACCTGAAGAACGCCAATTCCAGGGCCCGCATCTCGGTGAAGCTGGTCTCCGAGGTCGGCGTCGGCACGGTCGCGGCCGGCGTGGCCAAGGCGCGGGCGGACCACATCACCATCTCGGGCTTCGAAGGCGGCACCGGCGCCTCGCCGCTCACCTCCCTGACCCACGCCGGATCGCCCTGGGAGATCGGCCTGGCCGAGACCCAGCAGACCCTCCTGCTCAACGGCCTGCGCACCCGCGTCGCGGTCCAGGCCGACGGCGGCCTGCGCACCGGACGCGACGTCGCCGTGGCCGCCCTGCTCGGGGCCGACGAGTTCGGCTTCGCCACCGCCCCGCTGATCGCCGCCGGCTGCATCATGATGCGCAAGTGCCACCTGAACACCTGCCCGGTCGGGGTGGCGACGCAGGACCCGGAGCTGCGGGCCCGCTTCACCGGCCAGCCCGAGCACGTGATCAACTACTTCTTCTTCGTCGCCGAAGAGCTGCGCGAGATCATGGCGCAGCTCGGCTTCGCCACCCTCAACGAGATGATCGGGCAGGTGGACCGGCTCGACGCGGGCGGCGCCGTCGACCACTGGAAGGCCAGCGGCGTCGACCTTTCCAAGCTGCTGCACGCCGTCCGGCCCGGGGGCCAGACGGGCCAGTGGAACATGGACCGCCAGGACCACGGCCTGGAGCGGGCCCTGGACAACGTCCTGATCGCCGACGCCAAGGACGCCCTGGCCACGGGCGAGCCGATGCGCGGCGACTATCCGATCCGCAACACCAACCGCACGGTCGGCACGATGCTGTCGAGCGCGGTGGCCCGCGCTTACGGCCACGCCGGCCTGCCCGACAACACCATCCACCTGACGTTCCGCGGCGCGGCCGGCCAGAGCTTCGGCGCCTTCGCCGCCCGGGGCGTCACCCTGGAGCTGATCGGCGACGGCAACGACTATGTCGGCAAGGGCCTGTCGGGCGGCCGGGTGATCGTGCGCCAGCCGGACGAAGCAGCGCGCGACCCCACCCAGAACATCATCGTCGGCAACACCGTGCTCTACGGCGCCATCGCCGGGGAGGCCTATTTCCAGGGCGTCGCCGGCGAGCGCTTCGCGGTCCGCAACTCCGGGGCCGTCGCGGTGGTCGAGGGCACGGGCGACCACGGCTGCGAATACATGACCGGCGGCGTGGTGGTGGTGCTGGGCGAGACCGGTCGCAACTTCGCCGCGGGCATGTCGGGCGGCGTCGCCTATGTCTACGATCCCGGCGGCCGGTTCTCCTCGCTGTGCAACGGGGCCATGGTCGACCTGGACGAGATCGCCCCGGCTGAGGGTCTCGCGGACGCTCCCGGCCATCCGCGGCGGCACGCGGTCTCGGCGGACAACAGCGGCATGGGCGACATGCTCCGGTTCGACGCCGAGCGCCTGCGCATCCTGGTCGAGCGCCACCTGCTCCATACGGGCAGCGCGCGCGCGCGGCAGATCCTGGACGATTGGGACGCCTGCCTGCCGTTCTTCGTGAAGGTCATGCCCAAGGATTACCGCCGGGCCCTCGACGAGATGGTCGCCGAACAGGCGGCGGTCGTCGCCGCCGCCGAATAGACGTTCAAGGTCGGAGCAATTTCATGGGCAAGCCCACCGGCTTCCTCGAAATCGAGCGCCAGGAGCGCCGGTATGACGATCCCCAGGACCGCCTTCGCCACTGGAAGGAGTTCGTCCAGCCGCTGCCGGAGCCCGTGCTGAACGGCCAGGCCGCCCGCTGCATGGATTGCGGCATTCCGTTCTGCCACTCCGGATGTCCGGTGAACAACCAGATCCCCGACTTCAACGATCTGGTCTATCGCGAGCAATGGCGGGCGGCGCTGGACAACCTCCAGTCCACCAACAACTTCCCCGAATTCACCGGCCGCATCTGCCCGGCGCCGTGCGAGGCGGCCTGCACGCTGAACATCGTCGACGTCCCGGTCACCATCAAGACCATCGAATGCGCGATCGTCGACCGGGGCTGGGAGGAGGGCTGGATCACGCCGCGGATGTCGCCGCGCGGCACCGGTAAGCGGGTGGCGGTGGTGGGCTCCGGCCCGGCGGGGCTGGCGTGCGCCCAACAGCTCGCCCGCGCCGGTCACGCCCCCACCGTGTTCGAGAAGTCCGACCGGATCGGCGGCCTGCTCCGCTACGGCATTCCCGACTTCAAGATGGAGAAGCACCTCATCGACCGCCGCGTGGCGCAGATGGAGGCCGAGGGCGTGATCTTCCGCCCCAACATGGAGATCGGGGTCAAGGTCTCGGTGCAGCGCCTGCTGGACGACTACGACGTGCTGGTGATGGCCGGCGGCGCCGAGGCCCCGCGCGATCTGGAGGCCGAGGGCCGCGAGCTCGACGGCGTCCACTACGCCATGACCTTCCTGACCCAGCAGAACAAGCGCAACGCCGGCGACGCCGAAGCGGTCGCCGCGCCCGGCGGCGCCGTCTCTGCCGCGGGCAAGCACGTCATCGTCATCGGCGGCGGCGACACCGGCAGCGACTGCATCGGCACCTCGAACCGCCAGGGCGCCGCCTCGGTCACCCAGCTCGAGATCATGCCGCAGCCGCCCGAGCACGAGAACAAGATGCTCACCTGGCCCGACTGGCCCCTGAAGCTGCGGACCTCCTCGTCCCAGGCGGAAGGCAGCATCCGCGACTTCGCCGTCGCCACCCGGCGGGCGGTCGGCCAGGACGGCCGCGTCACGGCGCTCGAGTGCGTGCGGCTGGAATGGATCGCCGGCCCCGACGGCCGCCTGCGGCCGTCGGAAATCCCCGGCTCGACATTCGAGCTGAAGGCCGATCTGGTGCTGCTGGCCATGGGCTTCACGGGCCCCGCCAAGACGGCGCTGCTGGAGCAGAGCGGGGTCGAGCTCGATCCGCGCGGCAACGTCAGGGCGAACGTGTCGGATTACCGGACCTCGGTCCCCGGCGTCTTCTCCTGCGGCGACATGCGGCGCGGCCAGTCCCTGGTGGTCTGGGCCATCCGCGAAGGCCGCCAGTGCGCCCAGGCCGTGGACGCCTATCTGATGGGCGCGAGCAAGCTGCCGCGCTGACAGACCTGCTTCAGCCCGCGCCCTTCACGTGGTCGATGAAGGCGCGCAGCTTGGGCAGGATCTGGCGCTTGCCGGGGTGGTAGAGGAACACGCCGGGCGCCATCGGCGCGAAGGGCTCCAGCACCAGTTCCAGCCGGCCCTCGCGGATGGCGGCCTCGGCCAGGGGCCGCGGAGCCTGGACCAGGCCCACGCCGCGCACGGCGGCCCCGACCAGGGTCAGATAGTCGTGGGCGATCAGGGGGCCGGCGACCACGGCTTCGATCGCCCGGTCTGCCTCGACGAACAGCCAGGGCGCCACCGCGCCGTTGCTGCGGCGCTGACGCAGGCAGGCGTGCGCGCGCAGGTCCTCGATCCGCGCCGGCCGGCCGCTGCGTTCGAGATAGGCCGGGCTCGCGGCGACGACCAGGGGGAACGACGGCGACAGCCGCACCGCCACCATGTCCGGCGCGATGAACTGGCCCATGCGGATGCCGGCGTCGAAGCCGCCGGTGGCCAGGTCGACCATCTCGTCGCTGGCGGCGATCTCCAGCTCGATCTCGGGATAGGCCTCGCAGAAGGACGCGATCAGCGGCTCCAGGAGCAGCGGCACCACCGCGCGGGGGGCGGTCAGGCGCAGGGTCCCGCTGGGCCTGGAGCCGAGTTCGCGCGCCGCCTCGCCGGCCGCCGCCAGCTCCTCGAAGGCCGGGCCGGCGCGATCCAGGAACCGCTGGCCGGCCTCGGTCAGGCCGACGCTGCGGGTGGTGCGGGTGAACAGGGCCGCGCCCACCCGGGCCTCCAGCGCGCGCACCGCCTGGCTCACGGCCGAGGGCGTCACCCCCAGGTCGGCCGCCGCCCGCCGGAAGCTGCTGCGGCGCGCCACCGCCAGGAAGGCCTCCACGCCCTCCAGGGCGCCGTGCCGGACTGTATAGTTTTGCTTCACTGCCTGTAGCGATTACATCGGATATGCGTACGGTGGAAGCGGGCGTAGACAGGCTTCGCACCCCTCGAAGGAGCCGCGTCATGCCTCCGGCCGTCCTGTTCCAGATCCATCTCGTGGGCGGCTACGCCGCCTGGTTGCTGTGCTTCGCCGCCTGGGGCCTGCCGTGGCTGAAGGCCATGGACCGAATGCAGGCCCACAGAGTCATCGCAGCCCTGCACAGCTTCCGCGTCTTCGGCCTGGTGTTCGTCCTGCCGGGCGCGGTGGGCCATCTGCCCCAGGGCTTCGCCGTCCCCGCCGCCTACGGCGACTTGGCCACGGGCATCCTGGCCATGCTGGCCCTGGCCACGGTGAAGGTGCGGCCGCTGTTCTGGCTGCTTGTCGCCGCCTTCAACCTGGTCGGCGCCGCCGACCTCGTCATCGCCTACGCCGACGCCGTCCGGCTCGGCCTGCCGGAGGTGGCCGGAGAGCTCGGCTCGGCCTACGTCATCCCGGTGCTCTACGTGCCGATCCTGATGATCACCCACGTGACCGCGCTCGTGTGGCTGGCGCGCTCCTGGCTCCGTTCGACGCCGCTCACGGGGCCGGTGACGGCTGGGTCGCGGTGATGGTGTAGACTCCGGCCTCTGGCGTCAGGTCGAAGCTGATCTGGTCGCCCACCTCGGTCCGCTTGAACACGGCGTCGTCGGCCCGGAAGCTGGTCGTGCCCGCCTGAAGGTTCAGGGCCGGCACGCCGGAGTGCTGCACCGTGATCGTCTCGGTGGTGTCGTTCATCGACAGCACGATGCCGGCGGCGCGGATCGGCCGGGCGGCCGGCGCGGCGGCCGGCGGCTTCATCGACGAGGTGAGCACGGCGAGCAGGAACACGCCCATCGGATAGGAGCCGATCAGGCCCAGGGCGATCAGGATCGCCACGACCTTGCGATGATGGTCGGCCCATTCCTGGGCCGTGCGTTCGCGGGGGACGAGGATGGCGGGATAGGTCAGTTTCAGCATCGGCAGTCTGCCCTCTATTGGCGACGCCATTGCGCAATCCGGACGCTGACTCTGCGCACGGACACGCAATCAGCAAGCTACCGACAGTGCGCTTCTCCTGGGATTTGTCAAAAAACAGAGAGGGTTCCCGGCCAGGGAACATCGCCGGGCTCTCCTGGTTTCCGTGGCTCAGACGGAGATCCGCCATGACCTTCTCGCTCGTCAGCCCGGCGCTCCAGGACGGCGCGCCCATCCCTGCGGCCTATGCGCGCGACGGCGCCAACCGCTCGCCGCCGCTCGCCTGGACCGATCCGCCGCGCGGCACGCGCAGCTTCCTGCTGATCGCCGAGGACACCTCCTCCAGCGACGGCATCTTCCGCCACTGGGCCATGTACGACCTCGACGCCTCGGCGCGGGCGCTGCCCGAGGGCGCCGGCGACGGCTCGGCGGGGCTCGGCCGGCTCGGGGTCAACGATTTCGGCCGCGACCGCTACGACGGGCCGATGCCGCCCCCCGGAGACGGGCCGCATCACTACCACTTCCGCCTGGCCGCCCTCGACACCCCGCGCCTCCGTGTGCCCCGCGACGCCGACGGCCAGACCCTGCTCGACGCCGCCCGCGCCCACCTGATCGACGAGGCCCAGATCGTGTTCATCTGCGAGCGGTGAGCGGTTGCCGGTTTGCGCTACCGGCCTTGCGGGCCGGTTGAGCGCGGCCCGGCTTGGACGGCTTGGTCGGCGCGCGCCGCCTTCGCGTCGGCGAACAGGGGAGCCATGGCCACCACGCCCTTGTCGGCGTCCGCCGCGTGGCCGAGGTGCTCGGGCAGGCGGAAGACGTCTTCGATCGTGCGCAGCAGCGAGTAGTGGTTGTAGGGCGTGGGGTCGTTGAGGCCGCGCGGGCCGTGGTTGGTGATCACCACGGTGGGGATATGGCCGCCGCCGAAGTTGGACAGGGCCTCCGGCGTCACCGCGCAGCAGCCCTCGCGGGTCTTGCCCGCGCCCTCGTCGAAGGTGATGACGATGGCCACGTTATCGGCCGAGGCCCAGGCCTTGGTCGCCTGCAGCCGCGCCACCAGTTCGCCCACCACCTTGTCGCCGCGGGCGATCAGCCCGGCCTTGTTGTCGCTCTGGCAGTCGGGCGCGATGTTCGGCCCCGACAGGCCGTGCATCTCGTTGCACTGGTTGGGCACGATCAGGGCGAAGCTCGGCAGGCGGTCCGCGGCGAGATCGGCCTTCAGCTGGTCGAAGCCCACGAGCTTGGTCGCCCGCGCCGGATCGGCCTGCACATGGGCGAAGTTGACGAAGCCCGAGTGCTTGGAGGCGTAGAAGGCGACCGGCTTGCCGCCGTCGTCGAAGCCGGGCGGCTCGGCGGCGGTGGCCATCGAGCCGGGGGCCGGCAGGTCCTCGAAATAGCCCTTCCAGGTCAGCCCCGCCTGCTCCAGCTGCTGGCCCAGCGAGGGCTTCGAGGTGGTGTGGTCCTGGTAGCCGGGTTCGGCCGAGCCCTTGCAGGCGGGGTCGACCTGGGCCGGCTTGCAGTACCAGGCGTCGTCGTCGTGGATGCCATAGGTGTCGCCGCCGAGCAGGGCCACGTAATTGCCCTCGCTCGGGTGCACCTCGCCGAAGAACTGGCTGGCGTCGCCGTAGGTCTTGGCCAGCCGGGCGATGTTGGGCGCCGAGGCGGGGCTCATGATCTGGCCGTAGTCCTTGTTCTCCTCGACGATGACGAACACGTGGGCGTAGCGCGGCACGGCCGGGTCGCGGCCTTGGCCGCTGGCGGGGGGCGGGGCGGCGGCCGCGGCGGCCAAGAGCGCGAGGGGCAGGGCCGCGGCCAGGGTGAGGATGGATCGCTTCATGGCCGTCATCCTAGAAGTGGACTTTGACACCAGCTTCATAGGTCACGTCATAAAACTCCCGCTGGATCGGGAAACTGGGGTCGCCGATGAAGAACCTCAGCGGTGCATTGGTCAGGTTGCGGGCGTTGAAATAGACCTGCAGCATCGGGTTGAAGCGGTAGCTGGCGGCGAAGTCCAGCGTCGTGCGCTCGTCCTCGATGGTGTCGCTGGCCTTGGAGCCGCCCAGGGTGAACAGCTGGCGGCCCACGTACTGCATCGACAGCCGCAGCTCCGCCCCATGCGCCTCGTAGAAGCCGGCGGTGTTGGCCGTGGTCTTGGCGGTGCCGGGCAGGAGGCCGAATTCGGCCTTGCCGGTCGCCGAGGTGGCGGCGTCGTATTCCTCGATGTGCGAGTCCACCAGGGTCACGTTGGAGTCGATGCCGAAGCCCTTCATCCAGCCCGGCAGCATGGCGAACTGCTGGTGGTAGGCCACCTGCACCCCGCGCGCCCAGGCGTCATTGACGTTGGAGAATGTCTGGAACTTGACCAGGGGGAAGTCGGGGATGCGGGCGTCCGGCGCCTTGGTCTGGCGGGTGACGATGTAGTTGTTGAACTCCTTGTCGAAGGCGCCGATCTGCAGGATGCCGCCGCCCGGCAGATAGTACTCGGCGTCCAGGTCGAACATGTTGCCGGTGGTGGGCTGCAGGTTCGGGTTGCCGGTGGTGATCACGCCGTTGAGGGTGTCGACCGTCACCGCCCCGGTCACCTGGTTGAAGCCCGGGCGGGCGATGCCGGTGGAGTAGGTGGCGCGGATCAGGAACTGGGGCGTCACCTGGTAGCGCAGCTGCACCGTGGGAAAGGCGTTGGTGTAGCGCTTGGGATTTGCCTTGAAGACGCCGTCGGCGTCGTCGACGAACACATAGCTGCCGTATGACGCGTCGGTGGTCTCCACCCGCACCCCGGCCAGCAGGCCCCAGGGACCGATCGTGGTCTGGTACTGGCCGTAGCCGGCGTAGATGGCCTCCCGCGCGCTGAAGTAGCCGGAGGGATCGGAAACAGGCGGCGAGGCGCCGGCCTCGGCCGCCGCCCGCAGGCTCAGGGTGTCGACGTCCGGCCCATTGGTGTAGTGGCCGTCGTAGAAGTCAGTCACCGCGCCGTTGGAGAACCGCGTCAGGGACGTCGAGCCGCTGACCGCGATGCTCTGGGTGAGCTGGTCCTGGGTCTTGTAGCGCAGCCGCGCCTGGCCGCCGATCTTGACGCTGTCGTCGCCGAGCAGGTGCGCGGGGAACTGCAGGTTGGCGGCGTAGGCGGTCTCGCGGTCGAGGTCGTGCTCGAGGGCGTTCTTGACGCTCTTCAGCTTGTACAGCGCCGGGTTGTTGACGTCGGTGACCTGCAGCATCGGGAAGTCGCCATTGTCGGCGGTGTTGTTGTAGGTGAAGCCCACCTTCTTGGGCCCGGTGAAGCTGCCGCCGTAGTTCCTGTCCACGTCGAAGGACGCCTCGGTGTAGGAAGCGTGGTAGTCGAGCACGACGTCGCCGAAGCGGTCCTTGCCGCCGGCCACATAGATGTCGTTGCGGTGGGTCTCGCGCTCGTCGGTGGAGGCCAGCGCCACATCGGTCTTGGTGGTGAAGCCGCCGGCCGCGGTCTGGGTCTGGCCGTAGTCCTCGAAGTTGTCGTAGGTCAGCCGGTTCTTCTTCACCGCCTCGATGTAGCCGGCGATGTTGGCGCGTAGATACCAGCTGTGGTCGTCGTTGGGCTTGAAGTCGAGCTCGCCGCCGCCGCCGAAACGCTCGCGGTGGTAGTCGTAGCGGCGCAACTGGTAGTCCTGGTAGCTGCGGTCGCTGGTCCCGGGATTGTTGGGGTCGGCCTCCAGGTCGTCGAAGCCGCGGCGGTCCAGGCGGCTCGAGCCGGTCAGCACGATCGAGAACGGCGTCGGGTTGGAGAAGAAGCCGGCGCGCGCCGGCGCCTGGTCGCGGCCCTCCACCGTCAGCCGCCCGTCGGCGAAGCCGAAGCGCACGCCCGTGGCCAGGTCGAAGTTGGCCGGCCCGTCGTGCTTGTGCGCGGGCTCGTAGCCCCAGCCGGCCTGCAGGTCGAGGAACGGCTTGTTGATGTTGGCGGCGCTGCGCGGGGTCAGCTCCACCGAGCCGCCCAGGCCCTCGGCCTCGTGGTCGGGCAGGCCGGTGTAGGTGACGATCAGGCCGTCGATGGCGCCGTTGGGGATGGTGTCGAACTCCACCTCGCGCCCGCCGCCCGAGAAATAGGTGCCGCCCGGGTTGGTATTGAGCAGCACCACCCCGCCGAACGTGGCCCCGTCCAGGTTGCCGTCGATGCCGCGGATGTTGATGAAGCGGCCCTCGCCGGTGTCACTCGACAGCGAGATGCCCGGCAGGCGGCCGAGCGACTCGGCGGCGTTGAAGTCGGGGTACTTGGCGATGCTCTCGGCCGACTGCACCGTCACCAGGTTCGGCGCCGCCTGCTGCTTGGCGCGGGCCTCGCTCTCCTGACGCGGGGCGGTGACCACCACCTCAGACACGCCGCCCGCCGCCACGGCGGCGTCGGCCGCGCGGGCCTCCCTGGCCATGGCCAGGATGCCGAGCGCGCACGCGCCCAGGAGCAGGGTCTTGGTTGTCCGCATCGTCTATCCCCGTAGTCGGCTTCGGGATTGGTCCCGGCCGTCGTTGGGGCGGACATAGTCGCGGACGTTGAACCTGGGGCGACGCTACAAAGATGTGACAATGAATTTGATGATTATTTTGTAACAAAGTATTCGAAGTCTACTCGACTGTATCCCTGCCCTCGGTGCGCTGCGTTGCAGAGTCCGTCAGTGGCGTCCGGCGTTCTGCCGACACGGAGCCCGCCCCGGGCACATTGGGGCCAGTGTTGACCAAGCAAGGGCGGAGGGCCGGCCGGGGCCGCCCCGCCCGCTAGTCCGGGCCCTCGATCAGCAGGAAGCGGTTCCTGGCCCCGCCGCGGCGGATGGCGGCGGCCTTCTGGTAGTCGTCGGAAGCGAACCAGGCCCTGGCCTGCTCCACGCTAGGGAACGCCAGCACCGCCATGGCCAGGGGCGCGGGTCCGTCGCCTTCGAGCAGGTCCATCTGCGCGCCCTTGGCCAGGTAGCGGCCGCCGAACTTGGCGATCGACGCGGCGGCCAGGGGGCCGTAGGCGGCGAACACCTCGGGGTCCCACTGCTCGACGCGCTCGGCGATCACATAGGCGGCCATGACGACGTCCATCCTTGTGCTACCGCTTCGCTGCTTGAGCGCGGTTTTCGCGCCTATTCCCTCAAGGCCTCGCCGAGCGCCACGCCGCGCACCCGTTCGGAGTCGCTGGGCGGGGCGCCGCATTCGTCGCCCACGGCCTCGCCCTCGACGATGCGGTTCTCCAGCACGCCCAGGCCCTCGCACTCCACCGTCACCACGTCGCCGGGCTGCACCGGGCGCGAGTTGGCCGGGGTGCCGGTCAGGATCAGGTCGCCAGGCATCAGGGTGTGGGTGCGGGCGAGGTCGGCGATCAGATAGGGGATCGGCCAGATCAGGTCGTCGAGCCCGCCCTCCTGCACCACCTGGCCGTTGACGCGGGTGAGGATGCGCTTGCCCGCCGGCCGCCAGCCGCGCACCAGGCCCGGGCCCACGGCGCCCAGGGTGTCGGCGCCCTTCACCCGCACCATCGAGCCGCGATCGGTGTCGCGGAAGTCGTGCAGGCCGAAGTCGTTGGCCAGGGTGTAGCCGGCGATGACGTCCCAGGCGTCGGCCATACGGATGTTGCGGCAGGCGCGGCCGATCACCACCGCCACCTCGCCCTCGTAGTTCAGGTATTTGCAGTCCGCCGGCCGCACCACCGCGCCCCGGTGGCCGTTCAGGCAAGAGGGCGGCTTCTGGAAATAGGACGGCGTGGGCGGGCAGGCGGCCTTCAGCTCGTCCACCCGGCTCATGAAGTTCAGGTGCACGCAGATGATCTTGCTGGGCTCGCAGGGGGCCAGGTGAACGGCTTCGCCCGCCGCCAGGCGACGGCCGTCCGGCGCGACGAGCGCGTCGCCCTGGGCCTCGACCTCGACGACCTGCCCGTCCAGCCGGATGCGGCGGGTCTCGATCACGCGGGCTCGGCCGCCTTGGCCGACACCGGCGGGGTGGGCAGCCATTCCTCGCCCGGCTCCAGCACGAAGCGATGCTCCAGCGACCACCAGGCCGGCAGAGCGTCGCCGTCCGGCGCGGTCTCGTGCTCGTGGCGCACATAGTGGGCGATCAGCGGGCGGGTGACGCCGAACTGGGCGTCGCTTTCCAGGTACGGATCGTCGGCGCTGTAGAGCTGCGAGGCGATGGTCTTGTAGTCCTTCTTGTGGATCAGGCAGTGCAGGTGCGCCGGGCGGAACGGATGGCGGTGCTGCACGGTGAGCAGCTTGCCCACCGGCCCGCCCATCGGCACCGGATAGCCGGCCGGCTTGATGCTGCGGAAGGCGAAGCGGCCCTCTCCGTCGGTGAAGAACTTGCCGCGCAGGTTCATCTCGGCCTGGCCGGGGTCCTGGTTCTCGTAGAGACCGACGGTCGAGGCGTGCCACACGTCGACCTCGGCGTGGGCGATCGGCTGGCCGGCCTGGTCGACCACCACGCCGGTGAAGAACATCGGCTCGCCGGGGGTGGCCGAGCGCACGATCGATCCGCCGTTGGACGTGACCGGCGAGTCCACCCGCCAGAAGGGGCCGAGCAGATTGGCCGAGGTGTCGATCTCGTCGTCGATCGAGCCTTCGCCATTGTTCAGCAGGCACACCAGGGTCGACAGGCCGAGGCTGCCGGCCATCAGCCGCACCTCGTTGTGACTGGGCGTGGTCTTCTGCCCGAGCTCGGTCACCAGGCGGATGGCGGCGTCGAACTCCGGCTCGGTCAGCCGCACCTCGCGGGCGAAGGCGTGCAGGTGGCGCACCAGGGATTCGAGGATCTCGTGGAAGCGCGGGTCCTCGATGTTGCGCATCTCGTGCACGACCGCTTCGGTCAGCTGGACGGCGTTTTCGACGATCATGGGTTACTCCTTGTCCCTTGCGCCGGGCGGCGGGCCCATCGGGTAGTCGCGGCCGGCGTAGTCGAAGCCGCCGAGCTCGAAGCGGTCGCCCTCGGCGGGCTGGGGCGTGGCGTAGTAGGCGCGGATCTCGCGGATCAGGCCCGAGGCCGGATCGAACTCGTACCACTCGATGCCGCGCAGCACCGCCCCGCTGCGGGTCTTGAAGTGGGTCCACTCCATAACCGCCTGCCAGCTCATGGGCTCGATCAGCAGGCGGTCGACGGTCCAGTAGGAGCCGAGGTTGTGCACGGCCGAGCGCCACTTCTCGGCGATCCTCGCCGCGCCGCGGAACGGACCCTCGTACATGCCGGGCGGGAAGTAGTGCACGGCGTCCGGGACGAAGCAGGCGGCGATCTTGCCGACGTCGGCTTCGTTGCAGCCGTCGAAATAGGTGCGGATCAGCCGGTCCATGTGGGCGCCGCGTTCAGCGCTGTCCGGCTCGGAGGCGGTCGGCTTGGGGGCGGTCACGGCGTTTCCCTGGAACCCTCACAGGCCGCTCTGCGGCGGCGCAGCGGCAGTTAGGCCCAGGCGAACGCGGACTGCAACACCGGCCTCAGAGCAGGACGTCGTTCACGGAGGACGACGAGGCCGGCGGCGGGGCGCGCTTGCGCAACAGCCGGGCGACGCGGGCCTGCAGCTGTTCGTGGCTGAAGGGCTTGGACAGGTAGTCGGTCGCGCCCAGCCTGATCGCCGTCTTGATGTCGTCCGGCGCGCGGCGGGCGGTGAGGATCAGCACCGGCACATGGGCCGTCAGCGGGTCGGCCTTCATGTGCCTGAGCACCTGGAAGCCGTTCAGGCGCGGCATGTTGACGTCCAGGACGCAGGCGTTCGGCGGCGCCCGCCGGATGGCCTCCAGGGCGCGAAGGCCGTCCTTCTCCTGCGCGGTGCGGTAGCCGGCGATGCGCAGGCGCGTGACCAGCAGGTCGAGGATCGCCTCGTCGTCCTCGGCGATGAAGATCCGCGGAACCCGCGCCTCAGCCATGACGGCGCCGCCCGTCGTCGTGATCGTGCTGGTGGTCGTGCGCGTTGGCGGCCACCGCCTGCTCCACGGACCGGATCAGGTCGGCCAGGGTGAACGGCTTGGCCAGGCAGCCGTCGAAGCCCAGCTGCTGCAGGTGCGCCAGCTGGTGCGGGTCGGCCGAGGCCGAGAAGGCGATGATCGGGCTGGAAGCGTTGGGGCCGCCGCGGCGGATCTCGGCCACCGCCTCCTCGCCCGACAGGCCCGGCATGCGCATGTCCATCAGGATGACGTCGAACGGCAGCTCCATGGCCGCCTTCACACCCTGATGGCCGTCGGCGGCTTCGACGATGTCGGCGCCCAGCGTGGTCAGGATGGCGCGCACCAGGTCGCGGTTGGCGCGGTTGTCGTCCACCACCAGGAAGCGGTTGCCGAGGCTCATGGCCGCCACGCTGGCGCTGGCCGTGGCCGCCGCCGCCGGATCGACCGCCGGGGCCGGGACCTCGAACCAGAAGCGCGAGCCCTGGCCCGCGGCGGTCTCCACCCCGATCTCCCCGCCCATGGCCTCGATCAGGCCCTTGCAGATGGCCAGGCCCAGGCCGGTGCCGCCGAAGGTGCGGGTGGACGAGCCGTCCACCTGGGAGAAGCGCTGGAACAGTTGGGAGCAGCGATCGGCCTCGATGCCCGGGCCGGTGTCGACCACCGCCACCGCCAGGAGCTCGGCGTCCGGATCGTAGCCCAGCTCCAGGCGCACCTCGCCCGCGGGCGTGAACTTCACGGCATTGCCCACCAGGTTGATCAGCACCTGGCGCACGCGGTCGGCGTCCAGGGCCACGGCCTCCGGGACGCCGTCGGCCAGGTCGAGGTTCAGCGCCACGCCCTTGTCGCCGGCCTGCTGGCCGAACAGGTCCATCACCTCGCGCGCCAGCTGGGGCAGGTCGACCGGCCGGGGCTCCAGGCGGATTTCACCGGCCTCCAGCTTGGAGAAGTCGAGCACGTCGTTGACCAGGGTCAGCAGGGCCTTGGAGGCGTTGGTCACCCGTTCGATGTAGCGGCGCACGGTCTCGGGCGTGTCGTGCTCGGCGGCGGCCAGGGCGGTGAAGCCCAGGATGCTGGTCAGGGGCGTGCGCAGCTCGTGGCTCATGTTGGCCAGGAACTCGGCCTTGACCTCGGCCGCCTGTTCGGCCGCGTCACGGGCGTGGCGCAGCTCGCCCTCGACCCGGCGCTGTTCGGTCACGTTCATCAACACGTACATCACCGCCGAGACCTGGCCGGCCGCGTCGAACTCGGCGCTGGACCAGCTGCGGATCACCCGCACCTCGCCGTCCGGCGTGATCGCTCGGAATTCACCGTGCTGCGGCTCGCCCGTGGCGCAGATGCGCCGGAAGCCGGTCTCGGCTCCCTCGAGGTCCTCGGGATGGATCAGGTTGGACATGTGGCCCTTGCCCTGGGGCGGCATGGAGCGGGGCAGACCGAACAGGGCGTAGATCTGGGGCGACCAGTCCACCGCCCCGGTCCTGAGGTCGGTCCGCCAGTAGCCGAGGCCGGCGATGGCCTCGGCCATCTGCGCCCGGCGGTGGGCCTCCACGGCGCCGGCGCGGCGCTGCTCGGCCTCGCGGTTGAGCACCTCCAGCGACTGGGTCATGCGGCGGCGGTGGATCACCCCGGCGGTGAACTCCAGCATGGCCAGGGTGGAGAAGGCCACGAACACCTGCATCACCAGGATCTGGCGCAGGGGATCGGCATGGTTCAGCACGACCGGCCCCCGGCCGATCGCCGTCAGGCCGGTGCACACGGCGCCGACGATCAACGCCCCGGCGGCCAGGCCCAGCACCTCCAGCTCGGCGGCGGCGTAGGCCCACACCGGCAGGATCAGGAACATCAGGGGATAGCGGGTCTGCCAGCAGCAGGCGAAGGACAGGACCGCCAGGACCGCGAGGGGCGCCAGCCGCCCGAGGGTGACGCGCCGAGCGAGGAGCTGGGCGCGCACATCGCCCAGCAGCAGCAGCACGGGCGCGACCATGATCAGCCCGACCGCGTCGGCCATCGCCCACACCTGCAGGCTGAGCAGGGGGGACTCGTTCTTGACGATGGCCAGCACCGCGCCCGCGGCGCCCGCCGACACCAGCGCCGCGGCCGTCGAGCCCAGGATGAACAGCAGAAGGTCGCGCCGCCGCATCAGGTCGATCGGACCTTCGATGCGGGTCAGCATCAGGGCGGCGCACAAGGCCACCCCCAGGGCGTTGAAGGCCGGCAGGGCGGCCGACAGCGCCGGGTCGACTCCGGTCAGGAGATTGGCGACGACGGCGCCCACGAAGCCGGCCCCGAGGGTCTCGGTCCGTCGCCCGGCGGACGCCTTGAGCACGGCGGCAAGGGTCACGGCGTCGGCGATCCACACCGGTGCCACCAGCATGCCCTGCGCGAACGCGCGCGAGGCCAGGGCCGCCAGGCATACGGCCGCCGCCGTCAGGGCGAACCGGCCGAGGCGCGCCGTGAGGCGGGGCTGGGGCTCGGCGGTGAGGGACTCTGGCATGGCGACCTGAAGCGTGATCAGGTTCAGGTTTTGGTCCCGAACTCGATAAAGACCTCCTAACGCTGTTCGCCAGATCCGCGTCACGCCGTAGCGCCCGCGTTGTTTTTCGCGCGGTCCGGCTTCGCAGGGTCGCGGCGGACGAATGGCGTGATCGATGACGATCGAAATCCTTTGAATACTTATCGTTTTGCTGGCGGCGGGGGGTCATCGGCGTGCGAGCATCTGGAATATGGTGGTCCTCAACCACCGGTGGCCTTCGTCCTGGTGCAGACGCTCGTGCCAGAACTGTTCGATCTGGATCGGCTCGGCCTCGAACGGCGGGGGGAAGGCGTGCAGGCCGAGGTCGTCGGCCAGGGTCTCGGCCAGGCGCTGAGGCAGGGTGGCCACTCCGTCGGTGCGGCTGGCGACAAAGGCGCCGGCCAGGAAGCTCGGCACCCGCACCTGGATCTGCGAGGGCGGCAGGCGCGCGGCCAGGATCTGCTCCAGGCGCCGGTTCGCCGCCCGCCCCGCGCCGGGGGTGGCCATCAGCACGTGACGCTCGGCCCAGAACCCCTCTTCGCCCGGCAGGCGGCTGAGCCGGGGATGGTCCTTGCGCGCCACGCTCAGGAAGCCGTCGGCGTAGAGCTTCTGGCGCCGGAGGCTCGACGCCGCCTCGGGGAAATAGCCCACCGCCACGTCCGCCTCGCCGGCCTCCAGCCGCGGCTCGAACGGGCCGGAATCCAGCGCCACGGCCCGCAGGCTCAGGCCCGGCCCGGCCTGCTCCAGCCGCCGCATCAGGGCGGGGATCACCTGCACCATGCCCACCTCGGTCACCAGGCAGGCGAACTCGCGCACGGTGGTCGCCGGATCGAAGGTCCGCCCGGAGGCGCTGAGGGCCTCGGAGGCGTCGAGCAGGGCGCGCAGGGGCTCGGTCAGGGCCACCGCCTTGGGCGTCGGCCGCATCACGGGCCCCACTCGCACCAGCAGGGGATCGCCGAAGTGGGCGCGCAGTCGGGCCAGGGCCTTGCTGACCGAAGGCTGGCTGATGCCGAGGATCTGGGCCGCCCGGGTCAGGCTGCCGACTTCGAGTAGCAGGCTCAGCACCTTCAGCCGGCCGAGGGTGACGTCGTCTTCCATGGTTCATGCCGTGTTGGGAATTAGGACTATAGCCAGAAGAGCATGGTCTCGGACGCGGGCCGCGTCTAGAGTGAAATCCCAGATGGCGGGATTTCCGCGGTTCGGGCCCGCGCCAGGAGCAAGCACCGATGTCCAAGTCGCCGTTCGTGATCGAGCCGCATTTCCGCCTGCACGAGTGGGTGGCCGAGGAGAAGGGCTACTTCCGCGACGAAGGGCTCGACTACGTGTTCTACGAGACCGTGAAGTCCTCCGACGCCCAGGTCCACGATTCCAAGGGCCAGGCCTCCGGCGCCTACCAGAAGTTCGAGGCGGGCAAGCGCTCCGACATCAACTGCGCCTGCCACTGGACGGTCAACGTCGCCGCCGCCAACGGCCACGGCAAGCTGTGGGCCGACGTCTATTCGGTGTCGCCGGCGGGCATCTTCGTGCCCCAGGATTCACCGATCAAGACGCCCGAGGATCTGGCCGGCGTGCCGATCTCGGTGGGCTTCCAGTCGGGCAGCCACTATTCGACGATCCAGGCCCTGGAGCAGTTCATCCCGGCCGACCAGATCAACCTGACCTACGCCGACGGCATGCTGTTCAAGCGCCTCGACAACCTGATCGAGGGTAGGAGCCCGGCCTCGGCCCTGTTCAGCGGGCCCTACTATTTCGCCGAGCAGCTCGGCTTCCGGAAGATCCTCGACTCCACCTTCATGATGGCGGCCATGATCACCGGCGATCCCGACCCGGAGGACCTGAAGAAGTTCTATCGCGCCCTCAAGCGCGCCCAGGCCGACATCGACCTGCGCCCGGACCTCTACACCCGCTTCTACCGCAACGAGTTCCCCGAGCGGTACCACGCCCGGATGGACACCCGCCGCTGGGGCCCTGGCGAGCGCATCGTGTTCGAGCCCTACTCGGCCGAGGTGTTCAGCGAGTCCCGCGAATGGATCGCCGAGCACGGCATCTTCGAGGCGGGCGCCATGGGCTCGGACAACTGGAGCGACGCGATCATCCAGATCGCCTGAGTGCTGCTTGCGCTATCGCGCTTGACGCTACTTGAGCGCCGCTTCCGCGCTCAAGTAGCCGCCAGGCGATAGCGCCAAACAAAGACTTCGGAACCGCGGAGCCTCGGCCCGGTTTGGCGTACAGCCAGACACGGGAGGAGCGGGACATGCTCTACGCAGTGAGGGCGCGTTTCCGGCCGGACACCGAGGAGCGGCGCAACGCCCTGTCCGCCGAGTTCAGCGAGCACATCCGCCAGCCCCTGCTGCACATCCGCCTGCTCGGCGCCCTTGTGGACGGGTCGGGGCGGCGCAGCGGCCTCTTGATGCTGATGGAGGCCGACGGCAGCGAGCTGGTGCAGAACTTCCTCGATCAGAGCCCCTTCGCCCGCGAGGGGCTCTACGATGGCCTGGAGATCGAGGGGCTGCAGATCGAAGCCGGCAGCCTCGGCTGACGCCGGAAATCTCGGGTTTGGAGCGGGTCGCGAGCGGAAAACCGGTTCCCACTCTTGCTCGACCCGCTCTACCGGGTGGGGACCGGCTTCTCGCCGCGGTAGTCGTAGAAGCCGCGGTCGGTCTTGCGTCCGAGCCAGCCGGCCTCGACGTACTTCACCAGCAGCGGGCAGGGCCGGTACTTGGAGTCGGCCAGGCCCTCGTGCAGCATGTTCATGATCGCCAGCACCGTATCCAGGCCGATGTAGTCGCCCAGCTCCAGCGGGCCCATGGGATGGTTGGCGCCCAGCCGCATCGACACGTCGATCGCCTCCACCGTGCCGACGCCTTCGTAGAGGGCGTAGATGGCCTCGTTGATCATCGGGATCAGGATGCGGTTGACGATGAACGCCGGGTAGTCCTCGGCGTTGGCGGTGTCCTTGCCGAGCGAGCGGGCGAAGGCGACGGCCTTCTCGTAGGTCGGCGCGTCGGTGGCGATGCCGCGGATGATCTCGACCAGCTTCATCACCTGCACCGGGCGCATGAAATGCAGGCCGATGAAGCGGCTCGGCCGGTCGGTGGCGGCCGCCAGGCGCGTGATGGAGATGGACGAGGTGTTGGAGGCCAGGAGGGCTTCCGGCTTCAGGTGGGGGCAGACGGCGCGGAAGATATCCTTCTTGACGCTTTCGTTCTCGGTGGCCGCCTCGATCACCAGGTCGGCCGGGCCCAGGGCCGCGAAATCGGGGGCCGCCTTCACCCGCCCGACGACGGCGGCCATCTCCGCCTCGGTGATCTGGCCCTTGGCGGCCTGGCGCTCCAGCCCCTTCCTCACGGCGTCCAGGCCCTTCTCGACCTGGTCGGCGCTGACGTCGTTGAGCAGCACGTCATAGCCGTTCAGCGCACACACATGCGCGATTCCCGATCCCATCTGACCGGCGCCGATCACGCCCACGACCTTGATGTCGGTCATACCGTCTCGTCCTCGCAACGCCTACGCCTTTGCCGGGCCCCCAGAAGTGCGGCTAGGTGGGGGCCGGGCCAGGAAGTTGAGGATTTCTAGCACGACAGACGGCCGGCCGGGGAAGGGACTTGTTGCACTGCAATGCAGGTTGTGGCCCGAATGTCTCAGACGGCGGTGTCTTGGAGGCTCGGCATGGGGACAGGACTCATGCTCTGGTTGTATGACCTGAACGACGGCGCCACTCCTGTGGCGAGGAGTGCCTGGATGGGAAGTCTTTGGGCGTGATTCATCTGCCGCCCCCCGTGTTCATCGTCATGGCCGGCCTCGTGGTCCTGTTCGCCAGCTGGACGGCGACCGACCTGTTCCGCCGCGTGCACGCCAACGTCGGCCGCGCCCGCATCGCCTGGATGACCGCCGCCTCCATGGCGCTCGGCCTCGGGCTATGGGCTGTGCCGACGATCTGGCTGCTCGGCCTGGATTTCGGCGGCCGCGGGCGGATGGACGGCTCGGTGCTGGCCTTCGCCCTGGCCCTGGCCATGGGCGCGGCTGGCCTCGGCTTCAGCATCATGGGCCGGCGCGGACGCGACCTGGCGCTCGGCGCCCTGGGCGGCGCGGCCGTCGGCCTCGGCGCTGCGATCGCCGACTACGTCAGCCTCGCGGCGGTGCAGGACGCGGTCACGATCGGCTACGACCTCGGCGCGCTGGTGGTCAGCCTGCTGATCGCCCTGCTCTTCGCGGCGGGGGCCATGGCGCTGGGCGAGAGCGGTCCGTCGCTGCGGCGGCGCCTGGGCTCCGCGGTGCTGCTGGCGTTCGGCGTCATCGCAGCCCAGGCCGCGGCGGTTTCCGCCTTCGTCCTCGAGCCCCGCACGGCGCCCCTGCCCGGCGGCGGCGATCCGTTCCTGGTGGCCGCCACCGTCGCCGGCGCGGCGGTGTTCGTGCTGTTCCTGGCGGCCGTGGCCGCCCTGTTCGACCGGCGCTTCGAAGGCATGGCGGCGATCGAGGCCGAGCGCAACGCCGCGCGCCTGCGCTCGATCCTGGAGCAGACTCCGGTCGGCATCGTCGTGGCCGACGCCCCCTCGGGCGAGATCCGCTTCGTCAACCCCGAGGCGGAATACCTGATGGGCCACAACCTCGCCGACGGCGGTCCGCCGCGCGACAGCCTGCCCTACGGCCCGATCGACGACCAGGGCCGGCGCCGCTCGTCGGAGAACCTGCCGCTGATGCGCGCGGTGCGCCGCGGCTACCGCACCGACCGCCTGGTGCTGCGCTACCGCAAGCCCGACAGCTCGGTGGTGATGTTCGAGGTCGCCGCCGCCCCGATCCGCGACGCCGACGGCCGCATCGTCCAGGGCGTGGCCACCTTCCACGACGTCACCGCCAAGATGAAGGCCGAGGAGGCCCTGCGCCAGTCCCAGCGCATGGAGGGCATCGGCCAGCTCACCGGCGGGGTCGCCCACGACTTCAACAACGTGCTCACCGCCGTGCTCGGCAGCCTGCAACTGGCCGCCAAGCGCGTCGAGGACCCGCGGGCGCGCCAGTTGATGGACAATGCCATCCAGGCGGCGGAACGCGGGGCCAAGCTCACTTCCCAGCTCCTCGCCTTCTCGCGCCGCCAGCGGCTGGAGCCCTTGCCCGTCGACCTCAACGGCATGATCGAGCGCATGGGCGGGCTGTTCTCCTCGACCCTCGGGGGTACGGTGAAGGTGGAGAAGCAGCTTACCGAGGGCTTGCCGCCGGCCCTTGCCGACCCGGCCCAGCTGGAGCTCAGCCTGCTCAACCTGGCGCTCAACGCCCGCGACGCCATGCCGAGCGGCGGCGCCCTGGTGCTGTCCACGGCCGTCGTCACCGTCTCGTCGCCGCGCACCGCCTCGGAGCCCGAGCCCGGCCGCTACATCGCCCTGTCGGTCAAGGACACCGGTCCCGGCATGAGCGAGGAGGTGATGGAGCGCGCCTTCGAGCCGTTCTTCACCACCAAGCCGCTCGGCAAGGGCTCGGGCCTCGGCCTCAGCCAGGTGCTGGGCCTGGCCAAGCAACTGGGCGGCGGGGTGCGCCTCGACAGCGAGCCCGGCGAGGGCGTCAAGGTCACCGTCTACCTGCCGATCAGTCCGCAGCCCGACGCCGCCGCCGGTCCCCTGGAGCTGCCCGCCGAGCCGCCGCGCGCCCCGGCCGGGGCCAAGGTGCTGGTGGTCGACGACGATCCCGACGTGCGCCGCTTCATCGTCGACCTGCTGGAGGACTCCGGCTACGCGGTGTCGGCGGCGGTCGACGGGCCGGCGGGCCTCAAGGTCCTCGACGAGGAGGGCGACTTCGACCTCCTGCTGCTCGACTTCGCCATGCCCGGCATGACCGGCTCTGAGGTGGCGCGCACCGTGCGCCGCCGCGACGCCGACCAGCCGATCCTGATGATGACCGGCTACCTGGAGCACGAGGCGGTGCTGTCGGAGCTGGGCGCCCAGCCCATGCTGCAGAAGCCGTTCGACCCGTCCGAGCTGTTGTTCCGCGTCTCCGCGATGATCTCGCACGAGCCGGGCTAGGGCCTTTCCTCTGGCGTCCTCCCGGGGCGGGCCCGAGGATGACGGCGGAGGGAGAGGGCGGGGGCTTGCGATGCAGGCCCGCGAGGCTCATAGGAGGCCCTCATGAGGTTCGATCTCACCGAACAGCCCATGAACCGGGCCATCGAGAAGCTCACCCTGTTCTTCGTCGGGGTGTTCGCCGTCTGCTGCGTCGCCGTGGCGGTCTACCAGCTCGTGTGGGTGGTGCCGGCCAAGCATTGCGAGCAGCGCGGCTGGTGGTGGGATCCCGACACCCGCCAATGCGGCATCCCGGTGTCGATCACCGCCTTCACCCACCGCCCGATCGGCTCACCCAAGGTCACCCCGCCCAAGCCCGGCGCCGAGCCGGCCAAGCCCTCGGCCTAGGCTCCGCTTCACGACCGGGAGATCGGGTGACCGGGCGATCGCGCCCGATCCCATCAGGCCCTACCGCCCGCCGTGGCGGTTCCACGCGAAGGCCGCCACCAGCACCAGGATGGCGATGAACTGCAGCAGCACCCGCAGTCGCATCAGTCTGTTGGAATAGGTCCGCCCGAAGTCCCCGCCGCGGAACAGGGCGTATATACCAAAGAATAGTACGATCACTACTGCGGACAGGCAGACTGGGATCAGGATATCGAACAGAGTGTGCATCGCGCCATGCTAGAAGGAGAGGCTGGAAAGTGTGAGCGATTTCGCTCCACGGGGTGCGGCTAGTCCATTGTGCTATGTGCAAACGCCCCAGGCTGGGTCGCTTTTGGCCGAACGGCGTGTGGTGAATCTAATCGAAAAGGGCTATGCCGCCCTGCAGATTCGGCCGAACACCCCATATCCGTTCGGCAAGTCCGGCCACGCCGGGCGGTCCCGACTATCACCTGAGCGCCGCCGCCGAGCCCCTGCCGACACGACGGCCGCTTCAACCGTAAACGGATCGAGTAATGAACCAAATGTCGAAGCTTCCCCTGGAGGAGACGGAAGTCCCCACCTCGCTGCGCGCCCAGTCCAAGCTGAAGACGCGTCGCCGGGTGCTCGACGCCGCCCGCCAGCTGTTCATGGAGCGAGGCTACGAAGCGGCCACCATCCGTGACATCGCCAGCCAGGCCGGCCTGTCCACCGGGGCGGTGTTCGCCAGCTTCGTCGACAAGACCGACCTGTTCAACGCGGTGATGGCCGAGGACTTCCAGCGCCAGGTCGAGGCCCTGCGCTTGGCGGCCAAGCCCGACGCCAAGGTCGAGGACGCCATCATCGCGGTGTTCGAGACCGGCTACCGCTTCCACGGCGCCCAGCTGCCGCTGCTGCAGGCGGCCGTCAGCCTGTCGTGGTCGCATGGCCTCGGCGGCGAGTTCGGCGACCGCCCGAGCTTCGGCCTGGCCATGGAGGCTCTGACCGAGATCCTCGAGCGCGCCGTCGACAACGGCGAACTCAAGGCCTCGCCCGACCAGATGCGGCTGACCGCCGAGGTCCTGTGGGACGTCTATGTGGCCAACTACCGCCGCGCCCTGTTCGACGACTGGAGCGATGATCGCCTGATTGAGCGCGTACGCCAGCAGATCCAGCTGATCCTCGCCGGTCAGCGCTGAGCGCGCAAACGCGCTCAAGTGGCCGCAGGCGATAGCACGGGAAAGCGCTAGCTTTTCCATCGCAGCGTTTCCGGCTTCACCGGGTTCTCGAAGGGTCGCCCCGCCTTGCGCGCGGCGGCCCATTCCTTTTTCAGGGCCTGGTACCACTTGGCCTGGCGGTCGGCGTCGTCGATCCACAGCAGGGAGGGGTCGTAGCGCAGGCCCTGGTTCTGCAGGTTCACCATCTCGCCGTCCTGGCGCAGGAAGGCCCGCGCGCCCATGGCGATGAACGGCTTCAGCAGGGCGAACACCGGGTGGTCCGACCAGATCACCTGGGTGATGCGGGTCCGGGTCTCGCTCACCGGGGTCAGGCAGGTGAGCGACAGCACCTGGCGCGCGCCCACCTTCACGTGCTCCCAGCGGAGCCCAGGCAGGCGGAAGGTGATCTCGGTCTCGGGCTTGCCGCCGAGCAGGCGATAGGCGCGGCTGTTGCTCGAGGGGCTGTGGCGGGTCATGGCGAAGCCGGCCTCGCGCGGCTCGAACGCCTTGGCCTTCTCCAGTTGGCTGGCCTTGGAGCGCCACCACCACTGCTGGTGCACATAGGGCCCGTGCGCCGGGTCCATCAGCCCGACCACGGCGTGGTCGATGTGGGCGTCGAAGTCCATGCGGTCGACCAGCTTGGGGGCCCCGCCGACGATGCCCTCGAAGGTGGGGGGCGGGACATTCGGCTCGGCGTCCTTGCCCTCCCCGGAGGCCATCCAGATGAACACCAGCCCCTGGGTCTCGACCGTCGGATAGCGGCGCACGCGGATGCGCTCCACGTCGAGCGCCTGGCCCTCCACCAGCGAGGGGATCTTGGTGCACACCCCGTCGGTGCGGAACGTCCAGCCGTGGTAGGGGCACTCGACCGCCTCGCGGCCGTGGTCGTCCTGCACCAGGCGTCCGGCCGATAGCGGCGCGGCCCGGTGCGGGCAGATGTCGCGCAGGGCGTAGACGGCGCCGGTGCGATCGCGGCCCAGCAGCACCGGCTGGCCCAGGATCTCGTAGCGCTGCAGCTTGCCGGGCTTCAGGTCCGAGCCGAGGGCGGCGAAGTACCAGATGTCGTACAGGAACCCCTGGCCGAACGCCGGGGGCTTGTCCGACGGGGGTCTGTCCGGCGGGGGCCTCCCTGACGGGGCCTGACTGGAGCTGCGGGATTCGCCTTCGGCCATGGCCTCCTCTTAGCCCCCGCGCGCGCCGGGCGGAAGCCTGGCGCCCCGGCGCCGGAGGCTTCGCGGGAATCCCTGGCTCGGCCGAGGAACCACTCTTCGATCGAATGCGTTCGTCAACCGTGGCCGTAGGGGGCCGCTGATCTCCTCGCGGAGGCTCGAATGCTGAAGTGGGCCTTGCTTTGCTTCCTGGCGGCGATCGCCGCCGCCTTCGGCCAAACTCTGTTCCCGGACAGCGCCGCACAGGGCGCCGCCAAGGTGCTGTGCTACGCCTCCCTGGCCATGTTCGTCGTGCTCGTGGCCCTCGGCGGCGGAGGCCATTCGCACCGGACCTAGTCGCCGCGCGAGGGCTTGGCCCCGCCGGACGTCAGTCGCCGTTCCCGCGCCTGAAGCCCCGAGAGCAGAACCGACCTACGATAGCGATCCGCCCCGCTCGGGCAGTCGATCAGCATCTGATTATCGGCCAGCATCTCGCCGCCCACGTCCAGCGCCTGCATATCCCTGCCCGGGCTCAGTCGGGACGCCGGCCCTAGGCCTCCTCGCGCGCCTTCTTCTTGCGGAACGAAGGGTTGAGCGTCTGCTTGCGCAGGCGGATGGCCTTGGGCGTCACCTCGACCAGCTCGTCGTCGTCGATATAGGCGATCGCCTGCTCCAGGGTCGGCCGGCGCGGCGGGGTCAGGCGGATCGCCTCGTCCTTGCCGGCCGAGCGGATGTTGGTCAGCTGCTTGGCCTTCAACGGATTGACGTCCATGTCGTCCCAGCGGCTGTTCTCGCCGATGATCATGCCCTGGTAGGTCTTCTCGCCCGAGCCGACGAACAGCACGCCGCGCTCCTCCAGGTTCCACAGGGCGTAGGCCACGGTCTCGCCGTCGGAGTTGGAGATCAGCACGCCGTTGCGGCGGCCCTCGATGGCCCCCTTGAACGGCTCGTAGTGCGAGAACACCCGGTTCAGCACGCCCGAGCCGCGGGTGTCGGTGAGGAACTCGCCCTGGTAGCCGATCAGGCTGCGCGAGGGCGACTGCAGGGTGATGCGGGTCTTGCCGGCGCCGGAGGGGCGCATGTCCTTCAGCTCGGCCTTGCGCGCCGACAGCTTCTCGATGACCACGCCGGTGAAGTCGTCGTCCACGTCGATGACCACGTCCTCGATCGGCTCCAGCTTCTCGCCGGTGGTCTCGTCGGCGCGGAACACCACGCGCGGCCGCGAGATCGACACCTCGAAGCCCTCGCGGCGCATGTTCTCGATCAGCACGCCGAGCTGCAGCTCGCCGCGGCCGGACACCTCGAAGGCGTCCTTTTCGTCGGTCTCCGACACCTTGATGGCGACGTTGGATTCGGCCTCGCGCAGCAGGCGCTCGCGGATCACCCGGCTCTGCACCTTGTCGCCTTCGCGGCCGGCCAGGGGGCTGTCGTTGACCGACACGGTCATGGAGATGGTCGGCGGGTCGATCGGCTGGGCGGGGAGGGCGTCGGTCACCTCCATGGCGCACAGGGTGTCGGCCACCGTGGCCTTGCTGAGGCCCGCGATGGCGACGATGTCGCCGGCCTCGGCCACCTCGATCGGCTGGCGCTTCAGGCCACGGAAGGCGAGGATCTTGGTCACGCGGCCGCGCTCGACCTCGGTCCCGTCGCGCGACAGGGCGTGGATCGCCTGGCCGGGGGCGAAGCGGCCCGATTCCACGCGGCCGGTCAGCAGGCGGCCGAGGTAGGGGTCGTTCTCGATCAGCACCGCCAGGAGCTGGGCCGGCTCGTCCATCTTGGCGGCGGCGGCCGGCTCGGGTACGTGCTCGACGATCTTGTCGAAGATCGGGGCCAGGCTCTCCTGCGGCTCGCCCATGTTGACCACCGCCCAACCCTGCTTGCCCGAGGCGTAGAGGTGCGGGAAGTCGAGCTGGTCGTCGTCCGCGCCCATGGCGGCGAACAGGTCGAAAGCGTCGTTGAGCACCCGGTCGGGGTCAGCGTGCGGCCGGTCGACCTTGTTGAGCACCACGATCGGCCGCAGGCCCAGCTTCAGCGCCTTGCCCAGCACGAACTTGGTCTGGGGCATCACGCCTTCCTCGGCGTCCACCAGCAGCAGGCAGCCGTCGACCATGCCGAGGATGCGCTCCACCTCGCCGCCGAAGTCGGCGTGGCCGGGGGTGTCGATGATGTTGATGCGGGTCTCGCCCGCCTTGCCGTGCCACAGCACCGAGGTGCACTTGGCCAGGATGGTGATGCCGCGCTCACGCTCCTGGTCGTTGGAGTCCATGGCGCGCTCGACCGTGGCTTCGTTGGCGCGGAACACGCCGGACTGCGCCAGGAGCTGATCCACCAGGGTGGTCTTGCCATGATCGACGTGTGCGATGATGGCGATATTGCGCAGAGCCATTGGGAGGGGAACCGGAGGAAGGGGGAGGAAAGGCGCGCGGGTTTTACGCGAGCCGGGCGACAGAAGCCACCCCCAGGGCGCCTTGGCCTCGCGACGTGCGCGGTTTCGCCGCCCGACGGGCCGTCATATTAAATTCAAAACTACCGTTCGTTGATGCGTCATGCTGCATGGCATGACGCATCAACCTACCGATTTTAAAGGACTTTTGACCCGTCAAGCTGGCCGGATTGTGCGATGCAGCATGGCGTTGCAATAAGGCAACGCCCCGAATTTCGCTTATGGTTTAAGGGTTTCTCGGGGGTGCGACAGTTTTTCAGAGCCGGAAAACATAGAAAGCTATTGCTCCCTGCTGCGCCGCACCGTATAACCCAACTTGTGCGGCGTTGCTGACGCCGCTGCCCTTCCTGGGCGTTTCCTCCCTATTGACTCAAGGCCGCGCCTCGTGCGCGGCTTTTTTTTGCCCGCATGGGCCGCAGCTTCAGGCTGCGCCGAGAGCGCGCCTAGTGCGAAGCACTCGCGCTCAAGTAGCCGCCAGGCGACAGCGCGCCTTCAAAGAATCCGCTTCCACTCCGCCGCCAGCGTCTTCCCCAGCCGCTCGATGTCGCGCTTCAGCCGCGCGAAGCCCGCGGTGGGGATCAGGGTCGATTCGTCCAGGTAGACGGCGCGGTTGATCTCGATCTGCAGGGCGTGCACGCCCTCGGCCGGCCGGCCGTAGAACTCGGTGGTGTAGCCGCCGGCGTAGGGCGCGTTGCGCGCCACGCGGTAGCCCATGCTCTCCAGCTGCCGCTCCACCAGCCGCGTCAGCTCCGGCGCGCAGGCCGAGCCGAACCGGTCGCCCAGCACGATGTCGCACCCGCGCCGCGCCCGGTCGTGGGGAGCCGCCCCCGCGCCCGACGCCGCCGAGGGCATGGAATGCCAGTCGATCAGGGCCGCCCGGCCGTGCTGCGCCCGCGCCGCCTCGATCAGCCCGGCCAGGGCCTGGTGATAGGGCTTGTGCGCGCCCTCGATCCGCCGGCGGGCCTCGGCGAACGTCAGCTTGCGGCGATAGATCTCCTGGCCCTCGCCCACGACCCTGGCGATCGAGCCGAGTCCGGCCGCCACCCGCGCCGTGCGCGCCCTGGCGAAGGCCGGCAACTCGTCCTCGAACATCGCGGGGTCGAGTTCGTAGGCCTCGCGGTTCAGGTCGATGAAGGCGCGCGCGTAGCGGGCCGAGATCACCGCGGCGCCGCAGGCCGGCCCCGAGGCGATCAGCTCGTCGACGAAGGCGTCCTCCGAGCGGCGGATGGCGGCGGCGTCCAGGGCCGCGGCGGCCATCAGCTCGGCAGGGTAGTCGCGACCGGAGTGGGGCGAGGCGAACACCAGGGCCTGGGGGGCGCCTTCCGGCAGGCGCACGTCGAAGGCCGGGCTCAGGCCCAGGCCCGGATCGTTGGCGGCCGGGGCCGTCACGGCGAGCTCTGCTCGCGGCGGGGCCTCCACCGAAAGATCCGCAGCCTGTGCAGCGCCTTCCCAAGCGGTCATGTCTTTATGTGCGCAAAGCTGCCTGCCTGCGTCAACGCGCCGGTGGGCATCAGGGTTTATCGTCGGTTTACAACTCTGCTTCTAGGATACGCTTCTCAAGTTCGAACCCCCCGAAGAACGATCCGAGCCGCAACGACCATGACGCGCATTCTCCTGGCCGAAGACGACGACTCCCTGCGCGGCTTCCTCAAGCGCGCGCTCGAGCGGGCCGGGTACGAGGTGCGCGCCTGCGCCGACGGCGAGGAGGCCCTGCTGGCCCTGCCGGAAGCGGAGTGGGACCTGCTGCTCACCGACATCGTCATGCCGGGCGCCGACGGCATCGAGGTGGCCCGCCAGGCCGCCGCCGTGCAGCCCGAACTGCGCATCATGTTCATCACCGGCTTCGCCGCCGTGGCCCTGGCGGCCAAGGAGAGCGCTCCCGAGGGCGCCAAGGTGCTGTCCAAGCCCATCCACCTGCGCGAGATCGTCTCCGAGGTCGACCGGATGCTGGCGGCCTAGGTTCCTGCTTTTTTGCGCTATCGGCCTGCGGCCTGCTTGAGCGCGGGTCTTGCGCGATCGGCCTGCGGCCGACTCGAGCGCGCAGGGGTGGACAGTTCGGCCGAGGCCGCTTGCGTCGGAAGGCGCCCCCGGATATATCGCCCGTTCCCCAGGGCGGACGCGTAGCTCAGTGGGAGAGCACTACGTTGACATCGTAGGGGTCGCTGGTTCAATCCCAGCCGCGTCCACCATTGCACATCTCCTCGACAGGATTGCCGTTTGAGCGCCCGCGCGACGGCTTGAGCGACAGCCGCATGGGTGCGGCCGCAACGTTTCGGCCGCGTCGGCGTTGGCTTGGCTGCCGGGGGGCGTATGGCGGGAATCCGACAATGCGGCTCATTTTTGACGTAGGCGTCTGCGACGGCGCCGACAGCGCCTATTACCTGAGTCAGGCCGAGCGCGTGGTCGGCGTGGAAGCAAGCCCCATCGCCTGCGCCCAGGTGCGCGAACGCTTCGCCGCGGAGATCGCCGAGGGCCGCTACGTCCTCGAGGAGGTCGGCGTGGCGGAGGAGCCCGGAGAGCTGTCGTTCTGGGTCTGCGACGATCACCCGCACTGGAGCTCGTTCCGGCGCGAGATCGCGTCGCGGCAAGGCTGCCGCCACCACGAGGTCAAGGTGCGCACGGTCCGGTTCGAGACCCTGGTGCGCCGGCATGGCGTGCCGGACTACTGCAAGATCGACATCGAAGGCCACGACGTGCTGTGCCTCAGGCAGCTCGAGCCGGACATCGCGCCGCCCTACATCTCGGTCGAGATGGACCATGGGATGGACCTGATCGACGAGATGATCCGTCTGGACTACCGGGACTTCAAGGTCATCTCCCAGAGGACGCTCTCGCCGGCGAGCCCCGGGCTCGCGAGCCTGGTCTATGCCCTGCCGGGCAAGGTCAAGGGCCTGGCGCGCGAAATGGACCAGAAGCTGCGCGGGCGCCGCTACGACGGCGGCTGGACCTTCCCCGCCGGTTCGTCCGGCCCCTTCGCCGAGAAGACCCCCGGGCGGTGGCTGCCGCCGGAGCCGGCCCGCGGCGTCTGCGAGGCTCTGTCGAGGCTGGACCGCAAGCATGACGGCCGGGGTCTGGAAGACTGGTTCGACATTCACGCCCGCCGGCGCGCCGCTCCCGCCTGATTTCTTTGCGCTATCGCCTGGCGGCTGCTCGAGCGCGGCCCGCGACCGCGCCGCCGTTGCAATTTGCGGCGGGGCGGCGGCATTGTTCTTCAGACGCGGATCGTCGTTCGCGCCGGCCGGAGACGGCCATGGGGTCTCCGCCGCGCCCGCGTGGGAGGACCTCTTGAGCATGCTCGCAAACAATGGCCGCGCCGCAAGGCGGTCGATCGGGGGGCGGTCGATCGGGGGGCGTTCGATCGTCCTCGCCCTGGCCGGCTGCCTCGCCCTTGTCGGACCTGCGCCGCGGGCCCAGCCCGTGATCCACGTGGAGACGCCGGTCGACTTCGCCCAGCCGGATCCGGAGGTCATCTTCGGCAAGCTGCCCAACGGCCTGACCTATGCGGTCAAGCAGGTGAAGGCGTCCGAGGGCGCGGCGATGGTGCTGTACATGAAGGCGGGCGCCTTCGACGAGGAGCCCGGCGAGCGCGGCATCGCCCACTTCCTCGAGCACATGGCCTTCCGCGGCACCGCCCATTTCCCGGCCGGGACCCTGTTCCCCCGACTGGCGCAGCAGGGCATGGCCGCCGGGCGCGACCAGAACGCCGGCACCGCCCTCTACGGCACCACGTTCTTCATCGACCTGCCCAAGGCCACCGACCCGGCGCTCGACCTCAGCGGGACCTGGCTGCGCGACGTGGCCGACGGGCTCGAGCTGAAGCCCGAGGACGTCGACGGCGAGCGCGGCGCGGTGCTGTCGGAGCTGGCCGAGCGCCAGAGTATCGGCCGCACCGAGACCGAGGCCTCCGAACGGTTCTTCGCCCCGGGCATGCGCGGCGCGGCGCGCTCGGCCGGCGGATCGGTCGATGTGGTCAAGGCCGCCGGCCCGGCCCAGCTGCGCGCCTTCTACCAGCGCTGGTACCGGCCCGAGAACGCCATCCTGGTGATCACCGGCAACCGGCCGCCGGAGGTGTTCAAGGCCCTGATCGAGAAGCAGTTCTCGTCCTGGAGCAACAAGACGCCGGTCGCCCCCCGCCCCCCGCCGGGCGCCTTCGACTTCAAGCGGCAGACCGACGTGGAGGTGTTCGTCGACCCGCAGGCCCAGACCATGGTGCAGGTCTGCCGCTTCGCCCCCGCCAAGCCGCACATCCCCGAGGGCCTGGAGTCCTGGAACGTCCGGCTGGCCAACGAGGCCTGGGCCTTCGCCCTGCGCCAGCGCCTGTCGCGCTCCACCGACGGGGCGAGCTCGCCGTTCGTGCGCACTTCGGTGGGCCAGACCACGCAGGTCTACTATCAACTCGACGAAGCCTGCGTCAGCGCCCAGCCGCCGGCGGGCGACTGGAGCAAGGCCCTGGCCGAGGTGTCGCGGCAGGTGCGCTCGCTGGACGCCTTCGGCGTCACCGATTCCGAATACGCCCAGTTCCAGCTCGGCGTGATCAACCGGTCCGCCGCCTCGGTCGACAACATCGCCAAGCGCGGCCCCCACGACATCACCGAAACCATCCTGGCCAACCTGATCAGCGGCGACACCTTCGACACCGCCGAGGAAGACCGCCGGATGCAGCTGACGGCGCTGAGCCGCCTGACCCACGATCAGGTCAACGCCGCCTTCCGCGCCCGATGGTCGAGCGCGGGGCCGCCCCTGATCTTCGTCGCCACGCCCACGGCCATCGAGCGGACGGCCGTGGCCTCGGCCTGGCGCGCGCTGCAGACCGCGTCGGCCGAGCCCATCACCGGCCCCACGGCCCGCGACTGGCCCTACGCCCTGGCCGGCCAGCCCGGCAAGGTGGTCAAGCGCGAGCTGATCGCCGACCCCGGCTTCGTGCGGCTCACCTTCGCCAACGGCCTGGTGGTCAACTTCAAGCAGTCGACCCTGGTCAAGGACCGCTACATGGCCGTCGCCCGGATCGGCGACGGCGTGCGCGTCCTGCCGCCGGACGACCGCTTCAAGGCCTCCATCGGCGCCGCGTCCCTGACCCTGGGCGGCCTCGGCAAGCTCAGCGGCCAGGAGGTGGCCGACTTCTGCCGCATGCACGGTTGCAACCTCGCCATGTCGGCGGGCGCCTCGGCCTACTCCATCCTCGGCGCCTCCAAGCCCGGCGACCTGCAGATGGAGCTGCAGGTGATGGCCGCCTTCCTCAGCGATCCGGGCTTCCGGCCCGACCTCAACCCGCGCGTGCCGGTGCTGGCCGACGCCTATGTGCGGGCCCTCAGCCTCGATCCGGTACGCATGGCCGACCAGGCGCGGCTGGAGGCCGCCATGCCCGACTCCGCCTCGCCCTCGCGCGAGGTGCTGTCGCGCTACACCGCCGCCGATTTCGACCGCATCCTGCGTCCCGTGCTCACCCGCGATCCGATCGAGCTGACCCTGATCGGCGACCTGACCGAGGCGGCCGCCACCCGCGCCCTGAGCAACACCCTGGGCGCCCTGCCGCCGCGCGCCGGCGCCGGAGGCCACCCCCAGCCCGAGCGCCTGTCCTACGCCAAGGTCAAGCCTGCGCCGGCCCAGGCCTATCACCTCGGGGCCAAGGACCGGGCGGCCCTGGTGCTCACCTGGCCCCTGTTCACCCCGACCGCCGAGCGCACCCGCGAGCAGCATGTCCTGGCCCTGGTCGCCGGGATCTTCCAGAACGCCGCCTTCGACGAGATCCGCGAGAAGCTCGGCAAGAGCTACACCCCGTCCGTGGCGCTGTCCTTGTCGGAGGGCGACCAGGGCAGCCTCAATCTGGTCGTCCAGTCCGCGCCCGCCGATCTCGGCGGGATCGAGGACGCGGCCGCCAAGATCGCCCAGCGTCTGGCGGCCGGCGAGATCACCGACAAGGACCTGGACCGCGTCCGCATCCCCATCGTCAGCAAGGCCGGCGACCGGCGAGAGAACGAGGGCTGGTGGCTGGCGGCGATGGACGGCTCGGCGCGCGACGGCCGGGGGCTGAAGAGCCTGCTGACCTATGACGAGGACATGCGCACCATCAGCCTCGACGAGGTCAGGGCCGCGGCCCGACGGTGGCTGTCGCAGAAGCCCTTGGTGGCGCGGGCCATGCCCCAGGCCACGGCCTCCGCCGCGCCGCCGGCTCCGCCCCTGCCGAAGTAGGACGGGGCGGGGCGCGCCTGTCGCACCGCGGGGGTGGCGCGCCTGTCGGTCGCAGGTCGCGGGTCTTTCGCCGCGGGCGGCGCGAGGGCATTCTGGGGGCAGGAGCCCCTCGTGCATCTCGACCGCCTTCGCAAATCCGCCCTGGCGCGACCCGCGGCCTTCCTGGCTCTCTGCGTCCTGGCGCCCCTGGCCATCTATGCGGGCTTCAACGCCTGGCTGGCGCTGGACCGGCGGCAGGCGGGCCTGACGCAGCAGTCCGTCGCCGGCGTGCAGGCCCTGGTCGAGAACATCGACCGCCAGATCGCCACCGGCCTGGCCGACGCCGAGACCTTGGCCGGCGCGCCCGCCCTGGACCAGGTGAACGGACGTCCCGCCGATCTGAAGATGTTCGAGGAGGTCGCCCGCCGCACCGCCCTGCGCCACCCGGACTGGCTGACCGTGGTGCTGCTGTCGCCGGACGGCCGCTGGCTCTACAGCACCCGGTCCGACGGCGACTCCACGGGCCGCCAGGTCGAGGACCCGGCGAGCCTCCAGCAGGCGGTCGCCACGGGCCGGCCGGTGGCCGGCGACATCGTGCGCGGCAAGCACGGCAAGTGGGGCATTCCGCTGCGGGCCCCGGTCCTGCGGGACGGCAAGGTGGCCTACGTGGTCACGGTGGTGCTGGATCCCAAGGTCGTTCGCCAGACCCTGTCCACTCTGCGCATGCCGGGCCCCTGGGTCACCTACGTGATCAACGCCCAAGGCCACGTGGTCGCCCGCCTGCCCGATGACGATCGCATCACCGGCAGTCCGGTCAGCCCGCGATCGGCCGCCGCCCGCGCCCGTGGCGGGGGAGGGGCCTATACCGGCCGGGGCCTGACGGGGACGGACAACCAGACCTTCTACTGGATGTCCCCGCAGTCGCGCTGGTCGGCCCACGCCGCTATTCCACGCGTCGTGTGGGAAGCGCCCCTGCGGCAGATGCTCGTGACCATGTTGGCCGGTTTCCTGGCCTGCCTGTTCGTCGCGCTCTTGCTGGGCGTGCTGTGGCTGCGTGACTTCGAGCACGGCCGTCGCCAGGGCGCGGCGGTGGAGCTCGCCACCCGCATCGACGCCCTGGGCCGGCTGACCGGCGGCGTGGCCCACGACTTCAACAACCTGCTCACCGTGATCCAGGGCAACGCCGACATCCTGGCCCGGCGGGTCAGGGGCCAGGGCCCCGCCGAGCGCCCGATCGCCGCGATCCGCGCCGCCACCGAGCGCGCCGCCAAGCTCACCCGCCAGCTGCTGGTGTTCGCCCGCGGCGGACCGGCCGAGTCCATGCCGGTGGACCTGTCGCGCAAGGTGCTCGACCTTTTGGGCGCCATGTCGCAGCTGGTCGGCGCCGGGGTGGCGATCGAGACCGACTTCGAGCCCGGCCTGCCCCTGGTCAGCGTCGACCCGTTGCAGATCGAGGCGGCCCTGCTCAACCTGGCCGCCAACGCGCGCGACGCCATGGGCGGAACGGGCATGCTGTACATCAAGCTGCGCCGCGACGGCGGCTGGGTCTCCCTGCAGGTGCGCGACGAGGGGACCGGGTTCGACCCGCAGATCCTGCCCCGGGTGTTCGACCCGTTCTTCACCACCAAGCCGGTGGGCGAGGGCACGGGCCTTGGCCTGTCGCAGGTCTACGGCTTGGTCAAGGGCGCCGGCGGGCGCGTCGAGGCGTCCAATGCGCCGGGCGGCGGGGCCCTCGTCACCCTGTCCTTCCCGCCGGCGGACGCTATCGCCCCCGCCGCCCGACCGGAGGCGCCGGCCGCGCCGAACCCCCAGCCCGCCAGCTCGGGCCAGGCGGTGATCCTGCTGGTGGACGACAACGAGGCGGTGCGGACCACCACCGCCACCTATCTGCGCGACGGCGGCCTGGCCGTGCTCGAGGCGACCAATGCGGCCTCCGCGCTCCGCATCCTGGAGACCGGCGAGGTCGACGCGGTGGTCACCGACATCGTCATGCCCGGCGAGCCGGACGGCATGGGCCTGGCCGACGCCGTCCGCGCCGGTTGGCCGGGCCTGCCGGTGCTGCTGGTGTCCGGCTTCAGCGAACGCGTCGCCGAGGCGCACGCTCGCGGCCTGTCGGTGATCAACAAGCCCTACGGCCTGCCCGAGCTGGAGCGCCGCCTGAGGCTGCTGGTCGAGCCCCGGGCCGTGGCGCAGGCCTAAGTGCGCAGGGCGCCCCGGTAGCGCCACGAAATTCTAGTTCACCCCGGCGCGGTTGATCTTGTCCATCTCGCCCTGGCCGAGATCGGCTTGGCGCGCGGTCTCCACCTTGCCGACCTCGGCCGTCGCGCCGGCGGGAGTGTTGTCGGCGCTGCGCAGCAGCAGGACGACAGGGCCCATGCCGGGACCGGTGCGGAAGTAAAGAGTGGTCTTGCCCTGCGGCGGCGTGACCACCGCCTCCTTCGACACCAGCTCGCCGCCGTCCGGGCGCGCCAGGCCCACGCCCACGCGGCCGGCCACGGCCTTGACCTCGACCCGGACGATCGAGCCGGCGTCGATCACCGTCTGGTTCAGCGGCGCGCCGACGCCGCCGAAGTCGAACGACGAGGCCGGCAGGGTGACGGTCTGGGGCGCCGCGCCCAGCGCAGCCTGCTCGGGCAGGCGCACGAAGGCCGCGCCGGAATCGACCCACTTGGGCTGGCTCTTGAGGGCCCCGGCCAGGAGGAAGCCGACGGCCAGGCCGACGATCAGCCCCGCCAGGATCCCTGCGACAAAGGCGCGCGTCACGGGCGCGAGGCCGAACCGCGCGGCGGAGCGGCCGGGATCCGGATCGATGCGGTCGGTGGTCATACCGGCTCTCCATGAGGGTCCCGTAGGGGACTCGGGTCCCACGAAAACGAGGCAGGGGCCCAAGCGTTGCATTGGCGTTGCCGCCGGCGCCCGGCGGCAATGATCCGTTCACCGTATTTGGCAGGCGGACATTAAGCAGGCCGGTTCACTATGAATGTCCAAGTCTCGGAAAGATCCAGTCATGAACATTCAGGAGCATCTGCAGGCCTTCGATCGCTGGCTCACCTGCCGCATCGAGGAGGCGCAAAACGGCCGCAAGGATCTGGCTTTCCGGGATCTCGCCATCGACCTGCCGTCCGGCTCGCCCTGGGAGTACTGCCTGATCGAGCCCGGCGGCCGATCGCCGCAGGGCGAGGGCTGGAGCGTCTATCGCCTGCACGGCGTGTGGCCGGAGTCGGAGGATGAGGCCCTGTCGGAGCCGCATGCGTTCGAGACCCCCGGGCGCCGTTCGTTCATCGGCGTGATCACCGACGCCCTGTTCGGCCGGGAAGCGGTCGCCCACCGCTGACGCGCGCCAGGGCGGGTGCTAAACCCGCCCGGTGAATGACGCTGCGAACCTCTTCGGCACGCGCAAGCTCGCCTCGATCCAGATCCTGCGCGCCGCCGCGGCCCTGTCGGTGGCCCTGTTCCACGCGGCGCAATGGTCGCACCTGGACTTCGCCGTGGGCGCGGCCGGGGTGGACGTGTTCTTCGTCATCTCCGGTTTCGTCCTGTGGACCGCCTGCGAGGCGCGCCCGTCGGGCCCGGCCGCGTTCCTGAAGGGGCGGGCCGCCCGCATCCTGCCGCTCTACTGGACCGTCACCCTGGTGGCGGCCGGCGCCGCCCTTCTGGCTCCCAAGGCTTTGCCGATCGTCCTGCCCGAGGCCCGCCACCTGGTCCTGTCGCTGCTGCTCGTGCCGCACACCGATCCCGCCGGCGGCCCCTTCCCCCTGCTGCCCACCGGCTGGACCCTGACCTACGAGGCCTTCTTCTACGGGGTTATGGCCGTGGCCCTCGCCGCGCCGAAGGACCGGCGGCTGCAGGTCGCGTCGGGCCTGCTCCTGGCCGCCTCGCTGCTCGGCTTCGGCTATCACGGCTGGTACACCCTGCTGGCCAACCCCATGCTGCTGCAGTTCCTGGCCGGGATCGCCCTGGCGCGGCTGTGGGCCAGGGGACGCCTGCAGCGCCTGCCGCGGATTTGCGGTCCCCTGATGGTCGCGGCGGGCCTCGCGGTGCTCGCGGTCTGCCAGGCGTCTGGCCTGCGCGACGATTTCCTGCGACCCTTCGTCTGGGGGCCGCCGGCCGCCCTGATCGTGTCCGGCGCCCTCAAGCTCCAGGCCGACGGCCGCATCGGCGCGGGCTGGCTGACCAGGGCCCTGGTCGCCGAGGGCGACGCCTCCTATTCGCTCTACCTGGTCCAGGCTCCGGTGATCGCCGTGTTCGTCTGGCTCACCCCCGCCTGGCCGGCGGCCCTGCGCATGCCGGCGTCGTTCGCCCTCGCGGTGGCGGTGGGCTGGCTCTGCTGGCGCTTCGTCGAGCGGCCGCTCGGATCAGCCGTTGGCCGTCTTCATCATCTGCCAGCTGCGCATCGGCGGCACCGGGGTGGCCTCCGGGCGGCCGAACAGGAAGCCCTGGCCGCAGTCGATCCCGACCTGGCGTAGGGCGGCGACCGTCTCCTTGTTCTCCACCTTCTGGGCGATGGAGGTGATCTTCAGCTCGCGGCACAGGCCCGCCAGGTGGCGCACCAGCACGCCGTTGCGGCTGCCCTGCTGCGCCATGTCGGGGATGTAGCGGCCGTCGATCTTGACCGCGTCCACCGCCACCTGGCGCAGGTAGTCGAACGAGGAGGCGTTGGCGCCGAAGCCGTCCAGGCAGATGCTGGCCCCGCCGCGGCGCAGGCCCCGCACCAGGGCGTCCGCGCGTTGCAGGTCGCCCATCGCGGCGCTCTCGGTGATCTCGAAGATCAGCCGGCCGCGCGCCTGCTGGGCGTAGCGCATCACGGTCAGCAGCCTCTCGGCGAAGGCCGGGCGCATCAGCGAGCGGGCCGAGATGTTGGCCGCCAGGCGCAGCTTGCTGTTGGAGGCCTTCAGCAGTTGCTGCACCACCGCCTTGACCACCGCCATGTCGAGGTCCTGGATCATGTCCATCTCCTCCGCCATCTGGATCTGCCGGGCCGCGCTCTGCGCCTGGCCGAGGCGGACGAAGGTCTCGTAGTGATCGACCTCGGTGGTCGTCAGGCTGACCACGGGCTGGTAGGCCAGGGTGAAGTCGCCGGCCGACACCAGCGCCCTCAGGCTCTCCACCTCCGCGGCGGTTTCCTGCACCACGCCGCTCAGCGAGACGCCGCCGGCGCCGTCGGCGATAAAGCGGTCGAGCGCCACGCGCAGGGTGCGCAGGCCCTCGTCGGGCGCATGGTGGGGATCGAGTTCGACGGAGCCGAAGGTCGGCTTGACGTCCAGGCCGATCTCGCTGACCAGTTTCGCCAGGCGCTCGGTGAGGCGGTGCGCAGGCTCGGCCTTGGGCCGCAGCAGGGCGTAGCGTTCCGGATGCAACTCGGCGGCGGAGGCGCCGTCGAAGGATTCCGCGCGCAGGGCGGCGGCGACCCGCTGCATGGCCTCGGCGGCCTGGCCCTGGCCCAGGGCGCCGGCGGCGTCGCGCAGGCCCGACAGCTCCACCAGCTCCATGTTCAGCTCGACGCCGGCGTGGGCCGCCTGCCTGATGGCGTTCTCGGTGACCTCGGCGAAGCTCTCGGCGCTGTGCAGGCCGTTCGGCCCCTTGGCCTCGGCGGCGATGGAGCCCATCGTGCGCAACGTCAGCGAGCAGGAGACCACGGCCCCCTGCTGCGGCAGGCGGCAGGCGCACAGGGCGCCGTAGCGCTTCAGCCGGCGGCCGGCCTTGGGCTTCAGGGCGATGCGGATCGGCCCGCGACGGTCGCCGGGCTCCAGAGCGCCCAGGAAGGCGTCGACGATCGGCTGGTCTTCCTCGGACACCAGGTCGCGCAGAGCCGTGCCGGCCAGGGCGTCCAGGTTCACGCCAGCGACCTGCTGCGCCGCCCCCAGCGCGAAGGCGACCACGCCATCGCCGTCCAGTTCGAAGAGCAGATCGGCGCTGGCGAAAGCAAATCCAAGATAACGGTGGGCGTCGTCGGCCATGCGGAACCTTTCGTGGTCCTAGCCTTGTACTAACACCGCGGTTAACAACCGGTGGGAGAGCAGCAGATTTTTTCTAAACGTGAAGTAAGGTTGAGAATTCTTAAAGAATTCGGCAGGGGCGAGGGGGCGCCGAGGGCCTCGGCCGCCACGTGCTCGGCCAGCAGCGGCGCGGTGCAGAAGCCGCGCGAGCCGAGACCGCCCAGGAGGTAGAGCCCGGGCTCGCGCAGCGGGCCCGCCGCCGGCATCCGGTCGAAGGTGGTCGCCCGAAGCGCCGCGCGCCCGCCGAGCGGCCGGCCCTCGGCCGCCGCCGCCAGGCCGGGCAGGCCCTCCGCCAGCGTCTTCAGGTTGCGGTCATGGTCCTCGGGCGACACGCCGGTGTCGGTGCGCCCGCGGTCGTGGGTGGCGCCGAACAGCAGGCCGCCATCCATGGGGCAGGCGTAGCCGCCCCACGCGGTCGCGTGATCGAGCTCCAGGCCTGGGGCCCAGGTCGCCTGGCCCCGCACCGGGGTGAAGGCGGCCTCGGCGCCGATCAGGGCCCGCGCGCCGGCGCCGGCGGCGATGACCACGACGTCGGCCTCGGCGACCACCTGGTCGCCGGCGTGCAGCCGCCAGCCGTCCGCCCCGCGCTCCAGCCGCTGCACGCGGGCGGTCAGGCGTTCGCAGCCCGCCAACCACGCGTCGATCACGACCTGCGGGCGGATCACCAGGCCCTGCTCGAACATCAGGCCGCCCTCGGTCCGCGTCAGGGCGCCGTCGGCGAACAGGCCGCCCTCGAGCACCGTCTGGAACCGCGCCGGGTCGCGTTCGGTCCGCGCCAGCTGCTCGACGCCGCGCCCGATCACGGCCGCTTCGCCGAGCGCCTCGTAGAGGTCGACGGCGCGGGCGAAGGCCTGGGCGTAGAACTGGGCGCGGGCGCCGCCGCCGGCGTCGAGCGCCGGGGTGACCAGGGCCGCGGGGTTGCCGGAGGCGGCGTCGCCCGCGCCGGCGTCGATCACCAAGGGCCGCACGCCCAGGGCGCGGAAGGCCTGGGCCAGCGCCGCCCCGCCGATCCCGGCCCCGATCACGGCGGCGCGTGGCGGATCGCGCTCGGCGGTCGCGGCGCCGGGCAGGCGGGCCTCCAGGCGTTGGCGCTTGGCCCCGTGGCCGGGCCGCTTGTCGACGGCGAAGCCGGCCTCCTGCAGGCCGCGCCGCACGGCCCCGGCCACGGTGAAGGTGCCCAGCCGCGCGCCCGGCGCCGAGCGGGCGGCGATTGCCCGCAGCACCTCGGGGCGCCACATCTGCGGGTTACGGGCGGGGGCGAAGCCGTCGAGGAACCAGGCGTCCGCCGTCCCGCTCCAAGCCTCGATCCCCCATTGGGCCTCGCCGACGGCGAGGTCGAGGGTGGCGTCCAACTCCGGCAGGTCGAGGCGATGGAAGCCGGGCGCGCGGCGCGGCCAGCGGCGGGTCAGGAGGGCGGCCAGGCCGGCCAGGTCCGGCCAGGCGGACAAGGCGCGCTCGGCCTCCTCGCGGGTCAGGGGATAGGCTTCCACCGAGAAGATCGACAGGCGCCCGCCGGGCGGCCGCGTGTTCCGCCACAGGTCGAGCAGGGCCAGGATGTTCAGCCCCGTGCCGAAGCCGGTCTCGGCCACGGTGAAGCGTCGCCGTCCCGCCCACGCCTGCGGCAGGCCGCAACCCTGCAGGAACACGGCCCGGGTCTCGTCCAGGCCGCCCTCGCGGGAGAAGTAGATGTCGTCGAACCGGCGGGAGCGGGGCGCGCCCTCGGCCGTCCAGTCGAGCTCGGCGGGGGGCGGGCGGGCGGTCATGGGCTCAGGCGAGTCGTGGGGCTCAGGTCAGTAAACCGTGGCCCGCAAATGAGAAAGGCCGCCCGAAGGCGGCCTCCCCCCTGCGCTGAAGGCGCAGATGTCTTACTTCGCGGCAGCGGCCGAAGAAGCAGCGTCCGCAGCCGACGAAGCGGCGGCGGTGGCGTCGGCGGCGGCCGACGAAGCGGCGGCGGCGGCGTCCGAGGCAGCAGCGGCGGCGTCCGAGGCGGCCGACGAAGCGGCGTCCGAAGCAGCGGCGGCTTCCTTCGGCTTGTTGCAAGCAACAACCGACAGGGAGGCGACGACGGCGCCGGCGACGAGGATCTTACGAAGAACTTCGGAGGTCATGGTCCTGGTCCCCTTTGGAGGTTAGTGCGCCCAAGTTACATCAGCGCGTCTGCGAGTTAGCCTGTTTCGCGGCTAACCGGCAAGCCCGCCAATGCGACGCTGCTGCGCAATATGCCGTCGTCCTCCCCTGGCGCAAGTTGTTTTGCGCAAAGGGCAAAGCTGTTCCTGGGGGTAATCCGAGCTTGCCCTGGGGGTCCCGGAGTGTGACCTGATTCGACCGTCAGGCCTCGTTGGGGATGTTGTTCAGCGACTCTTCCATCTCCAGGAAGCTGGGTTGCGCCTCGCTCGGCACGTTGCCGCGGCCGATCTCCACGGAGATCTGGGCGGCGTTGCCGTGCAGGTGCGCCACCAGCACCGACTGGATGATCTTGTAGAAGGCTCCGTCCTCCTCGACGATGCTGGACAGGCGCGAGGCCATGGGGCCGACCAGGCCATAGGCCAGGAACACCCCGAGGAAGGTGCCGACCAGGGCGCCGCCGATCATGCCGCCCAGGATCTCGGGCGGCTCGGTGATCGAGCCCATCGTCTTGATGACGCCCAGCACGGCGGCGACGATGCCCAGGGCGGGCAGGGCGTCGGCCATGTTCTGCAGGGCGCCGGCCGGGGCCAGGGCCTCGTGGTGGTGCTTCTCCAGCTGACGCTCCATGGCGTCCTCGACCTGGTGCGGGTCCTCCAGGTTCATGGTCATCATCCGCAGCGTGTCGCAGATGAAGTCGACCGCGAAGTGGTCGTGGGTGATCTTGGGGAAGCGGTTGAAGATGGTGCTCTCGCCCGGCTTCTCGATGTGGCTCTCGAGCGCGATCACGCCCTTGGACTTCATGGTCTTGGTGAGCAGGAACAGCAGCGAGAGCAGGTCGCGGTAGTCCGAGGCCTTCCACTTGGGGCCCTTGAACACCTTGGCGAAGCCGCCGCCCGTGGCCTTGATGGTGGTCATGCTGTTGGAGATCAGGAAGGCGGCGATGCCGGCGCCGAGGATCGCCATCAGCTCGTGCGGCGCGGCCTCCAGGATCACGGGCAGCTTGCCGCCCGACATCAGGTAGGAGCCGAACACCGCGCCGAACAGCACGCCGATGCCGATGATCTGAAACATGGAGCCAAGGTCCCGATTTGGGTCCTGAGCATCCCTGTTAATACTTAATGTGGCGTTGCAGCGTCGCCGGGCGTCGCCGGCGTGGGCGCAGTCGGGGCGCCCGGGCGGGCCGGCGGGCCGTCCGCGGCGGCGAGGGGCGGGTCGGCCGGCAGCCGCAGCCCGGCCTCGGCCTGCAGCTGCTGCGACAGCCCCTGGGTCAGGTGCCCGTCGGCCGGCAGGCCCCTGGCCTTCTGCCAGGCGCGCAGGGCCTGGCGGGTGTTGACCCCGATCACCCCGTCCAGCGCGCCCGGATCGAAGCCCAGCGCCGACAGCGCCCGCTGCGCCCCGGCCCGATCGTCGGCCGACAGCGGCGGCTCGATCGGCCAGCCCACGGCCAGCGGCCCCATGCCCGAGATGCGGTCGGCCAGAAGCCCCACCGACAGGGCGTAGGCGGTGGAGTTGTTGTAGCGGCGGATCACCAGGTGGTTGGGGAAGATCAGGAAGGCCGGCCCGGCCGCCCCCGCCGGCAGGATCATCTGGCAGGGCGTGTCCTTGTCGAGCGCGCCGAACGGCAGGCCGTCGGCCCGTCGGGCGCCCATCGCCGCCCATTCGCCCGGGGCGTGCATGGGGCCCTCGGCGAGGCCGTAGTCGAAGCCGGGCGGCAGGATGACCTCGCGCGCCCAGGCCTCGCCGCGCCGCCAGCCGTCCCGCAGCATCAGGTTGGCCGCCGAGGCCAGGGCGTCGGCCGCCGAGTTCCAGATGTCGCGCCGGCCGTCGCCGTCGCCGTCCACGGCGGTGGTCAGGAAGGCCTCGGGGATCAGCTGGGTCTGGCCCATGGCGCCCGCCCACGAGCCGCGCATCTGCTCGCGGGTGGCGTCGCCTTCCTGGATCATACGGAAGGCGGCGAAGATCTGCGTCTCGGCCCAGTCGCGCCGGCGGCCGTCGAAGGCCAGGGAGGCCAGGGAGCGGATCACGTCGAGGTCGCCCTGAATGGCGCCGAACGCCGACTCCTGCGCCCAGATCGCCGTCAGGATCTCGCTCGGCACCCCGTAGCGCGCCTCGATCTCGGGCAGCTGCGCCACCTCCGCCCGCTTGCGCCGGCCGGTCTCCACCCGCGCCTCGGTCACCGATTGACGCACGTAGTCGCCCGTCGACTTGACGAACTCCGGCTGGCGGGTGTCGAGCTCGACCACCTTGGGATTGACCGACAGGCCGGCGAGCTGCTCGGTCACCAGGGCGGCGTCCCAGCCGGCGGCGATGGCGCGGATGGTGAAGTCGCGCAGCCAGGCCTGGAAGGCGACGGTCTGCGGATCGGGCCCGCCCGGCGTGTCGGGCGACCCTGGCGGCAGCGCGGCGGCCTCGGGCTGCAAGACGCTGGCGGCGGAGAGAAGCAGGAAGGCGCGGCGGTCCATCTGCGCTAGGCTATGTGCTTCGCAGGCCAAGCCTCAATGCAAAAGGCCGCGATTGACTAAGACCCGCCTTGCCCCTATAGGCTCGCGCTCCCCATCACAGGCCCGTCGAGAGGCGGCCCGACCACGAGTTCAGACGTCATGAAGGTCCGCAGCTCCCTCAAGTCCCTCAAGGGCCGCCACCGCGACTGCAAGCTGGTGCGCCGCAAGGGCCGTATCTACGTGATCAACAAGACCGACCCGCGCTTCAAGGCCAAGCAGGGCTGATCGCCCGCGCCCAGCGCGTTGCAAGAGCGCCGCCCCCCGGGGCGGCGTTTTTCATTTTCGCCTGGCGCTATCGCCTGGCGGCTGCTTGAGCGCGTGACCGGACTCAGTCCGGAATCGCCCGCTTGGGCAGGGCCTTGGCCTCTTCGGGCGTCAGCTTGTTGATGGACTTGACGATGCAGGCGGTGGGGTTGGAGCCGCCACGGGGCTGGACCGTGATCTGCAGGTCCACGCCCGAGCAGATCTCGTTGGTGCCGCCGCTGACCACGTCGCCGATCGACACCGGGCCCGGGTAGCGGGCGCCGGGGCAGTCCTGGGCCAGACCCAGGTGCCAGATGTCGTTGATGTTCACCCGTACATAGAGATCGCGCGGTCCGCCGGCGGCCGAGCCGTGCCAGTCGTTGGCGCGGAAGCATTGGCGGACCTGGGCGCCCGCACTCGTGGCAGCGAGCGGGACCGACGCGGCCGCCGCGGCGGCCAGGGCGAGGCCGGCCCACGGCGTCAGCCTCGAGATCGAAGTGCGCGAACGTCTCATCGGATCGTCCTCCCTGAGCGGGTTCTGATGCCCTCGGGGCGCGATTCTGGACCCTTTCCCCGCGCGGGGAAAGGCCATTGACCGTCCGTCGTCCTGGAGCCTACAAGCCCCCATCCCTTGGGGAGTAGTCGCCCTCGCTTGCAGAGGGGCCCGCGTCAACACAACTGGTCTTAGGACCATGGCGAGGGCGGCCGATCGTTCGGCTTGGCGAGACCAGTGGTCGCGGCCTCCGCCTCGTCGGGCGAGGGGCGCCGCGCCATTGGCTTGTCCGCCGCCCGACGCGAGGAGACCCCTGATGGCTCTGCCCCTTCTCATTCTGCTCGGCGCGGCAGCCGTGATCTATGTCGCCTGCGAGCTGTTCGTGAACGGGGTCGAGTGGATCGGCCACAAGTTCGCCGTCGGCCAGAAGGCGACCGGCACCATTCTCGCCGCCTTCGGCACGGCCCTGCCGGAGAGCGTGGTCACCCTGGTGGCCGTGGCCTTCGGCGCGGGGGCCGCGCAGAAGCAGATCGGCGTGGGGGCCGCGCTCGGCGGACCCCTGGTGCTGGCAACCGTGGCCTACGCCGTGGTCGGCTGGACGCTGTTCGCCGCCCGCCGCCCCCTGCGCACCGCCAACACCGAGGCCGACTTCCGGGCGCTGAGCCGCGACCAGGCCTGGTTCCTGGGGATCTTCGTGTTCAAACTCGGCGTCGGCCTGGTCGCCTTCGCCTGGAAGCCCTGGCTGGGCATCGCCTTCCTGGCTGCCTATGCGATCTATGTGTGGCAGGAGGCCCGCGGCGAGCAGGGCGAGGCCGAGGGCGAGCTGGAGCCCCTCAAGTTCGCCCCCCACGCCGTGCATCCGCCCACCGTGCTGGTCCTGCTGCAGACGGTGATCGCGGTGGTGGTGATCTTCTTCGCCTCCAAGGTGTTCGTCGGCCAGATCGAGGTGCTGGGCCACAGCTTCGGGCTGAAGCCCCAGCTCCTGGCGCTGCTGCTCAGCCCGATCGCCACCGAGCTGCCGGAGACGCTCAACGCCATCATCTGGGTGCGCCAGGGCAAGATCCGCCTGGCCCTGGCCAACATCTCCGGGGCCATGATGATCCAGGCCACCGTGCCGAGCGCCTTCGGCATCTTCTTCACCCCCTGGCTGCTCGACCCAGCCCTGATCCTGGCCGGCGGGGTGACCCTGGCGGCCATCGTCGGCCTGTGGGCGGGCTTCCGCACGGGGCGCATGTCGCGCGCCTGGCTGTCGACCATGGCGCTGTTCTACGTGGCCTTCATCGGGGCCCTGCTGGCGTTCCGATTGGCCTAGCGTTCCACAATCCATCCACAGGAGTCTGGGGTCCGTGACCGCCCGCCGCTTGGCCCTGGTCGCCCCTGGCGGCTAGGGTCCGCCCCAGTTTCCCTTTTGTCCTACCGGAACACCGATGGCCGACGACTCCTCCAGCATCGACGTGCTGAACAGCACCGCCCAGACGCGCCTGAAGACCATCATCGAGCGCGTCGAACGCCTCGAAGAGGAGAAGGCCGGCATCGCCAACGACATCAAGGAGGTGTTCGCCGAGGCCAAGGGCGAAGGCTTCGACGTGAAGATCCTGCGCAAGGTCGTGCGCCTGCGCAAGCAGGACAAGGCCAAGCGCCAGGAGGAAGAGGCCCTGCTCGACCTCTATCTGTCCGCGATCGGCGGGCTCTGAGACCTGAAGCGCAAGGCGCCGCCCGATCCTCGCGAGGCAGCCAAGCGCGCCGCCCTCAACGCCTTGCGCCGCGCCAAGCGGGCCGCCGACAAGGCCGGCGTCGAACTGTCGCAATGGGAGGGCGAGTTCCTGGACTCGGTCGCCCAGCGGGTGAAGACCTACGGCCGCGCCTTCGGCGACCCCGACAAGGGCGCGCCGGGGACCCCGCTGTCGCTGCTGCAGGGAGTCAAGCTCAAGGAGATCAGCGCCAAGGCCGCCGGCAAGGACACGGCCCGGGACAGGCCCAAGGGCCGGGGGCGCCGCCGCTTCGGCGCGGCCCCCGGCCAGGCCGTCAGCGGCCGGAGCGACGGCGAAGATTGATCTCCCGCGGCCGGAACCGGCGCGGAGCGAACGCGCTTTAGGCGCAGCTTGCGGGCCTGAAGGGTTGACTTCGGGGCTCGCGGACGCAAAACCGCCCGCCAACGATCATCACGTATCTGAGAGCGCCGCTTATAGAGAACAGGCGCCCAGCATCCCAGAGGAGTTCACCATGGCCCTTCGCGTCGCCATCAACGGGTTCGGCCGCATCGGTCGGCTGGTCCTGCGCTCGATCTACGAGCACGGCCGGCGCGACATCGAGGTCGTGGCCATCAACGACCTCGGCCCGGTCGAGACCAACGCCCATCTGCTGCGCTACGACAGCGTGCATGGCCGTTTCCCCGGCGCGGTGAAGGTCGAGGGCGACGTCATGGACATCGGCGCCGGGCCGATCAAGGTGACGGCGATCCGCAACCCGGCCGAGCTGCCGCACAAGGACCTGGGCGTCGACATCGCGCTCGAGTGCACCGGCATCTTCACCTCCAAGGAGAAGGCCGCCGCGCACCTGCAGGGCGGGGCCAAGCGGGTGCTGGTGTCCGCGCCCGCCGACGGCGTCGACCGGACCGTCGTCTTCGGCGTGAACCACGACCAGCTCACCGCCGACGACGTGGTGGTGTCCAACGCCTCCTGCACGACCAACTGCCTGGCCCCGGTGGCCAAGGTGCTGCACGACCTGTTCGGCATCCAGCGCGGCTACATGACCACCGTGCACAGCTACACCAACGACCAGCCCTCGCTGGACCAGCTGCACAAGGACCTCTACCGCGGCCGCGCGGCGGCGGTGTCGATGATCCCCACCTCGACCGGCGCGGCCAAGGCCGTGGGCCTGGTCCTGCCGGAGCTGAAGGGCAAGCTCGACGGCTCCTCGATCCGCGTGCCGACCCCCAACGTGTCGGTCATCGACCTGAAGGTGGTGCCGGGCCGCACGACCTCGGTGGAAGAGGTCAACGCCGCCCTCGAGGCCGCCGCCGCCTCGGGCCCGCTCAAGGGCGTGCTGGTCACCACCAAGGACCCGCTGGTCTCCGTCGACTTCAACCACATCGCCGCCTCCTCGACCGTGGCCCTGCCGCAGACCCAGGTCATCGAAGGGCAGCTTGTGCGGGTGCTGAGCTGGTACGACAACGAGTGGGGCTTCTCCACCCGCATGGCCGACACCGCCCTGGCCATGGCGAAGTTCCTCTAAAGAGGGCGCTGGCGATGGATTTCCGGACCCTCGATCAGGCCGGCGACATCGCCGGCAAGACCGCCCTCGTGCGCGTCGACTTCAACGTGCCCATGGCCGACTCGGGCCTGGGCCGGGTGGTGTCGGACGATACCCGCCTGCGCGCCGCGATGCCCACCATCCGCAAGCTGATGGGCAAGGGGGCCAAGACCGTGCTCCTGGCCCACTTCGACCGGCCCAAGGGCAAGCGCGTGGCGGAGATGAGCCTGAAGCCGGTGGTGCGGCCGCTGGCGGCGCTGCTGGGCAAGGACGTGGCCTTCGCCGAGGACTGCGTGGGCCCGCTCGCCAAGGCGGCGATCGCGGCCATGGCCCCCGGCGACGTGCTGCTGCTGGAAAACGTGCGCTATCACGCCGGCGAGGAGAAGAACGACCCCGCCTTCGCCAAGCAACTGGCCGAGCTCGGCGACATCTATGTCGACGACGCCTTTTCCACGGCCCACCGGGCCCACGCCTCCACCGAGGGCGTGGCGCGGCTGCTGCCGGCCTATGCGGGCGAGTCCATGCGCGCCGAGCTGGAAGCTCTCCACAGGGCGCTGGGCGCCCCCGAGCACCCGGTGATCGGCATCGTCGGCGGCTCCAAGGTGTCGACCAAGCTCGACCTGCTGCGCCACCTGGTGACCAAGCTCGACAAGCTGGCTATCGGCGGCGGCATGGCCAACACCTTCCTCTACGCCCAGGGCCACGACGTCGGCGCTTCCTATTGCGAGAAGGACCTCGCCGAGACCGCCCGCGAGATCATCCGCCTGGCCGGCCAGAACCGCTGCAAGCTGTTCCTGCCGCTCGACATCGTGGTGGCCGAGAGGCTGGCCGCCGGCGCTCCGGCGCGGGTGCGGGGCCTGGGCGAGGTCGACGAGGACGAGCGCATCCTCGACGCGGGCCCGGAAACGGTCGAGCGTCTGTGCCGCGCGATTTCCAACTCGAAGACTTTGATCTGGAACGGCCCCTTGGGCGTTTTCGAGATGCCGCCCTTCGACAAGGGCACCGTCCAGGCGGCGCGGCATGCGGCCGAGCGCGTCAAGGAGGGCCTGCTGGTGGCCGTGGCGGGCGGCGGTGATACGGTGGCGGCTCTGAACGCCGCGGGCGTGACGCAGGACTTCACCTTTGTCTCGACCGCCGGGGGCGCTTTCCTGGAGTGGATGGAAGGCAAGGAACTGCCCGGCGTGGCGGCCCTTAAAGTCGACGAGATCAAAGCGGACTAATATCCAGGCGGACGAAGGGATCAGGGGACCGAGACCATGGCGCGCATTACTCTGAGGCAGCTTCTGGACCACGCGGCCGAGCACGACTACGGCCTGCCGGCCTTCAACATCAACAACATGGAGCAGGGCCTGGCGATCATGGAGGCGGCCGAGGCCGTCGATGCGCCGGTCATCATCCAGGCGAGCCGCGGCGCGCGGTCCTACGCCAACGACATCGTGCTGAAGTACCTGATCGACGCCCTGGTGGAGCTCTATCCGCAGATCCCGGTGTGCATGCACCAGGACCACGGTAACAGCCCCTCCACCTGCGCCACGGCGATCCAGTACGGCTTCACCAGCGTGATGATGGACGGCAGCCTGAAGGCCGACGGCAAGAGCCCCGCCGACTACGACTACAACGTCGCCGTGACCAAGCAGGTGGTCGACATGGCCCACGCCTGCGGCGTGTCGGTGGAAGGGGAG